>Ga0187782_10000313_pt1 | contig 31966 bp, 31 predicted proteins | sample 0715_SJ02_MP15_2_FD_132454 | JGI IMG/M metagenome (GOLD analysis project Ga0187782, IMG submission 132454) | Tropical peat soil microbial communities from peatlands in Department of Meta, Colombia - 0715_SJ02_MP15_20_MG | ecosystem: Environmental > Terrestrial > Soil > Wetlands > Peat | place... | reverse complement strand
GTCGTGAAGGGCAGCTCGAACGGCAGACCTGCGGCTCCGAAGGCGCCGCCTGCGCCGCCTGCGAGGCCGACGACGGCCGCCGCCAGCTTTGGCCTTGGCCGAAGCTTGCCCCGGCCGTCGAGCGAGCGCGCCGCGACCTTCAGACAGTCCAGCATCGCTTGCTGGATGGCGCGCTCCACCTTGCCCCGCAGAGGCTTCGGGATCTGCAGCAGCGCGCTCTCCAACGGCCGGCCCGCCAATTCGCCGAGACGCGTCGCGAAATTGACCGCCTCCAGAAATTTGTAAGCGCGCGCGAGTTCCAGCCGATGTTCTCTGGAGAGCTCGAGCGCGGCCCCGTTCATCGCCGCCGCAGCAGCGGGCGCATGCCGTTGACGCTCGCAAGAATCGCCGAGCCGTTGCTGATGATCGCCGTGACCGACGGCGAAACGAGCCCGCCCGGCACGGCGAGGCCCAGCGCGAGCGTGTTCAGCGCCACGACGATCGCATAGTTCTGCTTGATGAGCGAAACGGCTCCGCGGGAAATCTCCACCGCCTCGACGAGCTTCCACAGCGAGTCTTCCATCATCACCACGTCGGCCGACTCCTGGGTGACCTCGGCGCCGTGCTTCATGGCGACGCCGACGTCGGCGAAGCTCAGCGCCGGGCTGTCGTTGATGCCGTCGCCGACCATCGCGACGACGCGCCCTTCACGCTGCAGCCGCTGGACGATCGTCGCCTTGTCAGCCGGCAGCATGTCGGCGTATTGGCGCGTGAGCCCCAACCGTTCGCCGACCGCTTTCGCGACGACGGCGTTGTCGCCCGTCATCATGATCGCGTCTCTGACCCCGAGCGCATAAAGCCGCTCGACGATGGTCGCAGCCTCGGGGCGGATCTGATCCGCATACGGCAGAAGCGCCGCAAGCTTGCCGTCCGTCGCCACATAGAGGCACGAGCAGCCCTGCCGCTCGAGCCGCGCGCGATCCGCGGCAGCCTTGGCGACGTCGACGCCGCTCTGGCGCAGGAAGCGCTCGTTGCCGACGTGGACGTAGAGACCGTCCACAGGGCCTTCGACGCCGAGACCGAGCCGATACTGGGTCTCGTCGCACTCCGGCGCCCTGGCGCCGAGCGCCGCCGCCTTGTTGCGCACGGCCTCCGCGACCGGATGGGTTAGACGGCTCTCGGCAGCCGCCGCGAGGCCGAGCAGCCGCCGCGCATCGAGCCGCCGCTGATAGGCGACGATCTCCTGAACCTCGGGCGATCCCTGCGTCAGCGTTCCGGTCTTGTCGAAGACGATCGTGTCGACTTCGGCCAAACGCTCCATGTGGCGTCCGCTCTTGATGATGACGCCCCGCCGCGCCGCCTGCGTCATCGAGGACAGCACCGCGGTCGGCGCCGCGACGCGAATGCCGGTGCCGTAGTCGACGATGACGAGCGACAGGAAGCGGTTGAAGTCGTAAGTGACGGCAGCCGTCGCCGTGGCGACGCCGAGCGTCGGCAAAACGAGCCGGTCGGCAAGCTTTTCGGCGTGGTTCTGCATGCGCGTGTCGCCGATCGGCGCCGAGTCGATGAGCTGCACGATCTGGCCCGCCGTCGTGTTCGAGCCGACGCGCGTCGCGCGGATCCTGATCTGGCCCTCGCGCGTCACCGTGGCGGCGAACGCGGCCTCGCCGACGCCGCGCGCCACCGGCAGGCCCTCGCCGGTGATCGTCTTCTGGTCGATCAGCGCGCTGCCTTCGATGATCTCGCCGTCCGCCGGGATCATCTCGCCGGGATAGACGATCACCTCGTCGCCGACCGCGACGTCGCGCGCCGGAATTGACGCCACGGTCCCATCGCGCACGACCCAGGCGGTCTTGGACTGAAACTCGAGAAGATCGCCAATCGCGCGTTTCGAGCCGGCGGCGGTCATGTCGCGGATGTAGTCGCCGAGCTTGACGAGCCAGGTGATCAGCGCGCCGGCGACGTGATTGCCCTGCATCAGCGAGGCGATGATCGCCAGAGCGTCGAGAAAGTCGACATTGAGACGGCGCTCGTCGCGCAGAACGCGCCAGGCGCGGAAGGCAATGGGATAGCCGTTCCACAGCATCAACGGAATGTTGACCGCGCGCGCGAAAGGATTGACGAGGAAGGCGAGCCCGAGCGCCACCGTCGGCAGGGCGAGCGGATACTGATGCGGCCTTTCGGCGGGCTTCGCCGCGGCGATGAGCTCCTTGGCGAGGTGGGGCTCGCGGCTCTCTTGCGGCAGAGCCAGCTGCGTCAGCTGCCGCAGGTCGGCGAGCGACATGAGCCGCAGCCGTCCGACGAGCAGACGGAACAACGGCTCATGCGCGACGTCGTATTCGACGACGAGGCTCGCGCAGGCGTAGTTGACGCGGGCGCTGCGGACGGCGCTCTGGCCGCGCAGCCAGGCGAGCGTCTCCTCGGCGAGGTCCCGATCGCGGCAGAGCGGCGGGATCGACAGGCGCACCCGTCCCGGCATGAAGTGGCGTATGGCGAATTGCATGTGGACGAAGGTCCTGCTGCGCGCCTCATCCCCGCCTCGGGCGGGGACTTAGGGCGCTACGACGTCTTCTGGCCTTTCACGACCACGGGAGCCGTCTCTCGCTCGTGCTTTCGCATGCGCGTCTCGAGATCATGGCGCGTCTGCATCTCGACGAAGTGGTTGAGCGTGAAGACGCCGAGCGTTAGCCAGATCGGCGTCGCGGCCGACGCGCCGACCTCGAGCAGCGTGAAGCCGATGAGCGCCGCGCCGAAGCCGATTTTGAGATCGATCGCGTTGTTGGTCTTCTGCTTGATCTGGCGATCGAAGCGCTTGCAGATGTGCACGATCGCCTTGGCGGTGTGCGAATGTTCGGCGAGAAACTCGGCCTCGCGCTCGATCTTGCTCGCGAGTTCGTCGATCTGGGTCGGCGGCGGCGCCGGAAAGGCGGCGTCGCAGTGGCGATCGAAGTGGCGGTGAAAATCCGCGTGCCGCTCGGGATCGTAGTGCAGCACGACGCTGCCGGTCTCGGGATTGACCTTGACGCGCTGCACGCCCGGAATGACGCCGAAAGTTTCCCCGATCTCCTGCAAGATCGCCGGGTCGCCCTTCGCGGACGCGAACTTCATGCGCACTCGGCCCCGGGTCTGGTGCTCTATGCGCATCTTGTGATGCTTCTTTTTCTTCTTGTGCGACTTGGGCTTGGCGCCTTGCGCGTCATCCCCTGCGACGACGAGGGTCGGCGCAAGCCCCGCGTCGGGCGCGGCGAGCGCTTCTTCCTGCGGATCTTCCTGGCGCTCTCCCGGCGCCGCGAGGACCTCCGCCTCGGCGGGGTCCCCAGGCGCGGAGGGTTCGTCGACAGCCGCGACCTTCGCTTCTTCCCGCGGAACTGCGCCGGCTTCGCCGGGCGCAGCGCCGTCATTCGTCTGGGCGAGCTGCGCTGGCGCGAGGGGATCCGCGACGGGCGCGACGCTCTCCTCGGTCCGGGGGGAGTCCGCGCTCGCCGCCGGCGTATCCGGACCAAAGCCGTCTATCAGATGACCCTGCATGTCGCCTCAGGCGGTGGGAGCAGCGTCTTTGGCCGCGTCCTTGCCCTTGGTCTCGGCGTCGACCTCGGCCACGATGTCCTGCACGTGCTCGTTCGTCTCCGCGACAAGCTCCTTGGTCTTCTGGCCGAGCTTATAGACGCCGCGCACGGTCGATTTGAAGAGCGGGCTCAGAGCGGAGCCGAGCTTCGGCGCCAACTTCGGGGCCGCCACGGCCGCGACGCCGAGCACAAGGCCGGGCAGCAGCGCAGCCTCGAAGACCGCCGCGCCAATGGCGACGACGCCGACGGTCGCGACCGTGGCGATCAGATTGTTCTCCTCGGCGCTTAGCTCGTCATTCGCTTCTTCCTGCTCGACCGCATGAAGATCTTCATGCGCGTCCGATACCGCTTTGTTCATGAGCCAACTCCTGTCGCCGGATCGGCGCCCCTTGAAAATCAGGGCTCTCCTGCCGCCGGCACCTTGCGGAACTAGTGTGACGCTTGTGCGACATGAAAGCAAGGACCGGCGACAGGGCCGGCGCTGGAAGCCGCGAAAATCCGCGTGTAGATAAGCCTTAATTACCGGTCGGTTCAGCGAGCCGGGCTGGCGCCGTCGCGCGCCGCGACCTCGTGAAGGCCGTCAAATGGGGAAGCTACGATGAACTTTGCCGCGCCGCCTGAGGAATTGCTGTCCGCTGTTCGGGTCGCCGCGGGCGAGGCGGCGTTCTCAGAAGGCGGCCTCTATGCCGAGACCGGCCTCGACGTTTTCGCGGCGACGCTCACTGAAGCCGAGAAATTCGCGGGCGACTGTTTGCTCCCCCTCGACCGGGTGGGCGACAAGTTCGGCGCAAGCTTCTCCGATGGCGCGGTCGCGACCGCGCCGGGGTGGCGCGACGCCTATGCGCAATGGGTCGAAGGCGGCTGGAGCCGCCTCGCCGCAGACCCGGAATTCGGCGGGCTCGGCCTGCCGACTCTCCTGCATGTCGCCTGTACGGAGGTCTGGAACGGCGCCAATGCGGCCTTCGCCATCTGTCCGCTGCTCGCGCATGGGGCCATGCGCGCGCTTGAGGCGCATGCGCCGCAAGCGATCAAGCAAGCCTATCTGCCGCCGCTCGTCAGCGGCGCGTGGACCGCGACGATGAACCTCACCGAGCCGCAAGCGGGCTCGGATCTCTCCATGTGCCGCACCCGCGCCGAACCCGCGGCCGACGGCTCCTATCGCCTGTTCGGGCAGAAGATCTTCATCACTTACGGCGAGCACGACTTGACGCCGAACATCCTCCATCTTGTGCTCGCCAAGCGCCCCGGCGCGCAAAAGCTCTCCTTGTTCCTCGCCCCCAAATTCCTGCCGGACGGGACGGGCGCCTTCACGCGCCGCAACGACCTGCGCTGTGCGGGCGTCGAGCACAAGCTCGGCATTCGCGGCTCGCCGACCTGCACGATGATCTACGGCGATCAGGAAGGCGCGACGGGCTTTCTGATCGGCGAGACCGAGAAAGGCCTGAACGCCATGTTCACCATGATGAACGAAGCGCGCCTCGCCATCGGCGTTCAGGGGATCGGCCTCGCCGAACGCGCGACGCGGCAAGCGCTCGCTTATGCGCGCGACCGCATCCAGGGCGGCGGGCCGATTGCGTCGCATCCGGACGTGAAACGCATGGCGCTGACCATGCGGGCGCTGACCGACGCCGCGCGGGCGATCTGCTACGAGACTGCGGTCGCGATCGACGCCGCGCGCTTGTCGCGCGATCCCGCGCAGGCGAAGTTGGCGCAGGAGCGCGCCGGCCTGTTGACGCCGCTCGCCAAGGCCTTCGGCAGCGACGTGGCCAATGAAGCCGCTTCGCTCGGCGTGCAGATCTTCGGCGGCATGGGCTACATCGAGGAGACGGGCGCGGCGCAACTGCTGCGCGACGCCCGCATCGCCGCGATCTATGAGGGAACCAACGGCATCCAGGCGATCGACCTCGTTGAGCGCAAGTTGCGCCGCGACGGCGGCGCGGCCATGCGCCGCGAGATCGACGACATGCGACGCGACGCAGGAGACGGACCGCTCCACGAGGCCGTCGAGGCGCTCGCCGCTTCGACCGCGTTCTTGCTCGACGCCAAGGACGAGCTGGCGCTCGCCGGCGCGACGCCATTTCTGAGGCTGTTCGCGCTCGCGCGCGGCGGGACGCTTCTCGCTAGGGCCGCCCGAGGGGGCGAGGCGCGGACGGCGGCGCTCTCGAGATTCTTCGACCAAAACATCGCCGTCGAAGCGCAGGCCCTCAGGCGGATCGTCATGTCGGGGGGCGGATCGACTCTCGCCGCGCTCCTATAAGGGGGCGCGGGACGTCGCCGGCGTCTCATCTGCCGGCTGCCTGATTGTTCTCGGGACGGCATCACGCAAGTCTCGAGAATTTTATGCATCAACCAAAGCAGAAGAAATGCGCGACGCCTTCACTCTCACGAAATAAAAATACGCGCACTGGGAGCGCGTCGAACGATAGCGTCAAGACTGACCCGCTGTCCTGCCCGTCCTCGCACTTGCGATTGGACTGGAGCCGAACGTCCCGTGATTGTTTATCAAGAGCGCCGTCGCCGAGGGACTTTTGTGGGGGGCAGGCGGCCCAGGCGCCGACCGTCGGAAAAAGATCGGGGAGCATTGCGATGTGGAGTGACGACAAATCCATCCCGCGAAGAAGCTTCGTCGCCGGACTGCTCGCCGCGCCTTTCGCCTTGCGGGGCGGCCCTGTGTCGGCCTGCTCACTCGCCTTCGTCAACAACCGGCAACTGGCCAAGATCGTGGTCCGGTCGATGGACCTCCCCGTGGCCTTGGCGGAGCGGCCCAAGTTCGTCGTGCTTCCGCGCGGGATGGCTCGCAATTCTCAGACGAGCGTTCTCCCCGGGGTCAAGGCGAAAATTGAAGGCGTCGGCCCGGACACGATGCGCTGGACATCGAAGCACGGCAGCGCCGTGATCGTCTCGTTCGAAGGCGGCGCCACGGACGGTCTCAACGAGAAGGGTCTGTCGGCTCACATGCTCGTACTGGACGAGAGCAGGCTAGAAGGTCCCGACAACCGGCCGGTCTTGCCTGACACCCACTGGGCCCAATATGTCCTCGACAATTTCGCCACAGTGAACGAAGTCGTCGACGCGCATCGCTCCGGCGCGTTTCGCCTGGCCGCGGCGTGGTCCACCGACCTCAGCTATTCGAAGCACCTGCCCACGCATCTCGCCGTCCAGGACTCGTCCGGCGATTCGGCGATCATCGAATATATCGAGGGCAAGCTCGTCATTCATCACGGTCCCGGATTTCGCGTGATGACCAATGATCCGCCCTACGACCAGATGATCGAGCTCATGAAGCAATATGCGCCCTTCGGCGGGACCAGGCCGCTGCCGGGCGGTGAGGCGGCCGAGGACCGGTTCCTCCGGCTCGCCGCCTTTTCGAAATATCTGCCGGATCCAAAAAATTACACCGAGTCTGTGGCGAATGCGCTCTCCCTGTTGCGAGTCGCGCAGGTCCCTTTCCGCGATCCCGCGCGGGCGCCCGACAAGGGCTTCTGGGGAGCCTGCCAAACGAATTGGGTCACGGCCGCCGACGTCACCAACAACGTCTATTACGTCAGCAGCGCGACTGCGCCGAGCCTGTTCTGGCTAGATTTGAAAGACGCCAATTTGAAGCCCGGCGCGCCGCTCCTCTCCGTCGAACTTCATGATCCCAAGGTCGGCGGAAACGTTGTGCGATATCTGAAACGCTGGAATGGGGCGGGTTGAACGCACGTCAAGCCGGGTCCAGCCTCGCGAGAATTGGCGTTACGCCGCCTCGCTTAAGCGCGCGGCGAGCGGCGCCGGCAGGGAAGGCGCCTCTTGGCGCAAGAAGACGAGCAGCGCCTTCTCTGCGTCCGTCAGCGCGCCTTCGCGCGACAAGTGCGCGAGCAACCACTCCGTCTCGCCCGCACCGATCTCCGACGCGAGGGCCATCTCCGCGGCGTCGGCGTCGTTCTCGGCCTTCACGCGGCCCTCGTCCATCTCGTCGAGGCTCTGAGGCGTCGCGCGGCCGAATCCCGAAAACATCTGCAAGAGGAAGGCCCCGAAGTTCGCCGGCTTCGCGTCGAGCTGCTTCTGTTTCTCGCGCTCCGCCGCCGCGCTCGGCGTCCAGCGGAAGGCGATCCCCATCAGATAATTGCCGACCGCCTTGGCGAAGAAGTCGGGAAACGCCGGGTCGTTCGGGGCGCCGTCAGTCGCATGGGCGATGTTGAACAGCGCCTCGGCGGAGTCGCGCGTGACATGCAAAGCGGAGCCTTCGACGGACGAAAACACCGCTTCGCGCAGCGCCTGCGTGTCCTCGGGCGCGACGGCGCCCTTTTGCGTCACGGCCTTTTCGATCTCGCCGACGCAATAGGTCTCAAGCGACCGCGGCGCGCTCGCCGCATAGCGAAGCAGGTCGAGCAGCGCCGCGATCTTCGCCTCATAGGGCGCCGGGCTGCGCCCCAGCTCGGCGACGAACCAGTCGGCGTCGGCTTGCGAGACATATTTCTCGGGATCGGCCTGATCCACGAGCACGTCGACCGCGATGTCGGCCAAGAGCCTCGCGAAGGCGGCAGACGCGTCGTCGCGACGCAGCAACGCCGCGAGGTCTTCGCGAGAGGCGAACTTCTTTGAATATATCGCGCGCCGCAGTTGCGCGACGTCGTCGAGCTGCAGGACCGCGCTCATCGAAAGCTCCCCAATCTCGCGGAAGGGCGGCGCATACATTCCTCGGCAAGCGTTTATTTTTCATCAACGTGTCGGGAGAGAGCGCCCGAAAGGCGACTGGATGCACGAATCTTCAACGCGAGCCCGCTAACGCTTGAAGTCGCCCAAGCCAGCGGCCGTTTCGCTTCCACGCCGAAGCGCGCGGAGACACGCCGGCGCTCTTTCGTTCGGCTGCTTCTCATGACCACCAGCAATGATAGTCTTCCCGCGCCTCCCCGCGCGCTTGGCGTCCCGGCGCTCGCCGGACTCCGTGCGGCGCTCGCGCCGCTGGGGCTCGTCGCCCTCGCCGTCTCCGTGGGCGTCTCCTTGCGACTAGTGGGCGCCGAGGGCGAGCTCTGGCTTGACGAAGTGACGACGCTGCGCCTCGTCTCCCGCGCCACGGCGCTCTCCGATGTCTTCTTGAAGATCCACAGCGACAACAATCACACTCTGAATTCCGCCTGGATCTTCCTCATCGGCCCAGACCAGTCGGCGCCGCTCCTGCGCCTGCCGGCGATCGTCTTCGGCGGTCTCAGCTTGCTTGCTGCGCGCAGGGCCGCCGGGCGCTACGGCCAGGCCGCGGGCCTCATCGCGGCGCTGCTGTTCGCGACGAGCTACTTTTTCGTGCACTACGGGTCGGAAGCGCGCGGCTATTCGGCGATGATCCTGGCGTCGCTCTTGGCTTTCGACGCGTTGCAGGCGTGGCTCGACCGGAGCGAGCGCGGCGCGCTGCTCGTTTTCGCGGCAGCGGTCTGCTTCGGGACTTTTTCTCATCTCACCATGGTCGAGGCGACGGGCGCGCTCTGTCTCTCCGCCGCCGCGCGCATCCTGGCCGAAGACGGCAAGCTCTCGGCGCAGCTGAAGCGCGCAGCGATCCCTTGCGTCGCTGCGGCGATCGGCAGCGCGCCCGCCCTCGCCTGCTTCGCCTATGGCTTTGCGGCCGGCGACTACCGCATGGGCTGGCTCGCGCCTTTCAGCTTCGAGACGCTGGCGCAAGGGCTCGCTGGGCTTTCGCGCACGACCCTCGGTCTGCCCGAGGCGCTCGGCGACGGCGCGGTCGTCGCGCTGACGGCGGCTCTTGCTCTCGTCCTGCTCAAGCTCGCGCCTTCCCGCGCGCGCTGGTTTCCCGCGATCGCCATCTTCGGCCTGCCGCTGCTGCATGCGGCTTTGGGCTTTCCGACCCAGCTCTACCCGCGCTTCCACCTCATCGACGCGGTGGGCCTGCTGCTTCTTGCGAGCGTCGGCCTCGGGGTCCTCTGGGAGCGCCGGGGCGCGAGCCGCCTCCTCGCCGTGGCGGCGCTGACCTTGTTCGGCCTCGGCCAGGCTTGGAATTTGACGGAATTCTTCCGCAACGGGCGCGGGCAATATACGGCGGCGATCATGCGCATCGCCTCCGAGGGCGGATCCTACGCCGTCCCGGAGGACTCGGCGCCGTTCGAGACTGCGAAAGTCTCGGACGTAGCGGCGCGCCGCGCCGGCGTCAAAGCGGACTTCGTCGCAGAAAAGGATCTTTGTGCAGAAAAGCCGCAGTGGCTCGTCGTCACGGCGCTCGTGAACCTTCCGCGAGACTTCCCTTCCGAGCGCACCGCCGGCCCCCCTGGCTGCGAGGCGAGGTTCATGCGCGACCGCAGCTTCCCGGCCTGGGGCCTCTCGGGGTTCAGCTGGACTCTCTATCGCCGCGCGCCCTGAGCTCTGGCTCGATCCCCGCCCTCGTCACATCAGATTAAGCTACTGTAGACGCGGCTCCGAATTCGTCGAGCGGTCGTCAAAAAGCAGCAAGGCGCTGGCGCCGAGGAAAAGCGCGCCCGCGGAACTTCTGAGCGGCACGACGCGAACAATCGCCGGTCCGTCTCTCCTTGTGATCACCAGGGGGCCCAATGAAGACGTTGGGCCGTCCGTCGGCGGACGAAGACGCCGAAACAGCGCCTCCAAGCCCGATCGCGCTTTCGAATCGCTGACGACCAGGCGCCGACCGCGCAGCCGCAAGTCCTCGTCGAAGATCGCCTCCGCTGCTGCGTTAGCCTCAAGAACATTGCCGAAGCCGTCAATCGCGACGGCCGGGCGCCGCGCCTGCTCCAGTGTGCTCCTCAACAGGACTTGGCCGAGCAAGGCCGAGAGCGTCGCCGTCTCCGTCAAGCGCTCCGAAAGCTCGGCGAGGACGCGTTTGTCGCTCGCCTCGAACGGTCCTTGTCCCGCAGTTCTCTGAATCGACATGCGCCAGAGCGCCGGTCCCGCCCGTATGCCGAAGTGACTCCCGGAGCTCGCCTCCTACTCGCGGCGGGGTTTGCTGAGTCGACTTTCGCCGCCTCCGGCGCGGCTTTGCGCCAGTCGAGCGGCTGACGGCGACGAATCGCTCGCGCCGTCAGCCCGGCGAAAGCTTACTGGGCCGTTTTGGGTTGATGGTGATGGTGGTGGTGGTGGTGGTGATGGTGGTGGTGGTGATGATGATGATGATGATGATGATGACGGTGGTGAACGCGATGATGTTGTTGCGGTTCTGCCGGTTCGGCTTGCGCCCATGCGGCGACGGGGGCAATCGCGACAGCGGAAGCGATGCAAGCGGCCGCCAACATTTTCTTGACCATCGTATTCCTCCTTCTAAGCTCGTCGAGCCTCCTCGACGAGTTCTGGAGAATAGCCGGCGCGTCACCGTTTGAGAAGCGTCCTGGCGTCTCGTGGCTAATCTTACAATTCTCCGCTTTTGAAGCAGACCGAGGACACAGACCGAGGACACTCCTCGGGATCGGCCTACGGGTGAGCGGTTTCTTTCACGGCGCCATTGTTGCAATCACCGGAGGGCTTGTTCGCTCCGGGGATGAAATTGGCTGTGATCGTGTAAGTCTGACCGACCGCCCCGCCGGCGTCGAGAGCAGTCCACGTCGCCAAAGCGGTCCACAGCGCAAGCCTGGAAAGTTTCCTCGTCATTTTGGCCTCCTCGCGGCATAACCAGCGCAGTGCACACCCCGCGCACGCATCCGTCAACAGCTGCGAAAGCCCAGGAGCCGTAGCCAAATAAGTTCAGTTCAATTGGGCGAGATCCCGAGATCGGCGACGAAACTGGGACAGGCTCGGACGGCGAGCCCTCTCTCCATGCAGAGAACGCGGACCCTTCCCGCCGCGCCGCCAGACGCGATATAAAGCCCGCAAAGGCGCCTGCGAGCGCCGCATAGAACCGCGCAAGCCGCGCCTGTGGAGCCGCCGCCATGAAGTGGGAAGATTTTCAGAGTTCTCAGAACGTCGAGGACCGCCGCGGCGACGACCAATATGCCGGCGGGGGCTATTCGGGGGGCGGCATCGGGGCCGGACACATCGGGCTCGGCACCATCATCATTCTCGGCCTCGTCAGCTATGTCACCGGCATAAATCCGGCCTTGCTGCTCGGCGGGGCGGAGGCGCTCAAGCACGTGACGAGCGGCGGCCCCGCTGCGCAGCACAGCGCGCAGCGGCCGCGGCAGGAGGGCGCGCCCACGGATCAGCTCGGCCAGTTCGTGGCCAAGATCCTCGGCGAGAATGAGGAAGTCTGGTCGCAGGTGCTGCCTGAGCAGAAGGGCATCCAGTTCCGCCCGCCGAAGCTTGTGCTGTTCGACGGCCAGACGGACTCCGGCTGCGGCGCCGCGCAATCGGCGATGGGCCCCTTCTATTGCCCGATGGACCAGCGCATCTATCTCGACACGTCCTTCTTCCGCGACATGAAAACACGCTTCGGCGGCGGCGGCGACTTCGCCTACGCCTATGTCATCTCGCACGAGATGGGCCATCACATCGAGAACCAGCTCGGCATCCTGCCGCAGGTGCATCGCGCGCAGGAGCGCGCCGCCTCGCGCGCCCAGGCCAACGCGCTCTCGGTGCGCATCGAGCTCATGGCCGACTGCCTCGCCGGCGTCTGGGCCGCCAATGGCAACGCCAAGCGGCAGTTTCTGGAGCCGGGCGACGTGGAGCGCGCCGTCGCGACTGCGCAGGCGATCGGCGACGACCGGCTGCAGCGCGCCGCGCGCGGCGTCGCGGTGCCGGACAGCTTCACGCACGGCTCGTCGGCGCAACGCGTGGAGTGGCTGCAGCGAGGCTTGCAGTCGGGGCAGATCGACTCTTGCAACACCTTCGGCAATCAGCTGTAGGTCCGCCTCGCAAAGGCTCTCGCCAAGGGACGGCCGCAGCTTCGCTTCGCTGACGACCCCAAAAGCAGCAGGATCTCGGGCGGCGGCGTCGCCGGCGAGCCCGCCCTATCCCTGGATCTGGACCGGATTGATGACGGGAGTGACGGGAAAACCTGGTTCATAACCGCCGAAGCCGCCGGAATTGTCGTAAAGGCCGAGGCCCATGAGATTCACGTCGCTCACGAAAGTGCCGACGGCGGCCGCCGCGGCGCTCGCGCCCGACCCGCCCGCAGGGAATAAGACGGTGGGGGGAGAGGAGCAGCCCGCGCCCGGCGTATAGGGGGTCGCCCTTTGAATCACCCCGGCGGAGATCGTGAAGCTTATCGAAGGCTCCCGGCTGCAGCCGCCGCCGGTCGTCGACACATTCACAGAGCCGTTGGCCGGGAGATATCCCGCGCCGCCCACGCCCCCGGAGACGGACAGCAGCAAGCCGGCGCGGCTGAAAGAGAAAGGGTCCAGGTAAGTCAGAGCGGCGGCGCCCGACGTCCACGCTCCCTGGTTCCTGACGCACTGGACCACATTGCTCGCGACGATCGCGCAGGAGAAACCTTGGCTCGGCGAAAACTTCACCCCTACGGGGTCGAAGCCGTCGTCATAGTATTGCGTCGCGGGCGAACCGATGCGGAAGCCCTTCACGGGCGACCCGAACCCGCTTGTGGGCGTGCATTGACCCGCCGGCGGACTCACGCCGCCTGAGAGATTCGAGCCGCAGGTCGCGAGGGCGCCGCCCCTTGGCAGAGCGAAACTGATGTCGACGCAGGCGTAAGGCGTCGTCACGCAGACTGGATTATATGTCGCTGTGAGGTCGAACACCGCCGAAGAGATCGTGGGTTCGGCGCAGAGTTCCGGCGCGTCGCTCTGAACGGCCCAGGCGTTGCAAGCGGATCGCCGGCCGATGCGCTGAGCGCCGTAGGGACCGCTGGTCTCGTGCGGGTTGTCGCCGCTGAGGCTCGCGAATTGAACAGCGTTGTCCCAATAGGAGCCGCCGTAAGCGACGTTCGCGCCGGCATAGCCGCTGCCGGCGGTCCCGAAATCCTCGCTCCACCTCACGCAGCCGCCGAGCGCCTGATAACCGACGGAGCTCGCCGGCTGCACGTCGCGGGAGTAGCCGAGCGAGAGGACCGGCGTTTGAGGGGCATATTGCGGAAAGTCCGATGGAAACTTCGTTTCGAGCACATAGCTCCACTTCGCCGTCATGCTCTGCGCGCCAGCCGCATACGATCCGACGAACTCGGATTCATTGGCGGCGCACTGCCCGAGCATCATCATCGAGACGCCGCCGGGCAATCGCGCCATGATGGCGGACATGGCGCCGCTCGACGCCGGCCCGGTCCCGAAAAAGTCGTAGCCGACATAGGTGGAGGCGTCGTTGGCCGCGCCGATCCCGGGATCGAAATCGACGATGTTCGTCCATTGCGCGAGTGGAGCCGCGGCTGGGGCCGTGACGAAAGTGACCGTGAGCGCTTGCGTCAGGTAGTTGATCGAGCCGGAGGCGACGCTCACGCCCACGATGTTTCCGTGTCCATCGTCCGTTGCGACGATGGATCCATTGGAAACGATGGACAACGAGCCTCGAAGAATCGTCTGCACGAGGAGCGGCGACACTTTCGCATTCGGCAAAGCCGGCAGAGCGCCCGCAGATATCGCGCCCCCGGCTCCGGGTCCGACGAAGGTCGTCGGCGACGAGGCGACGAGCGCTTGCGACTGCGGGGTCGACCCGTAGAGCCAATCGTCGACGGGCGTTCCCGGGCGCGTGAAGTTCACGACCTCGACCGGCCAGCCGCCGCTGTAGGCAGACAGATATTTCATGAACTCGAGAATGCCGTCGCCGACGACATTGACAGCCGATCCTGGAGCGGAGGCGGGCGTGATCGGCCGCAGTCCGACATGCGCGCCGTCCAGAGGCGTATTGGCGTAATAGGAGGGAGCGTTCAGGTTCAGCGGGCCCACGCCGGCGAGCGTCTCCGTCTCCACGGAGAGCGAGTCTCCCGAGCCCACGCTGTTCCAAAGCACGGCCATCTGGCTCTGGCCGATCCAGCCGACCACCAGGCCGACGCGAATGGGACCGCCAGTGTAGACGTAGCCTGGATTGTCCGACGTGCGCACTGAAACGTAATAGCTGCCCGAGCCGCTCTGCGGCACGCCCGCGATGGAGCCGGAGAAGACCCCGCCGGAGAGATTTGACGCAATCGTCGTCCACGCGCAGTTGGCGCATCCCGCGACTGGCGGACCGCCTGGCGTCGACGAAATTTGCGCCTGGATCGCCGGCGGGGTCTCGCCAAGCAAGAGCGCACTGTAAGTGCCGCTGACGGTCACAGTCCCCGTTGCGTCCGGTCCGCTCTGACCGAGCGACACCGGATATGTCGTGTAGGGGCCGTTGTCGTTGAGAACGAGCGCTTGCGGAGGATCTATCGGACTACCGACTCCAATTTCGCCGACAGCGGTCGCGTTGGGGAAGCCGGAGCCGCTCGTATCAGCCCAGACGCCCGCATCGTTCAGACGATAAAGAGAGTGAACCGTGTAGCCCTGAGCCTGCGACCAAAGCGCGATGTCCAGCTGTCCGGTGCAAAGCTGGGAAAGCACGGCGGCGGACGGCGCGCCATTGGCGTCGACGGGATAGACGCCCCACACCATCGCCACCGGCCCCAATTGTCCGCCATATCCGTTCGCGTAGGCGCCCGGCGCGGGATACGCAGAGCCGACCGTGTTGAAGATGTCGCCCACCGCCGCTTGGGTCGTGAAGAAGCTCGCGTTGGAGGCGGTCGAGACCGCCGGAGACCCCGCCAAAGGGTTTCCGTTGTCGTCGACGAAGACGGCATATTGATAGCCACTGAGCGCGGCGTCGCCGCCCCATTGTCCGACGACGCCGCACCACTTCTGTCCAGGCGTCGTCGTGACGCCCGTTTGCGGTCCGAGCGTGAAAGTCACGGCGCCGCCGCTACCCGAGCCGATGCCGACAATCGAGGAGACGCTCAAGGTCGGCGTCGACGCGCAGGCGAATCCCGGATCGCTGACCGAGACGAGCCCGATCGCGCCGCTCACGGATCTCCCGACCGTGAGAGTTCCAGACGGCTCGCGAGCACACCCGCCCCCCGTCGCGGTCCAGGCGTAAACACCGTTTGCGTATCCTGAACCAGCCCCGCTGATCGAAGCTGACGCGACGCTCTTCGCCTGCCACCAGCTCACGCCCGACCGCTTGGCGGAAAGGCTGATGGCGAAGGGCGTGGTCCCGGCGGGCGGCTGAATGCTCAGCGACCTGTCGCCGCCGTTGGTGCAATAAGGATTGCCGCAGTTGGCGAGGATCGTTTCGCGCGCGGACTGCGCCGCCTCGTTGATGTTGTCGCTGGTTTGTCCGGCGACAAAGATGAACCAGCTGTTCGACGCTTGAGGAGGAACGAACATCGCCCCGTGCGGAAGCGTCAGATAATTGTTGACCCCGGCGGATGGAAGCGCGTTGTCGGGACCGAAGTAGGCGGACATCTGCGGTGGAAGCGCCAATGCGCTCGACGCGCTGCGTTTCAATGCGGCCTTGGCGACCTCGGGAGGCGACGCGTAGCTCGGCCCGGCGGAACAGCAGATCAGCGCCGCTTCAAACGACGCTATTGCCGCAGCAAAGATCAGCCCGATCGATAAATGTCTCATCGTTATACACTCCGCCGCTTAGTCTGAGATTTTCTTGCAAAGAAAAACTAATAGGGGTTGATGACCGCCTTGTCAATGAACTGCCGCGGCGCGCAAAGCAGCTGGAGACAGGGCCAGAAAACGGGCCGCGACCCATTGGATCGTCCGGTCGCCCGCTGTAAAATAGTCCACAACGAGTGAAGTTCTTCACCAACGCAGTCGCGGGCGCCAGCATGCGGAAAAGTCAGCCAAAATACAGTCTTTTTTTCATTTTCCTGCACTGGCTGCTCGCCGTGGCGAGCGTCATCCTGGCCGGCCTCGGCTGGTATCTGCGGACCTCGCCGACGACCACGGACGTCCATGTTCAGCTTGCCGCGCTGCATGTGTCGCTCGGGCTTTCGACCGGGGTCCTCGTCGTCCTCATGCTGCTCTTCCAGGCGGTCTTCGGCGCGCCGCCCGCTCCGCAGGGTTTCGAGCCCTGGAGACGGGGGCTCGGGCTTCTGACGCACGCCCTGATCTATGTTTCGCTGCTGGCGCTCGTCGCGACCGGCTATCTGCAGCAGGTCTACGCGGGGGTTCCGGTCGAGATCTGGGGGACGGCGCTGCCGATCTGGATCGAGAGCAATGAGGAGCTCGCGCAGATTTTCGCGCGGGCGCATCCGATCGCCGGTTACGTCTTCGCGGGCGCCGTGCTGCTCCATCTGCTGCTGATCCTAGCCAATGCGCTCAAATTCGAGAGCTTCGCGGGGCGCATGCTGCTTGGCGGCCGCGCGGCGGACGCCCAGGCGGCGCCGGCGATGCAGCCCGCCCCCGACGAAAGAATCGTGCGCACGCTCGTCTTCCATCTGAGCCTCTTCGGCTGGCTGCAGTTCTGGCTGCAATTCGTGCTCGCCTTTGTCTCCGCGCTGTTGTTGCAGTTTGCGACGTCGGGACGCATCCTGAGCTCGCTGTCGCTCGGCGTCGGCGACGCGATGCATTGGGGCGGCGGCGCGCTCGCGCTGCTGTGCCTGACCTGCCCGCTCGCCTTCGGCTACACGCGCATCGCGCGACGCGTGGCGATCGCGCCCCAGGCTTGGCTCGAGGCGCGTGCGCCGCGGTTCTGGCGGGTGACGTTGGGATTTTCGCTGTCGCTGCTCGGCGGGGCGATCTCCTTCATCGGCGTCGCGCTCAGCATCGTGCTGCTCGTCGCCAAGACCGTGTCGCAGCCTCCCGGGATCGCCATCACCGATCCGACCAAGATCATCCGCGCTTTGGATGTCTTCGTGCTATTGATGAATTTCACGCTCCTGCTCGCGCATTCGGTCGGCGTCGGCGTCGGCTTCTGGCTCGGCCTGCGCGCCAAGCGGGCGCATGACGCCGCCGAGAAGCTGCGGGTCGAGAGCCCCCCTCCTGCCACGGTCGCGTCCGCCGGAACCGAGACGGCGATCTGAGCCCTTCTTCATCGGTCGTCGATCATCAGCCTTGCGCGCCTTCGTCCGCGCTCGAGCAATCTTTTTCGCGCTTGGCGCGGAGGCTCAATCGGGTGCAAATGGCCTGACTGCCGGCGAGGCCGCGCGCTGGTTGGAAAGGAGAAAGAGACATGCGCTCGTTGCGGGGCCTCAGCGTCGGGATCGCCATGGCTTGCGGCGCGCTGCTCGCCCCCGCCCCGCGCGCCGATGCGAGAGGCGCGCTGACGCTCATACAGGACGCCTGCCTGCTCATGATCGGCCCCGATTACATGCTTTATTCCGCCTATCAGCCCACCAAGCCGCGCAAGCGATTCTGCGAGGACCTTCCGAGCACCGGCGAGTTCGTCTTCGCCGTGGACTTCGCGCAGGAAGAATTGCGCGCAATGAAAGTCGATTTCCGGCTGACGCGCGACATCGGCGAAGATGCGGAGCAGCATGCGCTCGAGGACGCGACCGTCGCATATCTGCCGCCAAGGGTTTACCCGGCGGGGAGCGTCGCGCTGCGCTATAACTTCGTCGATGCAGGCAATTACGCGGGGATCGTGACGGCCGACGGCCCGCACGGCGAGCATTGGGTGGCGCGCTTCCCTTTCGCAGTCGCCCGGCCCTACCCTTTTTCGCTGCCTTATTATCTCCTGCTCGCGTCCGCGTTGGGCGGGATGGCCCTGTACTTCTGGGGTCGCGGGGACTCGCGGCGGACAAAGCCGCGCGAGGGGCGATGATGGCGGCTACGTAATGGGTGGTCCACGAGGTTCGTCCGACTCTGACCCTTGCGAGCCGTCAACGGCGCGACAATTTGCCCGGATATCTTCCGCGAACGGGAACAATCCATATGTTCCTGTTCGAACCCCAACAGCAAAGGGAGCTACCTCATGAGACTTCCAGCTCTATGGTCGACTCGGGATCTGGCCACGGATCCGTTCAAGCTTGTGCGGCGCGAGATGGAGGATGTCTTCCGAAATTTCGGCCAGGGACTCTCGGCGTTGAACATTGGGGCGGGCGGGCCGGCCCTTAACATCGCCGAGACCGAGGGCGCGATCGAGGTGACCGCCGAACTGCCCGGCGTCGAGGACAGGGACGTGAATGTCAGCCTCGACGGCAACCGTCTCGTCATCTCCGGCGAGAAGAAGCAGGAGACGACCCGCGACGACAAGGAATGGCACGTCGAAGAGCGCAGCTACGGCTCCTTTTACCGTGCGGTTTCACTGCCCTTCAGCCCCGAGGATGGCGCAATCGCCGCGCATCTCGACAAGGGCGTGCTGCACGTGACGGTGAAGAAGCCGGCGGCCGCGGCGCCTTCCGCAAAAAGCATCGAAATAAAGACTGGCGCGCCGCCGAAGCCCGGCGCCTGAGGCCGATACGGCCCGCGAGCGCGCTCCCGAAAGGCGTCGCGCTCGCGCCTCGGGCGCAGCGCATCGCGGGGGGAAACAGTAATAGAGGCAACTCGTTTCTTTTATCCGCCGCGCGATCGAGCCTTCTCATCGCGCGGTCGGCGGCGCGTGTTCGTCGCGTGCTGGCCGACGCTCGTCGTCGCAGCGGAAGGAGCCGCGCGGCGCAGACGTCAACCCTCCATTCCCCGACGCATGAAAAAAAAGCGTCTCGATCTCGGATTTCAGGGAACGCTTAACCTTCGCGGCGCGTTGTCACTGGGCGATGAGTTGGCGGAGAGCGCGCCATGTTTGGGTCGCCTGTCATAGCGAGCGTAGTGTCCCTGCCGCTTGTATTCGGCGTGGCGACGGCGCGCGCGTGCCCGACCGCCCAGGCGCCCGCCGCAATCGGCGCAACGTCGCTCTGTGACGTGCGGCTCGCAAGCGCCGGACCTTTCGAGAACACGAGAGCTCTTTCCGAGAGTTCGGCTGCGCCCCGCGACCCGCTCGGGGAAGGATCTGCGGCGCGGACCATTGATCGCAAGCCGCGAATGTCAAGCCTGCGCTATGTCGACGTGGAGCGCGCGCGCAGCATGGCCGCGCTACCGGCTTGGGAAAGCTACGTGACGGCCCCCCAAGCCCTGAAATTCGACTTCGCCGAGCCGGCGCCGTGGACGCCGCTCTCCTGGAGTCAGGAGGCCGAAGAGCTCGCAAGGCAGGAAAGCATCCGCCCATTGACGCCGGGGAATGGAGCAGCCGCTCCGACGCTCTGGCCAGCGCCGCTCGCCGCCGTTGGAACCTATGACGCGCTGAGGCGGCTCGACGCGGATAAATGGCGCCAGCTCGGTTCCTGGAACGTGAAACGCGGCTGGGAAGTCGAATATGCGCCGACAAGCGAAACCATGTTTTACGCCCGCGATTTCCATTCGCAAACGACGTTGAAGACGCTCGCCGAAGCCAAGCTTGGAATTTCCGTCCTGGACGCGTCCTTCTGGGACGCCGCGTTGCGGGGAAAGATCTACGTCGGGCCCTTTGCCGTCGCGGACAGCCTGCGCGGCGGCCAGGAGTCAAAGATCGGGGCTCATGTGACCTTAAGCGAAATCGGCGCGTTCCACGTCACCTTCGCCGGCGGCGTCGCGCATGAGGCGGCGAGGGGCCGCGGCGCTTTCGGCTTGATCGAGACCTCCTGGCGGTTCTGACCCTGCCGGGAGCGGGCCGCCACGCAGCGGGATTGTCCCGTCGCGCCCCCTCAACCAGGTCATCCCAGCCGACGGCTGCGCGCTCATGGCGAATTTGCGCCCGCGAAGGCGCGCCGACTTCGCCACGGCACGACCCGCGTCAAAGCCGGGCCTTGCGCGCCGCCGCCTGCAAGGCGATATGCTCCGACCATGAGCGAAGCGATTCTACTGGAGAACGCCGCGGGCGACGCCGCCGCAGTCACCCCTTTTGGCGCCGAGCTCGCCGCCTGGCGCGCCCGGGGCGTGGACCTCATCTGGGCCAAGGACGATCGGATCTGGGACCAAACCGCCCCGATCCTCTTTCCCGTCGTCGGCTGGACCCGCGACGGCGCCGTGCGCGTCAAGGGCCGATCCTATCCGCTTGCGCTGCACGGCTTCGCCTGGCGCAAAAGCTTCCGCGTAACTGAGCGTCGCGCCGACTCCCTGCGGCTGGAGCTCGCCGCCGACCATGAGACGCGCGCGCTTTACCCTTTCGACTTCCGCCTCGAGGCGAGCTTCGCCCTCCTGCCCGGCGGGCTCGAGACCGCGCTCGTCGTCGAGAACACGGGCGACGAGCCCCTCCCCTACGCCTGCGGGCTGCATCCGGCCTTCCGCTGGCCGCTCGCCGGCTCCTCGGCGCCGCACAGCATCGTCTTCGCCGAGCCGGAAAACCCCGACGTCCCCGTCATCGGTCCGGGCGGGCTGCTGTCGAAGCCGACGCGCCGGCTGCCGCTCAAGCGCGACGTCCTGCCCCTCGCCCCCGACATGTTTGCGTCAGACGCGCTCGTGTTCCTGAACCGTCGCAGCCGCAAACTAGCCTTCGACAATGGCGCGGGGGCGCGGCTCGTCGTCGAGACCGAGGATTTTCCGCATATCGGCTTCTGGACGCGGCCGCCGGCGTCGTATCTCTGCATCGAGCCCTGGACCGGCCACGGCGACCCGGACGACTTTTTCGGCGACCTTTACGAAAAACCCTCCATGCGGCTTCTGGCGCCCGGCCAGAGCGCGCGCCACGCCGCGACCTTCCGTTTCGAACCCGCGGAATGATCCTTGCTCAGCCGCGCCGTCTCACAGGGAAAGACCACATGACCATCGCGCCCACCGTCATCGACGCCATCGGCAACACGCCGCTCATCGAGCTGAAGGCGGCGTCGAAAGCGACGGGCTGCCGCATCCTCGGCAAGGCGGAGTTCATGAACCCGGGCGGCTCGGTCAAGGACCGCGCGGCGCTCTTCATCGTGCGCGACGCGATCGCGCGCGGGACCTTGAAGCATGGCGGCGTCATCGTCGAGGGCACGGCGGGCAACACCGGCATCGGCCTCGCGCTCGTCGCCAATGCGCTGGGCTTCTCGACCGTCATCGTGATTCCCGATACGCAGTCGCAGGAAAAGAAAGATATGCTGCGGCTGCAGGGCGCGGATCTCGTCGAGGTGCCCGCGGTCCCCTACGCCAATCCCAACAATTACGTGAAACTCTCGGGACGACTCGCCGAGCGACTGGCGGGCGAACGCGCGGAAGGGGCGATCTGGGCCAATCAGTTCGACAATGTGGCGAACCGCCAGGCGCATGTCGAGACGACGGGACCGGAGATCTGGGACGAGCTCAACGGCGAGGTTGACGGCTTCATCTGCGCCTGCGGGACGGGCGGGACGCTCGCGGGCGTCGGGATCGCCCTGAAGGCCAAGAGTGAGAAGATCAAGATCGGGATCGCCGATCCGATGGGCGCGGCGCTCTATTCCTACTATACGACCGGCGAGCTCAAGGCCTCTGGGACCTCGATCACGGAAGGCATCGGCCAGGGCCGCGTGACCGAAAACCTCGTCGACGCGCCGATCGACTTCGCCTGCCAGATCACGGACGAGGAAGCGCTGCCGGTCGTCTTCGATCTCGCGCAAAACGAGGGGCTGCTGCTCGGCGGCTCCTCGGGCATCAACGTCGCCGGAGCGATCCGGCTGGCGCGCGAGCTGGGGCCGGGACGCACGATCGTGACCGTGCTCGCCGACGGCGGCGCGCGCTACGCGTCGAAGCTGTTCAATCCCGAGTTCTTGCGCTCGCAGAATCTGCCGACCCCGCCCTGGCTTGAGCCGAAGCCGGCGATTGATCCGGGGTTTGTGTGAGCGAGTGATCAAAGCCAAACATTTGGCGCCAGGTTCGAGCTTTGAGCGGAAGCGCCGTCGAAGTCAGCCATGCTCTCGTCTTCGTGAATTCCGAGGAAGCGACAGGATTGAGTTTTTGAGTGAGAAAGCTTTATCGGCGCCTGCCCCCTCGGCGGCCGCGTCTTATCGTTCGCTCGCCCTTGAAAATCAATGGTTTGCGTTATGCAAAAGATATTTGCAAAATGCGAGGGCCTTTTCGCTCGCCGCTGCATCATAAGTATGATAAAGTATGAAATCGAGTTTTAAGAGGAGTGTGCCCCCATGCCCGACATCGAACGGCTGACCATCACCCTGCCGAGCGAAATGGCCGACGTTGTGAAAGCCGCCGTCATTGACGGCGACTACGCCTCGACGAGCGAGGTTGTGCGGGAGGCCATCCGCGATTGGAAAATGAAGCGCGCCTTGCAGCTTCAGGAGCTTGCCGCGCTCAAGGCCGACATCGACAAGGGCTTGGCGGATGTTGCCGCCGGTCGCGTCAAGGATTTCGACGCGGACAGGATCATTGAACGAGGGAGGAAGCTGTTAGCCAGCCGCTCTACCTCCGCATAACCGACAGGGCGGAAGCCGACCTTGCCGAAACCTGGTCGTACATCGCCTCTGATTCCGAAGCTGCCGCGACGCGCTTGCTCGACAAGATCAAGGCGACCTGCGCGCGCCTACAAGAGTTTCCGGCGCTGGGACCGTCGCGCGACCAGTTGGCGCGCGGCCTGCGCGTGATGTTTCAGGGCAACTATGCGATTTATTACACCGTACAGGACGGGGAGCTTGTGATTGTGCGCGTCTTGCACGGCGCGCGCGACGCCACGGCTCTTGCCGAGCAAGGCGGGTTTTACCTTTCATGATCTACGGCTATGCCCGCGTGTCGACCGACGGCCAGAGCGTTGACGCTCAGGTGAAGCAGTTGCGCGCCGCCGAAGCTGACCACGTGTTTCGCGAGACGGCGATCGGCGCGAAGACCGACCGGCGCGAGCTGGCTCGCGACCTGTTGAACACGCTCGACACGGTTGTCAGGGCCGGATCGGCCTCCTTCATTTCGTACGCGGCTTGCGCCGCCTATAGTCCGCCCAATATTCCTTGGCTGCCCCAATATCCCTGTCCTGCCGCTGCTTGGCGCCGCCGGTCAGCAGGATCACCAGCAGGTCACCGTCCCGTCCGAAATACGCGCGGCGCCCCGGCCCCCAATCGATCCTGTAGTCAAGCACGCCCTCCTTGCGGGCGACCTTGGATGCGTCGATCGCCCTTGGCGGCGCAGTCACAGACGAGGAACTCGATGCGGCGCTGGCCGAGAAGGCCGCTGAATTGAGGAGCCAAAGAGGGTTGAACTGAGGCAGGCGACATTTCTTGCGTCCGTTCGCGCCGACTTTCTTGCGATCCTGACCTATATCGCTGAGACGAGCTGCAGCCTTGCCATTGGCGAGGCCTTCGTGCGGAAGCTTTGCGCCAAGTGTCACAAGTTGGCTGCCTACAACACCATCATGGGACTCGCCCGCCCGGAGTTGCGTCGCGACATCCGCAGCTTTCCCTACATGGGCTGTGTGATCTTCTTTCGTTACGTCGACCAAGCGGTTTCGGCCCTGGCGAACCACCCCCGCTCTTCCTGAGAAGCGGAGGCTTGGCCAAGGGCCGCATTGGCGTCCCCTCGCCCGAAAAACCATCTCGACCGCGCGTCGGGCCGTCTCATCCTTCCGGGGCGCGCATAGCGAATGGAAAATTACTTGACGGTCTTCGCCGAGGCCATAGTTGCGACCTTGCGACCAACGCCGTAGGAGGCCAAGTCATGCCGCAACCCAAGACTCCCAAGGGCCCCGACACCAATCGCGCCGCGCTCGACACGCCTTCCGATCTCTCCAAGGAAGCAACAAGGAAAGTCGCCGCCGAGATCAACAAGCTTATCGCCGACGCCTTCACGCTTTATGTCAAGACGAAGAATTTCCATTGGCATTTGAGCGGCCCGCACTTCCGCGACTATCACCTGCTGCTCGACGAGCAAGCCTCGCAAATCTATGCGACGATTGATCCTCTGGCGGAACGCGTGCGCAAGCTCGGCGAGCCGACGCTGCGCTCGATCGGACACATCTCCAAGCTCGCGCGCCTCGCGGACAATGACGCCGACTTCGTCTCCGCTTTCGACATGCTCTACGAGCTGCTCGAGGACAATAAGAATGTGGCGGCCGCCATGCGCAAGGCGCACGAGATATGCGACGACAACCACGATAATGCGACGGCGAGCCTGCTCGAGGTCTTCATCGACGAGACGGAGAAGCGGACCTGGTTCCTGTTCGAGGCGGCCCGCGCGGCTGACCCCAGCGGTCACTGAGCCCGCCGGCCCTTGCTTCCGCAACTCTCCGCAACAGCCAAGTCGTCGGGCCTGTTCACGTTGAAGAACGGATCGACGGGCTCGGTCGGCCATGTCACGATGGTATGCGTATAGCGAGCGATGAAGGCGGAGACCTTGCGCACATCCTCCTCGACGAGGGCGCGACGCAGGTCGTCGCGAAGCTCGGACGGCCAGAGAGCGACGGCGTGATGCACGCGGTCGCCCGAGGCCGCCACGGCGATGCTCGCGCCCGTGGCGTCGCGCGACGCGCGCAAGCGCGCCACGAGATCGGCGGGCGCGAAAGGGGTGTCGCCCGGAACCGTGACGATGTCGCAGGCTTGACTTGCAATGGCGCTGGCATAATCCAGTCCCGCGAGCACGCCTGCGAGCGGCCCAAGGAAGCCCGTTGCGCCGTCGGCTACGATGGGAAGGCCGAAGGCCGCGAAGCGGGCGGGATCGCCGTTTGCATTGAGCGCGAGGCCGTCGCACTGCGGCGCGAGCCGAGCGCGGAGCAGCGAGAGGATCGGCTCGCCGCCGATTCGAAGCAGCGCCTTGTCGACGCCGCCCATTCGCAGCGCCTGGCCGCCTGCGAGGATCACACCAAAGACTTGACGCACCGGATCTCTCCCATGGCGAGTTTCGCTCCCAGAAAAGGATGAAGCAATGATTTCGAGACGCCTCGTGACCGCCGCCCTGCTGCTCGCCACGGCCGCGCCGGCGGCGGTCGCCGCCGAGCGAACGCCCTATTCGCCTCAAGCCTTTGCGTCCGCGCAAGCCTCAGGGGCCTCCATTCTGGTTGAGATCTTCGCGCCCTGGTGCCCGATCTGCCGGGCCCAGCAGGAGATTCTCACGAAGCTCGAAGCCCAGCAGAAATTCAAAACGCTCAAGATTTATCGCGTCGACTTCGACAATCAGAAGGACGCGGTGCGGACGTTCGGGGCGTCGCGCCAGAGCACGCTCATCGTCTTCAAGGGCAAGGATGAGCGCGACCGCTCAGTCGGCGACACGAACGCCGACTCGCTTGCGGCGCTGCTCGACAAGGCGCTGTGAGGGGGCGATGAACGCAGGCGCAATCGGCCTCGCCCTGCTTGCGGGCCTTCTGTCCGTTCTGTCGCCCTGCGTCGCGCCGCTGCTGCCGCTCGTGCTCGCCGCCGCAGCCGCAAGGAGCAGATTCGGCCCGGCGCTGCTCGCGCTTGGCGTGAGCTTCTCCTTTGTCGCGATCGGCCTCTTCGTCGCGACGATCGGCTTTTCCATCGGGCTGGACGACGGGGTCTTTCGCCGCATCGGCGCGATCCTGATGATCGCGTTCGGAATCGTCCTGCTCCTCCCGCCGCTGCAGGCGCGCGTCGCCGCGGCGGCGGGGCCGCTCAGCGATCGGCTCGACCGATTGTTTCGCGGCGCGCCGGTCGTCGCCACGCTCGGCCCATTCGGTCTCGGTCTGGCGCTCGGGGCCGTCTGGAGTCCCTGCGTCGGGCCGACGCTCGGCGCGGCGTCCTTGCTCGCCGCGCGCGGCCAAAATCTTGGCGAGGTCGCCCTGACGATGGGCGCCTTCGGCATCGGCGCGGCGGCGCCGCTGCTGCTGCTCGGACTGCTGTCGCGAGAAGTTTTCGCGCGCTGGCGCGTCGGGCTGCTCGCCGGAGGGACTTTTCTGAAGCAGGCCATGGGGGCGCTGCTGCTTCTGCTCGGCGGAATCGTTCTCTTTGGCCTCGACAAGAACCTCGAAGCCGCGCTCGTCGACGCCTCGCCGGAATGGCTCACGTCCTTGACGACGCGATTTTGAGCCCGGCGTCGATCGACGACAATAAGCCGCACGCCTATGGAGCGCTCCTTCTCCTTCCCTCCGGTCGCGCGGGCCGATGCGCGCCTGCTGATCCTCGGCTCGCTGCCGGGGCAGGCGTCGCTTGCGGCGCAGCAATATTACGCGCAGCCGCAAAACGCGTTCTGGCCGCTCATGGGCGCGCTGTTCGGCGCCGGGCGCGACCTCCCGTACCCTGAACGTCTGCGCATCCTACGGGAACGCGGCGTCGCGCTCTGGGACGTGTGCGAAAGCGCGCGCCGCCCAGGGAGCCTCGACAGCCGGATCGAACCGGCGAGCGTCGTCGCCAACGACTTTGCGTCCCTCTTCGCCCGCTGTCCGAACATCGAGCGCGTCTGCTTCAACGGCGCGACGGCCGCACGGCTGTTCGCAAGGCTCGTCGCGCCGACGCTCCCGCAGGGCCTCGCGACCATCCGCCTGCCCTCGACGAGCCCGGCGCATGCGGGGCGCAATTTCGCGCAGAAGCGCGAGGCTTGGACGGCCGCGCTCGCCGGCCTATTTCCCGACATCGAGGTTCTTTAGCCGCCCAAACACCGCTGGCTAAGATCGCCTCAGGCGGAGCCAGGCATCGAAGACGGCTCGCGCGCGGCGTGTCGCACGGCGTGAATGATAATCTCCTCCGCGCCGATCTCGTAAAAGATCAGATATGGATAAGGCGTGACGACCAGTCGCCTGATTGATGGATCGTCGGTTCGCGTCCCCATCCGCGGATGTTCCGGCAACAAGCCGGCGAGGGCGCGCATTCGCGACAAAACTTTTCGCGCGCCTTGAGGCGAACGCGAAGCAAGATATCCGGCTATCTCCTCAAGATCGTCCAGCGCCGGGATCGTGAAGCGGACTTTCACAATCCGCGTTTCGCCCAAACAGCTCGAACTTGCTCCTCAGCGGCGAACTCGCCGCGTGCGGCGGCGGCGCGCGAACAGGCGATCGCTGCGCGCTCTTCGTCGGTAAGCGACACGATCGGCCCCTCGTCGCCCGCGAGCAGCAGAACGACGCGCGCAATTTCGTCCTGCGTTTCGGCGGGCAAGTTGCGAACGGCCTGAAGAGCGTGATCAAGCAGATGGGTCATGGAAACCCACCTTAGCGTCCTCGCGCCGCCATTGGAACGCCCGACGAGCCAACGCGGCATTTCGTAAGGGAACACGCATGTCAGCGGAATTCCGTCCGCCGCGCTTCGCCGGCCTATTTCCCGACATCGAGGTCCTTTAGCCGCCCGAACACGCGGTCGGCGTCGAACTGGTCCTCCTCCTCTTCGACCGGCGGCGGCGTGACGCGCTTGCCGAAGACCTCCTCTTCCGTCGCGTGCGGCTCGTAATAGGGCTGGGTCGTCTCTTCGACGGGCGTCAGCAGCGGGCCGTGATCAGCGACCTGCGCCGGACGATCCTTCGCCGAGCGCGCGACTTCGAAGTCGAGGTCGATCTGCGAGCAGAGGCCGAGCGTGACGGGATCCATCGGCGTGAGCGCGGCGGAGTTCCAATGCGTGCGGTCGCGGATCGCTTTCAGGGTCGTCTTGGTCGTGCCGACGAGGCGCATGATCTGCGCGTCCTTGAGCTCCGGATGGTTGCGAAGCAGCCAAAGGATGGCGTTGGGCCGGTCCTGCCTGCGCGAGAGCGGCGTGTAGCGCGGCCCCCGCCGCTTGACCTCGGGCAGCTTGATCTTCGAGACGTGCAAGTTCAGCCGATGCTCGGGGCTTCCCTCGGCGCGGGCGATTTCCTCGCGCGTGAGCTGGCCGGAGGTCACGGGGTCCTGTCCGCGGATGCCGGCTGCGACCTCGCCATCGGCGATGCCCTTGACCTCGAGAGGGTGCAATTTGCAGAAATCGGCGATCTGGTCGAAGGTGAGCGACGTGTTCTCCACGAGCCAGACGGCGGTCGCCTTGGGCATCAGCGGGGCGGTGCTCATGATGGAAATGCTCCTCGGTGCGGCAGGCAAAGGAAAAAGGTTCGCACGCCGTCCGGCGCTGGCGTGACTGTTCCGATCCTGCGGGGAAGGAGCTTATATACGACTCGGCGCAACGGAACGCAACGGCCCCAAGCCGCGCTCTTATCCTCCGCCAACTTCGCGAAACAGCCCTTCGTAGCGCTCCATCGCCGTGGCGTGGGAGAAAGCTGCGGCGCGCCGCTGGCGCGGCGCCGGATCGCCCGGCGCCTCCAGGCTCGCCGATATCGCCGCCGCCATCCGCATTTCGTCGCCGACCGGCACGAGACGGCCCGCCGCCTCCGAATCGATGATCTCCTGCGGGCCGCCGCTCCTCGTCGCCACCACCGCCAGGCCAGAGTCCAGCGCCTCGACGATCGCGAGGCCGAAGGATTCATGGTAGGAGGGCGACACGAAGCAGCGGGCGCGCTCCAGATAGCTGTCGGGATCCGTGTAGCCCGGCAGCTCCAGGCGCTCGGCCACGCCAAGGCGCTGCGCCTCGCGCTCGAGCGCCTCGCGCTGCGGCCCCTTCCCGAGGATCACGAGTCGCGCCTGCGGATGGGCGACGCGGGCGAAGGCCCGGACCAGAAAGCGGAATCCCTTCTCTTCGACGAGGCGGCCCATCGCGACGACGAGCGGCTCGCGCGCCGCGAGCGCCGCCGAGTCGAGCGGCGGATGCGGAGGCTCGGGAGCGGCCGGATTGTAGATCGTCACGACTCGCGTCGGCGGGAACCAGAACTTCTCGATGAGGTTCTTGCGCAGAGCCTCCGAGACGGCCACGCTCGCCCCCACGAGGCGCGAGAGAGCCGGCGACAGCAGGAATCCGAGGCGGCTCAGCCGCTCGGGCTCGTTCTGGAAGAAGCCATGGTAGGAGATGATCGCGCGTCTTGCGCGCCCGGCGAGCAGCGCCGCGACGACATGCTTCAGATTGGCCGCAGAAAGCGCCGAGAAGCTGACCTTCGGCTCTTCCCGCCGCAGAAGCCGCGCCAACGCGCCAACGCTCCTCAGATGGCCCTTCGGGAGCAGAACGAGCTCGACGGCCGGATCGAGGCTCGTGCGCCATGCGTCCGCCTCATGGTCGACGGCGAGCAGCACGCGGTCGCCGCGCGCCGCAAATCCCGAGGCGAGGCGCGCGATGACCCGTTCCGCCCCGCCGCCGGAGAGCGCATGGACGTAGAACAAAAGGACGCGCCGGTCTTGCATCTTGGAAAGTTCTTCAAGGGCGCGCGCCGCGCGTCTCAGCCGACTGCCGGCTTGTCGGCCGGTTCGGTCGCCGTCGACACCGAAGCTTTGACGATGCGGTCGGGATCCTTGGCGGGCTCGCCGCGCTTGATCTTGTCGACATTCTCCATGCCGGACGTGACCTCGCCCCAGACCGTGTAGTTGCGGTCGAGGAAGCGCGCGTCGGCGAAGCAGATGAAGAACTGCGAGTTGGCGGTGTCGGGGTGCGACGCGCGCGCCATCGAGCAGGTTCCGCGCACATGCGGCGCGGCGTTGAATTCCTGCACCAGGTTCGGATATCTCGAGCCGCCGGTTCCCGTCCCGTGCGGACATCCGGTCTGCGCCATGAAACCGTCGATGACGCGGTGGAAGGCCACGCCGTCGTAAAACCCTTCGCTCGCGAGCGTCTTGATGCGCTCGACATGCCTGGGAGCGAGATCGGGCCGCAGCCTGATCTCCACCTTGCCCTTCGTCGTCTCGAGCGTCAGGATTTCGCCTGCCTCGGTCATTTCCTGTCCCTTCCGTTCCTGGTTTCTTCAGCTCTCGTCGCCGGCGACGCGCAGCTTGACGATCTTGTCGGGATTGGCCGGCGGCTCGCCGCGCTTGATCTTGTCGATGAACTCCATGCCCGAGACGACCTGGCCCCAGACCGTGTATTGCTCTTCGAGGTAGCGCGCGGGCGCAAAGCAGATGAAAAACTGGCAGTTGGCCGAGTCCGGGTCCGGGCCGCGCGCCATGCCCACCGTGCCGCGCAAGAACTTCTCCTTGGAGAACTCCGCGGGGATGTTCGGCAGGTCGGACTTGCCCATCCCCGTGCCGGTGGGATCGCCGGTCTGCGCCATGAATCCATCGATGACGCGATGGAAGACGACGCCGTCGTAGAAGTGGCGCTTCGCCAGCGTCTCGATCTGCGCGACATGCTTGGGGGCGAGATCCGGACGCATCTTGATGACGGTGCGGCCGTAGGCCGTGTCGAGATTGAGCAGCTTGTCCTCGGCGCGCGCTGCGGGCGCGCCGAACAGCGCGGCGGAGGCCGCAGCGCCAGCGAGGAGATTGCGGCGGTCGATGCTCATTTACCCTCCCTTGTCTTTAGATTGGGCTTCGTCCAGCGCGCGCCGCAACGCCTTCGCGCAGTGGGGCGGGACAAATGCCGAAACGTCGCCGCCAAGCGCGGCGATCTGGCGAACGAGCGACGCGCTGATGTGGCGCAGAGACGCCGAAGCCGGAAAGAAAACCGTCCGGATGTGCGGCGCGAGCGTCGCGTTCATGCCCGCCATCTGCGCTTCATAATCGAAATCCGCGCCGTCGCGCAAACCGCGGACGATGGCGCAGGCTCCGCACGCGCGCGCCGCATCGACTGCAAGGCCGCGGAAGGCCACGACCTCGAAGGCGCAATCCGGCTCGGGTTCGATTCGTGCGACCGCTTCCAGGATCAACTCTCGCCGCGTCGCGAGGTCGAGGAGCGGCGCCTTGCCGGGATGGGCGCCGAGGCCGATGACCAGCCTGTCGAAGAGGTCGGCGGCCTGACGGATCACGTCGAGGTGACCGAAAGTCAGCGGATCGAAGGAGCCGGTGTAAAGGGCGGCGCGGCGCGGCGTCTTAGGCATTCGCCGCCTATAGGCGAAAGTCGACCCGGATGCGAGGGACGACCGCCCTTAAACACGCAAGATTAGGGTTAAGGAGAGATTGGCTCCAGGCGCCTCGGCGATCCCCCTCCTGCACATCCCGGAGTGGGCCGACATCTTCATTTAATGCGACAAAAAGAAGCGCCGCGAGTTCCGAGTCCAAAACGAAGGCGCGCCGGCGCGGAGAGGCCTCGCAGCGACAAGGACGAGAGCGGAATTTCGCCATTTTAAGCAGATTTATCAATATCTACCGCAGCGGGGACGCAGCAATTGACGTAACCCCTCGGAAACGAATTTCTGCGTCAAGTCATTGTCAATCAACGGACCCATTCGCCTTCGTGAACGAGCGACGGGAATTCGAGATGACAGTCTCTGAGCGCGCAAGAACGGGAGCGGAGGGACGGCGATGCGTCTTTCGATCCTTTCTCACGGATCGTCAGGGCGTCACCGCGGTAGAGCTTGCGATGATCGGCGTGCCCTTCCTGGGGCTGTTGACGGCCATCTTCGAGACGGCGTTCATCTACATGCAGAGCGTGCAGCTTCAGAACGCCACCGAGCATGCGGCCTACATGCTTCTCACCAACGGCGTTTCCAGCGGCTTGACCGCAAATCAGTTCGCGACCAATTACATCTGCCCCCAGCTTACTTCCATGTTCAACTGCAACCTGCTGCAGGTCACGGTCTCGACTCCCTCGAGCTGGAGTGCGGCCAACACGCAAGCGGCCAGCAACGTCTATGCGCCCTCCGGCTATAACGGAGGCCAGACCCTGTCGATTCCACAGCCGGGCAACATCGCCGTCGTTCAGGTCGCCTACCCCATGAACCAGATCGTCGCCATCATGGCCGGCGGCGTCGTGATGAATCAGACCGTCACGCAGGTGCACGCCGGTCAAATCGCTCAAGGCG
>Ga0187782_10000312_pt1 | contig 31996 bp, 26 predicted proteins | sample 0715_SJ02_MP15_2_FD_132454 | JGI IMG/M metagenome (GOLD analysis project Ga0187782, IMG submission 132454) | Tropical peat soil microbial communities from peatlands in Department of Meta, Colombia - 0715_SJ02_MP15_20_MG | ecosystem: Environmental > Terrestrial > Soil > Wetlands > Peat | place... | reverse complement strand
GTCCTGGTTTGGCGAATGCACCGTGCGGGCTGTAGAAATCAAGCTGAAGAAGCTCTCTCCCGGCGAGCAGGAGGCTGCCCTGCAAAACAACGACGCGGACGGCTATGTCCTCGTCCGCCCGATATTCCTGGCGCTATCCGCTTACGAGAAGCAGGACTCTTCATTTCGTGATTATTTCCCCGACTTGATTCGGGCCATTGACGAAAAAACTGAGGAGACACGCGTTGCCTCCATTCAATATGCGCCGGTTAAAGATGAAGGCGAGGCCAAGGAATTAAACGTTGAGGTCGTGGCTCGCAACCGCGCGCGCATCTCTGCTTTGCCGCCCGACCCGGAGGCCATCGCCGCTTTGACCGAGGGCGAAAAATCATTGTCAGAGAAGAATCCTCGTGCCGCCGAAGCTTCCTTCAAGAGCGTTTTGGCCAAGTATCCCGAGCAGCCTCGTGCCTGGTATGGCTTGGGCATGGTCGCTGTGCTCGATCACGATGCCGAACGCGCTAAGGAAGTCTTCGGGCGATTGACCTCCGGGCAATCTGCGGCTTCCCATGATCCGTTGGTCTTGGCGTGGTCGCACATTTATTTGGCGCGGATTTTCGAAGATGAAGGGCAGTTGGAACAGGCTAAGGCAGAGTATCAAGCGGTGTTGGCAGTTCCGGGAGCTCCTCCGCAAGCACAGCAGGCGGCGCAAAAAGGACTGGGCGACCTGGACCTGAGAAAGCCGTCTGAGCGGCCATAAACATTGCAGATGACACACAAAGGAGATGGACTATGAAAGCAAGTGGCAATCCCTGGAAAATGTTGTTGCTTGCGGCCTCGTTGCTGGGTTGGTCGGTGGCGTTCGCGCAGGCCCCGTCCACGCAGCAGCCACCCGCGCAGCAGACGCCCGCGCAGGGACAAGATAATAAAAGCAACACCCAGCAGCAGGCCGCGCCGCTGCAAGCTACGCCGCCTCCGGTTAATGCCGAAGAGGAGGCTGCCTTCAAAACCTACAACGACATCCCCCTGACTGATCCAACCAAGAGAAATCAGGCGGCACTCGATTTTCTGCAGAAATATCCTCAGAGCCGCTACGCCGCACAGATTTACAGCTGGCAGGTGAAGTACTACTTCAGCGTCGGCAAGATCGACGAAATGGAAGAAGTTGGCGACAAGGAATTGGCCATGGCGCCTAACGATGCCCAAACCCTGGCGATCATCGGTTCGGCTCTACCCCGCAAGATGAACGCCAGCACGCCCGAACCCGCGAAACGCTTGGCCAAGGCCGAACAATATTCGCAGAAGGCTTTGGAATTACTTCCTACGTTTCCCAAGCCGGACAACATGACCGACGAGGTTTTCGCTCAAGCCAAGAATCAGACCTCGGCCATGGCTTACAGCGGTCTTGGGCTGGTCGCTTTTCGCCGGGGTAAATTCGCGGATGCTATTCCACATCTGGAGAAGGCGGTCCAATTGGATCCGCAACCCGATCCGGTGAACTATTATCTGCTGGGCATCTGCAACGAGAAGACCTCGCACTATGACGATGCGGTCGTCGACTTCACCAAGTGCTCCGATATGCCCGGCGGTTTGCAGGCAACCTGTAAAACCAATATTGATGAAGCCAAAAAGCTCGGCGCCACCCAGTTAAGCGCCCCCAAGTGATCCCCGTCGTGCCGCGGCACGGCAGGAGCTGAGATTATGATCCGAGCGGAGGACATCCATTTGACGGAGCGGCTGGGTTACGAGTTCCGGGACCCAGGCTTGCTCGACCGGGCGCTCACCCATAGCTCCGCGGTTCCGGAACTGCGGGCCGCGCGCGGCGAGGACATCGCCTTTGCTGGTTCCATCGTTCAGGATAACGAGCGCTTGGAGTTTTTGGGCGATGCCGTGCTGGAACTGCTCACTAGCGAGTTCCTGTTGAGCCATTTCCCCGAGTGGACTGAAGGGCAATTGTCCAAAAGCCGCGCTCGCATCGTAAACGCCCATTCCCTGGAAATCGCCGCTCGCACCCTTGGAATCGGCGAACATCTGCGGCTCGGACGTGGCGAGGAAAAGACTGGAGGCCGCGACAAACCCGCGCTTCTGGCCGACGCCTTTGAGGCCATCGTTGCCGCCATTTATCTCGACGGCGGCTTGGACCCTGCTCGTGAATTACTGAAGAAAACCGTCCTGGTTCAGGCTAGCGAGGATGGCGAACGCATTTCGGAATCAGACCGCAAGAGCGCGCTCCAGGAGTTCCTTCAAGGCAAAGGCGGCCAGTTGGCCGAGTACCGTTTGGCCGGCGAAAGTGGCCCCGATCACCAGAAGACTTTTTTGGTGGAGGTGTGGGTCAAGGGCGAGTGCATGTCCAGCGCGGAAGGCAGCACCAAGAAAGAAGCCGAGCAAAAAGCCGCGCGCCAGGCACTTGAAAAGCTGCGCCAGGCTGGGCTGAAGCCGAGGGAAGAGGTCGGGCCGAATGCCGGATGAGACGCTTACCCCGGACACGGTCGCCTCGCCTGAGGGGTCAACTGAAAAACCGGCGGTTGCCAACGATGCCGCCAACGCCGATTCAGAAGCCGGCTCGTATTCCAACCAGACTACCTTTTCCGAGTATCTGGAATCCTTGCTGGTCACCGTAATTCTGGCCCTATTTGGGACCAGTTTTGTCGTGCAAGCCTTCAAGATCCCTTCACCGTCAATGGAGCGCACGCTCCTGGTTGGTGACCATCTGTTGGTGAATAAATTCATCTTCGGTGGCCGGGGTGCCTGGTACGACAAACTCCTGCCGTATCGCGACCTGAAGCGCGGCGACATCATCGTTTTCAAATTTCCTTACCAGGATCATCCTCATTTTGTGAAGCGGGTGCTCGGTTTGCCCGGCGATCATCTGAAGATTGTGGATCAACAGGTGTACGTGAACGGCACGGCTCTCGACGAGCCCTACGTCGTCCATGATCCCTCCGGTTATGGCGACCCTCTTAACTACAACTTTCCTCCCGTGGGAAATCAGATGTACCTGGCGTCTTTGCAGCCGGAATGGGCTCGCGATATTCAGAAATACATTCAAGGCGACGAACTGATCGTGCCGCCTGGAAAATATTTCGCTATGGGCGACAATCGGGATCACAGCTTGGATAGTCGTTACTGGGGCTTTGTCGACCGCGATGCCATTATGGGGCGTCCGTTCCTGATCTACTGGTCGATCAACGCCAGCAGTTCCGACTATGGAAGCTCGACCTTCGCCGAAAGGATCGTCGGCATCTTCGACACGCTCATGCATCTTCCGGCGCGCACCCGCTGGAACCGGATGCTGCACACCGTGCACTGAGCCGGCTCGAACGCACTGCGTTACACTTATTGCGTCAGCTCGGAGACACTCCCATCCATGAGCCGCCTTCGCAAGTACGCAACCCGAACCGTAGTCGTGGTCCTGGCGCTCATCGGAGTGCAGCTCGGCGTCTCTCTTCTGGTGCGCACGCACCGGATGCAAAGCTACTTGACCGCACACCTCGAGCGCGCCTTTGGCCGGCCTGTACAGGTTGGCCATTTTTCGGTGCAGATTCTGCCAGTCCCGGAATTGGATGTGGACGCAGTGACCATTGGCGAAGATCCGGGTTTCGGCAACGAATATTTCTTGCGAGCCGAGCAGATGGCCGCGCGTTTTCGTTGGCTGGGCTTGCTTCGCGGCCATCTCGAGTTTGGCACCATGTCGTTCAGCCGCCCCAGTTTGATCCTGGTGCGCAACGCGGATGGCCATTGGAATCTGGAGCGTTGGCTGCCTCCGGCTCGTCCCGCGATTCTCGGTGGCGTTTCCCCTCGGCAGTCCCGAGCCGAACCCACCTACCGCCTGCAAAAAATCGATTTCGACGAGGGCCGCATCAATTTCAAGCAAGGCGACGAGAAGCGGCCATTTGCCTTGACCAATGTATCCGGAAGCGTCGAACAGGTTTCCCCGGGTCGCTGGCAGCTGCGGCTAGAGGCTCAGCCCTGGCGCAGCGGTGTTCCGTTGCAGTCCACCGGCACTCTGCAAGTGATGGGTTTTGTGGCCGGGACTTCCGCGCGCCTGCAGCCGGCAGAAATTCGTCTGCATTGGGGGAAAGCATCGCTGGCGGACCTGTTCCGCCTGGTCACAGGTAATGATTCTGGAGTGCGTGGCGTGTTTGCTCTCGACGGCTCAGCGAGTGTGGGAACCGGAATGACCAACCCCGACGCGGTGGCCAGCACATGGCGTTTTGAGTTGCAGGGCCGGGCCACCCAAGTGCATCGCTGGGACCTGGTGGAGCGCGACGACAATCCACAGGTCAACGTTCAGCTTACCGGTCTCTGGGAATTAGCGGCCAATCAGGCTCGAGTTCAACAGCTTCGCATTGACCTTCCGCACTCGAACTTCTCCGGTTCCGCGATTCTGCAGACTTCCGGTCCATCCGGGTGGGAAGCGCGTCTCGACACCATGGCGGTGGCCGCACCCGATTTGCTGGCTTGGTATCGCGCTTTTCAGCCAAACGTTGCGGACAGGATCGTCATAACGGATCAGCTTACCGGTTCACTTGCTGTCAGCGGCTGGCCATTGCGCTGGCGCGAGGGAAAAATGGAAAGTAGTAGCGGGTCGCTGCGTTTGCCCGGCATACTCTCGGCTCGGCTCGAGCCATTTCGCGCTTCGGTCGTCAATGGAAAATTCCATTTTGACGGTGTTCACGTCTCGCTCAGCGAAACCTCGGTGCCAAAAAGCCCTTCGGCAAGGCCTGCCAACGCACCCGAGAATTCTGTCGAGGCCGAACTAACCCAGGATTCCGTCGGCCATCAAGGCAGCCTCCGTTTGAACCTACATTTGATTGACACCACTCCGGTTTTTCAATTGACCTCAGCCTTCGGCCACCCGGTCAGCAAAGGGTGGGAATATACCGGCCCGGCTTCGGGGGAACTGGTTTGGAATTGGGGCAGCAGTTTGGCAGACGTCCGCCGTAGCGGCTCGCTGGAGTTGAACAGGGCACGCCTGCAAGTAGCCGGCTTGAATGAGCCGTTGAGGATCGAGGACACCCGGTTGGAATGGAAGAATGGGGTTCGCAGCGCCGTGCTGGCGAAGGTCGACGCTTTCGGTGCCACCTGGTCTGGTGCGTTCTCGGAGCTTCCTGGCAATGCCAGATCGGAGGGAACTAACTGGCGGTTTCAATTGCATGCGGATCATCTGGACGCTACCGAACTGGATCGTTGGATGGGTCCCCGTTCGCGCCCGAACTGGCTGCAGCGATTATTGGCATCGCTGTTAGGAAACGCCGATGCTGCGCACCCTAGCGAATTGTTGCGTCGCGTTTCTGCGGAAGGAGAAATAACCGCCGATACCTTCACCATCGAAAAAATCAAATTGGCCAAAGCTCATGCCACCGTTGCGCTGCACGGCCTGCATTTGGGCATTGAAGACGGCGTGGCCCAATGGGCCGGTGGAACCGTCCATGCCGGAATGCAGGCGCTTTTTTCGCCACTGCCTAAATACCAAGTCACCGCCGACGTTGAAAATGTCAACCTGGCGCAGTTGCCCTGGTCACCGAGATGGGGCGAACGGTGGAGCGGCTTGGCCTCCGGAAAACTTCATTTGAATACCGGAGGTGTAGGAAGGGAAGAGCTACTCGAACAGCTGGCGGGGACCGGTGACGTGAAACTGAGCAAAATCGAATTTCGTGGCTGGGACGTTGAACTCAGCGCGGAATCAGGAGGCCCCTCTACGGGTGCCTCGCGCTGGACTAGTGGAGAAGGAGCATTCCAGTTGAGCGAGCAACAGGTCCGCTTAGCAGGTTTCCGTCTGGATGGACCGCATCTAAGAACACAATTGAATGGCACTATTTCCTTTGGAATGGATGGCAATCTGACATTTTCGCCCGCGCCGCGAACCGCAGCGGGTACCCACATGGTTGCACAACCTCGCGAACTGCGGGTGAGTGGCCAACTGGAAAATCCGCAGGTGGCCGTGTTGCCGGCAGGCGTGGAGCAGACACGGCCTTAAAGAGCAGTGCCAGCGGACTGTCATGGCACTTAGGGGAGGAGCATGTTTCGAATCCGCTTCGTGGTGGCAGTACTCGGTCTGTTGTGTACGCACAATCTTTGGGCACAACAATCCTTCACACTTGAGCAGGTGCTTAGCGCTCCTTTTCTCTCCAATTTAGTTGCCGCCAAAAACGTCGACCGCATCGCTTGGACCTCTAACCAAACCGGCAAGCGCAACATTTGGGTCGCCGAAGGCCCGGGCTTTGCTGCTCGTCAGCTGACCTCATACGCGCAAGATGACGGCGGCGAGTTATCGGACTTGGCCTTCTCTTCCGACGGAAGCACGATTGTGTATGTTCGCGGTGAAGGCAAAGATTCTGCGGGCGACTATGCCAATCCCACCAGCAACCCCGCGGGCGTGCAACAGGGGGTCTGGGCAATGGCATGGAGTGGCGGCGTCCCCGTCAAGATCGACGCCGGAACTTCACCGGTGCTTTCGTCCTCCGGACGAATTGCTTATGAACGTGGCGGCGAGATGTGGGTAGCGTCCTTGAATCCAGGGGAAAAGCCCAGGCAAATCGTGGTGCGAGGGAAAGATCGCCCTGTGGCGTGGTCGCCCGATGGCGTGCGCCTGTTGTTCGTTTCAGACCGTGGTGATCACAAATTTGTTGGAATTTACGATGGCCATGCGGAAACCGTGACATTTCTGGCGCCGTCGGTAGATTCCGACTCCGATCCGGTGTGGTCGCTGGACGGAAAGCAGGTGGCCTTTGTGCGTCATCCGGCCGTGCCGTGCGATACTCCCGAAGGCTATTTCCTTGAGCCGGACCGGCCGCATCCCTGGTCTATTTGGGTGGCCAATGGGGACAGTGGCGCTGCGCACGAAGTATGGCATAGCGGCACCGCCCTGCCAGATTCGTATCCTTACATGGCGCAAGACACCGGTGGCGGCGTGATCCATTGGGTTGCGGGTGATCGTCTGGTGTTTGCCAGCGAGGCCGACGGCTGGCAGCACTTGTACTCGCTTCCTGTGGATGGAGGTCAGCCCAAGCTACTGACTCCCGGCAATTGTGAAGTGGAACAATGGTCATTCTCGCCCGACGCAAAGACAGTCTTCTTCAACTCCAACTGCGGCGATGTTGACCGGCGGCATTTGTGGACTGTCGCGGTGGACGGGGCCCATCTGGAACAGCGGACCGGTGGAGCATCCACTCCTGGAATCGAGTGGCGCCCGGTTGTTGGGCACAACGGTGATTTTTTCTACCTTCGATCCGACACAACCCATCCCGGTCGGCTGTTCCGCACCATTCCGGCAGGAGATTCACTTACTGCGGAAATCTCCCCGAAAGATTGGGAGCGAAATTTCCCCGTCGCGGAGTTGGTTGTGCCACAGCAGGTAGTGTTCCATTCCGCGGACGGCTGCGAAATTCACGGTCAATTGTTCCTGCCTAAGAATCTGAAGCCGGGCGAAAAGCGTGCCGCGCTGATTTATCTTCATGGTGGTCCCATGCGGCAGATGCTGCTGGGTTGGCATTACATGGACTACTACGCAAACGGCTATGCCATGAATCAGTACCTCGCCGGCCGCGGCTATGTCGCCCTGGTGATCAATTATCGTAGCGGCATTGGTTATGGGCGCGCGTTTCGGGAAGCGCCGGGGCGCGCTGGACGCGGAGCTTCGGAATATCAAGACGTGGTGGCCGCAGGAAAATATCTGCAGGGCCGCGCGGATGTGGATGGCGCTCGAATTGGTCTGTGGGGCGGCAGCTATGGCGGATTCTTGACCGCACTGGGTCTGGCGCGCAATTCCGATTTGTTCGCCGCGGGTGTGGACTTTCACGGCGTGCACGACTGGCCGTCCGACAACTGGGAGGGGAAGCACATTCCCCCTGATTTGGTGAAATTAGCCCACGAATCTTCTCCCGTGTCTGCCGTCGATACCTGGAAATCGCCGGTGTTGTTCATTCATGGCGATGACGACCGGAACGTCATGTTCTCGCAAACGGTCGATTTGCTGGCGCGGCTCCGCGCTCGAAACGTTGCTGTCGAACAATTGGTTTTTCCTGACGAAGTCCATGGTTTCCTTCTGTACCGGAGCTGGCTGCGGGCTTTTCAAGCCGGCAGTGATTTTTTTGATCGCAAACTGGGTGCACCGCAACAGTGATCGGAACCACGCGGCAAAGCTGGAAGATTGGCCTGTTCGCGGCCGCATGGCTCGCTGCTTTGCTTAACGTTCTTCTCAGCGCCGCAGGCAAAGCTGTCGACCGCACACAACTGCTGCCCCGCTTGCACAATGGCGACACTCTCCGATACCAGTGCCAGGCCCGTCTCCATCGCTACGTCAAAACCAAGAGCAACGTGGCCACCATGTTCGACCTCAAACCGCTGGAAGCCAAGTTCTCCACTGACTTGAAATTGTCGGTTCAGGATTTTCACACCATGGATCATCGCCCCATGTTGGCTGGCCAGACCCAATTGCTCGCTGGGGATAGTCCGGTTGGCCAAAATACTACGGCACATCCCGTGAACGTAAGCTTTGTAATCGGAGGCGATGGCGCGGTAGCCCAGGCTGACGGACTCGACAATCTCGATCCGGAGTTGCGTTTGGCTTGGCAGTTTTGGATCTCACAATTTGCCTTTGCGTGGACATTCCCCGCGGCTGGAGTGAAGCCCGGCGAGAAGTGGAAGTCTCTTGAGATTGAGAAGACCCCCACGCCCATCGCCGGCCTTGTCTGGGAACGCGAAAACACTTACGTCCAGGATGAAAAATGTCCCATTCTTCCCGATCAGCAATGTGCGGTGATTCTGACTACGGCCAATCTCAAGCAGAAATCCAATCCGAACGATGCGACTCCCGAGGATTACAAGCTTCAGCACCTGAGAACGTTCGGAACGGCAAAAGGCACCAACCAATCCGTTGCCTACATTTCGAGCAGAACCGGCATACTGCTGCGAGCCACTGAAGATGTGCAGCAGTCCCTTGATGTGACTATCGCCACAGCCGACGGCAGCAATCGGGTCCAGTATTTGGTGGATGTGAACAGCCATTTCGAGACGTTTTTCACCCCTCCCAAGTCCGCTCCGGCACCCTAAGTCCGGGGCAACGCCATCCCTCAGCCGCACTGTACAGCCGCGCTATAATGAAAGTTTCTGCATACTCCGTGACCGCTGCAGGAGACCTGCGCATGAATTTCAAGCTGCGAAGCAACTATCAACCTCGGGGCGATCAGCCCGCCGCCATTGACCAACTCAACCGCGGCTTGGAGTCCGGAGACAAACATCAGGTTCTGCTCGGCGTAACCGGCTCCGGCAAAACCTTCACCATGGCCAAAGTCATTGAGGCCGCCAATCGTCCCGCGCTCGTCCTTGCCCATAACAAAACGCTGGCGGCTCAGCTCTATCACGAATTCAAGGCCTTCTTTCCGGACAATGCGGTCGAATACTTTGTCAGCTACTACGACTATTACCAGCCGGAAGCCTATGTGCCTTCCGCGGACCTGTACATCGATAAAGAAGCGACCATCAACGACGAATTAGACAAGTTGCGCATGAGCGCCACGCGTTCCTTGTTTGAGCGCCGCGATGTCGTGATTGTGGCCTCGGTTTCGTGCATCTATGGCATCGGTTCGCCCGAAGCGTACTACGGCATGTTGGTGATGATCGAAAAGGCGCAGCAGACCTCGCGGGAAGCCCTGTTGCGGCGGCTGGTGGATATTCAATATGAGCGCAGTGAGGATCTGCGCCGGGGCACCTTCCGCGTGCGCGGCGACGTTATCGAGATTTACCCCACCTACGAAGACCAGGCCTATCGCTTGGAAATGTGGGGCGATCAGATCGACGCCATTCGCCAGATCGATCCCCTGACCGGGGAAATCCGATCCGGTCAGGAAGATTTGACGCGCGTGCCCATCTATCCCAAGACTCATTATGTGATGCCGCAAGAGCAGCGTGATCGGGCTATCGTCGGCATCCAGGAAGAGTTGGAATGGTGGAAGAAAGAGCTGGAAAAACAGGGCAAGTACGTGGAAGCACAACGCGTGGTGCAGCGCACCTTGTTCGACGTGGAGATGATGCGCACCATCGGCTATTGCCACGGTGTCGAGAATTATTCCCGCCACTTGAGCGGGCGCTTGCCCGGCGAAGCCCCCCCGACGCTTTTGGATTACATGCCTCAGGACTACCTGATGTTCGTCGATGAATCCCACGCCACGGTTCCGCAGGTTCGCGGCATGTTTCATGGCGACCGTTCTCGCAAACAAATTCTGGTCGACTACGGCTTTCGCATGCCTTCCGCCCTGGATAATCGCCCGCTCACCTTCGAGGAATTCGAGCACCGCATGAATCAGGTAATTTACGTGTCGGCAACCCCCGGCCCTCATGAGTTGACCAAGTCCGGCGGCCTTTTTGTCGAACAGGTGATCCGTCCGACCGGATTGATCGATCCGCAAGTCGAAATTCGTCCCGTGAAAGGCCAGGTGGACGACTTACTCGAGGAGATTCGCGTGCGGGCCCAGAAAAACGAGCGCGTGCTGGTCACCACCCTGACCAAGCGGATGGCCGAGGACCTAAGCGAGTATTTCAGCGAAATTGGCGTGCGTTGCCGCTACTTGCATTCGGAAGTGGAGACGCTCGACCGCATCAAGATCCTCCGCGATCTGCGTAAAGGGGAGTTTGACGTTCTCATCGGCATCAATTTGCTGCGCGAAGGTCTGGATCTTCCGGAAGTTTCCCTGGTGGCCATTCTGGATGCCGACAAGGAAGGCTACCTGCGCAGTACCACTTCGTTGATCCAAACCATGGGGCGATGCGCTCGCCACGTGGAAGGGCGCGCCATTCTTTACGCCGACGTGCGCACCAGATCCATGAACGAGGCGATCAGCGAGACCAATCGTCGCCGCACCAAACAACTGGCCTACAACCAGGAAAACAACATCACCCCGCAATCCATCGTCAAAGGCGTGGACATGGAGCTGGCCCACATCGTCGAAGCCGATTACGTGACCGTTCCTTTGGATACCGAAGCGCTGGATGCGGCCGCAGCTTCGGTGAAGTCCGAAGCGCAGCTCGCGGAGTTGCTGGCGCAACTCGAAAACCAGATGCGCGAAGCCGCCAAAAAATTCGAGTTTGAGAAGGCCGCACAGTTCCGCGATCGCATCAAATCGCTCAAGCAGCAAGACTTGAGCGGCTTGTTTGGGAAGGAATCGGCGCAAGCGCCACCTGCCGGCGCGTAAGCTCCGCTTGAGCTACACCAAGCCACGACGCAATTCGTCTAGGGGATAAAACGTGTTTCGCCACACGATGCCGCCCTGTCGCAGCGTTATTACCGTCGAACGCAGTACCATGTATGCGAAAACCGTGGCGCCGATCGGCACCGTCAGGCAATACAACGTCGAAAAGCCCATGACCACGTCTACCGCTAAGTGGAAGCTCAGCGCAATGAGCACCGCCACTGCGGCAAATCCCCGAATCCAACCGTGACCCAATAGCAGCCCGGCGAACGGAAACACGTTCATCAGCACAAGGGCAAGGACCTGCGCCGCCGCTACCGAAACCCGAAACTGCGCTCCCGCAAAGAAGTTCTTTTCCACGCCGCGCACGAAATTACCCAACCCCAAGTGCCACTCGACCGAAACGAACTTCCGCGCCACGGCAACCCCGGAACGAAAGCCCGCCATCTTCACGATTTTTCCTAACTTCATGTCGTCGACCACTTCCATCGCCAGGCGCCGGTGGGTGCCGCTGCGTTCATAAACGTCGCGGCTGAGCATTTGAAATGCTCCGATTCCAACGTAGCTGCGCGAGTTCGGATTGCTCACATTGTAGGGGTCCACGGCTAATTGAAATCCCATGCCGAAGAAGGAGATCAGCACGGCATCCCAGAATCCGCGCTGATCCACGTCGACGAACAAGCTGAGGTGATCGAGGCGGCGCTCGCGAAACAGAGCCAGCACCCGGCGCAACGCATCGGGCTTGAACTTCACATCGGCATCCGTGAACACCAACAGTTCGCCGCGGGACGCTTGGTACCCGCTTTGCAACGCGTGAGGTTTCCCGAGCCAGCCTTTTGGCAATTCACCCAGGTGAACGACCTTCAGTTGCGGGTGATTGGCCGCGAAGTCGTCCAGGATTTGCCCCGTTCTGTCGGTAGAGCGGTCGTCTACCGCGACGATTTCCAGCGCAGGGTAATCGATGGCAACGAGTGTCGCCAGCGCCGCGGGCAATTTTTCCTGTTCATCCCGGGCCGCCAGAATCAGCGAAATCCTCGGACAGTTCTGATCAGCGGCAGGCTCGTACCGCTCAACCCACGGCAACCGGGCAGCGCCATACGCGATTTTCAACCCATAGGACATCCAGAAGAAAGCGATCAGCCCAAAGAGAAGTGTCCAGAAGAGGTGCATGCTGATTGGAGCGGTGGCCCAGCCTCAGGTTATCCTAGCATGGTGACGAAAACCCTCGCCATTGTGGGTGCCGGACGAGTTGGGCGCGCCCTGGGCCGGCGTTTGCGCGAAGCCGGTTGGCGCATCGTGTTGGTTACCGCTCGATCCGAGGCCAGCGCCCGCCGAGCAGTGCGCTTCATCGGGGAAGGCCGCGCTGCCGCAGGCATTCCATCGACTCTTGCAGCCGCATCCACCATTCTGATCGCGGTACCGGACGATGCCATCCCGAGCGTGGCAGAGCAACTGGCGCGAAACGCCGGCGACGATCTGCGCGACAAAATCGTGCTGCACACCAGTGGCGCCATGGATGCCTGTGCGCTCGACCCGCTTCGCGGCTGTGGCGCGTCCGTCGGGTCCATGCATCCGATGCAGACGTTCACTGCCGTGAATGTGCCCCCGTTGGAAGGTAAGGTTTTCGCCATCGAGGGTGATGAGCCGGCCGTGCGCGTGGCCCGCAGGATAGCGCGTTCGCTGGGCGGTGCTCCGGTTGGAATCTCAAAGGAGATGAAACCGCTGTACCATGCCGCGGCCGCTTTTGCGGCTGGGCTGGCACTGGCGCTGGAAGAGGCGGGCGTGCGCATCTTGATGTCCGCCGGCCTGAAACGGCGTGAGGCGCAGCGCGCCCTGGTATCGCTGACCCGGCAGGTCCTGGAGCACTACGAAAAACTCGGGCCGCAGAAAGCCTGGACGGGTCCGCTGGCGCGCGGCGATTTTGCCGTCGTCGCAGCGCACGAAAACGCTTTGCGCGCGTTTGAGCCGGAGTTCCTGAAAGCCTACGATGCGGTGAGCCGGCTGGCGGCTCAGGTGTTGTCTCATGAGCCGCAGGCAAGGCTGCGTGAATTGGACGCGATTTTCGAAAATGCAAAATCTGTGACCAAAACCAAAAGGGGGCGATTGTGACTTCACCGCAAATTCCAATCCATAAGCATACGTTGAAGAATGGACTGCGCGTGGTCATCGCGCCGGACAGCGCTGCTCCCGTTGTAACTGTGGGCGTCTACTACAAAATCGGCTTCCGGTTAGAGCCGCAAGGGCGCAGCGGATTCGCGCACCTGTTCGAACACATGATGTTCCAGGGCTCGGAAAATGCTCCCAAAATGCAGCACATCAAGCTGATCAACTCCAGCGGCGGCGTGCTGAACGGTTCCACGATGTACGACGTAACCAACTACTATGAAGCTGTGCCCTCCAACGCCCTGGAGCGCGTTCTCTGGCTTGAGGCCGATCGCATGCGTGCGCTCCGAGTCGATGAAGAGAATCTGATCAATCAGCGCGACGTGGTGAAAGAAGAAGTGCGCGTGAATGTTCTGAATCAGCCTTACGGCGGATTTCCTTGGCTGGACATGCCCCCGGTCGCTTTTCGCAATTGGGCCAATGCTCATAATTTCTACGGTGATTTCGCCGACCTTGACGCGGCCAGCCTGGCCGATGTTCAGAAATTCTTTCACACCTATTACGTGCCCAACAACGCGGTCTTGCTTTTGCTTGGCGATTTGAACCCTCAGGAAGGAATGGCCTTGGCGGAAAAATATTTCGGGACCATTAACCCGGGCGCCGCGCCGGCCTTTGCCGATCCCACGGAGCCGCCGCAGAGCGAAGAGCGCCAGGGATACGTGCAGGAAAAATTCGGCACCCTGCCGGCCATGGCCATTGGTTACGTGCTGCCACCGCGTAGGACCGCCGAGTGGCACTCTATGGTCCTGCTCGATCAGGCGCTGCACGGCGGACGCGCAGGCCGTGTCTATCGCGAATTGGTGCTCGAAAAACAAATCGCCGTCGAAGCGGATGGTGGAATTGATGATGTGTTCGGATACAACGGACCCGCCCAGACCACCACGCGCATCCTGCACAAGCCCGAATATTCCGCGGAGCAGACTTTGGCAGCATTCGATGCCGTGATACGCGAGGTCCAGGAAAAAGGCATCAGCCAGGAAGAATTGGATCACCTCAAGGTGAAATGGCGCTCGGATTATTACTCGACGCTGGAAGGTGGCCGCGGCGGGTACATGCCGCGCTACGGTCTCATGCATTTGCTGGCGTGCTTCAGTCTGTTCGACAATCAGCCGGAACTTGTGAACTCCATCTTGGAAGGTTTCCTGGCTGTTCCAGGCGACCAGATCCAAGCCGTCGCCCAGAAATACCTGCGGCCACAAAATCGAGCGATCGTTTTTCGCACTCCCGTGAAGCAGGATGCAAAGGAGGCCGCATGATGGCCAGTCCAGCCCAGGAATTTCCCGTGTCCGCTCCCGCGCTCGCTCCCGAACGGCCGGTGACTTGGCCTACACGCCAGCGGGTCCAGCTTTCTAACGGTTTGCAGATCGTCCTGGCCGAAGCGCATGCAATTCCCAAATTTCACGGCGAACTCTTCTTCCGCGCCGGCGAAGCTCTGGTTTCCGATCGTTCTGTGGGGCTGGCCGAAATGACCGCTGCCGTTTTGCGCACCGGCACAGCCAATCGCACCAGCCGGCAGATTGAGGAGGATCTACGCCGTTTGGGTGCGAATCTCGGCACTTCGGCTGGACAGGACACCAGCGCCATATCATTCACCGGGCTGAGCGAATTTGCCGAGCCCTTACTGGGTCTGGTAAGCGAGTTGGCTCGCCGGGCTACGTTTCCCGAGCCGGAGTTCGAGCGCGAGCGCCGCCAGAAGCTTGAAGAGGTCAAGCTGGAGCGCACATCGCCCGGATTCCTGGCCGGCGAACGCCTGCGTAAAGTTTTGTTTGGGTCGCATCCCTACGCCCGCGTTTCGCCGAGCGAGGAACAGGTCGCGGCTTACATACGGGGAGATCTCGATCAAGTTTATCGCAAGATTTACACCCCGGAGAATGCATTGCTCGTGCTTGTGGGCGATTTTGAGCCGCAAGCCATGCTCGCAATTACCGAAAAAACCTTTGGGAATTGGACAGGCAAGAAACCGGAACCGAAAGCAACGCCGCAGCTGCCCGAACTCAACGGTCGGCGGGTGTACTTGGTGCACAATCCGGGTTCGGTGCAGACCCAGCTCCTTGTGGGTTGCCATGCCATCACCCGCAAACATCCTGACTGGATTCGTTTGGGGCTGGCCAACAGCATTTATGGGGGCGCGTTTAATTCCCGCTTGGTCATGAATATTCGCGAAGCCAAAGGCTACACCTATAGTCCCCGAAGCGGCGTCAACCCGCTTCGCCAGCACGGCTATTTCTCGATTTCCGCGGCGGTGCGCAACGACGTGGTCGCGGCTTCCCTGACAGAGATTGTTTATGAACTCGATCGATTGCGCTCTCTTCCTGTGCCGGCGAGCGAGCTAGCGGACGCGCAGAACTACCTCAGCGGGGTCTTCTCCATGGGCTTGGCCACCCAGGAGGGACTGCTCTCGCAGTTCTCCACCGTGGAACTGAACGGCTTGCCCCAGGATTATCTGGAAACCTACCGCGACAAGGTCCGCGCGCTGACTTCCGCCGACTTGCTTGCTACCGCCAGAAAGTACCTCGATTCCGCCAACGTGCAAATCGTAGTCGTCGGTGATCGCGCACAAATCCAGGAACAAGCTGCCTTATTTGGCCCGCTTGAGTTGTACGACGCTCACGGCTCGCGTTTGCAATAGCTGTTCACAACTAGGCTTGTGAATCCGCCGCGCCCGGCAGAAATTGTTATTGAACTACGTACTGAATAATAATATTATTATAGCGTGACGTAGTGCCTAACCAAAAACGGCGCGTAACTTCTGTTTCCTCTTCCTGATTCTTGTGCTCTGGGCGACGCAGGGCATTTACGCGAAGAAGAAACCACCGCTGCACCCCGTCAACCTGAATACCGCTACAGCCGCGGAACTGCAACAAGTTCCGGGCATCGGCCCGGCCACTGCTGACAAGATCCTGTAGACGCGAAAGTCCTACGGCCGATTCAAGAGTGTCGATGACCTGCAGGCGATTCGCGGCATTGGCTCGAACAGGCTGGAGAAAATGCGCAAGTACTTGACTGTTGGCGCTTCTCCACAACCCAACAGCAATCCTGCCCAAACCAAGGCCGTAACAGCACACAAACCCCGGGTGACCTCGGCGTCGGCCCCTAAGGCACCCCCACCAGCCGCCAGCGAGCACGAAGAACCTTGATTCAATTTTTCGAGCGGTGGACCGCTAGCTCCATTGGTGGGTCGGCTTGGCTGTGCTCAGGTCTAGAGGAACTTGATCCGCGATGCGGATTCCATATCCTTCCAGCGCCACCACTTTCTTCGGATGATTGGTGACCACGCGGATGTCTTTTAATCCCAGGTCGATCAAAATTTGCGCGCCGGTTCCACTTTCGTGCTGTACCATGCGTTGCCGCGCTACTTCGCGATCCAACTGCCCCCGCGTGTGAAAATGAATTTTGGGCAGCGCACCCGGACTTTCCGGAGTATCGATGGTGAAACCACGCCCGGTGTGGTGCAGATACAGGAACACCCCGCGGTTCTCCTTGGCAATCAATTCCAGAGATTTGGCCACTAACTGGTTGCAATCGCATGCCACGGAACCAAACACGTCGCCGGTAATACAATGCGAGTGCACCCGGACCAGTGGTGGAGTCGGCCCCTGCAATTCTCCGCGAATCAGCGCAATGTGCTGATCGTGATCCACATCGCTGAGATACGCGATCATCCGGAAGTCGCCATAACAGGTGGGCAGAACCGTTTCTGCGATCCGCCGCACGTAGCGTTCGTGTTGCATCCGGTAACGGATCAGGTCCGCTACCGTCAGCATCTTCAGGTTATGTTCGCGGCAGAATTCGATCAGTTGTGGCACCCGCGCCATGGTACCGTCTTCATTCATGATTTCGCAGATCGCGCCTGCGGGATTCAAGCCGGCAATACGCGCCAAATCCACGGACGCTTCAGTCTGCCCCGCGCGGACCAGCACGCCTCCATTGCGTGCCCGCAATGGGAACATATGGCCAGGGCGCGCCAGGTCTTGCGGGCGCGTTTTCGGGTCAATGGCCGTAAGAATCGTGATAGCCCGGTCCGACGCGCTGATGCCCGTGGTGACCCCCACTTTGGCATCGATGGCTTCGCAGAACGCGGTGCCGTGCAGCGAAGTGTTGATCGGCGACATCAACGGCAGGTTCAACTCGTCGCAGCGTTGCTCGGTTAACGCCAGGCAGATCAATCCGCGCCCGAACTTCGCCATGTAATTGATGGCTTCCGGCGTAATCTTCTCGGCCGCCAGTGTCAGGTCACCTTCGTTCTCGCGGTCTTCGTCATCGACCAGCACAATCATGCGGCCTTGACGAATTTCTTCCACCGCTTCTTCGACATTGCAAAACGCAGCTTCTCCGGGAGTCATAGCTTTATTATATGTTCCATATCGGCCTGTGATTGTCAGCCGTTTGTAACAATGCTGCTATTTTACTAGCAGCAGTAGGAGCCGGAAAAGTCCCGCTCCCAGGATCGCGGCGCCGGGAATGGTGAGCAGCCAAGCCCACACGATCCGGCGAGTTACGCCCCAGCGCACCGCGGTTAATCTGTGCGATGCTCCAACACCCACAATGGCCCCGGTAATGGTGTGGGTAGTGCTGACAGGAATACCGAAATGCGCGGTGCCCAACAGCGTCAGCGCCCCCGCGGTTTCCGCCGAAAAGCCTCCGAATGGCGTCAGCTTGGTGATCCGCTGGCCCATCGTTTTGATGATGCGCCACCCGCCCGCCATGGTGCCGCCACCCATGGCCAAGTGGCAACAAATCACCACCCAGTAAGGGACCTTGTAAGTGCGCATTAAGCCGCCGGCCACCATGGCTGCGGTGATGATGCCCATGCCTTTTTGCGCATCGTTCGTGCCGTGGCCCAAGCTGTAGCACGCGGCTGACAGCAACTGCAGTCGCCGAAACCAGCGATCCACTTTTTGGGGCCGCTGCTTTCTCACCGTCCAAGTGGTCGCGATACTTACCAACAACCCCAGAACGAAGCCGATGAGCGGTGAAAGAAAAATGAACAGCACCGGCTTGGCCCAGCCGCTGGGGATTAACGCTTTGAACCCTGCGTATGCCACGGCGGCGCCGCCATACCCGCCCATCAATGCGTGTGAGGAACTTGTCGGTAGGCCGAGAATCAGGGTAATCAGATTCCAGGTGATCGCTCCGACTAGCCCGGCGAGGAGCACCTTCTCGTCAACCATGTCGAGGTGCACCATGCCGCTGCCGATGGTCTGCGCTACCGCCGTGCCGAACACAAACGCGGCAATAAAGTTCCAGAAGGAGGCCCACACAACCGCGCGAAATGGGCTGAGCACCCGCGTGGACACCACCGTGGCGATGGAGTTCGCCGCATCGTGCCAGCCGTTGGAAAATTCAAATGCCAGGGTCAAGCCAATTGTGATGAGAACCAGTGTGAAACTGTTCACGGAGGTTAGGCGTTCTTCAGAATTACGCTTTCAATCACGTTGGATACGTCTTCGCACTTATCGACAGCCGTTTCCATTACTTCATAAATCTCTTTCCACTTGATGATCTCCACCGGATTCTTTTCCTCTTCGAAGAGTTGCGCAATCAAGGTGCGGCAGATGCGATCGCTCTCATTTTCCAGGCGGTTGATTTCGATGACCCGGTGCAAAGCCTTATCCGGCGACTCCATGGCGTTGACAGCATCTCTGAGTTCCATGGTGGAAGCTTCCAAGACTTTGCACAGCTCGATGGTTCCGTGGCGAATCTGAGCGACGCGATACAGCACGAAGCGACTGGAAGCTGCGTCGATCAGGTCGATCACGTCATCCATGGTGCTGCAGAGTTCGTGGATGTCTTCGCGGTCGAATGGGGTGATGAATGTTTGGTTGAGCATACGGAAAATCTGGTGGGTAATCTCGTCCCCATTATGCTCAATCGCCTTGATGCGCTGCACTTGTTCCGGGACGCCGGTGTAATGTTCCAGCATGCGCACGAACGCCTGCGCCCCTACGACAATGTTGTCAGCTTGCTTTTGGAACAGGGCGAAGAAATCTCCGTCGTGCGGCATGAACCGCTGCAACAGACCTGGCATTAACTTGCCCCCCCCTGAGGAGCGAGTGTGGGAAAAAGTTTAGTCGAACCGACGACCGCAAGCAAGGAACGCTGTCACTGAGGAGCGTTTATAATTTTGGCGTTATTTAAGCGTCAAGCCTACAGCCCTTTTATTTTGTTAAGCCACAATGCACACCGGTAAAATATGGCCATCTTGACGGCTCCCGAACGGAGGCGAAAATGGCTGGTTTCTGCACGAGTTGTGGCGCACCTCTGACAGGTCCATTCTGCGGGAAATGTGGCCATCCGGCAGACGCTCCCACGCACGGTGCAACTCCTCCTGCATCCGCGGCAGTCGCCGCAGCCCTGCCGCAACCGGCCGCGACCGTTCCGGCAAAACCGGGTGGCGGATTGGGGAAGGTGCTGCTGATCCTGGCGCTAATATTCGGAATATTCGTGGTGTTGGGCATTGGAGGAGTCTTCTACGGTCTGTACTGGGCGCGCAAGAGAGTGTCGACATGTTCCGCGGCTTTGCAGGGACAACATCCGGATCAAGTCGTAGTGGCACATGGGAACAGTTGCGCGCTGCTGCCAAAAGCCGAATTGCAGACCGTGCTGGGCATCGACATCGAAAAGAGCGAAGAGATCCAGGAAGGCGACAACCGGGCTGTGCTTATTTCACAAACGCCGACGGATTCGCGCAGCTTCGCAAAATGACGCTTGCAGAGGCCCAGCGTGAATCGGCGCAAGCTTCGGCCACGCAAAAGCCGGGAGAGAAGATCGATAATCCCCTGGAGCTACTGAAAGATACCAAGGATATGCAGGGAATCGTGAAAGCCCTGGGCATGCAAGAGCCCGCGAAGGATGGTCAAGTATTCTCTTTTACCGTGGACCGCAATGCCGGGGCGGACAGTTGGGCCGGCGCCCGGGCGGCCATCGCTGTTGCTCCAGGATTCGCGGAAATTTCTGGAGTGGGCGATCACGCCATGGTCGGCACGTTCGGTCATATTTTCTACGCAATGAAGGGAAACACCGCGGTTGCGTTGACCACCATCTACGTGCCTGATGCGCAGACCAGGGGAGCGGACATCGCGCGAAGAATTCTGGCGCGATTGTGACTTGCGCCATCGATAGACATGAGCGAGCGCGTGCGAGTGATCCATTCGGCTCGCATGCGCCCACGGGATGTTACAGCGAACGCAAGAAATTCAGCAGGTCCTGCTGCTCCTGTGGTGTCAGGTGATTGAATAGGAAGATCACCATGTTGGCTTCCGATCCCTCGCCGGCGTGTTGCTCGATCGCCTGCATCAAGCCGCCGTTGGCGGGAGTCGCTCGCCCGTCATGCATGAAAAAGATGCGCTGGCCCACACCCCAAAGTGGCGCGGTGCGGAATTCATCCGGGCCCGCGTTGCCCTGAGTGATGCGGTCAGCCAATCCCCAACCCATGTGATGCACCAGCAGGTCTGAGAACAAAGCAGCGGTCTGATTATTCAGTGCCGGTGTGAAGTTGGACGTGCTGGTGGGCAACGACGGCGTATGGCACATGTCGCAATGAACCTGGCCAAACAACGCTTGCCCGTTTTGGATTGAAGTCGCCGGTGGATTCCCGGGAATGCCTTGGGTTGATGGCGCCGGCGGCGCAAGGAACCTCATGAAGTGAGAAAACTCCACGACGTCGCTGGGAATCTGATCCCCCGAAAGCGTAAAGTTCGTGGAATCTTCTGGTGTGGGATTCAATAGGCAAGAAGCAGGTGGATTGGCACGCTCGTTAGGGAACAATTCGTTGGTGACACCAATCTCCACGTTGTAAGCTTCGCCGGCAAACATCTGCAGCGACTTGTTCTGCGCTTTCCAGCCAAACCGCGTAATCGACCCGTCGTTTCCACTGGCGTTGGGATGTCCGGAAATGCCTAGTTGCGCCTTGAGGGCGGCGTTGGCGTGCATATTGGCGAGAATCGTGCCATCCGCAATGGTTTCGATCAGCCCGGCGCCATACACTGGCGTGGGGATGCGGAAGATGAGATTGTTCATTTGTTGCATCTGTTCGAAATTTGGCTGCGCCATGCTGCAGCCCGCGGCGTCCTGGCGTCCAGTGATGGTGAATAGGGCATGCACGCCGCCGTCCGGCGTGCGGGCAAGCCCACCACTCGAATTGACTTGGAAAGGGAAGCGCGCTTCCCGGACCGGGCCATCTGCGGTAATGAAGAATGGTATGACGTTGCTGGCGCTATTCGCTGTGCCCGCCTCAATCTGCGGATTCGGTCCCACGTTCGGATATTGAGAAGCCGAAGGGCTGCTTCCGCCCACCGCCGGTTGCGAATGACAACTGGCGCAACTATTGGAATTGAATGTCGGTCCTAAGCCGCTGGACACGGTATCGACTTGCTGAAAACGGGCCTGGCCGTCCTGGAAAAACTGCAGTTGGCTCGAGCTCAGTGTGGTAAGCGGAGTTCCTGCGTCCACCGAGCCCGCTCGTACGCCAGGGTCCCTGGCGGGTCCGCCACTTTGCGATAACAGCGGCACCGACCCACCGAGAACCGCGAATAACAGAAAAAGCAAAGCGAGAATCGCTGACTTGCGCGTCTTCATGAATCCTCCAGAGCAGTAGTGAGCAGGGCAATGACACACCCCGACTCTGTGGCTGGACTGTGGCTAATCAATGGGGCTTGGGATGGAAGAGTGGCGTAGCTTCAATAACCGCGATTCTGGGATTCGCGCACACGACAACCTGATTCAAACCATATGTGGTGCCCTGGGAAGTGCAGCCTCCTTCTTCGTGGCGAGCGACGCGATCGGGATCGGGCGAGGTTCTTACGGCGAACGACCTGGGGAGCGCCGTGGCAACGGAGCAATCATCGCTTCTCGCATCCAATCGAAAATGAATTCGCCGGGGAGAATGCGCGCGACTTTACGCTGGACTCGCGGTTGCGTCAATAGCGACAGAGTACAGGTTTCGGACAGGGTCGGGGCAAAATTTTTCGAGACAAGCCGTCATCGCGTTGAGAGAAGATTTGAGTCCGGCGCTGAATGTTGGATGCGGACCACCGCCACGCTTCGGCCGTTGTCCGGTGGCTATGGCAAAAACAGGGCGTCATTTCTCCGGCTCCGACACACTCAGCATTTTGTTACGCGCCAAATAAAAAAGGGCGACTGAACATCGGCCGCCCTTGGTTGATTGAGGTTTTTGGGTTAGCTGGACAACTTTTAGTACATGCCGCCCATGCCACCAGCACCCGGTGCGCCCGCAGCGGCCTTCTTCTCGTCTTCCTTCAGCTCGGCCACCAAAGCTTCGGTGGTCAGCATCAGACCCGCAATTGACGCGGCGTTCTGCAGCGCCAAACGGGTGACCTTGGCGGGATCGATCACGCCCATCTTGACCATGTCGCCGTATTCGCCGGTATCGGCGTTGAAGCCGAAGTGATCGTCCTTGGCGTCGCGGATTTTGCCGATCACCACCGCGCCTTCAGAGCCGGCATTGTGCGCGATCTGACGGGCAGGCTCTTCAAGCGAGCGCTTCACGATGCCCACGCCCACCAGCTCATCGCCTTCCATCTTGATTTTCTCCAGAGCTGGAATCGCGCGGAGCAACGCAGTGCCGCCACCGGGAACGATGCCTTCCTCGACCGCAGCGCGAGTGGCATGCATGGCGTCCTCAACGCGAGCCTTTTTCTCCTTCAGCTCGGTTTCGGTCGCTGCGCCCACCTTGATAACCGCCACGCCTCCGACCAGCTTCGCCAGCCGTTCCTGGAGCTTCTCGCGGTCGTAGTCGCTGGTGGTGACTTCGACCTGTTGGCGGATCTGCTTCACGCGGCCCTCGATTTCGCCGGCCTTGCCCCCGCCCTCGACGATGGTGGTGTTGTCCTTGTCGATGGTGACCTTCTTGGCCTTGCCGAGATCCTCGATCTTCACGTTCTCCAGCTTGATACCGAGGTCCTCGGTGATGGCCTTACCGCCGGTCAGCACCGCGATGTCCTCCAGCATGGCCTTGCGCCGATCCCCGAAACCAGGCGCCTTGACCGCCGCGCACTGCAATGTGCCCCGCAGCTTGTTCACCACTAGGGTGGCCAGCGCTTCGCCTTCCACTTCCTCAGCGATGATCAACAGCGGCTTGCCCAGCTTGGCAATCTGCTCCAGCAGTGGCAGCAGATCCTTCATCGAGCTGATCTTCTTCTCATGAATCAGGATCAACGCATTTTCCAGCACGCACTCCATCCGCTCCGGATCGGTGATGAAGTAGGGTGACAGGTAGCCGCGGTCGAACTGCATGCCTTCCACGACTTCCAGCGTGGTTTCCATGGTCTTGGATTCTTCCACGGTGATCACGCCGTCCTTGCCGACCTTCTTCATGGCTTCGGCAATGATTCCGCCGATCTGCTTGTCGTTGTTGGCGGAAATCGTGCCCACTTGGGCGATCATGTCGCCCTTCACGTCCTTGTGCAGCTTCTTGATTTCCTCAACGGCCACTTCAACGGCTTTGTCAATACCGCGCTTCAGGGCCGTGGGGCTGGCGCCGGCGGCAACGGTCTTCACGCCCTCGCGGAAGATGGCCTGAGCCAGAACGGTCGCGGTAGTGGTGCCGTCGCCGGCCACGTCGCTGGTTTTGCTGGCGACTTCGCGAACCATCTGCGCGCCCATATTCTCGAGCGGATCCTTCAACTCGATCTCTTTCGCCACGGTCACGCCATCCTTAGTGATGATCGGCGCGCCGAATTTCTTTTCGATCACCGCATTGCGGCCCTTGGGACCGAGGGTGATTTTTACTGCGTCCGCGAGGATATTCACGCCACGTAGAATCGACTGGCGCGAATTTTCTCCGGTGACAATCTGCTTCGCCATTTCTTGAATCCTCCTAGTAAGTTCCTCACTGCTATTTCGATTCGACAAATCTTTCTTGCTTCGTGAAACTGGTTAAAGTTGTGATCAGTCATCAGTTCGCGCCGCGGCGCTTGTTCAGCAATCCAGCATCGCAACCGAAAACCAATCACTGAGAACTGCAAGCTCCCTTACTTCTTCGCTGCCTTCGCTGCGCCGCCCATCTTCGCCAGAATTTCTTCTTCGCGGAGAATCAGCAGCTCTTCACCGTCGATCTTGATCTCGCTGCCGCTGTATTTACCGAACAGCACGCGATCGCCTACGGCTACGTCCAGGGGAATGCGCTCGCCCTTCTCCCGCTTGCCCGCGCCGACGGCGATCACTTCGCCCTCTTGCGGTTTTTCCTTTGCGGAGTCGGGGATGATGATTCCACCCTTGATGGTTTCCTTCTCTTCAATGCGCCGCACGATGACACGGTCGTGTAGCGGTGTCAGATTGACTGCCATCTTCGAAAAACCTCCATTTAGGTGTACTTAAAGGTGAGACTGAGACCTCGGTGACGGAGGCGGAGTAGGTCTTTAGCACTCCTCGCCACCGAGTGCTAATATACCACCTTTGCCTTTCGAGTCAAGCATTTTTCGGACTCGCCCTCACGTTCTCCACAAGCGCTCTTCAGCACAAAAGTATCAATAAGAATTCTATTTTCATATAGATAGTGTACTGCAAGATTTTCCTTGCACTTGGCCATTGCTCTGCCTTCAAAACTGGCGTTAGACTCCGTGTTATCCATGTCCTGGCTCGTCGATTTCCGTCTGGTGGTGCTGACCGCAGGAACGCTGCTGCCTTTTTTCTGGATGCTGGTGATTCTCGGACATCGACGCCACCGCAACTTCGAGCGCATTTTCTTCTTCCTATGTCTGGCGCTAACTTTGTTCTTCGGTTGCAGCCTGCTGGCTTTGAACGCGGCGTTGTTCTATGGAACGCCACCACGGGGGCTGCTGCGCTTTGCATGGACGTTCCTCTGCATTGGTTTGTGGCTGCTCCCGAGCCTCACCGTTCACTTGCACCTTGAGCATGCCGGCCTGCAAGGCCTGCTCCCACGAGCCGGTTGGAAGTGGCTCTGGATAGTGGGGGCGTACTTGCCCGCCCTCATAGTGCTGCCGCAATTTCTCGCCACGGTTAACCTGCGGCCGTTGGTGTTTGGCCAGGCTGTTGACACCCTGGGTCGGGTGTTTGCTCTTTGGCTGCTGATTGCATCCCTGGCGTCTGGTTACTGGCAATTGCGGTTCGCCATTCGTGCCTCAAATCCGGAGCAGCGGGCGTTTCACAGGATCACGTTGTGCTGCTTTGCCATCATTTTTGCGGGGCTGTGCGCGGTCTCTTACGTGTCTTGGCTACGGCAAACCGATAGGGCACAACTTCTTACGACCATCGTTTTTGCCGCGGCGATTTTCCCTCTCGGATTGCTCATGAGGAATATCGAACGGCTCAATTTCCTGCAAATCGCCCGCCAGCGGAATTTGATGTATGCCCTGTTCGGAATCTTCGTGGCTCTTCTGTATCTGAGTTTCGTGCGCCGGGCAGGACAGTGGCTGGAAGCGTATTTGCCCCCCGAAGCAACCGCCGCGCTTTTGCTGTTCCTCCCGGTGATATTCTTCGAGCCGCTGCAGCGATTGATCCGAGGGCTGCTGCGTCGCACGGCGCAAACGGAGGTGGATCGCGCGCAAAAATTAATGGGCGCGGTGAACGAAGCTGCGCGTTCGGGGGACCTGGAAAAGCTCTGCAGCTTCGCGGAGAACTGGATTGCGGAGCGATTGCAGTTGGCCGAGGTGCGTCTCCATCTGGAGCCGGATGGTGCGGCCTCCAATCTGCAGCAGCTTCGGCACAGTCCGGCCGAAGAGTGGTTCGAGATTCGTCGCGGCAGCCGGCGAATTGGCACGCTCACCGTACGAGCACACGGCGCCATGATCTCCGGCGAGACCTTCGGCGCGTTAGAGTTCGTGTGTGAACAGCTTCCGGCGGCATTCGATCTGTGCCGTCTCATTCAACAGAAATTGCAACTGGATAGGGAACTGGCCGAGCGCGAACGTTTGGCCTTGGTGGGCCAAATGGCTGCCAGCATTTCCCATAATTTGAAAAATCCGTTGGGCTCGATCAAGACCATCCTGCAAGTGCAAATGGAGAATCCAGAGCTGCCTCCTTCACTGAAGCAGGAGACGCAGATGGCCTTGGATGAGATCCGCCGCCTCTCCGAAAAATTGAATCAACTGCTGCAATTCAGCCGCCCCGCCGCGCCCGGGCGCAGCACGTCCGAACAATGCGAAATAAACCAGATTGCCGAGAGAGTCGCCAATGTCTTCCGCCACGACGCGGCACAACGCGGAATCACCTTGGAGGTAAACCTGAGACCGGCGCTACTTCCGGTGGCGGCCAACGCGGAAGTGACTCACGACATTCTGTCGAACTTGCTCCTCAATGCCCTGGAAGCGGCTCCTTCCGGCGGCCACGTGTGCCTCGCGGTGGATTCGTCTAATGGTCATGCCAGTATTTCGGTGGAAGACGATGGCGCGGGAATTCCAGCGCAAATGCAGGACAAAATTTTGCAGCCTTTTTTCACCACCAAGGCCCGTGGAACCGGACTCGGCCTGGCCATCGTGGCGAGGCGCCTGGAAGAATTAGGCGGCAAGCTTGAGGTAGAAAGTCCAGTCCGCAACAACCGTGGCAGTCGCTTTCGCGTCACACTGCCATTGGCGGCGAAGGAAACCCGATGAAGACCATTCTTATTGTCGATGACGAACCCGCTGCGCGCTACGGTCTGCGACGCGCCCTGGAAGGCTGTTATCGGGTACTGGAAGCAGATTCCGCCGCGTCAGCGCGCGCTGCCCTGTCCACCAGTAGTCCCGACCTGTTGCTGCTCGACGTGGTCATGCCGGATGAAGACGGATTAGCCTTCCTGAAATGGCTGCGGCAAGAAGGCCATCACTTGCCGGTGCTGATGGTTTCGGCTTTGGACACGGCAAGGCCCGCCGTGGAAGCGCTGCAATACGGCGCCGCCGATTACCTGGTAAAGGGATTCGAACTCGAAGAGCTACGCACCCGCGTCGCCAACCTTCTGAAGGTGGCCAACCTGGAGCAGGAAAACCAATCGTTGCGCCGGCGGCTGGCCACGGAAGGCCAATTCGGGCAGATGATTGGCCGTTCGGCATCGCTGCGGCGGGCGTTCGAGATAGCCGATCGAGTAGCTCCCACCGACTCGACCGTATTGATTCTGGGGGAGAGTGGAACCGGCAAGGACCTGCTGGCGCAAGAAATTCACGCTCGCTCTCAGCGAAACGGGAAACCATTCGTGGCGGTGAACTGTGCGGCGCTGCCCGAAACCCTGATCGAATCCGAACTATTCGGTTACGAGCGAGGCGCCTTCACCGGAGCGGCACAACAGAAAAAAGGCCGCTTTGAGCAAGCCAACAGCGGCACGCTCTTCCTGGATGAAATCGGCGATATGAATCCGGTGACGCAATCCAAAGTGTTGCGTGCCCTGGAGAATCGCACCATTGAGCGGCTCGGCGGCACGCAATCCATTCCCGTCGATGTGCGCGTGATCAGTGCCACTCACCGCAATCTCCCGCTGGCCATTCGCGATGGCAAATTCCGCGAAGATCTTTTCTATCGCCTGCGCGTCGTGACCATTGAATTGCCGCCACTTCGCGCGCATAAAGACGATATCTCGGCTCTCGCCGAAGCCTTCCTGCAAATGCACGGGGCTCGCCTTGGTCGAACCGGCCGCCTGACCAAGGAGGCTTTGACGGCTCTCGAGCGCTACGATTGGCCCGGGAATGTTCGCGAACTAAAGAACGCCATCGAGCGCGCCATGGTTCTTTTCCGAGGCGACGAAATCGCTCTTAGCGATCTGCCCGAAGAAGTCGTGAAGGGCACGCCCGTGCTGCCCAAAACCGGTGAAGCCGGCGCCGATCTGGGGCTTGCTGAAACTGATTTTCGAGAGGCCAAGCGAAAATTCGAAGTTGCCTATCTTCGCCGCCAACTTACCGCCCATCGCTGGAACATCTCGCGCACGGCCGCAACCATTGGGCTGCATCGGCAAAGCTTGCAGGAGCGCTTACGCGAGTTAGGTATTCGCCGCCCGGGCCATGAGATGCGTGAAGAGGACGACGAAGCATGATCCGTTACGGCTTTGTTCAGGCCGGTGGCGGCAGCACGCGATTGGGGACCGATAAAGCGCTGCTGCAGCTTGCGGGCAAGACTATGCTGGCGCGCACGGTCGAGCTGCTGAGCAAGGTTTGTGAGGACGTGAGTATCGTCGCGCCTGCCGGGAAATACTCGAACGAATACGGGCCCGTGCTGCCGGACCGTTGGCCTGGACAAGGTCCGTTGGGAGGCATCCTCACTGCTTTGCACCACATCAACCAACTTGTGCCTGCCGATCCATCGCCAACCGGCACCCGCGACCCGCTGTGTGCTTGGGCCCTTATCGTTAGCTGTGACATGCCATTTCTTACTGCACCCTTCCTGACCTTCCTTTGGCAGCACGCGAGTGCCAGCCCGGCACACGTGGTGTTGCCGCAATCGCAAACTGGGTTGGAGCCACTCTGCGCGTGCTGGCGCGCCGATGCGGCAGATCTTCTGCAGGGCGCGTTTGATGAAGGCATTCGCAAGGTTGCCCAGGCCATGACACGCCTGCACGTAGAAGTGCTTGACGGCTCGGCATGGAAACGGTTTGATAGCGGTTACCGGTTGTTCTGGAACATCAATACTCCAGCAGACTTCGCCGAGGCGCGCCGCACACTAGGACCGGAAAATAATGAGTGAAGAACTCCAGCAAGCTGGATTGCATGCCGGCAATACTGGCTCGAAAGGCTCGCCGTATTATTTCGAGTTTCGCGGCATCACCAAGGCGTTCGACGAGCGCGTAGTGCTGAACCAGGTCAGCTTCAAAGTGCGCCACGGAGAAACCTGCGTGATTATGGGGCGCAGCGGTGTGGGGAAATCGGTTTCCCTGAAACACATCATGGGCTTTCTTCATGCCGACTCCGGTCGCGTATTCATCGATGGCGTCGATGTCACTGATTTTACGGAAGATCAATTCGAGGAGATCCGCCGGAAGGTCACCATGGTTTTTCAATCCGGCGCGCTGTTTGACTCGCTCACTATCGCCGAAAACATCGCTTTCCCCCTGGAACAACAGCCTGGCTTGACCGATGAGGACATTGACGCCTACGTCCTCAAGCTCGCAAAAATGCTGGAGCTGGAGGACGTACTGGAGAAACTCCCCAGCGAACTGTCCACCGGAATGAAACGCGCCGTGGCCATCGGACGTGCCCTGGCGCAGAATCCCCAAGCTATTCTCTACGACGAGCCCACCACCATGGTCGATCCCATTATGGCCGGGCACATGGGCGACCTTATTCTCCGGCTAAAACAAGCCTTTCATAAGACCTCGATCGTGGTGACTCACGATACCCATTTGGCCAGGCGCCTTGCCGACACGGTGGTGTTTCTGCAGGACGGCCGGTCGCAAGTCTTTAACTCCTGGACCGACTTCGAACACTCCAACGATCCCTTTCTTCGCGATTTTCTCCTCCAGGATGAACTCATCCCAGCTCTGGACGTGAACCTGTGACCATTTCTTCTCCGCCGCTCGTGGATCCCAAGGCGCAGCTTCGCAAGACCATGGGCTTCTGGGACGTGTTGCTGTTCAACATCGCCACCGTGCTCGGGCCGCGCTGGATTTCCGCCGCCGGACACAATGGCACCTCGTCGATCAGCCTGTGGGTCATCGCGGCTCTGTTCTTTTTCATCCCCGGAGCGTTCGTCATCAACGAATTGTCCTCGCGCTTTCCCGCAGAAGGTGGTTTGTACGTCTGGGCGAAGGAGGCGTTCGGCGATTTTCACGGTTTCGTTGCCGGGTGGACCTACTGGATTTACACCGTGTTCTATTTCCCTGGACTGTTGTTGGCCAGCGCTTCCATGAGCGCTTACGTGCTAGGAGCCAAAGGCGCGTGGTATTCACAAGATCGCACGTTCTTGCTGGTGATTTCCATAATCCTGCTGCTTGTGGCCGTGTGGCTGAACATCATCGGGCTGAACATCGGCAAATGGCTCCAGAATGCTGGCGGCGTAGGCACGTATCTGCCTTTGCTGATGCTTGTCGGCGTCGCGTGGTTGGTGTATTTCAAGCACGGCTCGGTGACCCACTTCACTTGGGCCAACATGATGCCGGCATGGAATTGGGATACCGTGAATTTTTGGTCGCAAATTGCATTTGCGTTTACCGGCCTGGAACTGGTGTCGGCGATGAGTGAGGAAGTACGCGATCCGCGCCGCACCCTTCCGCGCGCCGTATTTGGCGCAGGCGCGATGATCGCGTTTATGTACATCGTGGGCACGTTCGCGATTCTGGCGCTGATATCCGCGCCAGACCTGGATCCCAAGAGCGGCGTGTTTTCCGCCATTACCGTGGGTTCCGTTGCCCTGAAACTCGGTTTTCTTGGCATTCTGGCAGCGGTTTTGGTGTCCGTAGGCAATGCTGGTGGAGTAGGCAGTACTGTTGCCGGCATTGCGCGCGTGCCGTTTGTGGTGGGTATTGACCGCTATCTGCCCGCGGCCTTCGGCAAGATTCACTCCAAGTGGAAGACGCCGTACATCTCCATCTTGGTGCAGGCTGGTATTTCTGGTGCCATCCTGCTGCTGAGCCAAATCCGCAGTGAGACGGTCCAGGCGGCCTATCAGATGCTCATCGATGCGGCTATCATTCTGTATTTCATTCCGTTCCTGTACATGTTTGCGGCCGTCATCAAGCTTTCCGGACGCCGCGATCGTCTCGAGAACCCGCATGCCGTCCTGGTTCCCGGCGGCAGAGTCGGATTGTGGCTCTCTGGAGTCCTGGGATTTCTGGTGGTGTTGATCGGTATTTTTGTGTCCCTTGTTCCGCCTGGCGAGAGCACGAACAAATGGAGTTTCGAACTGCGCCTGGTTGGAGGATGTTTGATCTCGATTTTTCTCGGGCTGATTTTGTACTGGCGCGGTGCTCGGAGTAAGGCTAGATAGGATCAACACACAGAAGCTAGCATGCTCGCGGTAATCCACAAACTCAATAGGCTTAGAATCCCTGGGCTACTAATTTTTCGATGGTCAGGTTGCCCTCTGTTTTTGCCTGGCTTCGCGCTTCTAAATAGCGCTCCACATACTTGCCGAGTACGTCCCCTTCCAAATTGACAGCGTCGCCCACCTTTTTGCCTTTGATGTTGGTGTGTTCGTAGGTGAAGGGAATAATGGCGATCTCAGCAACATGGCCGTTCCAGCGCGCTACCGTCAAGCTGATTCCGTCGATGGCGATGGAGCCCTGCGGCACAATCGACTTCGCGAACGACTCGGGGACCGCAACGCCGTACCACCAATTCTCACCCTCCGGCTCCAGGCGGCTCACACGTCCGGTTGTATCGACATGCCCCAGCACAAAATGTCCGCCAAATTCCTTGCCTGCGGTCATCGGCCTTTCCAGGTTCACGCGCGTGCCGGGCTGCCACTCGCCGATGGAGGTTTTGCGGATGGTCTCGGCCGAGAGATCGGCCGAAAATCGTGCGTCGCCCAGCTCCACTACCGTTAAGCAACAGCCGTCCACGGCGATGCTGTTAGCGATCGCCAGACCACCAGCGACTGTTGGCGCATGGATAGTCAGCCGTCCACCGTCGGCGTGCAGTTTCAGAGAATCGATGGTACCAAGATGCTCAATAATCCCAGTGAACATGTGAGCCTCAAATTAGCCGTGTATGCCAACACTCTACTCTCATTTATAACTCAAAACTCTTCACTTGGAAGCGCTCTTCGGGCGGCTTGGGAGGTGCGCCAAGCCC
>Ga0187782_10000311_pt1 | contig 32074 bp, 25 predicted proteins | sample 0715_SJ02_MP15_2_FD_132454 | JGI IMG/M metagenome (GOLD analysis project Ga0187782, IMG submission 132454) | Tropical peat soil microbial communities from peatlands in Department of Meta, Colombia - 0715_SJ02_MP15_20_MG | ecosystem: Environmental > Terrestrial > Soil > Wetlands > Peat | place... | reverse complement strand
GATTCCTTCGCTGCCGGACCGGCAGCGCTTATCCAGAGTGGCTGAGGGGACAGGCCCTAGGACGCCACAGCAACCTGGTGCTACTGCCAAGGTGCTAATTCCTGCCCGTAAATGGGGCTCCCAATCCGATGGAAATCGAGCTTGGGAGATCGGGGAGAGATAAGATCCTCAACTGACCGGGACCCCGGTCGATTGAAGATTCAACTCCCAAACTGTATTTGAAAACACTTTCGGTACCCTTCACGGGCGCCGTGAGTGTTCAATTCAGCTTTCGGATGCCGGATTCTGCCATTCACTTGGGCGACCGGTGACGCGAGCGTAAAGGGAGTTACACGATGAAATTTGCTACAAAGACGATCCACGCGGGCCAGCCGTCGGAGCCGGAGACGGGAGCGCTGGTTGCTCCGATCTTCCAGACCTCGACCTACGAGCAGGAAGCTCCCGGACAAGACAAGGGTTTCTCGTATTCGCGCACGAATAATCCGACGCGCCAGCGCCTCGAAACCGTGCTGGCTGCGCTCGAAGGTGTCGATTATTGTGCCGCCTTTGCTTCGGGACTGGCGGCCGAGAACGCCGTATTGCAGGCCTATCTGCGCCCGAGCGACGAAATCATCATCCCGCGCGACGTCTACGGCGGCACGTACCGCATCCTGAACCGGGTCTACCAATCTTTCGGGATCGTCACCAAGCAAATCGACACGAGCGATTTGAAGGCCGTCGAAGCCGCGCTCTCGTCGCGCACGCGCATCGTTTGGATCGAGTCGCCCACGAATCCGCGCCTCCTGATCACCGATATCGCTGCAGTAGCCAGGCTGGCGCATGCGCGCGGCGCACTGGTCGTTGTCGATAACACCTTTGCGACCCCCTGTTTCCATCAACCCTTCGATCTCGGCGCGGACATCGTGGTCCACAGCGTCACGAAATACCTCGCCGGCCATTCGGACACGGTTCAGGGAGCCGCGCTCGCCAAGGACGCCACCGTTTTCGAGCCAATCAAGTTCCTGCAAAACGCCACGGGGGCCGTTCCTTCGCCGTTTGATTGTTGGCTTACCATGCGCGGACTGAAAACGCTCGAACTGAGAATGCAGCGCCATGAGCAAAACGCAACCGCCATCGCCAACGCTCTCAACGGTCATCCACTCATTCGCCGGGTCTACTTCCCCGGCTTGGCCAGCCATCCCGGCCACGACATCGCCCGCCGCCAGATGACCGGCTTCGGCGGCATGGTTTCGATAGAGATCGACGGAACCGTCGACGAAGTTGCCGCCTTCGCGTCAAATCGGCGCTATTTCACCCTCGGCGAGAGTCTCGGCGGAGTGAAAGCCCTGATCTGTCATCCGGCCACCATGACGCACGCTTCGATTCCCGCGGAGGCGCGCGCCGAGCTGGGACTTTCCGATAGCTGTCTGCGCCTCTCGCCCGGTTGCGAAAACCACGAGGATCTGGTCGAGGACTTGGTCACCGGCCTCGACGAGCTTGCTGCGGCGCGCCGCGCGCGCAAACCCGTCACCGCAGGCGCGCGCTAGCGTAGCGCCAGCTTCGTAGCGCCAGCTTGCAGCTGGCGCTTTTTCTGAGGCGTCATCGCCGAGGCTGCCATCTGCCTAGCGCATCCGTAGGGGCGGGTTTCAAACCCGCCCTTCGCCACTGCTCGCTTGATCGACACTGCGGCCGGGACTATACTTAAGTACCGTGAGAACCTTGGTAGCTCTCTTGGCTCCCGCAATGGTCGTCTGTGCGATTCTGTGGGGCCTGCTCTCTGCGGCTCGGGGGGAGACTTCAGCCTCACTCCGAGAGCGTTGGCACGCCGTAGTGCGCGGTTCCCTCAGACGAGTATCGTAACGCCAAGCCACCCCCTAATTCAGACCGTCGCGATTCAAACGGATGGCGACCACCTGCCTGTCTCTCCGGTAAAATCTCGCCTCGGGTAATCGCCCATGTCTACGCACAGAGTCCGATGGGGCATCCTCGGCGTCGCCTCCATCGCCGTTCGCCGTGTGATCCCAGCCATGCAACAGGGCCAGTTGTGCGAAATTGCCGCCATCGCCTCGCGCGACATTCGCAAGGCCGAGGATGCGGCCCGCTCCCTCGGCGTTCCCAAGGCCTACGGATCGTATGAAGAGCTTCTCGCCGATCCGGAAATCGACGCTGTCTACAATCCCCTGCCCAACCATCTCCACGTGCAGTGGTCGATTCGCGCGGCGCAGGCCGGCAAACACGTCCTGTGCGAGAAACCGCTGGCTTTGAACGCTGGCGAAGTGCGCAGCCTGATCGAAGTCCGCGACCGCACCGGCGTGAAAATCGGCGAGGCCTTCATGGTTCGGACGCACCCGCGATGGCTCCGGACCCGCGAACTGATTCGCGCCGGCCGAATCGGAGAGTTGCGCCTGACACAGGGCTTCTTCGGCTACTTCAATCGCGATGCGAAGAACGTGCGCAACCTGCCCGAGTGCGGCGGAGGCGCGCTGCTCGATATCGGTTGCTACCCGGTGACGCTCTCACGATTCCTCTTCGGCGAAGAACCTTCGCGCGTGATGGGCCTCCTCGAGCGTGACCCGGACATGAAAACCGACCGGCTGACCTCGGCCATTCTCGAATTCCCTTCGGGACAATGCTCCTTCACCTGCAGCACGCAGCTCGCGTACAACCAGCGAATGGTCCTGTTTGCCACGAAAGGGCGGATCGAGATCGACCGGCCGATCAATCCCGTAACCGACCAGCCCAGCCGCCTTGTGATCGACGAAAACCCGGCCGATCCGACGGGTGGCGGCATCACCACGGAAACGATCGACACCTGCAATCAATTCACGATTCAGGGCGACCTGTTCTCGCGCGCGATCCGCGAGGACGGCCAAGTTCCTGTCCCCCTCGAGGATTCAGTCCACAACATGGCCGCAATCGACGCGATTTTCCGTTCCGCCGAATCCGGCAGATGGGAAACCCCCGGTCAGGACTAAGGCTTGCGCGCCGTGATGATGCTGTAACCGAGAATGACGTCGCGATACTCCGGATCCCTAAAACCAGCCTCTTCAAGAAACTCTTCGATCTCCGCAATCGAGTAGTAGCGCCCCTGCGTCCCCGCCATGAGGAACACGGAGTGCGCCGCAATCCGGAGCGGCCCCGTTTTCTCGCGGTTCAGATGCCTGTCGTGGATCACGACCAGACCACCCGAAGGAAGCGCCGCAAACGATTTTTGGACGAGCCTTCGGTTCGTTGGGCTGTCCCAGTCGTGCAAGGCATTCGACCAGAGATGAACATCGTATCCAGTCGGCAGAGGTCTGGTAAGCATGTCTCCTGCAGCGATGCTCACGCGGTCCGAATAGCCCCGCTTGGCGATGCATTTGGCGGCAACGCGGTCTACGGGCGGCCGCTCGAAGACGGTCGCCTTGATTTCGGGATGCGCGGCCGCGATGCAGCACGAGTAGATCCCGGAGCCTCCCGCGATGTCGAGCAGGTGATGCCGTCCCCGCAGGTCGAGCCTCTCCGCCAGCACTGGTCCCACGTAGAGGCCGCGGCAATCCATCGTGCCGGTGAACTGTTCGGCGAACGCGTCCTCTTGCATCGACTCCGCCCACGGCTTGCGTGACTTCACGCCGGCCCAACCGCCCGGCTTGTCGGTGCGCAGGGTTTCGAGCAGCCCCTGATAAATCGGGCGATCCGCCATGTGCGTGTAGTACGGACCTATGAACCAGGGCGAATCGCGCACCAGGAATTCGCGCCCGAGCTCGGTGAGGTGGAAGATAGCGGCGTTCTTTTCGAGATAGCCCATGGCGCAGAAGAGCGTCAGCATTACGTCCGCCGGACGCTGAGCGAATCCGAACGACGAGCAGATCGTCGCGAAATCGGAGGGCGATTTCGCAAGCCACGAAAAGAAGTCGAGCCCCACGACGGCCGCGGCCACCAGTTCCGGCGCGTAGATGCCGTCGCGATGAAAGTAGAGTTCCGTTGGATCGGTTTTAGGCCTTCGAGTCAAGTTGTCCATGGTTAGCATCGTAAAACAGTTGGCCGCGAGTTGGGCGCGGAGCTTTCCGTTTTTCTCGCCTCGCTGGCGCGTGATTTTGATATCTTTGAAAACGGAAGCGAGGCTCTTTGCCCATGCAGATCCGCCATGATTGGTCGCGAGACGAAATTCGGAAGATCTACTCGCTTCCTCTTCCCGAGTTGATTTTCCGGGCTCAGCTTGCGCATCGTGAATTTCACCGGCCCGAGGAAGTACAGCTCTGTCGCCTGCTCTCGATCAAAACCGGCGGCTGCCCCGAGGACTGCGCGTACTGCTCCCAGAGCGCGCATTACGACGCGGGAGTAGCGCGTGAGCCGCTAATGAATCCCCGCGATGTGCTCTCCGCGGCGCGGCGCGCCAAAGCCGAGGGTGCAACACGCTTTTGCATGGGCGCGGCATGGCGCCAGGTGGCCGAAGGCAAGGATTTCGAGCGCGTGCTGGAAATGGTCCGCGGCGTTTCCGCGCTCGGTATGGAGGTCTGCTGCACGCTCGGCATGCTCACCGAGTCGCAGGCTAAGCGTCTGAAGGAAGCCGGCCTGACCGCTTACAATCACAATCTCGATACTTCTCCGGAATTCTATGGGCAGATCATCACCACGCGCCGCTACGACGATCGCTTGAGAACGATCGAGCACGTCCGCAAAGCCGGAATCACGGTTTGTTGCGGTGGCATCCTCGGCATGGGCGAGACCGACGACGATCGCATCGGCCTGCTTGAGCAGCTCGCGCGCCTCGATCCGCATCCCGAGAGCGTTCCAATCAACATGCTCGTGCCGAATGATGGCACGCCGCTCGCAAATGCCGAGGAAGTCGATCCACTGGTCATGGTTCGCGCCATCGCCACGGCGCGTATCTTGATGCCTGCCTCCCGCGTGCGCTTGGCTGCGGGTCGGCGCGGACTTTCGCAGGAAGCCGTGGCGCTTTGTCTCCTCGCCGGCGCGAATTCCATCTTCACGGGCGAAAAGCTGCTCACCACTCCGAATCCTGCTGCTGAGGCGGACCATCGCCTTCTGGAAACTCTCGGCATGAGGGCCATGCAGGGCGCCTGAGATGAGCTCCAGCGATACGCAAAAGCGGATGGAGCGCGACCTCGATGCTCTCCGCGAGCAGTCGCAATTTCGCACACTCGAAGTTCCGGCGGGCGTCAATCTCTCGTCCAACGACTACCTCGGCCTCGCCCTCGATCCGCGGCTTAAACAGGCAGTCCTCGAAGCGGTTGCGCAGAGCGGCTCGGTCGGCTCGACCGGCTCCCGCCTTCTCTCAGGAAACTCGCCCGAATGGGAAGAATTGGAATCCACTTTTGCGGAATTTGCCGGCACGGAGGCCGCGCTCTACTTCGGCTCGGGATATGCTGCCAACATCGGCATGCTCAGTTCCCTGCTGAAACCAGGCGACCTTGTCTTCTCCGATGCGCTAAACCACGCGAGCCTGATTGATGGAATCCGCCTATCCGCCGCGAAGAAAATCATCTACCCGCATTGCGACGTGAAGTTTCTCGAAAACGCTTTGCGCGAACATGCCGGCGCGCCAGGCTCGAAGCTGATCGTCACCGAGAGCCTGTTCAGCATGGAGGGAGACATCGCTCCGCTCGCAGAGATGCTCGATTTGGCTTGCAAATATGGCGCGGCATTGGTGATCGACGAAGCCCACGCCACGGGCGTCTGCGGACCGCACGGACGAGGAATTGCCGCCGAGCTTGGAATCGAACGCGACATTCTCGGGATCGTCCACACCTGCGGCAAAGCCTTGGCCAGCGCTGGCGCGTTCGTTTGTGGCCGAAAGATTCTGAAGGACTACCTGATCAATCGCGCGCGAACTTTCATCTTCAGCACGGCAATGCCGCCCTATCTCGCCGGGCAAATCGGTGCAGCGTTGAAACTCGCCCGCGATGCGGAAACCGAAAGGAATCAACTTCGCGAAATCGCGTCGGTTTTGCGCGAAGGCCTGACGGCGGCTGGAATTAATTGCGGCACGAGCGCGGCGCACATTGTTCCCGTCATTCTCGGCACGAACGAAATGGCTCTTCGCGTCGCGCGCGAACTGCGACGCCGAGGCTTTGCGGCCAAGGCGATCCGCCCGCCGTCGGTCCCGCCCGGCACGGCGCGTATTCGCGTTTCGCTGACCAGCAGAACCGCCATGAGCGACATCCGCCGGCTCATTGCCGTGACGGTCGCGACGGTGGAGTCCATGCCGCGCGAAAGCTCCGCCACCAGCGTGCATGCCTGAGCGTTTTTTCATCACCGGCACGGACACGGGTGTGGGCAAGACTGTCGTCTCGGCCCTTCTCTGCGCGACCCTCGATGCGATCTATTGGAAGCCCATCCAAACGGGCACGCGCGAAGGGACCGACCGCAGGACCGTGATGCACCTCGCGCAGCTGCCGGCTTCGCGCACGATTCCGGAAACATATCGCTTCGCGCCGCCGGTCTCGCCGCATCTGGCGGCGCAGCGTGCGGGTGTGCGCATCGATCTGCGGAAGATTCTTATGCCGCGAGTCTCCGCGCACCAGAATCTGATCGTCGAGGGCGCGGGCGGCGTCCTCGTTCCGATCAACTCCCGCCAACTCATGACGGACCTGATCCGCCACCTGAAGCTGCCGGTGCTGCTCGTCTCGCGGACGGCGCTCGGCACGATCAACCATACGTTGCTGTCTCTCGCGGTCTTGCGAGCGGCACGCCTAGAAGTCAGCGGGGTCATCATGGTGGGCAAGTCGAACGCGGATAATCGAAGGGCAATCGAGCATTACGGCGACATAGCGGTCGTGGGCACGGTTCCATTCTTGAAGAAAATCAGCCGTGCGGCATTGCTCAAAGTGTTTCAAAAGCACTTCGATCGCGGGATTTTTGCAGCATGAGCGGCGGCCTGAGAATCTGGCATCCCTTCACGCAGGAGGCGCTCGATCCGCCTCCGATCCGCATCGCGCGGGCGCAAGGCGTATATCTTTACACCAGCGATGGCCGCCGCCTGATCGACGGGATTTCTTCCTGGTGGGTCAATCTTCACGGCCACGCCCATCCCGCAATCGTTTCTGCGATCGCAGAACAGGCCGCGAAAGTGGATCACGTTTTGCTCGCCGGTTTCACGCACGAGGCCGTAGAGGAACTCCGAGCGTCGCTGCAGAAAATTCTGCCGAACCTGCTTTCGCGCATCTTCTTCTCCGACGATGGATCGACCGCGGTGGAAGTCGCGCTGAAAATGGCGGTTCAGTACTGGCAAAATGTGGGGCGTCCAAAAAAGCAGGCGATCGTGGCGCTCGATCACGCGTATCACGGCGATACGGTCGGTGCCATGTCCGTGGGTGCCGAATCTGCTTTCAGCAGCCCGTTTCACAACCTTCTATTTCCGGTTCACCGCGTTCATTCCGCGTACTGCCACCGCTGCCCGGTCGGCAAGACGCGTGCAAATTGCGATATCGATTGCGTGAAAAGCCTCGAGCGCCTGCTCGCCGAAAAACGCGACGGGATCGCCGCCGTGATCGTCGAGCCGCTGCTACAAGGCGCGGGCGGCATGATTGTCCATCCAGTCGAATTTCTCCAGCGCGTGCGGCGCCTGTGCAGCGAGCACAACGTGCTGCTCATCGCCGACGAAGTGCTTACTGGTTTCGGCCGCTGCGGCAAAATGTTCGCCTGCGAACTCGCGGGCGTCGTGCCGGATCTCATGTGCCTCTCCAAAGGTCTCACCGGCGGCGTGCTTCCGATGGGTGCCACCATCTCTACGAGCCAGGTTCACGACGCGTTTGTCGGCAACGATTGCACGCGCACGTTCTATCACGGGCATTCCTACACCGGGAATCCCATCGCCGCAGCCGCCGGCGTCGCCAGCCTGAAAATTTTCGAGCGCGAGCCGGTATTCGATCGCATCGCGATGATCGCGCGCATTCACCGCGAGCGCCTCGACGCGATCCGCAATCATCCCGCCGTCGGGGAGGTTCGCTTGATCGGCACGTTGGCCGCGGTCGAGCTACAAGCCGACGATCCCGGCTACGCTTCCAAACTGAGGCCCAAGCTCTACAAATTCTTCATCGACTCAGGCGTGCTGCTGCGGCCTCTCGGAAATATCGTCTACGTCTTGCCGCCCTATGTGATTTCGCCGGACGAACTGAACTACGTTCACGACCGCATCGCGGAATCGCTCGGTCTATGCCAATCGTGATCGCCTCAAAGGCGTTTGACACAGGTTCGTGTTCAGGATAGAAACGCTCGACGGACAAATGGTGGAATCTTCTTCATTCAAACCCTTGATTGTAGGCATTGGCGGAACGACGCGCGCGATCTCCTCCACCGATCGCGCCCTGCGCCTCGCCTTGCAAGCGGCGGAGGATGCGGGGGCGCGCACTCACCTTTTTGGCGGCGCCTTCTTGTCCCACTTGCCGCACTTTGCGCCGGAAAATCGCGAGCGCAATGAAGAGCAGCGCCAGTTCGTCGAGATGGTGCGCAGAGCCGACGGAGTGATCATCGCCACTCCGGGATACCACGGCGGTGTTTCAGGGCTCGTAAAAAACGCGATTGATCTGCTCGAGGATTTGCGGGAAGACGAGCGGAGCTACCTGGACGGCCGCGCTGTCGGCTGCGTCGTTGTCGCGGCGGGATGGCAAACCGCCGGCGCCACCCTGGCTGCGCTCCGCTCCATCGTGCACGCCCTGCGTGGCTGGCCGACTCCCTTTGGCGTCACCATCAACACTGCGCAGCCCGTGTTCGACTCCGGCGGTGCCTGCACCGATCCGAAAGTCACCGAGCAACTTGCCATGGTCGCCCGCCAGGTGGTCGAATTCGCCTGTTTGCACCACCACCGCTGATGGCGGCGGATTCTATCCAGCCACGAGCGAACCGATTCGCCGCTCCCTACATTCCCATGTATTGCACGTGCACGTATACGCCAGTGTGAACGTTATAGAGCAAATACCAGCCCGGATGATCCGGGTCGTCGTAAATGACGAAATCGTCGCCGCAATCCCAGCACCAATCGGAGCAAATCGGCCAATCCCAGGCCGCGATTTCAAAGTAGAAGCCGCCTGGGAACCAGAACCAGCGGTGGTCCCGGTCGATGCGGACGATTTCATAGCGATAGGAAGCGCCAACGTGCTCGAAGCGTCCGTGGTCGAATGGATGCGCTATGTGATAGCGCGGGTCGTTTGGTCGATCGTGCCCATACCAATGGTCGTTGTTGACGTGCGGAGTGCCGTTCACGCGTCCCGCTGCGTCGCGCTCGACCTCCGGCTTCGCACGAGGGCTGCTCCGCGCCGGCGGCGGTGGTGGAATGCGTCCTTGGTTCGCGCGAGGCGCGCCAGTCCGCGGTGCGCCACCGCGCTGTGCGGACACGCCGAGGCCCGCGAGAAAAACCAGGCTAACAGCGAAGGCGATGAGTCTTTTCATTCTCTCCTCCCAAATCTCTGACAACGGCCGACCCGCTCTGCGAACTGCTCAAGATTCGTAGCACGGGCGGCTGCGCCGTCCTAACCGCTTGTCGCGAAGACCAGGGCAACTTTCCGCGCTCAAGCAACAAACAAATTTTGGCGCAGCCTCGCCTCCTTAGCTGTGATCTCGGTCACTCTACGGTGGAATCGAAACGCGAAGCAAGCGCAATAAAAGGCGCGGCGGCGGCCTGAAGCCATAGTCGACGGCGCACCCGTTTTGTCTTGCGGAATGGATGTCGGAGAGGGTGGGATTCGAACTTGAGCCGTCTTGCGGGCGTCAGCGAAGCGAGAGACCGCAGGCAAAATCCCGAGGCAGTCCGCCCTCCGGCGGATGAGCCGAGGGACCTGCTGTTAGTTCTGGCGGAGAGGGTGGGATTCGAACCCACGGTTGAGTTTCCCCAACACACGCTTTCCAAGCGTGCTCCTTAAACCGCTCGGACACCTCTCCGTGTTCGGTGCGTTCAAAAGCCTAGCAAATTGAGAGCGGAGCGGCAAACCGGAGAGAGCGCGCTTTCCTGTCAGGGGAACAAACCGTGACGATGTCTGCTACACTTCCGTACGCTGGTCCGGGGTAGTGCAATTGGTAGCACGCCAGCCTTTGGAGCTGGTTATCCTGGTTCGAGTCCAGGCCCCGGAGCCAATCCTTACTTCGCGTTATGAATTGTCGCGAAGGCCTCTGCGAAGGGCGCGGAACGCGCCTGCGTCCCGCATTACGAAGCGCGCCTTCTTCGAGCCGGAACCGCCTTCTTCAGCAACTGAGGCCGTTGCGCCTTCATGCATTCTGACGCGCGCTGCAGCAGTAGTTCGAAGTCGCGTTCGGAGATAGCTCCGCGCATGACCGAGAGCTTGCGCTTGTACGACATACCACCCTCCCGCCCGCAAACTTGGATGGGAAAACATCCCTGTTGCCGCGAAGCCTAGTCCCGGCACCCCCTGCTGTCAAGAAATTTGGCATCTTCAAACGATCTGATCTGCGGCCATGAGCCTCGGGCGGGGCCGTGCGCCGCGAGCGGGCACCGCAAATCTCGAACAACCGCGCAACTTTGTGGACAACCGCGCGCCCACTTGGTGTATCGTATGGTCCGGGTGCAACCTCCGCACCCGCACCGCTGCGCCAGCGGCAATCCCCACGACAAGGGGTATTCGGAAACGGCTCGCGGCAATTCTCTGCGACGCCGGTTCGAAACTTCACCCCAGGCGGCGGACATTTTCCCTTCGCTCGGGGTCCAGATTTGGCGGATATGCATGCCGTTCCGCCTCGGACACAGGAGGATCCAATGAAGCGTCTCATCACCCTTTGCGCGGTAGTGCTCTTGGCGTCGCTGCTGGCGTCGGCATCAGCAGTTCAGGCCCAGTCGAACCAAATCGTTCCGGGCACTCAGATTCGTCTCACGTTGCTCAATGGGCTCAGCACGAGCGTGGCCCACAACGGCGATCCGTTCACCGCAGTCGTCGCAGAACCCGTTTTTTCAGGCACGCAACTGATCCTGCCTGCGGGCGCGAAAATCCACGGTACGGTAACCGAGGTCACGCGTCCGAAAATGTTCTCGATGTTTCGAGGCGGAGCATCTATGAATCTCGCCTTCAATTCGATTGAAGTCGAAAGCCGCATCTTCCCGGCGCGCATGAGCATTCTTTCGCTTTACAACGGCCAGGCGGATGATATGAAGCGCCGCAAGGACGTGAAGACGGTTGAAGGTGAGGTCGTTGAGGAAAGGCACAACGTCAAGGGCGATGTCGAAGACGTCGCCATCGGCACGGCCGGCGGCTCAACCGTTGGGGTGATCTTCAGCCACGTCGTGCGCGGCACCGTGATCGGTCTGGTCGGCAGCGGCGCCTACATCGCAGCGAAGAAGGGCAAGGACGTCGAGCTGCCGGCGCAATCGGGCATGCTCGTGCGCATGGACTCGACCGTATCGCTGCCCGAATCGCTCTTGCACAACGCGTCCTACGTTTCCGGCGGCAACTAGGCTCTGACGCGAATCGATGCGCCCAACGGGGAGTCCGCCCTGCTCGCTCCCCGACTTGGTGCCGGTGATCGGAATGGACCGCGGTGAGTTTTAGGCGCCGGCTCTCGCAGCCGCAGCCGTCTTGCTCGTGCGCTTGAGAAACCGATACAGGCTTGTGCGTCCAATGCCCAGCATTTGAGCGGCGCGGACCCGATTGCCATTGCAATTCTCCAGCACGCGCTGGATGTGGATCCGGCGGACTTCCTCGAGCGGCAGCGGCCGCCAATCCGCCGTCCATGCTGCGCCGCGGCGCAGCGGTTTCTGCAGGTGTTGTGGCAGATCGTCGACGTCGATGAACTCGCCGTCCGTCGTGAGGGACGCCCCGGAAACGACGTTTTCCAGTTCCCGCACGTTCCCCGGCCAATCATGCTGCAGCAACGAGATTTGCGCGCGGCGCGTGAATCCCTGGAACTGCTTGCCGTAAGCCTGGCCGTATTTCTTGAGGAAGTGCTGCACCAGGACCGGAATATCCTCGGGCCGCTCGCTGAGACCGGGAACGCGGATCTCGATGCTGCTCAGCCGATAGAACAAGTCTTCGCGAAAACGGCCTGCGAGAACCTCTGCACGAAGATCGCGATTCGTCGCTGCGATGATGCGCACGTTGACTTTCTTGATTTCCGGCGAACCGACCCTTTGAATTTCGCGGTTCTGAACGGCGCGGAGCAGTTTCGCCTGCATACCTAGCGAAGTCTCGCCAATTTCATCGAGGAAGGCTGTGCCGCCGTTCGCGTATTCGAATAAGCCGGGCCGGGTGTCGGTCGCGCCGGTGAAGGACCCGCGAACGTGTCCGAAGAGTTGACTCTCAAGCAGCGTGTCCACCAGCGCCGAGCAGTTGCAAACGGCAAATCGCTCCTCCGCCACCGGGCTTAGCCGGTGCAGCGCTCGTGCGACGAGTTCCTTTCCTGAGCCTGTCGGTCCGGTGATCAGCACGTTGCTGTAGTGCCGCGCGACCTTTCTCGTGAGCTCAAAGACCTCGATCATCGCGGGACTTTTCCCGACGATTCCGTGAAACTGCAAATTTTCGAGAAGCTTGTCTTCGAGGTGGCGAATCTCCGAGCGGCGCGAAAAGGCCGCCGCCAGTTCGTCCAATGCCTTCGTCAGACGCGGGAAATCGATCGGTTTGCAGAGATAATCGTACGCGCCGCGCTTGATCGCCTCGATCGCGGAATCCACGGAATAGAATCCAGTCACGAGAATCACGTACATGCCGGGATCCTGCTGGAGTGTTTTTTCTAGAAATGTGAAGCCGTCCATCGACGGCATCTTGAAATCGACGAGCACGGCCCGGCAGCCACCGAGGCGCACTTTTTGTAGCGCTTCCTCCGCGTCGGTAGTGCCAGCAACGGGAAACCCTGTCTTCTGCAACGTCTCGACGCAGAGCTCCACCTGGTCCGCGTCATCATCCAACACGCAGAGCGGCAGATTCTTGCGGGCAGCCGCAGTTGGCGATGACTCGATAAGAGTCCCCATTTTGAGGTTTTAAGGCAAGGCTCTTGCCACAGCCCTTGTCGCGTTCTGCGGCTTGCAGTTTCCCGAAAGGAAAAAAATCTCAGCGCCAGAATACGATCGTTAACGGCCTTGAATTGTGAGTCTTACTGTAGAGGCGCTTGGATGGTCAACTCAGGCGCAAATCGCATCTGGGCAAACTTGCGAGCGCGGCCCCAGGCGCTGCGTTCTTAAGCGGAACCGCAGTTTCAAACTGGGACCAGCCAGTTGGTCTCCGATACGGGCTCCTGGCAGAATCCGAATCTCACGCTATTCTGAAAGCGAGAGCTTCTCCCGCGTGCGCGCTTCCTTCGACCGACGACCGCGGGTGCAACTGCACAAGCTCGACCAACACGCTTGCATCAGCGCCCCTCCCGCCAACCTTCACAGCGCGGCATGCAACAGGCAAACTGGTCCCATCGCCAAACGGCTGGAGCAGACGCAGGAATACAACTGAGCCTTCGCGCACCGAGCTTCGCAGGCTCACCCGCTTCGTTGTGTCCTGGTCCCAGTCAAGCGTCGCCTGCTCGACGAAGAAACTGTCCCGCGTGTCCCAACCGGATATCTCAACCCTGTAGTTATTGCCTTGTCCTGTCTCCACACTCATGTGCTTCCTCTCATCCGGATGGTTGCAGAAACAATTCCAAATTCACGGACCGGTTTCACGCTCACACGAAAAGACTTCCGTCACGCTTAGAGGCGCGATTCGCTTCTCCGGTTGTTCCGTTCACGGTGTTTGTGCGCTTTTGAACCATTTCCGGTGTGCTTTCGCACTACCGAGCGGTGTGCTAGACTCCGCGAAGTGGCCGCGCCGAAGAAAATTTCTGCGCCGCTCATCGGTGGAACTTCGGGCTCTGTGCAACGATTCCCCGCAAACCCCGCCAGGCCCGGAAGGGAGCAACGGTAGCGGATCAGCTTCGTGTGCCGCGGAGTACCCGAAGTTCCAAACCAGGTTCACGCCGGCACGCCAAAGCAGGTAACCGATCGAGAGCACCTTCGAATGAGCTACAAAGTCATCGCGCGAAAGTACCGGCCGCAGTCGTTCGCCGAAATCGTCGGCCAGCAGCACGTCACGCGCACGCTCGCCAACGCCATCGAATCAAACCGCGTGGCGCACGCCTACATTTTTTCCGGCGTGCGCGGCGTCGGGAAAACGACGGCGGCGCGCATTCTGGCCAAGGCGCTCAACTGTGCAAAGGGCCCTACAGCCGAGCCTGACAACACGTGCGATTCCTGCCGCGAAATCTCGGCCGGAAGCTCGCTCGACGTTCTCGAAATTGATGCGGCGTCGAACCGCGGCATCGATCAGATTCGCGAGCTGCGCGAGATGGTCCGCTACGCGCCGGCCGCGAGCCGCTACAAGATTGTCATCCTCGATGAAGCCCATCAGCTTACCGACGAGGCGTCGAACGCACTGCTGAAAACGCTCGAGGAACCTCCCGAGCGCGTCGTCTTCATCCTCGCAACCACGCGCGCCGAAGATTTGGTAGAGACGATTAAATCGCGTGCGCAACTTTTTCAGTTCCGCTCGCTCACCTTCCCCGAAATCTCCGGTCAGATCGACAAGATCGCAAAAGCGGAGAACCTGAAGATCGATTCCGGCGCGGTCGCGGTCCTCGCGCGCGCGGCCGAGGGCAGCCTGCGCGACGGCCTCTCGCTCCTCGAGCAGGCGATCGCCTACGCCGGCGACACGATCACGGATGCACAGGTGCGCGAGCTGCTTGGCGTCGTCGCCGAGAGCACGCTCGACGAACTGATCGGCGCGATCGAGGCCCAATCCGCCGAGCGCGCGTTTGGACTTGTTCACCGCCTCATCGCCGACGGCCAAAATCTGCAGCATTTCTGCCGCGAGGCGATTCGCCACGTCCGCAATCTTCTCGTCGCTCGCGTTTGCGGCGCCGATTCGGAACTCGTTGCTGCGCTTGAGGACGAACGCCAGCGCCTCGCCGAACAGGCCGCGCTCTTCAGTGAAGAAGATCTCACACGCTTCTTCAATATTCTGCTCGCTACGGACGATGACTTGCGCCGCAAGCCCGATCCGCGCCTGCATCTCGAACTCGGCTTGCTGCGCATGATCAACGCGCAAAGGCTGGTGCCGCTCGAAGAGGCGATCAGCGAGCTTCGCGGCGATGGAAATGCTGCGCAGCGCGAGAAACCCCGCGCCACCCACGCCGCACCTGTCTCGCACGTCGCTCCCCGCGCGACGACCGCTGTCGCGTCGGCCACTTCTTCCGCAGCGACAGCCGCCCGGATGGCTCCGAGCCCCGAACCATCCGAGGCCGCAACTGCGGCCACTGCACGCCCAGAGCGCGCCGCATCACCTGCTCCAGTTCCTGCTTCGCCGCCGCGAGTTGTCGCGCGCGCCGCCGAAGAGTCGAGCGGCGGATTGGCTTCGGCTCAGGTCGATGCGATCAAAGCGGCGCTACAAGGACAAAAATTTCTGTGGTCGATGGTCGAGCATGCAACGCGATGGGAGATCGAAGGCAGCGAACTGCATCTATTTTTCCCATCGTCGAGCCGCGCGCTCGCCGAAATGTTGCAGGCGCGCGATCCGATGGAACGTTTGCGCACAGTCTTGAACCAAGTCGTGGGCCAGCCGCTGCGCGTTTGTGTTAAGCTTGAGGCAAGTCGGACGGGCGCGTCCCGAAGTTCCGAGTTGCGCGCTCGTTTCGAAGAGGATCCGATCGTTAGGGCGATGCTTGAAAAGTTCGGTGGCCAGATTTCCAGGGTCAAGCGCCCAGGCGAGGAATAACTCATGGAAGTGAAAGCGCTGCAGCAGATGCTCTCGCAGTTCCGGCAGGTGCAGGAGACGCTTGAGAAGCGCATCGGCGAAATCAGCGTCGAGGCATCGGCCGGTGGCGGGATGGTCACTGTGAAGATGAACGGCCAGAAACAGCTCACCGATGTGCGCATCGAGCCGGAAGTCTTCAAGTCCAAGGACCAGGAGATGCTGCAGGAGCTTGTGCTCGCCGCAGTGAATGAAGCCACGCGCCGCGTCGACGAGGAACTATCCAGGCAGATGAAGGATCTCACAGGCGGAATGACATCCGGGATCATGGGCCTGAAGATTCCGGGCCTCTTCTGATCCAGTTCCGTTTCATCAGGCGCAATTCCCTTCTGCATTTGTCCTCTTCATTCTGATTTCGCGCACGCGCGAGATTTCTCCAGGAAAAATGAAAAGGGCGGAACGTGTGTCCCGCCCTCTTCGGCAGCCATCGAGTTTTCGCCAATCGCTTATCGCGGCGGCGGGCCTCCTGCCGACGTGCGATGGAACAATCCGATCAGCACCGTGCCGGTGATGACGTGGCCGTCCATCGCCTTCAACACGTCGTCGCGGCTCGCGCCCTTTTGCAAATCGAGCGTGGAGTCGAGCGCGAAGAGCTCAAACGTGTAGTGATGCACGGGTCCCGGAGGCGCGCACGGCCCGAAGAACATCGGCTGACCTGTGATGTTCGCAGCCTGCACGCCAGCGGTCGAATCCGCTTTCACGCCTTCGGGAAGCGATGTCGCATCACCGGGGATATTGAAAATCATCCAGTGGGTGATGTCGTCGATCGATTTCCGCGCGTGGGCGTCCGGATCGTGGAGGAGCAGAACGAAGCTCTTCGTGCCCGCCGGCGCGTTCACCCAAGAAAGTGGAGGCGAAGTCATCTTCGATGCATCCGGTGGTCCGCCGGCCATTCCGGGGACGCAGGTGTACTTGTCCGGAATCATTGTCCCGTCCGCGAAAGCCGAACTCGTGAGTTGCAGCGGTGGTCCCATCATCGGGCCTCCGCCGCCTCCGGGACGTCCGCCTCCCGGGCCACCGCCCGGGGGTGGTCCCTGTTGAGCGGCCGTCGATAGAACACTGGCCGCGAGCAAGAATGCTAACGTGGTGAGCGAGCGCAAACTTGTGATTCGCATTCCGTCTTTCCTCCCATTTCCCCCGCGGGGGCTTTCCCAAACCTGTTCGAATGCCAGTTCGAATGCCTGTTCAAATGATTGTCCCGAAAGGCGCCAGATTGTAACTCGCGGCGAGCGGGCCGTGCAATCGCGCCGCTGCATTTTCGACGCGAGCCATTGCTGCTTCGTTTCACGGGTGGCGAGACCCGGGGACATCTGCAATAATCTAGTTCTCGAAAAACTCCATGCCCGACTTTGCTCCGACCGTCGATCGATTGATCAACGAACTCAAGCGCCTGCCCGGCATCGGGCAAAAGACGGCGCAGCGCCTCGCGTTCTATCTGCTGCGCGTGGACCGCGCGCAGGCGCTCGCGCTTTCCGACGCAATTCGCGACGCCAAGGACAAAGTCCGCGAATGCTCGATCTGCAACAACATCACCGATAGCGACCCATGCATTTTCTGCGCCAGCCCGACGCGCGACAAGAAGATTATCTGCGTGGTCGAAGAGGCGACGAACATCCAGTCGATCGAGAAGACGCGGCAATTCAACGGCGTCTATCACGTTCTCGGCGGCGCGCTCTCTCCGCTGCAAGGCATCGGCCCGGACCAGTTGCACATCAAAAGCCTCATTGCGCGGCTGAAGGACGGCACAGTCGAAGAGATCATCGTCGCGACAAATCCCACGGCGGAGGGCGAGGCGACGTCCGTCTATCTCTCGAAGCTGATCAAGCCGCTGGGCGTCCGCGTGACGCGCATCGCGATGGGCATTCCAGTCGGCTCCGACCTCGAATACGCCGACGAAGTCACTATGCTTAAGGCCATGGAAGGCCGCCGCGATTTGTAGTTTCTTCCCGCTAGTAGCCCCGTTTGCGCCATCGCAAATTGTTGGCACTTGTTCTGCCCCCGCATCGTTTGCTTTCTGTGAGTTACGGCGAAAACAACTGGCTGGAAACTCAAAAATCGGTTTCGCAGACCCCCCCGAAAAATTGTCGAGTAGCGGGAGCGCCGATCGTTTGTTTTGAATGAGTTGCGGCGAATTCTACTCGTATTTCATTGTCGAGTAGAAACGAGCGAAAAGTCGTTAGTCGCGAAGGACCAAAAAGCAGAACCGCCGGCTGGAAGCCGGCGCTACAAGAGCCGACGAGACCACTCCCTCCCCTCGGGAGGGCTGCGAGTTGCGCCATGACCACGGTCTTCTCTCCCAGGCTCGATGATCTCCCGAGCGCCTCTTGCCGAGGCCTCGGGAGCCCTTCCGTTCCGGCGACCTGGGAGCCCCCCTTTCTGTGGACCATGCGTCCATGGTTCTAGGTGGGAGAGAGTGTGTCAAGCGTGAGAGTCTGTGGACTGCTTCGCGGAATCCTTCGTCTGCCCCAGCGGCACCAAATCCGAAGACACGCTCTCGCGTTCGGCAAGGGTAGGGCCTCGGAAAGATGAATCGTGCTCGATCGGATGTCACTCGCGTGGCTGCTACAAGAGTCGGTCATTCGAGTTCTGAGGAAAAAGGTGCGAGGAACTGCGTGGAAGGTCGCGCGACCAGACTTGGACATTTCGTTCGCGGCACAGCTAGTCCGCGCATGATACCATCGCGTTACTTTACACGACAGTATGTGGTTGCGGGTGCCCCATCCTCGGTTTGTGAGGGTGGGGCTGTTAGTTGCTCGTCATGCCGGAACGTCTCAAGCGCATCTACGGATTCGGCCACTCGCACTTCATCACGTTTAGCTGCTACCGCCGCCTGCCTCTTCTCGGAACGGCCCGCGCGCGCAACACATTCGTTCAAGTTCTCGGTAACGTTAGAGACCGATTTGGATTTCGGCTGATCGGCTACGTCGTCATGCCCGAACACGTCCATTTGCTCATCTCCGAACCTGTCCGAGGAACTCCTTCGACGGTTCTTCAAAAGCTGAAGCAGGATGTTTCACGGAAATTGCGCGCCGCGAAGCCGGATGATCGCCTGCCGCAGTTCTGGGAACGCCGGTTCTACGACTTCAACGTCTGGAGCGCAAAGAAGAGAGTTGAGAAACTCCGTTACATGCACATGAATCCGGTCAAACGAGGACTCGTAGACCATCCGAAGGACTGGCCGTGGAGCAGCGAAGGGTTCTACGCGGGGCGCGGAGAGGGTCTTGTCCGAATCGATCCGGCGGGATGAGAATCGGAGCGTCGTCCCAGCGAAGCAGAGGGCATCGAAAGGCCCCACCCTCACAAGACGAGGATGGGGCACCCGAAAACCCGGTATCGAATCGTGCCGCCCCTGGTTCTACAAGCAGCTCTCCTATCGGGCTGTCGTTACCGTTACGCACACGGCGGGGACCGGTCTCGACCGGACGGAAACGCGAGTGCTACCCTTGATTTCTAGCCTCGGGGGAGCGTGCCGGCCTGCCCTTCGTCCGCTAAAGACGGACTCAGGGTAAAAAAGGCCGCCGCTACGAAGGACCGAAGCGGGGGAGCACGTGGTCGAATCCGTACCCATGGAAGACGCGGGAACACAGAAGCGCCGAAGCACGCGCATCGTGCAGGCGGTGCCGATCACTGTGTCCGGCGTGGACGCACTCGGCCAACCGTTCAAGGAACGCACGACTACCGTGATGGTGAACTGTCACGGCTGTAAATACCAGTCGAAGCACTACGTCCCCAAAAATTCCACAATCTCGCTGGAAATTCCACGGCCTGAGCCTTCGCTGCCGGCACGGACGATTCAGGGGCGCGTCATCTGGGTGCAGCGGCCGCGCGCGGTCCGCGAACTCTTTCAGATCGGACTCGAATTCGAGATTCCGGGAAACGTGTGGGGGATCGCGTTCCCTCCCGAGGATTGGTTCCCGGTTCCGGGCGAAGAGCCGCCCGAAATTCCCGCGCCAACTGCGGCTGCTCCGGCCGCGAAGCCGGAAGCGGTTCGTCCTGCGCCAACTGAAGCGACTGTAGCCGCGCATCCCGCTCCGCCAGCCGCTGAGCAGGGCGCTGCGCCTCCGCCAGCTTCCGCCGAAAGCAAGATTCACGTGGTGCCGCCTGCCGCTTCGCACGAAGCTCAGCTCGCGGCCGCGCGGCAGATGGCGAAGATGGTCGCCGAGGCCAAGGAGACGCTCGATAAGAGCCTTCGCCGCGGCGCGCAAACGGCGATCAACGAGGAAATGACGGTTGTGCGGCAGCAGCTCGACGCGCAACTGCACGATGCCGTCGAGCGCGCAATCAAGGTTTCGATGGAGCGCGTGTCCGAGTCGGCGGTGAAGCGCGTGGTGCAGCAGGCCGCGGAGCGCACCGAAGCGATTATCGAAGAGGCGCGCCGGGCCAGCGACGCGAGCGCCGCGCAGCTCGACGCGAAAATTCGCGCGGCGGTCGATAGCGCTGTGAGCCAAGCGGCGGAGCAGGCCGCGCAGCAAGCCGCTCAGCAAGCGAGCGCGCTGAACATGAAGCAGGCGGTCGAAGAGGCCGTGGAGCGCGTGATTTCGCAGCGCGAGGCCGCGACACCGTCGCTCGGCATTCTTTCCTCGCCTGAAGCCGCGCAGCAGCACCTCGAAAGCTGGAAGAAGAATCTTGAGGACGCGGCGCAGAGCGTCCGCAGCCAAACGATCGAACAGGCGGAGGCCGATGCGGCCGCGGCGAAGCAGCGCTGGCAGCAAGAGTTCGACGCCGCGGTGACAGGCGCTTCGCAGAATGTCGGCGAAAAGCTGGCGCAGGCTTCGCAGGCGGCGCTGGAACAGGCCGAACGCGACATCGCTGCGCGGCAATCCGGCCTGCGCGAATCGCTCGACTCAGCGATCGCGGACGCGCAGGCGAAGATCGCCACTCTCGGAGCGGGACTCGAGCAGCAGCAGGCTCGAGCGCAAGAGACGCGCGCACAGATCGATGAAGCCAGCCGCGCCGCAGTCGAGCAGACCCGGTACAAGCTGGACGAAATCATCGTCGCGCAACAGCAGGAGGCTTCGCGGCGCGTCGATCAGGTGATCACGGAGCGGCTGCAAAGCCTCGAACCGGCGCTGCAGGCGTCCGCGCAACAGGTCGTCGAGCGGCTTTCGGGAGAGCTGGATCAGACGCTCGCGCCCAAGCTGGACGCGGCGCGCCAGGCGGCCTCGGATCTCACGCGCGCCGGAGAGGACGCGACACGGCTGCAGGATCATATTCGCGCGCAAGTGCAGCAGGCGCTCGATCAGGCGGCGCAGGTCGAAGCGAGCGTCCGCGAACAGGCTCGGCAGGCTGCGGAACAGGTGGCGCAGGCGCAATCGGCAGTGCGCGAGCAGGTGCAACAGGCGTCGCAGCAAGCGCTGCAAGAATCGCTCGAGCGGCTGAGGCAGGAGTCCGGCAAGCTGCCTGCGGAGTTTGAAGAGTCGTGCCGGGCGGTGCTGGCGAAATTGGAAGGCGAGCTCGACCAGAAGAGCACCGAGGCGCAACACGAGACGTACGAAGCGCTTTCGAAAGCTGCCGACTGGTATCAGAAGAAGGCGCAGACCACGATGCAGACGGCGCTGGAGAAAGCGGTCGATCAATCGACCGCTTCGCTGCGCAGCCGAGCTGCGGAGATTTCGAGTCTCGTCGCATCGGAGCTGGATCACTACCGGCGGTCCTATGTGGAGCACAGCCAGGCGGAGATCGAAGAGGCCGCGAAGGCTGTGGTCGAAGGCGAGCGGCGGAAGATGAACGAATCCACCGAGGCGGCGCAGGCCACGTTCGCGGACCGAGTTCATCAGACCACGGGCCATTCGCTGCGCCGGTTCGAAGAGGCATCGCGGCAGGCGATGGAAAAGGCGCGCGCCGAGATGGAGTCCACGGGCGCAAATTCGTTGGGCGAATTTCAGAAGGCGCTCGACGAGAAGGCGGCGCAGAGCGTCGAGCACGCGCAGATACTGCTGCAATCGCAGCTCGGGCCGCTGGTGGAAGCGTGGGAAGCGAAGCGTCGGCAGGAGCAACGCGAGTGGATGGAGCAAGTGAAGAAGTCCGCGGACGAATCGATCGAGCAGTACAAGGCGCGGCTCGAGAATGCGTCGAATTCGTGGCTGCTCGCATCGGCGACGACGCTGGGGCAGCATTCGCAGGCAGTCCTCGACACGCTTGCGAAGGCCGCCGAGAAGCGCATGCGCGAGACCATCGCAGACGTGCTGGCCGGCATGGGCGACACGCTGAAGGACCGGCTGCTCGGGATTTCGACGAATTTCAGCGCTGAGGATGAGGACGAAATTCCTCCCAAGAAGAAGTAGCCTGCCTCCGCAAGCCTCCGTCGGATCGCCTCAGGACTGACGTGAGGTTTCCGCCGTTCCGGCGCCGAGATTCCTCATCCCTCGCCACTGCACCCGATTTCCGCGCAACGGGACAAGTATGGCGCGGAAATCGGGCTGCTCGGTCTTCGGAATGACATGTGAGGGATGCGGAAGCCGGTATAATGGCGCGCATGGCAAACCAGGCTTACCTCAGCGTCCGCTGCAAGGAATTTCCGGAAGAGCGCATGCTGGAGCATTTTCGAGCGTTTCTCGAGACAGTTCCCTTTTCGACTTCGAGGCCCGGGTTCACACACCTGACGATTCGCGCCGTGGATGCGTCGCAGCCGCCGATTCTGGAGCAGGATCTGCGGATGATGCCGCTCGAGGCCGCGGGGATCGTGCAGATCGCCGCTGAGCAGCTTCACAGCGACTGCGCGTACGAGGTTGGAAGCTTTTGGGACCTGGCCGAGTTCGATGCGGCGTCCGGCAAATCGAAGGTCGAGCCACACGCGCTGGAGATTGTCTGCCGCGGCGAGGACTACGACGACGGCGAGTGGCGCGAGCGCGGCCATTTCGAAGTAGAACTGGGCTTCGAGCATCTTTTCACCGGCCACGCGGGTCTGCTCGGAGGACGCGGAGCGAAGTCGCCGGCGCAGAGTCCCGAGGAGGCGCGGTTTTTGGAGGCGATGGCCTGGCCGGAAAACCTCGACAAATATCAGGAAAAAACGCGCGAGAACATTCGCAAGCTCCTCGACTGGGTCCGACGGATCGAAAAGGCGGTGCCGGTGGAGAGAGCGTGGCTGTGGTCGGAGGGCGAAGAGAATTTCGAAGCGCGCCTCGAAGAGATCGTCGCTGCGCGCTAGATGACAACTCCACTTTCGCAGACGAACGCGACGCGATAAAATCAACATCAACTAAATAGCTATGGGTGGGTCCGAGGGTGTGACGCGGGATGCAACCTGTCTGTAAACGCTCAAACAATCCGGTAGCCGGAACGAGACCTTCCGCGTCTAATACTCGCTAATGAGCGCCATCGCCCAACCTGCTGCCACTGCGTCCGTACGACCCCAACGAAAAATTTCCGGCTGGCAGCACCTGAAGCCGCTGCTTCCCTACGTCGCCCGGTACAAGGGCATGGTGATACTCGGGCTGACGCTCGACGCGCTGATGGGCCTCGTGGGCGCGCTTCCTCAACTGGTCCAAGGGATCATCATGGACTCGCTGAGCGGGCTTCCCGCTCCGCTGAGCACGCTGACGGGAACGGCGCGGCGAATCCTCTGGCCGCTGCTGAAATATTACGCGCCGCTGAACAAGCGCGCGCTGGCGATCTACTGCATCACGATCGTGGCTGCCATGCTCGTCAAGGGAGTCTTTTCCTTCTGGACGCGGTGGATTCTGATCGGCGTTTCGCGCGAAATCGAATACGACCTACGCAACGACCTGCTTCACAAACTCGTCCAGCTCGATCCCGAGTTCTACGTGCGCAACAGGACTGGCGACCTGATGTCCCGCGCGACGAACGATCTGAATGCCGTCCGCATGGTGCTCGGCCCCGGCATCATGTACACGGCGACGACGATCGCAACCTCGGTGGTCTCGCTCTTCTTCATGATGAAGCTTTCGCCGACTCTGACTTTCTGGGTGCTGCTACCCGTGCCGTTCGTCGTTTTCGCGGTCTACTACTTCGGCCGGATCATTCACCGGCTTTCCGAGCGCATTCAGGCGGCGCTCGGCGCGCTTTCGACGCGCGCACAGGAGAATCTGACCGGCATGCGGGTGATTCGCGCGTACGCGCAGGAGGAAAGCGAAATCGCGCAGTTCGACTCCGCAAATCGCCAGTACGTGGATCGGAACATTCAACTGATTTCGTCGTGGAGCCTGTTTTTCCCCGCGCTGACGGCGCTGATGGGGGTCAGCTTCGTCATCCTGCTCGGCAAGGGCGGGGCGCAGGTGATTGGCGGCGCCGTATCGCTGGGCACGTTGCAGTCGTTTTTCACGTTCTTGATGATGCTCGTGTTCCCGATCATCGCGCTCGGCTGGGTGACGAACATCTTTCAGCGCGGCGCTGCGTCGATGGGGCGGCTGAGCTATGTGATGAATGCCGAACCGAATATCGTGGACGTCGCAGGGCGCACGGGCGCGGCAGTTGGTGATGGTCATCGGCCGAAACCGGCAGCCACGATTCGGGGCGACGTCGAATTCCGGCACCTGACGTTCGCTTATCCAACTGGACCGGACGGGCATCCCGGCCCGCCAGTTCTTGAAGATATCAACCTGCATATTCCCGCTGGCACGACGCTCGCGATTATCGGGCCAACGGGCAGCGGGAAGTCCACGCTCGCCGCATTGATCGCGCGGCTCTGGGACGCGCCCAACGGGACTCTGCTGCTCGATGGCCGCTCGATCCGGGATTACCCACTCGAAGAGGTTCGCCGCGCGATTGGCTACGTGCCGCAGGACACGTTTCTATTCAGTGAGACGCTCGGTGAGAACATCGCGTTTGGCCTGGAAGAATCCACCGAGGATGTCGTTTCCGCCGCTGCCGACGTGGCGTGCATTTCCGGCGACATCAGCGGGTTTCCCCACCGCTACGCCACGATGGTCGGCGAGCGCGGGATCACCCTTTCGGGCGGCCAAAAGCAGCGGACGTCGATTGCGCGCGCGATCGCGCGCCAACCGAGGGTGCTGATCCTCGATGATTCCCTTTCGAGTGTGGATACGGAAACTGAGGAACGCATTCTGCAGGGTCTGCGGAAGGTGATCCGGGGACGCACCACGATCCTCGTGGCGCATCGTATTTCCACCGTCAAGGAAGCCGATCAAATCATCGTGCTGCGCGGAGGCCGGATCACCGAGCGCGGCACGCACGAAGAACTCCTCGCACTGGGCGGCTATTACGCCGACTTGCACCAGAAGCAACTGCTCGAAGAAGAGCTGGCGCGCGAATGAGCGATTTTCGGGAAGAAGAGAAGCTCGGAAAACTGTTCGACAGCCGGCTGACGCACCGGCTGATGAAATACCTGCGGCCGTACTGCTGGCCGGTGATTTTCGCCGTCACGATGAGCCTGGCGATCACCTGCATGGACATCCTGGGTCCGTACCTTTTCGGCCGCGGAGTGGATCGGTTCGTCGTTCCGGGAATGAATCACCAGATTGAGTACCACGCGGCGGTCTACGGCCTCACGGTCATCGCGCTCTTGTATCTCGGATCAATACTGGCGAGCTTCGCGCTGCAGTATCTGCAAATGCGCATCATGCAGTGGGTCGGGCAGCAGACGATGTACGACCTGCGCAAAGAGATCTTCGAACATCTGCAGCGGCTGTCGCTGAGTTTCTTCGATCGCAGCCCGGTCGGCCGGCTCGTGACGCGCTGTACGACCGACGTCGATGCGCTGAACGATCTATTTGCCACGGGCGTGGCGGCAATGCTGAACGATTTCGTCTTCATTTTCGGGCTCGCGTTTTTCCTGATCGTAAAGTGGCCTGTTCTGGGCCTAGTGACGCTCTCGCCGCTGCCCTTCATGATCGTCGTGACGTATTTCTTCCGCAATCAGGTCCGCGACGCAAACCGCCGAATTCGTACGGCAATCGCGCGAATCAACGGCTTTCTGCAGGAACACATCAGCGGCATGACGGTGGTGCAGCTTTTCAACCGCGAGCGCAAGGCTCGCGCGCAATTCGCCGAATTGAATCGCGTCCACATGGAAGCATACAAGGACGCAATCGACGCCTTTTCGTATTTCTATCCCGCGGTGGAGTTCCTGAGCATGTCCGGCGTGGCGCTGCTCTACTGGACGGGTGGATCGCGCGTGATCGCCGCGACCGGTTTCACGGTTGGAATGCTGATTTCGTTCCTACAGTGGGGGCAGCGCTTCTTCCGGCCGATTCAAGACTTGAGCGACAAATTCAACATTCTGCAGGCCGCGATGGCTGCGTCCGAGCGCATCTTCACGCTGCTCGATGAACCGATCACGATCACTTCGGCGCCGCAAACGCGGGCGCTTCCGGCGCCGACCGGCGAAATCGAGTTCCGCAATGTCTGGTTCGCTTATCACGGAGGGGCGGCGCCCAAAGAAGAAGACTGGGTGCTGCGGGACATTTCGTTCCGCGCCGAGCCCGGCCAGACGCTCGCGATCGTCGGCCACACGGGCGCAGGCAAGACCACGATTATTCAGCTCTTGCTGCGCTTCTATGACATCCAGCGCGGCCAGATTCTGATCGACGGCGTGGATATTCGCGAACTGGATCTGCAGGATCTGCGGCGGATGTTCGGCATCGTGTTGCAGGACCCCTTCCTATTCACCGGCACGCTGGAATCCAACGTGAAGCTGGGTACGGAATGGATCGACCGCGCCACTTCGGAGCGCGCTCTGAGAGAGGTCGGGCTCGGTCCTTTCATCGAATCGCTGGCGAAGGGCATCGATACGCCGGTGACTGAGCGCGGCGGGACGCTTTCGGTTGGCCAACGGCAACTGGTGAGCTTCGCGCGGGCGCTGGCGCACAATCCGCAATTCCTGATTCTCGATGAGGCCACCTCTAGCGTGGATACGAAAACGGAGCTGATGATTCGCGAAGCGCTCGACCGGCTGCTCACGGGACGCACGGCGGTGGTGATCGCGCACCGGCTGAGCACGATCCAGCATGCGAACCGCATCCTCGTGTTCCACAAGGGACGGCTGCGCGAACAGGGCTCGCACCAGGAATTGCTGGCGCTGCGCGGCATCTACTACCGGCTCTACCAGCTGCAGTACAAGGAGCAGGAGCTGGAGATGCCTCTGCCCGGCTCGGCGGCCGGATTCTCCCAGCCGCTGCCTGCCGATGACTGATCTGGCGCTTTCTGCGCGCCTGCGAATGCCCCACGACTACCGATCCGCGAGCCGGTAGCATGCCACCCGAAATACTGATATCCGCCGGAGAAGCGTCAAGCGACATGTACGCCGCGCGCCTGGCAAACGCACTCCGCGAACGCACCGGGGCGAAATTTTTCGGCATGGGCGGCCCGCGCATGGCTGAGGCGGGCGTCGAACTGATCGCGGATTACCACGAAGTCGCGGTGGTAGGGATCGCCGAAGTGCTGCACAAGATTCCGGCGGTGGTCGGCGTGCAGAATCGCCTCGCACGCGAGGCCGTTCGCCGGCGCGCCTCGCTCGCCATTCTCATCGATTCGCCGGGCACGCATCTCGGCGTGGCGCGCCGCTTGAAGAAACACGGCATTCCAGTTGGATATTTCATCGGGCCTCAGGTCTGGGCGTGGCGCAAGGGGCGGGTGCGCGTGGTCAAGCGGCGTGTCGATCGCATGGTGGTGATCTTTCCGTTCGAAGAGAAGATTTACCGCGATGCGGGTGTGCCGTGCAATTTCGTCGGGCATCCTCTTGTGGACGTTGTTCGTCCAACGATGACCCGCGAGGAATTTGCGCGGCGGCACGGGCTGAATCCCGAGGGGCTGATCGTGACCCTGCTGCCAGGCAGCCGACGCAACGAAATCGCGCAGCATTATCCGCGCGTTCTGGACGCGTGTGCTCTGCTGGCGCAAGATGTGAAGCCTTCCGGCGGGCTGCAGTTCGTCCACGTCGCTGCACCCGGTCTGGGGGCGAAGCTTTTCGCCACCTATGGCGAGCGACCGGGCGTTGACATCACGCGAATCGAAGGAGGCGCGTACGACGCGCTCGCCGCAGCCGATTGCGCGATTGTCGCGAGCGGCACGGCGACGATCGAAGCGGCACTGCTTGGAACTCCGATGGTCGTGATCTACCGCGTGGCGCCCCTGACCGCTGCGATTCTGAGGCATATGGTGCACACGCCTTTTTTCAGCATGGCGAATCTAGTGGCCGGGAGGCGCGTGGTGCCGGAGCTGATGCAGGACGATTTCACGCCGGCGGCGGTGGCGGCACAAGTGCGATACCTGCTGGAATCATCCGAGGGCCGCAATGAGATGAAAGCGGGGCTCGCGGAAGTCCGCTCGAAGCTCGGCTCGGGCGGCGCCATCGAGCGCGCAGCCGACATTTTCGCCCGGATGCTGTGAAGGGACACGTTCGGGCAACTGCGGGTACTTATCTGGTATCTTACATAAGCGCAAGGTAACGGCCTTTTCGAGAGGATACTTCTTGCTCAAGCTCTATCGACTCCCCGTGATCCTGGGGATTTCGCTCGCCGCCGCGGCGTCAGCAGCCGCACAGGCACCCCGCGCGTTTCCATTTCGAGCGACGAATTACGATGTGGAAGTGATCGTACGGCCGGACGATCAAACGATCCAAGCGCAAGCGAAAGTGGATTTCGTCGCCGAGCAGGTCGCCAGGACCGTACTTGTGGAGCTCCATCCAGACTTGCGCCTGACCTCGGTGAAATCGTCCGACGGGCACGACCTTACGTTCGCCCGTGACAACAATTCGCCGCTGCTCTTGACGGTCGGGCTGCCGGGAACTCTGACCCCGGGAAGAACGGTCACGATCACGTTCGCCTACGGCGGCCCGGTTTCGAGCGAGGAAGACAGCCCGACGAAAGGCCTGCGCTTCGCGTCCATTGACAAGACTTCCGCATATCTCTTGCTGCCTGCGCGATGGTTTCCGTTGACGGGCTATCCATCGAATCGCTACACAGGGACGTTCAACGTGATCGTCCCGAGTACGTTTGCAGTTGCCGGCACGGGGAAGGCCGATCCGCCGACGACGCGGCCGGGGATCGGCACGGCGGGCGCGCAGACTTCCTACGTCTTCCGTTGCACGCAGGCCGCGCCGGTCGGATCGTTCGTCGCAGGCAACCTGCAGTTCACAAATGCGCCGACAGAAGGCTATCAATTTTCATTCTTCACGCCACCTGCGCAAGCTTCAACCGTCAGCGCATACGCGACTTTGCTCGGCCAGATCATGAATTACCTGTCGGACGCGTTCGGACCTCTCGGCTCGGCCCAGCCAGCGCTTACCATCGCGCAAATACCGGACGGGACGTTAGCGGGCTACTCGGCGCCGGGCCTGCTGCTCGTCAGTTCGCGTGAATGGACGACACAAGCCAACGAGCGCATGCTCACGCAACTCGCGGCCGGGCAATGGTGGGGCAGCCAAGTGTTGCCGGCCACTCCCGCGGACGTTTGGGTCACGGATGGGCTTTCACGCTATACCGAGGCAATGTACGCCGAACAATCGGGCGGCGTCGCAAGCCTGAATCGCGCGCTCGAGGATTTCGCCGTTGGGGCGCTGATGTTCGAACAGACCGCGCCGATCATACAGGCGGACCGCATCGACGCGTACTCCGACCGCTATCGCTCGATCGTGGATGACAAGGGTGCGATGGTGTTTCACATGCTTCGCGCCGAACTGGGCGACGATGCCTTCGGCTCGATGCTGCGCGATTTCTACAAGCAGCGCGCGGGAAAAACAGCTTCGATCGACGAGCTGGAGAAGCTTGCGGCCGCCAAGCTGCCTCCGCCGAAGAAAGGCGAGCCACCGGTCAATCTGCTCTCGTTCTTCTCCCAGTGGCTGAATTCCACGGGCGTCCCGGAATTTTCGATGGACTACATCACCTACCGCACGCCCAAGGGCTTCCAAGTGATTGGCAAGATTCGTCAGGAACTCGATACGTTCCGCATGCCGGTGGAGGTGAAGGTCGAGACAGAAGGAAACCCAGAACTGAAAAAGATCCTGGTGACGGGCACGACGACCGAATTCCAGATCGATACGTTTGGACGGCCGAAGCCGAACGGCATCACGATCGATCCCAACAACCAGTTGCTCAAGTCGAGCCCGAAGCTGCGGATTCGCGCCACGATTGCGCGAGGCGAAGCGCTGGCCACACTCGGACGGTATTACGAGGCGATCCAAGAATACCAGCGTGCGCTCGACATCCAGCCCACGAATTCGCTGGCGCACTTTCGCACGGGCGAGGCAATGTTTTACCAGAAGAACTACAACTCTGCGGCCAACGCGTTTCGCGCGGCGCTGGGCGGCGATCTCGATCCGAAGTGGGTCGAGGTCTGGAGCCACATCTACATGGGCAAGATCTACGATCTGCTGGGCCAGCGCGAGCGCGCTGTGAATGAATATAGCCTGGCGCAAAAGACGAAGGACGACACGGCGGGTGCGCAGACCGAGGCCGCGCGCTACTACCAGAAGGCATACGGCGCGGAGAGCTCAGCGCCGGCCGCGACCGCGACGGCGAGCGGCAATCCGGCGCAGGCGACGCCTCCAGCCGGCGATGCCGCGGCCAACAAAGAACCCACCCTCAAGAAGCGCACAGACAACAATTAGCCGTAAGGGCAACCCGAAGCCCAAGCTCGTCTTGCGAAATCAGGCTAGTTTCCCGGAAAGGAGTTCCGCGAAGACTTCCTCGAAGACGCGAAGCGCTTCTTCATCAAACAGCACGAAGTGGACCTTTTCGAGCGATGTGGGGCGCTCGAAGTGCTTGGCGGTTTCGCGGAGCATGATTTCCGCGCAGTCGCGCAGAGGAAAGCCAGCGATGCCCGTGCCGACGGCGGGAAACGCGATCGATTTCAGTCCGTTTTGCGATGCGATGCGAAGAGAGTGCGCCGTCGAACTGCGAAGCGACTGCGCCGAAGTTCGGCCGCCCAACTGCATACTCGCTGCGTGGATCACATGGCGAGCCTTCAGATTCCCGCCGGATGTAATCGCGGCGCCGCCGACCGGAATGGTGCCAATCTCGTCGCACTCGCGCTGAATCTTCGGGCCACCTTTGCGTCGAATCGCCCCCGCTACTCCTCCGCCGAGTTGCAGGTCGTTGTTCGCAGCGTTGACGATGGCGTCCACGTCCATCTCGGTGAGGTCACCCTGGCGGATTTCAATTCGCTCTCGGAGGTTCATGTGGGAAGTTGTTCGCAGGGTTGCGGAGACGATGCGGGTGCGCCGCGCTGCGATGGCGTTCGAAGCGCGCCTACAGACGCGCCATGCCGTTTTCGTCGAATCCGACGACCACCCGCCCGCCGGCAACAACTACGGGCCGGCGGATCAGGTTCGGCTCCTGCGCCATCAGGCGAATAGCCTCTTTCTTAGAAGGCGGCTTTTCCGCCATCTTCTTCTTGCGGAACATCTCGTTCCGAGTATTGAGGAAATCCTTGTAGTCGCGCCTGCCGATCAGATCCTCCAGTTCGGCAGCGCTTAACCGCTGCTTCGACAAATCCCGAAAGTAGAGCTGAAACCCGCGCTTCTCTAAGTACTTGCGCGCCTTCCGGCAGGTTGTGCAGGTAGGCTTCTGCATGAACAGCACTTTTCTATCCCTGCTGGCTCGACTCACCCTCTTCGAACCTGACTTCGACTTCCGTGTCGACATGTCTGCGTTTCTCCCCTCAGTATTTCGCCGCTCGTGTCTATCGAGCTCAAACTAAATAGTGTCTCGGCGTCCAAACAACCCTACGCGGCCGAGGTCTTACCCCACAGCCTTGCAGTGGCAATCCTCGCACCTTCCGCCTGCGCCCGCAACTTTGCCCACTGGATGCTCGGATGGACGCGGCGGACAAAAGCACCCTGCGCAAAACCGCAGTCGGTCCCGGCCATCACGTTCTCCCGGCCGACGATATTGGCGAAGCAGACGAGGCGGTCCGCAACCAGTTCGGGATGCTCAACGACATTCGTGGCGTGGCTGATCACCCCCGGGATTAGGACGCGCCCTTCCGGCACCTTCACGCTTTGCCAGACTTTCCATTCGTGCTCGTGGCGAACATTCGCAGCTTCGAACTGATAGCCACCGACTCGCAACTTGAGAAGCAAATCGATGATGTCCTTCAGGGGCACGTCATGGGTGTGGGGAGCGTTCCAACTTCCCCAACAGATGTGATAGCGGATTCTGTCCTGCGGGAGGCCTTCGAGGGCGTGATTGAGCGCGTCGACGCGGCGCTCGGCCCATTTCCGGTATTGCGCGAGCGTTAGTGGCGGCACGATGCGCTCATACGTGTAGGGAAGGAATGCGTCGTCAATCTGAAGGCGGAGACCCGCATCGAGGACGGCTTTGTATTCCTCGCGGAGAGCCTCAGCCAACGCGAAGAGAAGGGCCTCGTCATCCCTGTAGTATTCGTTCTTGAAGAACGGGAACGCGCTGGCAGGCGCAACCAGCGGAAGAAACCCGTCCACGACTTCGACTTTGGCAAGCGCGGCT
>Ga0187782_10000310_pt1 | contig 32091 bp, 32 predicted proteins | sample 0715_SJ02_MP15_2_FD_132454 | JGI IMG/M metagenome (GOLD analysis project Ga0187782, IMG submission 132454) | Tropical peat soil microbial communities from peatlands in Department of Meta, Colombia - 0715_SJ02_MP15_20_MG | ecosystem: Environmental > Terrestrial > Soil > Wetlands > Peat | place... | reverse complement strand
GGGAGACGCGCACGCGCCAGAACGTCTCGCCCGACTTCTCGCGCAACCTCGACCGGTTCGCCGAATATCTGACGCTGATCGGCCTCGTGTCGCTCATTGTCGGCGGCGTCGGCGTGGCGATCGCGGCGCGCGGCTTCGTCGAGCGCAAGCGGGCGACTCTGGCGATCTTAAAATCGGTCGGCGCGAGCGGGGCGGAGGCGGCAGGCGTGCTGATCTTAGAGTTTCTGGCGATCGCCGCCATCGGCGTCGTGATCGGCATTCTTTTGGGCGCGGCGACGCCCTACTTGACCGCGGGGCTCATCGGCGCGCTGCTGCCGCTTCCGCTCACGCCCTCGCTTTACCCGGCCGTCGCGGCGCTTGGGGCGCTCTACGGCTTCGCGACCGCGCTCGCCTTCGCGCTGCCGGCTTTGGGGCGCGCCCATGACGAGAAGCCGATGGCGACCTTTCGGGCCGGGTTCGAAGCGCCGACGGCGCGACCGCGGCCGCGCTACCTTATCGGCGCGGCAGCCTCGTTTGCCTTGCTGGGCTTCTGCGCGGCGCTCGCCAGTCCCCAGCATGGCGTCGCCCTGGCGACCATCTTGGCGACTCTCGTCGCCTTCGCCCTCCTGCGCCTTGCAGGGCTTGGTCTCGTTGAACTCGTTCGCCGCGCGCCCGCGGCAACCGCCTTCTCCTGGCGGATTGCGCTTGCCAATATCGGAAGGCCGGGCGCTCCGACCTCGGCCATCGTCCTTGCGCTTGGGCTTGGCTTCGCCGCGTTGATCGCCCTGACGCTGATCGACGTGAACCTGCGCGGCCAGTTGCGCGCGGCGGCCGAGGGCCGCACGCCGAGCTTTTATTTCCTCGACGTGCGCGGCGGCGATTACGAGCGTTTCCGCGCCTTCCTGAACTCCGCGACGCCGGGCGCAAAGATCGTCGCGGCGCCGATGATGCGCGGGCGCATCGTGAAGGTCGCGGGCGTCCCGGCGGAAGACGTGAAAGCCTCCGACTCGGTCGCCTGGGCGCTTGAAGGCGATCGCGGCATCACCTTTTCGGAAAGCCCGCCTGAGGGCTCAAAGATCGTCGAAGGCGAGTGGTGGGCGAAGGACTATGCCGGTCCGCCGCTCGTCTCGTTCGACGCCGACCTCGCCAAGGGCCTTGGCCTTAAGCTCGGCGACGCGATCGCCGTGAACGTGCTCGGCCGGACGATCGAGGCCAGGATCGCCAATTTGCGGGAGATCGACTGGCGCACCTTTGCGATGAATTTCGTCATGGTGTTCTCGCCGAACGCGTTCCGCGGCGCGCCGTTTTCCGATCTCGTCAGCCTTGCCGCGCCTAAGGGCGTCGCCGAGGCCTCAGAGCGCAGCCTCGTCGCCGCGGCGGCGCGCGAGTTCCCTGACGTGGTGACGATCCCCGTGCGCCAAGCGATCGAGACGATCGACGCGCTGTTGGCCAAGCTCGCGCTGGCGATCAGGCTCGCCTCAAGCGTGGCGCTCGCCGCCGCGACGCTTGTGCTCGCCGCTGCGCTAGCCGCCGATCGCCAGGCGCGGCTTTTCGAATCGGTGGTCTTAAAGACGCTCGGGGCGACGCGCGGCCTCCTGCTGCGCGCAGCCGCCCAAGAATACGCGCTTGTCGGCGGGGCGGCGGCGCTGTTCGGCGTCGCGGTTGGGACGCTTGCCGCCTATGTCGTCGTCGTCCGCCTGTTCAAGTTCGACTTCACATTCGCCTTGGCGCCGGCGCTCGCGGCCGCCATTGGCGGGCCGATCGTCACGATCGCCCTCGGGCTTCTCGGCCATTGGCGGGCGCTCGCCGCCAAACCGGCCCAGGTCTTGCGCGAGCTCTAAAGGGTTTCGGCCGGCGGCGCCTTGTTTGCGGTTCTTTTGCCTCAATTCGGGACTAATCGTAAAAACCGGACGACGTTCACGCGATCTTTTTGAGTTTGTGGCGTCGACTTGGCAAGCGCCAGGGGCGCCCTTAAATATCGGAATGGGACGACGACCGCCTTGGCCGCGTGCTAAGAGGCGTCGACGGAGCTTCGAGTGAACGCAAATCTCCGCAATTTTGCGCTCTGGGTGATCATCTTCCTGCTGGTTCTGGCGCTCGTTTCGCAGTTCCAGGGAATCGGCCCGAAGACGCCGTCGAGCGAGATCAGCTTCAGCCAGCTTCTGACCGAAGTTGACGGCGGAAAGGTGCGCGACGTTACGATCGCCGGGCCCGAGATCACCGGGCATTACAAGGATGGCCGCGCTTTCCAGACCTACGCGCCGAGCGATCCGACCCTCGTCGACAACCTCTATAAGAAGGACGTCTCGATCTCGGCCCGGCCGCCGTCCGACGGCAGCTCGTGGCTGTTGACGATCGTTTCGAGCGCGCTTCCCGTCCTGCTGTTCCTCGGCATGTGGATTTACATGACCCGCCAGCTGCAGGGCGGCGCGGGCAAGGCGATGGGCTTCGGAAAGTCCAAAGCGAAGCTCCTGAACGAGGCGCAGGGGCGCGTCACCTTCGAGGACGTCGCCGGCGTTGACGAGGCGAAGGAGGACCTGCAGGAGATCGTCGAGTTCCTTCGCGACCCGCAAAAGTTCCAAAAACTCGGCGGGCGCATCCCGCGGGGCGTTTTGCTCGTCGGCCCCCCGGGCACCGGCAAGACGCTGACGGCGCGCGCCGTCGCCGGCGAAGCGAACGTTCCCTTCTTCACGATTTCCGGCTCCGACTTTGTCGAGATGTTCGTCGGCGTCGGCGCGAGCCGCGTGCGCGACATGTTCGAGCAGGCGAAGAAGAACGCGCCCTGCATCATCTTCATCGACGAGATCGACGCCGTCGGCCGCCACCGCGGCGCGGGGCTAGGGGGCGGCAACGACGAGCGCGAGCAGACGCTCAATCAGCTGCTCGTCGAGATGGACGGCTTCGAGCAGAACGAAGGCATCATCATCATCGCCGCCACCAACAGGCCCGACGTGCTGGACCCTGCGCTTCTGCGCCCCGGCCGCTTCGACCGGCAGATCGTCATCTCCAATCCCGACTTCATCGGCCGGGAGAAGATCCTGCGCGTCCATGTGCGCAAAGTCCCGCTCGCTCCGGACGTCGATCTGAAAGTCGTGGCGCGCGGCACGCCGGGCTTCTCGGGCGCGGATCTGATGAACCTCGTCAACGAGGCGGCGCTGCTCGCGGCGCGGCGCGGCAAGCGCGTCGTGACGCGCAGCGAATTCGAGGACGCGCGCGACAAGATCCTCATGGGCGCCGAGCGGCGCACGCTGATGCTGACCGAAGAGGAGAAGAAGCTGACCGCCTATCACGAGGCGGGGCATGCGCTCGTTTCCGTCTCGATGCCAGCCTCGACGCCGATCCATAAGGCGACGATCATCCCGCGCGGCCGGTCGCTGGGCATGGTGCAATCGCTGCCCGAGCGCGACCAGATCTCGCAGAGCTACGAGCAGATGATCGCCATGCTCGCCATGTCGATGGGCGGGCGGGTCGCCGAGGAGCTGGTGTTCGGCAAGGACAAGGTGACGTCGGGCGCGGCGAGCGACATCCAGCAGGTGACGAAGATCGCCCGCGCGATGGTGACGCGCTTCGGCTTCTCCGACAAGCTCGGCACCGTCATGTATGGCGAGAACCAGGAGGAGGTGTTCCTCGGCTACACAATGGGCCGGCAGCAGAACATTTCGGAGGAGACGGCCAAGACCATCGACGAGGAAGTGCGCCGCCTGGTGCACGAGGCTTACGAAACGGCGACCCGAATCTTGACCGAACGCCGCGCCGACCTCGACACGCTGGCCAAGGGCCTGATGGAGTTCGAGACGCTGACCGGCGAAGAGATTGTCGGCCTGTTGCAGGGCGTGCGTCCGGTGCGCGAATCAAGCGAACAGCCGCCGCCCGCGCCACGCGCCGCGGTGCCGGCGACCGGCAAGCCGCGCCCGACAGGCCCGGACGTCGGCGGGCTGGAGCCGCAGCCGCAGACTTAGAGGGGCGTGGCGGCCATTTTGCGTCTAGGTTGTCGTTCGGCCGTCCGGGTCCTGTCTCTGGTCCCAAATTCTCAGGATCTCAATCTGTTCTCCGCGCACGCGATAGAGAATCGAGAATGGCGTGCGAGGTATCGTTAGTTCTCTGACGCCCGACTCTCCGCTCGGATGTCCGGCGTGCGGCATTCGTTTCAGGAGCTCGGCTGTTTTCAGGAAGTGTGCGCTCGCATTTGCGCGCCCGTGTGGAAAGACATTGGCGTAGTACCGGCGCCACCAAACCAGGTCTCGGAGGGCGGACTCGAGATAGACGAGTCGCAAGAGCAAGCGCGCCGCTCAGGGCGACGATTGGGTTTGCGGCGCCGCAGGCTCTTCGTCCGTGTTCCAGGACGCAATCCAAGCATGTGCGACGTCTTCGGAGACGAATTGGCCCTTGTCGGCCTCGGCGATCGCCGCCCGAATGGCGGCGCGCTTGGCGTCCTTGGCGTCAAGATAGGCGGCCATGGCTTTCTGCGCGACATAGGCGATCGAGCGATCGGTTCGCTCGGCTTCGGCAGCGAGCCGGGCCTTAAGCGCAGGGTCGATACGGATCGAAAGCGTCGTCGTCGCCATTGGCGCCCCGCATTCGGTATTACAGTTGCGGGCATTGTCATGCGGGCGATGCTCTTGCGCAAGACCGCATTCAGCTGATTTGAGAGCCCGAGACGCCCCCCTACCCCGCCCGCTCCAGCGCCCCCACGATCGCCTCGCCCATCTCCGACGTCGAGACGAGTTTGGACCCTTCCGAACGGATGTCGGGAGTGCGCAGGCCGGCTGCGAGCACGGCGGCGATCGCCGCTTCCAGCCGATCGGCCGCCTCGGCAAGACCGAAGGAATAGCGCAGCGCCATGCCGAACGAGCCGATCATGGCGATCGGGTTGGCGACGCCGCGGCCGGCGATGTCGGGCGCGGAGCCGTGGACCGGCTCATAGAGCGCCTTGCGCTTGCCGCTCCTCGCCTCGATGTCGCCGAGCGAGGCCGACGGCAGCATGCCGAGCGAGCCGGTGAGCATGGCGGCGACGTCGGAGAGCATGTCGCCGAAAAGATTGTCGGTGACGATGACGTCGAACTGCTTCGGCCAGCGCACGAGCTGCATGCCGAGCGCGTCGGCGAGCTGATGCTCGAGCGTCACGTCGGAGAATTCGCGCTTGTGCAGCTGGGTCACGACTTCCTTCCACAGCACGCCCGATTTCATCACGTTGTGCTTCTCGGACGACGTCACCTTGTTGTGGCGCTTGCGCGCGAGGTCGAAGGCGACGCGGGCGATGCGCTCGATCTCGAACGTGTCGTAGACCTGCGTGTCGACGCCGCGCTTCTGGCCGTTGCCGAGGTCGATGATCTCCTTGGGCTCGCCGAAATAGACGCCGCCGGTCAGCTCGCGCACGATCATGATGTCGAGGCCCTCGACGATCTCGCGCTTGAGCGAGGAGGCGTCGGCGAGCGCCGGATAGCAGATCGCCGGGCGCAGGTTGGCGTAGAGCGCCAAGTCCTTGCGCAGGCGCAGGAGCCCGGCTTCAGGGCGCGATTCATAGGGAACGCCCACCCATTTCGGCCCGCCGACGGCGGCGAGCAGAACCGCGTCGGCGGCGTGCGCCAGCGCCATGTCGGCCTCGCTGATCGCGGCGCCATGCGCGTCGTAGGCCGAGCCGCCGACGAGGCCCTTTTCGATCTCGAAATTCGCGACGCCGGCGCGGGTGAAGAACGCCGCGACCTTCTCCGCCTCCGCCATCACCTCCGGGCCGATGCCGTCGCCGGGAAGCAGAAACAGTTTGAACGTCGCCATAGCCCGCCTTTTCTCGCTCATGTGCGCGTGGGCTTGCTAGACGATTTCAGAAAGCGCGCAAAGATCGCCGCGCCTTACGCGTGGAGCCGCCCATGCTGCAAGCTTGCCTGAACGGGGCCCGGACGAAGAGCGAGCATCCGGCCGTTCCCTATTCGCCCGACGAGCTCGCGGCGGACGCCCGCGCGGCGTTCCTTAAAGGCGCGACGGAGTTCCACGTCCATCCGCGCAACGCTGTCGGCGAAGAGAGCCTACGGCCTGAGGACGTCGGCGCGGCGCTCAAGGCGATCCGCGCCAAACTTCCCGGCGCGCCCGTCGGCGTCTCGACCGGCGCGTGGATCGCGCCTCAAGGCCGCGCGCGGCAGGCGCTGATCGCCCGCTGGGGCGAGCGGCCGGACTACGTCTCCGTCAACCTTTCCGAAGAGGACGCGCCGGAGGTCATGGCGCTCGCCTTCGCGCTCAATGTCGGGGTCGAGGCCGGGCTTGCGAGTCCAGCGGACGCGCGCCGGTTTGTCGCCCTGCCGTCGGCAGGCCGCTCGCTGCGCGCGCTGATCGAGATCTCCGAACAGGACGAGCGGTCGGCGCTCGAAGCCGCGGCGGCGATCGCCGACGTGCTCGACGCGGCGGGGTTTCAGCCGCCGCGTCTCTTACATGGCGTCGATGCGAGCGTCTGGCCGCTCTTTCGTCAATCTCTCAGCCTCGGGATCGACGCTCGGATCGGCCTCGAGGACGGCCTCAAGCTGCCCTCGGGCGAAATCGCCAAGAGCAACGCCGAGCTGATCCGCGCGGCGAGAGCGCTTTCCGGTTGACGGGCCAAAGCGGCCGCTGCGACAAGCCGGCGTGATCTTAAAAAAGCTGGCCGACTCCTTTGACCATCGTCAAGAACGACCTCGCCGACGCCTTCGTGAAGCAGCCGCCGGAGGACTTGAGGCTGTTCCTCGTGCACGGAAACGACGACGGTCTCATCCATGAGCGCGCCAAGGCGCTGGTTCTGGCTTTTGTCGGCGCGGATGACGGTTTCAACGTCGTGCTTAGGGACGGCGACGCGGCGGCGCGCGAGCCCGGAGAGCTCATCGACGAGGCGCACGCCATTTCGCTCTTCGGCGGGCGGCGGGCGATCTGGATCGAGGCCGGCGCGCGCGATCTTAAGCCCGCCCTCGAGCCGCTATTCGACCGCCCGCCAATTGATTGCGCGATCGTCGTCGAGGCGGGAAGCCTGAAGAGGGGCTTAGCGCTGCGCGAACTCTTCGAGCGCGCCAACGAAGCGGCGGCGATCGAGTGCTATCCCGACGACCGGCGCTCGCTTCTCTTTCTCATCGAGACGCAGGCGCGCGAAGCCGGCCTCACGGTTTCGTCCGACGCCGCCGACTTGCTGATCGGCCATCTCGGCGCCGACCGAATGACGAGCCGCGGCGAAATCGCCAAGCTGATGCTCTACGCCCAAGGCGAGCCGCGCGTGGAGGTCGAGCACGTCGAGGCGATCGTGTCGGACGCCGCGCCCTCTTCGCTCGACGCGGTCATCGACCGATCGCTCTCGGGCGACGCCGCCGCGCTTGAAGGCGCGATGGCGCATTTCCTGGCCGAGGGCGGCGATCCAGGGGCGTTGATGGCGCGGCTCTTCGCTCGCGTCAGCCTTCTTTGCCGCCTGCGGCTCGAAATGGATCAGGGCCGAAGCTTTGACGCCGCCGCGCAGGCCAATTTCGTCCGCCTGCCGCCGCAAGCGCGTTCGGCGCTCGCCCGCCAGGCTGAGACCCTTACCTTCGAGGCGCTGGCGCGACGCCTGCCGGCCTTCAGCGCCGCCGCGGCCAGAGTGCGGCGCGAGCCGCGCCTCGCCGAAGCGACGGCGATGAGGTTTTTATGGACGCTGGCGAGCGGCGCGGCCCGTTCCCGCCGCGGGTGACGTCCATGGACCCGTTCGTTTTCCTTGACGGCCTGAATTGAAGTGTTCTATATTTGTTCCGTCTCTGATCGGGAGATGTTCTATGCTCCACGTTGACGAACGCCTAGTCATGCCGCCCCTCCACGCCGAACGGCAGCCGGAACCTTGGGTCACGCCGGCGGCGCCGGCGGGCGGGTTTTGCGAAGACGGCGCCGCGCCGCTCGAGGCGCTGGCGAATACGTCGATGGCGGCCCGGTTCTCCCATTGGCGCGGCGCCTCGGGGCGGAAATATCTGTTTTCCGTCTACGCGCCGACGGCCTGCCCGGCTTACCGGGACGCCATTCTCATCGCCGCCTTCGTCGACGGCGACGGGTTCAGGCAGATGGCGGCGATCGAGGACACCGGCGATTTTCCCGATCCTGTCATCGCTCGCATCGCTCGGCTGCGGCCGCCACTTGGAGGGCGGACGGAAATCCACCTGCACCTGCTGATCGATTCGACGGCGGAGCGTCGCGCGGCGATCGCCGACCTCGCGGCCTATGTGTTCGCCGATTCGCGCAACTGACGGCTGAGCCAGGCAAGCTCGACGTCGTTTACGCCCATTTCGCTCAAGTGGTCGTGCGTCGCAAGCACGTAATCCGTATCGCGTCCGGCGCGGCCGACCCCCTGCCTGACGAGCTTTAGCGTCTCGGCGCGCGTAAGCTGGCCGGCATATTGGACATGCGCGCGATCGGCGACGTAGGCCAGCGCCTTCACGCGCCGGCCGTCTTCGAGCGCGGCCTCGACTGAGCGCTCGAGATAGACGGCGCTGATGAGCTCGCGCCGCCGAAGGTAGTCATGAACCGCTTCCTTTTCGTCGGCCGCGACGCGGAACGCGACGCCGCGGCACGACCCGCCGCGGTCAAGGCCGAGCACAAGGCCCGGCGCGCGCTCCGTGCCGCGATAATGCACGGAGAAGATGCATAACCGCCGCCGCCAGCCATAAACATGCGCGATGAGGCGCTCGAGATATGGAAAATCGGGCCGCCACATCAGCGAGCCGTAGGCGAAGACCCAGAGATCGTCCGACGGCGGCCCCATGGGGTTTTTAGGCTAGTCGGCTTCCGCGGCGCGCCGGCCGAAATCGGGCGCGGCGGTCTCCTGCCCCATCTCGACGATGCCGCGGCGGATCGTGCGCGTGCGGGCGAAGAGCTTGAAGAGCCCGTCGCCGTCGCCGCGGCGGATCATCCGCTGCAGGGCGGTCAAGTCCTCGTTGAAGCGCCCGAGCATCTCTAAGACCGCGTCCTTGTTGTTCAAGAACACGTCGCGCCACATCGTCGGGTCGGAAGCGGCGATGCGGGTGAAGTCGCGAAAGCCGCCGGCGGAGAATTTGATCACCTCCTTGCGCAGCGTGTCCTCAAGATCCGCGGCGGTGCCGACGATGTTGTAGGCGATGAGATGCGGCAAATGGCTGGTGATCGCCAGCACCAAATCGTGGTGCTCGGCCGTCATCGTCTCGACGTTCGAGCCGAAGGCTTGCCAAAGCGCGGCGACCCTCGCGATCGCGTTCGGATCGGTCGCCTCTTCCGGCGTCAATATGCACCACCGGTTGATAAAAAGCGTGGCGAAGCCGGCGTCGGGCCCCGACTGCTCCGTGCCGGCGACGGGATGCGCGGGCACGAGATGCGCGCCTTGCGGCATCAGCGGCGCGAGCGCCGCCACGACTGCGCCCTTCACCGAGCCGACGTCAGAGACGATCGCGCCGGGCTTGAGCGCCGGAGCGATCGCGCGGCCGATCGCCTCGTTCGCGCCGACCGGCGCGCAGAGAATGACGCAATCTGCGCCGGCGGCGGCCTTTGCAAGGTCGAGCGTCGCCTCATCGCCAAGCGACAGCGCCATTGCGCGATCGAGCGTAGCTTGCGAGCGGCCGGAGAGGACGATGCGCCGCGCCGCCCTCAGCCGCCGCGCCGCGCGGGCGATCGACGAGCCGATCAGCCCGACCCCGACAATGGCGAGCGTGTCGAAGACTGGCTCGGCAAGCGGCGGTCCGAGCCTATCCACGCGGCCCTGCCCCCATGAAACCTTTCAGCGCCGCCACAACCCCGCGATTGGCTTCTTCCGTGCCGACGGTCATCCTGAGGCAATCGGGAAGGCCATAAGCGCTAACCGCGCGCAGCACATAGCCGCGCGCGCTTAAGTAAAGGTCGGCGTCCGCGGCGGTCTTGCCCTTCTCGCTTGGAAAGCGCAGCAGCAGAAAATTGCCGACGCTGTGCGTTGTCTTAATGCCAAGCGCCTCGATCTCGCCCTTGAGCCACGGCAGCCATTTGGCGTTGTGGGCGCAGGCCAGCGCCACATGCGCGCTATCCTCGATCGCCGCGGCGCCGGCCGCGATCGACGGCGCGCTGACGTTGAACGGCCCGCGCACGCGGTTGACCGCGGAAACGACCGCAGGCGGGGCGTAAGCCCAGCCGAGCCGAAGGCCGGCAAGGCCATAGATCTTCGAAAACGTCCGCGCCATCACGACGTTGTTCGAGGTCGCGACGAGCTCGATTCCTTCGGCATAATCGTTGCGCTGCACGTACTCGGCATAGGCCGCGTCGATCACCAAGAGGACGTGGCGCGGCAGGCCGGCATGGAGGCGCTTCACCTCCGCATAAGGGATGTAAGTGCCGGTCGGATTGTTGGGGTTAGCGAGATAAACGACCTTGGTGCGCTGTGTGACGCGCGCAAGCAACGCGTCGACGTTCGCGGTGTAGTCCGTCTCCGGCGCGACGACGGCCGTCGCGCCCGCCGCGCGGATGACGATCGGATATTCGAGGAAGCCGTATTGGCTGAACAGGCCCTCGGCGCCGGGCCCCAGATAGACCTGCGCGATCAGATGCAGGATCTCGTCCGAGCCGTTGCCGCAAAGGATCTGCTCGGGGTCAAGCCCGTAGCGCCGGCCGATCGCCTCGCGCAGCGCGCGCGCCGAGCCGTCGGGATAAAGGGCGAGGTCGGACGCGACCTTCCGGTAGGCCTCGACCGCCTTGGGCGAGGGCCCGAGCGGCGTCTCGTTCGACGAGAGCTTATGCACCTTGGCGAGCCCGGCGACGCTGCTCTTGCCGGGCACGTAGGGCGCAATATCGAGGATGCCGGCCCGCGGCTCAGGGGCCGGCGCGATCATGTCGGTCATGGCGCCGGGTTAGTGGCTTAAGCCAAGGCCTTGCGCAAGAGCGAGGCGTCGAAGCGCGCCGCGTGCGCGCCGATCTCCTGCCGGCGCAGGTCTTGGCCGCCGACGTCGCCAAGCGCTTCCAAGACTGCGTCGTCGCCAAGTCCTCCCGGCCGCGCAACGAGCAGCGACAGCCCCATTCCGGCGGCCGCGTTGCCGAGGATTTCGGCGCCGAGCGCCTGCAGCGCCGGAGAATACGCGTCGCGCCAGCGGTCGATTTGAACCGCCTCCAAGACAACGTCGCGCGCGCCGCCGTCTGAGAGGGGCTTCGAGATGACGAAGACGGGCATGCCGGCCGGGTGGTCGCGACGCTCAATGAAGGGCAGGCGGGCGATGACCTTCGGCGCGCGCTCCGGCGCAAGCCGCATCCACCAGGCGCCGGCGCTTGCGCCCCCGTCGATGGCGAACATGCCGAGATCGCCCTCGGCCTCTTCGACCGCGCGAATGACGCCCTCGGCGCCGATATGCGTGACGCAGGGCACGGTGAAGCCGAAATGGAAGCGCGCCGAATCGCGCATCGGCGCGTCGCCGCGCGCGACGTCGACATGCAGGCGATAGGGCGCTTGAACGTAGGTGAAGGTCGAAATGATGACCCGCCAGATGCTCTCCACCGTGTCGAGCGGCAAAAGCCCATGATGGCGCTCGGCGAGCGCGCGCATCATCTGCGCCTCGCGCAAGGGGCGGAACGCCGACCCGCCGCCCTGCGCCTTCTTGATGGCGATGAGACGGTCGATGATCTCGCCGCGCTCGATCAAGAGCTCATGCATCGCCTTATCGATCCGGTCGATTTCGACGCGGAGATCGGCGAGGGTTTCTTCTGGCGCTTCCTTCAGCACATGATGGGTTCCCAAAGCCGGCGGTCGGGTGCTCTCTTAAAGGCGAGACGGCGCGGCGCCAATTCGGTTTGCAGAGTTGGCGCAGCAAGTCCTGCTCAACCGACTACCCTTGTCTCGACCCTTCCCACGGATTGATGATCGTCAGGCCAATATCCCGGAAATCGATTGCGTTTCGGGTGACGAGGGACGCCCCGCGCGAGAGGGCGATGGCCGCGATCTGTGCGTCGGACTGGCTGATTGGCCTGCCAATCTTTCTACGCAGCGCGGATAGCTCGGCATAAGCTTCGGCAGCCTCCGAGTCGAACGGCAGGACGCGCCCTTCGAATTCCGACGCGAAGATTGGGCGGATCGCATCCTCAAGAGCGCGCCGGCGCCTACCATCAGGCAAGATACGAAGTCCGCGAAGAATTTCGGCCTTGGTAACCGCAGTCGTAAAGATCGAGGCGATCGGTTGGGCCTTGAGCCAAACCTCAACCGCAGCGTCCGGCTTCAATGCCAACACATTGGAGATCACATTTGTATCCAGAATGACCATTAGTCGAATTCAATCGGCTCCGGCATCGGCTCGCGCGGCGGAATTTCAAGCGCGACGCCTCCCAGGGGACCCACTCGCGCGCGAATGGCGTCGAAAAGATTGTGGCGCGATTTCGTCTCGGTCGACAACGCGGCCCGCAGGATATTCCGGGCTTCGTCCTCCATGGAACGGCCGTGCGACGCCGCGCGCACGCGAAGACGCGCCTTCAATCGCTCGTCAATGTTCCTGATCGTCATGCTGGCCATAGCGAGACTTCGCAGTCATCAATGATTGCAGATTAATCATTGATGCGAAAATGTGCAACGCTTCTAAATTTGCTCTAAAAAATTGGCGCAGAGAAGCTACGGCAGCTCGGCCTGTCGGTGCGCGGAAGCTGTTCGCGTTCGGCGGGCATTGACAGAAACGGATAAGCTGTTGGACTCTGGAGAAAGTATGGCCAGCACGCACTATATTGGCAAGGCGGGGCATCTCGCGATTATGGGGGAGCTATGTTTCCGCGGCTACAACGTATCGATGCCGGAGATCGACAAGGGCGATGATGTCTTTATCGTGAATGATGCCTCCGGAGCGATGTGGCGGCTACAAGCAAAGACGTCTGGTGGGACGGCACACGCGAATTCGCGAAAGTATCAATTCAGAGTTCGCGAAAACCAAATTGAATTACCTCACACACCAGAATTGCATTTTGCATTCATCATGAGAGGAGATCACCACTGGCATTTTCTTTTAATGGACCGAGCTGTGCTCAGAAACTACGTCCGAAATCAAAATATGGGAACGCCAGCGAACGACTATCGTCAGTTTGTCTTTGTGCATCACGAGGATGGGCGATGCATTTGCTCCGGCATTAATTTACAAAACCACATCGGCGATTGGGGAACTTGGCCGGATCTTTAGTCGCTAGTGCTAAGAGTGGCTCGGGCATTACCTTGTGCGGCGCGGTCAGCGACGGCACCTACACCTAGCAATTTGGCCGAATAGCAACCTGCTCCCGCCCTCCCCCGCCTCTACGTGTTCATCGATTCGAAGAAGCCGGAATTGGTCTTCGTCTCGCGGAGCTTGCCGAGCAGGAACTCGATCGCGTCTACCGTGCCCATCGGATTGAGGATGCGGCGCAGCACATACATCTTCTTCAGGATGTCCGGCGGCACGAGCAGCTCTTCCTTGCGGGTGCCGGAGCGCGTGATGTCCATCGCCGGGAAAGTGCGTTTGTCCGACACCTTGCGGTCGAGGATAATTTCCGAGTTGCCGGTGCCCTTGAACTCCTCGAAGATGACTTCGTCCATGCGCGAGCCGGTGTCGATGAGCGCCGTGGCGATGATCGTCAGCGAGCCGCCTTCCTCGATGTTGCGCGCCGCGCCGAAAAAGCGCTTCGGCCGTTGCAGCGCATTGGCGTCGACGCCGCCGGTTAAGACCTTGCCCGACGAGGGCACGACGGTGTTGTAGGCGCGCCCGAGCCGGGTGATCGAATCGAGCAGGATGACGACGTCGCGCCCGTGCTCGACGAGGCGCTTGGCCTTCTCGATCACCATTTCAGCGACCTGAACGTGGCGCTGCGCCGGTTCGTCGAAGGTCGAGGAGACGACTTCGCCCTTCACCGAGCGCTGCATGTCGGTGACTTCCTCGGGGCGCTCGTCGATGAGCAGCACGATGAGGAAGCACTCGGGGTGATTGGCGGTGACGCTTTGCGCGATGTTCTGCAACAGCACCGTCTTGCCGGTGCGCGGCGGCGAGACGATGAGCGCGCGCTGACCTTTGCCGATCGGCGAGACGATGTCGATGACGCGGGCCGAGAGGTCCTTGCGCGTCGGATCCTCGACCTCGAGGCGCAGACGCTCGTCGGGATAGAGGGGGGTGAGATTGTCGAAATGCACCTTGTGGCGCATCTTCTCGGGATCTTCGAAATTGACGGCGTTGCATTTTAGGAGCGCGAAATAGCGTTCGCCTTCCTTCGGGCTGCGAATGAGGCCCTCGATCGTGTCGCCGGTGCGCAAGCCGAGGCGCCGGATTTGCGAGGGCGAGACATAGATGTCGTCGGGCCCAGGCAGATAGTTGGCGTCGGCGGACCTTAGGAAGCCGAAGCCGTCCTGCAGCACTTCGACGACCCCTTCGCCGATGATTTCGACCTCCCGGCTCGCAAGCTGCTTCAAAATCGCAAACATCAGCTCCTGCTTGCGCATCGTCGAGGCGTTCTCGACTTCATTTTCCTCGGCGAAGGCAAGGAGCTCGGTTGGCGATTTTTTCTTTAAGTCCTTAAGTTTGATTTCCCGCATCGGGTGCGTTCCGGAGTCTTTCGCGTCAGTTGTCAGCATGTTGACGAACTTCTAAGAGGCAATGGTCGGGGGAAGCGGCGACGCCAGCCATCTAAAGGCGGCGCTATCATTCGCGAGGGTCAGCGCGTCGCTGAAAGTCCCGTTTTAAGCGAATGTCCGCTTGAGCGGTGAGGTCGATCCCTTAATTCGGTTCGCGCCGGTTTTCAACGATTTTTCTGCCGCAGCCTCAGAACGGCTTTACGACGACAAGAATCACCGCGCCGATCATGAGGAGCGTCGGGACTTCATTGAGGATGCGATAAAAGCGCGCGGGCCGCTCGTTTGCGTCGGCGGCGAAGACCTTGAGCCGCCGCGCGAAATATCCGTGCAAGCCTGCAAGCGCCAACGCCAATAAAAGCTTCGCGTGCAGCCACGACGAAGACCAGAACCCCATCTCGGCGGCAAGCCATGGACCGGTGATCCACACCGCGACAATCGAGGGATTGAGGATCGCCTTCAAAAGCCGCCGCTCCATCACCTTGAACGTCTCGGACTGCGGCGAGCCCTTTGGCGCATCGGCGTGATAGACGAAGAGCCGCGGCAGATAGAGCATGCCCGCCATGAAGGCGATGACCGAAATGATGTGCGCCGCCTTCAGCCAAAGAATCATGTCGGCGACCGCGTCCTCTTTTGAAAGAACCGATCGCCTCGATGCGCGAGCGCCTGCGGGCGGTCAAGGCCGGAAGGGCGCGGACGCTTCAGGCAAGACGCCCAATGAAAAAAAGAAAGAGAATCCTTATTGTGATTCTTATGATGGCGTTCAAATCGCGACTTGTCGCTCAATCCCCAAACGAGGATTGCGGGAGGGCTTAAAATCGCAGGTTGGCGGCGGTCCTCGTCCCCTGGGGGAAAGGTTAAAAAATCATGAACCATTTGCTCAAGCTAATGCGCCAGGCTCGTGTGAACTGCCAAACACTCGTCCCCGCATTTGCTCCTCGCCTGCCTCTGCTCGCCAAGCGGCGTCCCAAGGCTCGCCGCTGTGGACATCGGCGCCGGCAATTCGCCTGAAGGAGTTCGCGCCACGAAGATCCGACGCGTTGTCCACAGCTCAACCTCCCGCCTATAAACCGCGGAGATGAGGTCGACGCGCGAATGGCCCGCAGCTACTTTCATTTGCATCTCGTCTCCGATTCGACCGGCGAAACGCTGATCGCGGCCTCGCGGGCGGCCTCGGCACAATACCAGGGCGTCGCCTCGATCGAGCACGTCTATCCGCTGGTGCGCTCGGCCGCGCAGCTTGAGAGGGTGATCGGAGAAATCGAGAATGCGCCGGGCGTGGTGCTGTTCACGCTCGTTGATCCAGATTTGTCGCGACGGCTCGAGGAACGCTGCGAGGCGCTGGGGACCCCGTGCCTCTCCGTGCTCGGGCCGATCCTGACGCTCTTCAAGTCGTATCTTGGGCCGACGTCGACGCCGCGCGCGGGCGCGCAACATATGCTCAACGCCGACTATTTCAAGCGCATCGACGCGTTGAATTTCGCGATGATGTGCGACGACGGGCAGGCCGCCGAAAATCTTGAGAGCGCCGACATTGTGCTCGTCGGCGTGAGCCGGACGTCGAAGACCCCGACGAGCATCTATCTCGCCAATCGCGGCTTCAAGACCGCGAATGTGCCTTTCGTCCCCAATACGCCCCTCCCCCGCGCGTTGAACGAACTGAAGCGTCCGCTTGTCGTCGGCCTCGTCGCCTCGCCTGAGCGCATCATTCAGATCAGGCAGAACCGGCTCCAATGGCTGCAGGCCGATCCCCGCGCGCAATATGTCGATCGCGTCGCGGTCTCGGATGAGCTCGCCCAATCCCGGCGCTTCTTCGCGGAACGCAACTGGCCGGTTATCGACGTGTCGCGCCGCTCGATCGAAGAGACCGCGGCCGCGGTGATCGACCTTCAGCGCGAGCATCGCCTGAAGTTCATCGCCGAAGGGTAGGCGCGGCGCTTCATGAGAGCGGAGTCCCGCCTCTCACGCGCTTTCGGGCTGCGTAAGGGTCGGATCAGGGTTTGTGCTAAGAGCCTGGCCATGCCGACAATCTCGCTCTGGCGGCGGCCAGGGGCCAAAATCCTCGCCTCCAAAAGTCCGATTCGGCGGCAAATTCTCGAAGCCGTCGGGCTTCCGGTCGAAATCCGATCGGCGACGGTCGATGAACGCCAGGCGGAGGCGCGGCATTTCTCTGAAGGAGGGAATGCGTCCGACCTTGCAATAGCGCTCGCGTCGCGAAAAGCGCTCGCCGCAAGCGCGGCGGAGCCCGCGGCGCTATGCTTGGCGGCGGACCAGACGCTGACTTTAGGCGACCGCGTCGTCCACAAGTCTGAAACCCGCAATGAGGCGGCGCAAACGCTTCGAAAGCTTTCGGGGCGCGCGCACCGCCTGACTTCGGCGGTCGCCGTCGCGCTCGACGGACGGCTCGCCTTCGTCGCCGACGATCGCGCCGAGATGCGGATGCGGCCGCTCGACGCCGGCGAGATCGAGCACTATCTCGAGGTTGCGGGGCCTCCCGTGCTGGCGAGCGTCGGCGTCTATCAGATTGAAGCGCTTGGACCGCATCTCTTCGAACGGATCGAAGGCGACCACGCAACGATCCTCGGCCTGCCGCTGATGAAGCTGCTCGTCTTCTTGAGGGACGAAGGCTGGATGTCTCTGTGAACGGGGAAATGCCGCGCCGCGCCTGCATCGCCGGATGGCCGGTCGAACACTCGCGCTCGCCGATGATCCACGGCTACTGGCTGAAAACGCTTAAGCTGAATGGGATTTACGACCGCGCGCCGGTTCCGCCGGGCGGCTTTGAGGCCTTCGCGGCGACGATCGGCAAAGACGGCCTTGTCGGCGCCAATGTCACGATCCCGCACAAGGAAGCCGCGTTCGCGTGCTCGGACGTCTTAACCGACGTCGCGAGCGCGCTCGGCGCCGTCAACACGCTTTGGCGGGAAGAGGGAAAGCTTTGCGGCGACAACACGGACGTTGAAGGGTTCTTGGGCTCCCTCGACGCCGACGCGCCGGGCTGGGAGAGACAAACAAACGAGGCCGTCGTGCTCGGCGCCGGCGGCGCTGCGCGCGCGGTGATCTTCGCCCTGCTGTCGCGCGGCGTTGGCAAGGTCAGCGTGCTCAACCGCACGACTGGCCGCGCCGAGGCGCTTGCCAAGCTCTTCGGCCCGCGCGTCGAGGCGTTTGGATGGTCTGACGGCGCGTCGCGACTGAAGGCCGCCGACGCAATCGTCAACGCAACCTCGCTCGGCATGAAGGGCCAGCCGCCGCTCGAACTCGACGTCGCGTTATTTAAGCCGACCGCCGTCGTTTCGGACATTGTCTACGTGCCCCTACGGACGGCGCTGGTGACGGAGGCCCGCGCGCGCGGCCTTCGCGCCGTCGAGGGGCTCGGAATGCTGCTCAACCAGGCCGCGCCCGGCTTCGAGCGCTGGTTCGGCGTGCGGCCTGAGGTGACCAAAGAATTGCGTGCGCTCGTCGAGGCGGACATCCTGAAATCGCAAGCACGGACTCCATGATCGTCGTCGCCATTACGGGCTCGATCGCCAGCGGCAAGTCGACCGTCGCCTCGCGCTTCGCGGCGCGCGGCGCGGCGTTGTTCGACGCGGATCAGGCGGTGAGGGAGTACTATTCCGGCGAGGGCGCAAGGGCGATCGCCGCCGCGTTTCCCAGCAGCGTGATCGGCGGCGTCGTCGATCGGCGGCGGCTTGGGGCCATGACGCTTGTCGACCCTGAGGCCTTGCGCCGGCTCGAGGCGATCGTCCATCCGGAGGCGGCGCGGCGCAGGTTTCAGTTCTTGAGAGCCGCCGAGGCGAACGGCGCGCGGGTCGCCGCGGTCGAAATTCCGCTGCTGTTCGAAACGGGCGGCGACCGGCAAGCGGACGTCGTGGTCGTCGCCACCGCCGCCGAGGACGTGCGTCGGGCGCGCGCCCTCAATCGGCAGGGGATGACCGAGGAGAAACTGCGCTCGATCCTTGCGCGCCAGACGCCGGACGAGGAAAAACGTCGGCGCGCCCATTTGATCGTCGACACCAACAAGACGATCTCGTCGACATGGGCGCAGGTCGACGGGGCGATGCGGGCGCTGGCCGGCATGGTCGGCCGCGGGGCGTGGCATGCGTGAGATTGTGCTCGACACGGAGACGACGGGGCTTGACCCTCTACAGGGCCACAGGCTCGTCGAGGTCGGCGCGGTCGAGCTCGTCAACCTGATCCCGACCGGCGCCGTGTTTCACCGCCTGATCAATCCCGAGCGCGACGTGCCGGAGGACGCGGCGCGCGTGCATGGCCACACGAGGGCCTCGCTCGCCGACAAGCCCGTCTTCTTGGACATCGTCGACGAGTTGCTCGAGTTCTTAAGCGAAGATCGACTTGTGATTCACAACGCCGAATTCGACATCCGATTCTTAAATGCGGAGCTTGAGCGCATCGGCCGGGGCGCCATTCCCGCCGAGCGCGTGGTCGACACGCTGGCGCTCGCGCGCCGGCGTCACCCTGGCCTGCCGAACTCGCTTGACGCGCTTTGCGACCGTTACCGCATCGACCGCACGCATCGCGTGAAGCATGGGGCGCTGCTCGACGCCGAGATTCTCGTCGAGGTCTATGGCGAGCTCAGCGGCGGTCGACAGCGAAGTTTGGCCCTTGAGGTGCAAGAGGATGAATTTCGAGGCCCGCGCCGACGAGCCGGCAAGGCGGCGAAGCGGCCTGCGGCGCTTGAGAGCCGCCTGACGCTCGAGGAGGCCGCCGCGCATGCGAACCACCTCGCGAGCCTCGGCGAAGCGGCGATCTGGAAGCGCTATCTTTCGCCGAAGGTCGGCAAGCGAAAGGACTAAAGCCGCTCGCTCAGCCCGTCTTGGCGGCTTGGGCGCTCGCTTGCGCGAGCGCGATGCGCTGCATGTAGAGCGAGTGGAAGTCGATCGGATCGATGAAGAGCGGCGGATAGCCGCCGCCCCGCACGGCGTCGGCGATGATCTGACGCGCAAACGGGAAGAGCAGGCGCGGCCCTTCGATCATCACGAGCGGCTGAACCTGCTCTTGCGGGACGTTCTCGACGCGGAAGACGCCCGAATAGGTGAGCTCGAACTTAAACAGCGCGTCGGCCCCTTCGCCCGCGCCGCCCTCGAGCATTAGAGAGGCCTCATAGTCGGTCGGTCCGATCTGACGGGCGTTGACGTTGATCTGCACGGAAATGTTGGGCGACTTGGTCTGCTGCCCGAGCGTCCGCGGGGCGTTAGGATTCTCGAAGGAAAAATCCTTGGCGTATTGGACGAGCACGGAGAACCGCGGCTGGCCGGCGGCCGGCTGGGCGCCGCCGTTGCTGGGTTGATCCGCCATCCCTTGCTCCTGCTCGTGTCCGCGCCTCAGTCGGACACGGCCGGTCGCCTAGCATGCGGCGCCTGAGGGAACAAGAACGCGCGACGCGCCTGTTCGCCGCGTTTCTTAAAAGGAGGAACCAGAGAAATCGTCGGCGCGGCCCGCGACCGGCGGCGGCGGAACGCCTCGGCGCAGAACCTTAAGGAGCGCGTCCGACTCCGGCGGCATCGGCTGCGTCGCCGCCGCGAGCGTCGCATCGGGCGAGGTCGGCAGGTCGGTGAGCGGCAGAATCGGACCGGCGAGCGGGCGCTCGGGCGTCAAGGGCGGGCCGGCCCCAGGCGCTTGCTCGCCGGGCTTCGTGTCGGGCGCGGGCGCCTTTTCGTCCGGCGCGCCGTTCTCGCGGCGAATCTGCGCGTTGATGTCGAGCGCCGCCTGCTCGATGTCGGGCGGCAGCGCGGCGATCTCGCCGGGCTGCTTGGCCTTGTCGAGGATGCGGCGGATCTCGGGCTCAAGGAAGCTTGCCGCCTTCCTCGCGCCCGCCTTGGTCAAGTGCACGCCGTCCGCGCCGCGCAGCTTCACGTTCGCGCCGGTCACGTCCGGGCCGAAGGCGTCGAAGTCGCCGTTGGCGTCGGCGAAGGCGTCCCAAATATCGACATAGATCGCGCCCGCCTTTTCGGCGTGCTCGCGATCGAGCGCGTTGAGCTTCGACATCTCGGAGCTGAGCTTGTCGCTGCGCATGGGCGGCAAGCCGAGCCAAATGACCGGGACGTGCTTGGCGCGGAACGGCGCGATCATCGACTCGACGCGTTCGGCGTAGAGCGTGTTCCAACGGTCGCGATCCTTGTCGGCGCCGGGATCGAGATAGGCCGCGCCGTCTTTCAGCGGTTGAATGTCGTTGAGCCCGACCATGACGACGACGACGTCGACAGGATCGGAAGCGGCGGCAAGATCGTGCGCGGCCTTCCGCCAGTCGAAGAAGTCGTCGCGGACGAGGCCCGAGGATTCGTGCGCCTTGTTTTGCGCGGCGACTTCAGGGCGATCGGCAAAGGCGTCGGTGAGCCCTTGGGCGACCTGAACCGCGAGGCTGTCGCCGACGACGTCAATGAAAAACGTCGCCTTTGCGGGCTCGCCGCCGGGCGTGCCCGGCGAGCGCGTCTCGGAGGCGGGGACGAAATCGCTCGGCTTCTTCTTTTGATGATGAACGGCCGTCGGGCGGGCGTGCGGCTGGGACGTGTCTTGCGCCGGCGCAGGCTTGCCGCCGCCGAAAAGGTGCATAAGCCATCCGCCAAGCCCGGTGTCTTGCGCCGTCGCAGCCGGCCCGCCGAGCGAGAGGCAGAGGCCGATCGCCGCCGCCAGGCGGAGCGCCCGGGCGCTTGTTGAGGTTTTGTGGCCTTCAGCGGTCATGTCGTGTGGGCGCGATGATCCTTCGATTTGCCGACCAGCATATCGAGCAGCGCCTGCGTCGGGTATCCGTCCGGCGGCAGGCCGTTCTTCTCCTGATAAGCGCGCACGGCCGCCCGCAATTGCTCGCCGAGCCGGCCGTCGATCTCGCCGACGTCATAGCCCATCGCGGCAAGCTTGGCTTGCAGGACCTTCAACTGGGTTAAGCCGAGCGGCCTTTCCCTGACCGGCCACGGCGCGCGCACGGTCTCGCCGGCGAACACGGCGTCGCCAAGCAGCGCAACGCCGAGCGCGTAGGACGTTGAGTTGTTATAGGCCTTGATCGCCTTGAAATTGGCGGTGATCAGGAAGATCGGGCCCTTGAGGCCGACAGGCATGAGAAGCTCGCCCTCGCCTTCCGCCGGGAGGTTATTTCCGTCGGCGCGCCTGACGCCGCGGGCCTTAAAATCGTGAAACGGCTGGGGGCGCTCCGAATCGGCGGCGGTCAAGTCGAAGTCCTGCGGCAGGCGCACCTCCATGCCCCAGGCAAGCCCAGGAATCCAACCGTGCTTTGCGAGGTAGTTCGCCGTCGAGCCGATGGCGTCGGCCGGCGAATTCCAGATGTCGCGTCGGCCCTCGCCCGTGAAATCGACGGCGTATTTAAGGAAGCTTGAGGGCATGAACTGCGTCTGGCCCATGGCGCCGGCCCATGAGCCTTTCATCTTGGCCGCGTCGATGTCGCCGTCCTCTAAGATGGTCAGCGCGGCCAGCAGCTCGTCGCGGAAATAGTCGCCGCGATAGTGGACGAAGGCGAGGCTCGCCAGCGCCCGAATGACCGAATTCGAACCCTGAAAGGCGCCGAAACCGGTCTCGAGCCCCCAGACGCCGAGAATGATTCGCTTGTCGACGCCGTAGTCGGATTGCGCCTTGTCGAGCCACTTGCTCTCGACCTCGGCCTTGACGCGGCCGGCCGCGACGCGCTGCGGGGAATCGGCGCTTTGAAGATATTGCCAGATCGGGCGGACGAACTCGGCCTGCGCGTTGGTGTTGGCGACGACGGAAGGATCGAAGGTCACGCCGGCGAAGGCGGCGTCAAAGGTCTCGCGCGACACGCCGCGCGCCGAGGCCGCGGGCCACAGGCTCTCGATGAAGCTGCGAAAGGCGGAATTCTCAGGCTTCCTCGCCTTTTGCGCGGCGGCGAACGCGGGCGACGGCGCGCTGAAAGTGAACAAGCAGTCTGACAAGACGACGGCCAGCGCCAGTCCTCGCGCGAATTCGCGTAACCGCATGCGTCTCAAGAGGCTCCTTTGATGTCCTGCGGGTGCGGCATCGAGATGATGTTGTAGCCTGAGTCGACGAAGTGCACTTCCCCCGTCACGCCGGCCGAGAGCGGAGAGAGGAGATAGAGGGCGGCGCCGCCGACGTCCTCGATCGTCACCGTACGGCGAAGCGGCGAATGCTCGCGCTCAAAGTTGAACATGAAGCGCGCGTCGGCGATGCCGGCGCCGGCGAGCGTCCGGATGGGCCCGGCCGAGATCGCATTCACGCGGATGCCTGAAGGCCCGAAATCGGCAGCGAGATAACGCACGCTCGATTCGAGCGCGGCCTTCGCGATCCCCATCACGTTGTAGTTCGGCATCACCCGCGTCGAGCCGCCGAAGGTCAGCGTGAGCATCGCCCCGCCCTGCGGCATCAACGCCGCGGCGCGCTTGGCGGCCTCGGTGAAGGAGAACGCCGAGATGACCATCGTGCGGACGAAATTCTCCCGCGTCGTGTCGGCGTAGCGGCCTTTGAGCTCGTTGCGGTCGGAATAGCCGATGCAATGGACGCAGAAGTCGAGCGAGCCCCAGACCTTGGCGAGTTCCGCGAAGACGGCGTCGAGCGAGGCGACGTCTTCCACGTCGCAGGGCAGCACGATCTTCGAGCCAAGACTCTCGGCGAGCGGCGCCACGCGCCTGCCTAGCGCCTCGCCCTGATAGGTGAACGCGAGCGCCGCCCCCTCTCGGGCGAGCGCTTGCGCTATTCCCCAGGCGATCGAATGGTCGTTCGCGACCCCCATCACGAGGCCGCGCTTGCCATTCATCAGACCGGAGGACATGCGCAGGAAATCTTTGCCCTTGGAAGCGAGGGTCAGGCGTCGAGGCGCTTGAAGACGAGCGTCGCGTTGGCGCCGCCGAATCCGAACGAATTCGACAACACCGTCCCAAGGCGCTTGTTGTCCTGGCGCGCGCGAACGATGGGCATGTCGGCGACCGCGGGGTCGATCTCGTCGATATGGGCGCTCGCGCAAATGAAGCCCGCCTGCATCATGAGAAGGCTATAAATGGCCTCGTGCGCGCCGGTCGCGCCCTGCGAATGGCCGGTCAGCGACTTCGTCGCCGAAATCGGCGGGCATTTGTCGGCCGACCCGAAGACCTCGCGAATCGCTTCGATCTCCTTAAGATCGCCGACGGGCGTCGAGGTCGCGTGCGGATTGATGTAGTCGATCGGCGCTTTGACCGTCGCCAATGCGTGGCGCATGCAGCGCGCCGCGCCCTCGCCCGACGGCGCCACCATGTCGGCGCCGTCGGAGGTCGCGCCGTATCCTGCGATCTCGCCATGGATGCGCGCGCCGCGCGACTTGGCGCGCTCGAGGTCTTCAAGGACCAGAATGCCGGCGCCGCCCGAAATGACGAAGCCGTCGCGGTTCTTGTCGTAGGCGCGCGAGGCGCGCTCGGGCGCGTCGTTGAAGTTCGAGGACATCGCGCCCATCGCGTCGAAGAGAACGGCGAGCGTCCAGTCAAGCTCCTCGCAGCCGCCCGTGAACATCACGTCTTGTTTGCCGTTGAGGATCGTCTCGTAGGCCGCGCCGATGCAATGATTCGACGTCGCGCAAGCCGACGAAATCGAATAGCTGACGCCCTTGATCTTGAACCAGGTCGAGAGCGTCGCGGACGCGGTCGAGCACATCGACTTCGGCACGGCGAAGGGTCCGACGCGCTTCGGTCCTTTCGACCGGGTCACGTCTGCGGCCTCGACGATGGCGCGGGTCGACGGCCCGCCCGAACCGACGATGAGGCCGGTGCGCTCATTCGAGATTTCGCGCGCCTCAAGCCCGGAATCGCGGATCGCCTGGTCCATCGCCACGTGCGCCCACGCGGTGCCGCCGCCGTGAAAGCGCATCGCGCGCCGGTCGACGATCTCTTCCGCCTTCACCGAAGGCGCGCCCGCCACCTGAGAGCGAAAGCCCAATTCGGCGAAGCTCGGCGCGCGCGAGACGCCCGAGCGTCCGGCGTGGAGGCTATCGAGGGTTTCCTGGGCATCGGCTCCGATCGAGGAGACGATCCCCATGCCGGTCACGACGACGCGCCTCATCGGCAAAACCTCGCGTATCTCTTACGGCGTGCGCCGACGAGCGTTACGCCGTCGCCGCCGCGCCGAAAAGGCCCACGCGCATGTCTTTGACTTCATAAATGCGTTTGCCGTCGGCCTCCAGCCACCCGTCCGCGACGCCGAGAACAAGCTTGCCCCTAAAGACGCGCTTGATGTCGACGCCGTAAACGACCCGCTTGATGGTCGGCAGGACCTGATCGATGAACTTTACCTCGCCGACCCCAAGGGCGCGCCCGCGCCCCGGCAGGCCGAGCCAACCTAAGAAGAAGCCGGTGAGCTGCCAGAGGGCGTCAAGGCCAAGGCAGCCCGGCATCACCGGATCGTTCTTGAAATGGCAACCGAAGAACCAAAGGTCCGGCCGGATGTCGAGTTCGGCCAGCACGCCGCCCTTGCCGTTGGCGCCGCCTTCGTCCGAAATATGCGAAATCCGGTCGATCATCAGCATCGGCGGCAGCGGCAGCTGAGCGTTGCCCGCGCCGAACAGCTCGCCGCGCGCGCAGGCGAGAAGGTCCTCGTAGCCGAAACTCGAACGTCGTGGAGACATGCCGAAAACACAAAGACCTGAATTATCGCGTTTCGGGCTAGGTATCACAGCGACGAGGGTCCTTAAAGTCGCCGAAAGGCTCGATTAAAGCGACATTGCGTCATAGCTCACGGGACTCACCCTTGCCGTCGGCCGTGATATGGGCGAAAAAGCTGCGATCGAATTTAACATGTCGCTCTCAAGACTTCCGCCCAATGTGGTCATGGACCGGTGCCCGGTCCATCAGCTGCGCGCGCGGCTGCGCGACGCCAAGCTCCGCCCGACGCGCCAGCGCGTGGCGCTTGGCTGGCTCTTGTTCGGCAAGGGCGATCGCCATGTGACGGCGGAAATGCTGTTCGACGAAGCCCGCGCCGCCAAGGTGCCGGTGTCGCTCGCCACCGTCTACAACACGCTGCACCAGTTCACGGAAGCAGGCCTTCTGACCGAAATTTCAGTCGACAGCACGCGCGTCTATTTCGACACCAACACGCGCCCGCACCATCATTTCCTGCTCGAGGACAACAACGCCCTCCTCGACATCCCCAACGCCGAGATCGCGGTCGGCAAATTGCCCGTCCCGCCAACGGGTTGGGAAGTATCGCGGGTGGACGTGATCGTCAGGCTGCGCCGCACCGGCGGCTAGAACGCGGAGGGATCGGGCGCGATCACGCCCTGCGAGGTGACGACGGTCCAGCCGCGGGCGCGCCGCTCGATGCGCTCGATCCGGCCGGCGCCGGGCAGAAAGTCGCCTTGCGACACTTCCTGCGGCCCGTCGCGGGTCTGCAACAACGCGACGCCGTCGCGGACGTCGAGGACGGAGAAGCCGTTCAGCGCCGGGCGCGGCTTGTCGATCGAGCCGGTCGTCTCGTTGGAAATCGTCGGCTCGAGCTTCGCGGGCGCGGCGGCAGGGCTCGGCTTGACGGGAGGCGCCGCCGGCGCCGATTCGAGCGTCGCCAGCCGTTTCTCGAGCTTGTCGAGCCGCGTGGCGGTGTCCGCAAGGTGTTGGGCTGAGTCCTTGTCGAACCGGTCACCGAGCTTTTCGACCTTGGCGCTCTCGTCGCGGTCGAGCTTGTCGATCCGCTGGCCGATGAGAGAGAGAGAGGCGGCGACGTCGCGGGTCGCCGCGGCGTTGGCCTTGACGTCGGCGGCGAGCTTGTGCGGATCGAGGTCGTCGCCATGCGCGCGAGCCGCCTCCAACGCGTCGACGCGGACGACGAGCGCCTTCAGCGCCGCCGCCACATCCTGACCTTGCTGGGCTTGCGCGGCCACGGTCTCCGTGCGCGTGTCGAGCAGAAGCGTCCCGCCCGCGCCGAAGGCGATCAGCGCCGCGGTTCCCGCCGCGATCGCCATCGGCCGCCAGGCCGAAGACTGAAGCCCGTTGGGGCGCGCGCCGGCGGCCGCACGCGGGCCGGTCCGGTCCGCGTCGATGTTAGGAAGGAGCACAAGGGTTCGTGGAGGTTCGCGCGTCTGCGGAACGATCTCGGGCGCTTCGCAAGCGGCGCCCGCGTCGGCCTCGTCGGCAGGTTCCGGCTCGGCGGACGGATTCGTCGCGGGCTCAGACTCGTATTCGCTCATGGATTCACACGCGGGACCGAACGATTTTTCAGCATTTTCCTCGCGAGCGATTAACGAAGGGTTGACCATAGCCGTCGCCTCCTTTGGTATATGACCGCGGCGCTGGCCACGGGGCGGCTTTGAGGCGGCGTAAGGGGCAGGACTCTCAGACAGATGGCTATGAAAACGATGAAATTCGGGCTCGGGCAGCCGCTGAAGCGCGTCGAGGACACGCGGCTTGCGACGGGCAAAGGCCGTTATTCGGCCGACATCGACGCCGACGGGGCGCTGAGCGCGGTATTCCTTCGTTCCCCCCATGCCCACGCGAAATTCTCTTTTGGCGATCTCGACGCCGCTCGCGGCATGAGGGGGGTGAAGGCGGTGTTCACGGCCGCCGACTTTTCCGAGCTCGGCCCCATTCCCTGCGTCGCGCCGGTCAAGAACTCGGACAAGACGCAAACGCCGATGAAGCCTTACCCCGTCATTGCGAACGCGGTCGTCGACCATGTCGGAGACATCGTCGCGATGGTCGTCGCGGAGACCGACTATCAGGCCCGCGACGCGCTCGAAGCTATCGAGATCGAATGGGAGGCCCTCCCCGCGGCGATCGACATGGAGGAGGCGATCCGGCCCGGCGCGCCGCAGGTCTTTTCCGGCGCGCCGAACAACGTCGCCTACGACACCTTTGTCGGCGACAAGGCGGCGGCGGACGCCGCGTTTGCCAAGGCCGACAAGATCGTCTCCATCAAAATCGTCAATCCGCGCGTCGTCGCCAACTATATGGAGCCGCGGTCGGCGCTGGCGCAGTACGACGCGAAGACGAAGCGCTACACGCTCGAGACCGGCACCCAGGGCGTGCACGGCATCCGCGACATGCTCGCCAAGAACGTCTTGAAGGTCGATCCTAAGCACATCCGCGTCTTGACCCACGACGTCGGAGGCGGCTTCGGCACCAAAGCCTTCCTTTACCGCGAGCACCCGATGGCGATGGAGGCCGCGCGCAAGCTCGGGCGGCCGGTCCGCTGGATCGGCGACCGCAGCGAGCATTTTCAGGGCGACGGACAAGGACGCGACCATGTCACGACCGCCGAAATGGCGCTCGACAAGGAAGGACGCTTCCTCGCGCTTCGCGTCGACATCCTCGGCAATCTCGGCGGTTATCTGCTGCAGTTCGCGCCGTATGTTCCGTTTTTGGCCGCCTCGATGGCGACGGGTCCCTACAAAATCGGCGCGCTCTATGCGCGCGTGCGCGGGGTCTACACGCACACCTTGCCGGTTGACGCCTATCGCGGCGCCGGCCGCCCGGAAGCGGCCTACTTGCTCGAGCGGCTCGTCGACAAATGCGCGCGGGCGACGGGGCTGGCGCAGGCGGAAATCCGCGCCCGCAACTTCATCAAATCGACCGAGATGCCGTTCCATACGCTGACCGAACGCACCTACGACGTCGGCGACTTCGAGGGGGCGATGCGCGCGTGCTTAAAGAAGGCGGACGCGCCGGGCTTTTTAAAGCGCGCCGAGGACTCGGCAAGGCGCGGCAAGCTGCGCGGCCTAGGGCTCTCAAGCTATGTCGAGTGCACGGCCTGGGGCAGCGGCGAAGAGGGTTCGGTGACGCTCGACAAGCAAGGCGACTTCACCGTCCTCATTGGCACGCAATCGAACGGCCAGGGCCACGAGACCGCGTACGCCCAGGTCGTCGCCGAACATCTCGACGTGCCCCTCGAACGCGTCAAGGTCGTGCAGGGGGATACCGATCGCATCCCGACCGGCGCCGGCACCGGCGGCTCGCGCTCGATTCCGGTCGGCGCCGTCATGGTGACGCGCGCCTCGCAGAAGCTCGCGCAATCTTTGAAAGAGCTGGCGGCGGACAAGCTCGAGGCGGCGATCGGCGACCTTGAGATCGCCGACGGGCGCGTGCGCATCGCCGGCACCGACCGGTCGATCAGCTATTCGGAGATCGCGGCTCTGCCCGGCGCGACGCCCGACAAGCTCAAGGCGATCCAAAGCTTCTCACCCCCGGACGCGACCTATCCGAACGGCACGCACTTATGTGAGGTCGAAGTCGATCCGGAGACCGGGGCGACTGAGATCGTCCGCTACGTCGTCGTTGATGATTTCGGCTTCACGCTGAACCCGCTCCTGCTTGCAGGCCAGGTTCACGGCGGCATCGCGCAAGGGGTCGGACAGGCGCTGCTCGAAAAGGCCGTCTACAGCCCCGACGGACAGCTCTTGACCGCGACGCTGATGGATTACGGCCTGCCGCGCGCCGATACGCTGGCCGAGATCGAATTCGAGACCCGCAACGTTCCTTCGACCACGAATCCGCTTGGGCTGAAAGGGGCCGGCGAGGCCGGGTCGATCGGCTCGACGCCGGCGGTCGTGAACGCGGTCGCCGACGCGCTGTGGCGGGGCTTCGGCGTCGAGGACATCGACATGCCGGCGACGCCGTTCGCCGTGTTCAGCGCCATTCGCGGCAAGCGAGCGAGCGTTACACACTAAAAATGCGCTAGGGCGAAAACGGCCTTTGCAGCGGCGCATGGAATAAAAATCTACGCGCGGTGTTAGTTGGTCCTTAGCCGTCGCTTTGGGACGAGGAGGGGTTTCATGAAGAGGTTGTTGTTTGCCGGCCTGGCGCTGGCGCTCGGCGTGAGCTTCGCGGCGGCCGACAGCGATGCGATCAAGCAGCGCCGGGCGCTGATGAAAGCGAACGGCGAGGCGACAAAGAGCGTCGTCGACATGTTGAAGGGGACGACGGCGTTCGACTTGGCGGCGGCGGAGAAGGCGCTCGCCACTTACCAGGACGCCGCGGCGAAGATGCCGGGCCTGTTCCCGCCCGACAGCAAGACCGGCGACACCAACGCGCTCCCCGCCGCTTGGGACAACAAGGCGGACCTCGACGCCCGGTTTGAAAAACTCGGCGTGGACGCCAAGGCCGCCGCGGCCGCGATCAAGGACGAGGCGAGCTTCAAGGCGACAATGCCGGGAGTGTTGAAGAACTGCGGCGGCTGCCACGAGCTCTATCGGCAAAAGACGTCCTGAAGGCGCGGGCTATGGGTCCCAGCCGGCGCTTGGATCGGCGATGCGGTGCAGCCTGTCAGCCGCCGCTTGCGCGAAGCGCAACAGGACGGCGCGGCGGGTCGCCGGCGCGACCTTGCGCGTCGCCGCCTCGCGGAAGATCGCCGCCCCGTAGGCGTCGGCGACGATCAGGCCTTCCGCAGCCGGCATGATTTCGGCTGGCAGCGTCTGGGGAATCGCAAAATAAAGCTGATCGCAATGGGCGAGATAATCGCGCCACTTGTGGTCGGCGCGGAAGTCCGCGATCGAGGATTTGACCTCGACGATGACAATGGCGCCGCCGGCGTTGACGGCGACGATGTCGGCGCGACGGCCGTCGAGCAGCGGCAGTTCGGTGACGGAGCAGAAGCCTTGCGCCCGCAGCAAGCGGCGGACCCCGCGGGCGATCGCGCTTGCCGCGCCTTCCCCGCGCGCGGAGTCAGTGGCCATAGATCCCGCCGAACTGGGCGACGCCGCACCTCTCGCCGGCTTCGACCAGGAGGTAGGGTCCAGCGATGCGCAATCGCAACACGCAGGCTTTGTCGCCAGCGTCGGCGGCGGGCGACGGCGCGCCTCCCTCGCCGATCGCGAATTCGGCGCGGTCGCCGGATGGCTTGAACGCGCCCGCGAGCACGACGCCGTTGAGTTCGGCCGAGATTTTGAACGAAACGCCGTCGATGTACTCGATGGTGATCCGGCGGGGATAGTCGTCGCGCGACGACCAGAAACCGTCCCACCATGTGGGGAAGAAGTTAGCGTTCATTGGTTCGAGCTCGGCGGTCGGGAGCCATCCTTCGACGCTTTGACGAAGGCCGACGAAACGCGCGCAGACGTACTGGCCCCTCAAGGGCCCAAGGAGAAGCCCGTCGCCGCCGACGACATAGGAGGCCTCGCGGCATGCGACGAAAGGCCCCGGGCATCGCGCGTCGACGCCAGGACCTTTTACGAAATTGACGCGTTTCGCTTCGGAGCGCACCTTCGTCCAGCCGGATGTCTTATCCGACGACACGCCGCCGACGCCCGCGCAATCGCTTAGGGCGCTTTCGGCGGCGCGAGCCTCAAGTCCCGAGGCGATGATGGCGGCGACCGCCGCGCCGAACACGAGCGCGCCGCGCATGCTCACAGCTCGACCGCGAAACACGCGACGTCGCGGCCGCGCTTTCTCTCGAGGATCGGCTTCTCGCGTCGGCAGCGATCGAAGGCCAAAGGGCAGCGCGGCTCGAAGGGGCAGCCGGGCGGCGGATCGAAAGGAGACGGCGGCTCGCCCATGAGCGCGACGCGCTCGCGCCGCGCATTCGGGTCGGCGACCGGCGTCGCCGCAAGCAGCGCCCGCGTATAGGGGTGTTGAGGCGACGAGAAGATCGCATCGCGCGAACCGATCTCGACGGCGTGGCCAAGGTAGATGACCATCACCTCGTCGGCAAAATGCCTGACGATCGACAGGTCATGCGAAATGAAGATGTAGGCGAGGCCGAATTCCTGCTGCAGGTCGGCGAGCAGGTTGAGCACCTGCGCGCGGATCGACACGTCGAGCGCCGAGACCGGCTCGTCGAGCACGATGATCTTGGGCTTCGGCGCGAGCGCCCGGGCGATGGCGATGCGCTGACGCTGGCCGCCGGAAAACATGTGCGGATAGCGGTCGTAATGCTCGGGCCGTAAGCCGACCTTGGCAAGCAACGCCCGCGCCGCCGCTTCGCGCCCGCTTGGCGGCGTGCTCGGGTCGAGCCGCATCGGGTCTTCGATCGCCTTGCCGACGCGCTGGCGCGGATTGAGCGAGCCGTAAGGGTTCTGGAAGACGATCTGCACCTCGCGCCTGAGCCGCCAGCGCTCGGCGGCCGAGGCCGAGGCCACATCGACGCCGTTGATGATCAGCGCGCCGGCCGTCGGCTGCTCGATGAGCGTCAACAGCCGCGCCAGCGTCGACTTGCCGGAGCCCGATTCGCCGACGACCGCCAGCGTCCGTCCCGTTTCGAGGGTGAACGACACGCCGGCCAACGCCTTGACCACTCCGATGGAACGGAAGAGGCCGCGCGGGACGCGATAATCGCGCGTCAGATCTTGCGCCTCGATCGCCGCGCTCATGCCGGCGCTCTTTCGGCATGAATGGGAACGCCTTCGCGAAGCGGCGTGTGGCAAAGCGCCCGCCCGAGTTCGGCGCTTGCCCGTGACGGCGCGACGCGATGGCAGAGGTCGAACGCATAAGCGCAGCGCGGCGCAAAGGCGCAGCCGCTCGGGCGATCGAACTGCCCAGGCACCATGCCTGGAATGGCGACGAGCCGGTCGCCGACGGCTCGCTCGGGCAATGCGGCGAGCAGCGCCGCCGTGTAGGGGTGGTGCGGCTGCGCGAACAGCCCGGCCGTCGTGTTCGCCTCGACCTGCTCGCCGGCATATTGCACGACGACGCGCTCCGCGGTCTCCG
>Ga0187782_10000309_pt1 | contig 32118 bp, 26 predicted proteins | sample 0715_SJ02_MP15_2_FD_132454 | JGI IMG/M metagenome (GOLD analysis project Ga0187782, IMG submission 132454) | Tropical peat soil microbial communities from peatlands in Department of Meta, Colombia - 0715_SJ02_MP15_20_MG | ecosystem: Environmental > Terrestrial > Soil > Wetlands > Peat | place... | reverse complement strand
GCGCTGCGGCGGGGGCGCGGCGCCTAAGGTGATGCGGGTCGTGTAGCGAACGAGCGCATCGGGCCCGGCAAGCCCGCTCGCCTGCAAGGCCGCCTGCGACATCAGCACCCGCGGCCCGAAGCCGATGCCGATGGCGAGACGGTCGGGCTCGGAGACGAGCGTCGCGCGGATGGCGAAGGTCGCGTCGCCGATCGAAACATGGTCGCCGAGTTTGAGCTTCAGCCGGTCGAGCAGCGCCTCGTCGACGGCGAGGCCGTCGACGCCGTCAACGCTCCGAAGCGCCGAATCGACGTCGATCGCCGGCGAGAGCGTCGCCTGGCCGAGCGTCGGCCAGTTCGGCGATACGGCCTTCAACTCGACGACCGCCGCGTCGCCGGCCGCGTCGCGCGCCATCGCCCGCGCAAATTCGACCGTCGAAAGCGTCCCTCGGCTCGACAGAAAGCCGCGCTCGCCGTCGGAGAGGTCGCGATGCATGAGCGAGAAGGCGGCGTCGCCGCCCAGAATCGTCCGCCCTTCATTCGCCAACGTGTCGGAGAGCGCATGGCTTAGCGAGTTGACGCCGACGATTGAAAAGACGCCGAGCGCGACGCAGGCGATTAAGACGCGCAGGCCCGAGACGCCGCCGCGCAAGTCGCGGCGCGCGAAGCGAAGGACGGAGCGAAATCTCATACGCTGAAATCAATCGCGCCCGAGCGCATGCGCACGATCCGGTCGCAGCGCTGGGCAAGCGCGGAATCGTGCGTCACCAGCACGAAGGTCGCGCCCCTGCGCGTCTCGGGGTCGAAGAGAAGATCGGCGATCGCCCGCCCCGTCGCCTCGTCGAGATTGCCGGTCGGCTCGTCGGCAAGCAGCACGGCTGGCCGCGGTGCCAGCGCGCGGGCGAGCGCGACGCGCTGCTGCTCGCCGCCCGAGAGCTGGGCAGGGTAGTGGTGCAGGCGGTCGGCGAGGCCGACGCGCGCGAGCTCCGCCTCAGCCTTCAACAACGCTTCCCGTGCGCCGGCAAGCTCGAGCGGCGCGGCGACGTTTTCGAGCGCCGTCATCGTCGGGATGAGATGGAACGCCTGGAACACGACCCCGACCCGCCGGCCTCGAAACTTGGCCAGCCGATCCTCGTCAAGGCCGTTCAGCAAGACGCCGTCGATGAAAACCTCGCCCCTATCGGGCCGCTCGAGCCCGGCAAGCACCATGAGAAGGGTCGACTTGCCCGATCCCGACTGCCCGACGATGCCGACCGCTTCGCCCGAGGCGATTGCCAGGCTCACCTCGCGCAAGATATGCACCCGCGCCCTGCCCTCGCCGAGGCTCAAGTCGATGGTCTTTAGCGCAATCGCCGACTGGCTCGGAAGCTCCTGGCCGATCTGCGTTTTTGCCGCTCCTGGTGGCGGCGCCGGCGCGACGCGCGGCCGGATGAAGGGTCGGTTCAAAAACTGTCTCATTCCGCGCCAACCCTTTGTTCCCGAGCGCTCCCGAAAAGGAGACGAGCGGACGAGACGCGCCTCATATGGGCTTGCCGCACGTTTCGTCCAGGCGCTCTTTGCGATCGTCGTTATCTTCGCCGCTCAGCCGGGTTTCGCCCGCACCCTGAAACTCGTCGCGCTTGGCGATAGTTTGACGGCGGGTTACGGCCTGAAGGCCGGCGAAGGCTTTACGGATGTCCTTGCACGCGCGCTGAAAGCGGCGGGCTTCGACGTCGAGGTGATCAATGCGGGCGTCTCAGGCGACACGGCCGAAGACGGCCTCGCCCGCTACGACTGGAGCGTGCCGAAGGACGCCGACGCGCTCATCGTCGAGCTTGGCGCGAACGACATGCTGCGCGGCGTCCCGGTCGCCTCGGCCAAGGCGGCGTTGGCTGAGATCGTTGAGCGCGCGAAGGCCGCGCATCTCCCGGTTCTGCTCGCCGGCATGCGGGCGGTCAAAAATTTCGGCGCGGACTATCAGAAGAATTTTGACGCAATCTACCCGGACCTCGCCGCCCAATATGGCGTCGCGCTTTATCCGTTCTTCCTCGACGGCCTCGCCGGCGACGCGAGCCTCAACCAACCCGACGGCTTGCATCCGAACGCGAGAGGCGTCGAAACGATCGTGGCGCGGATCTTGCCGGCGGCGGAGGGCGTCTTGAAGAGCGTCGCCGCCAAGTGACGGATCGTCGGCGAACGCCCCCGGCAAGGAGCCTCAAAATGCCTGCGCCTCGGATGATTCTCACCCTTTCCTGCGCCAACCGGCCGGGCATCGTCGCCAAAGTGTCGGCGGCTCTGTTCGACGCCGGCTTCAACATTCTCGACGCCCAGCAATTTGACGACGTCGAGACGGGCAATTTCTTCATGCGCGTCGTCTTCAACGCGGCGGCGGAGAAGGCCGATCCCTCCGGCTTTGAGGCCGCGTTCAAGGCCGTCGCCGAGCCCTTCAAGATGGCCTGGACGATGCGGCCCGAGGCGCAAAAGAGGCGGGTCGCCATCCTCGTCTCGCGCTTCGACCATTGCCTCGTCGACCTCATCTATCGCTGGCGCAGCGGCGAAATGCCGATGGAGGTCGCGGCGATCCTCGCCAACTACCCGCGCGAGGCCTATGCGCACGTCGATTTCGACGGCGCGCCCTTTCACTACGTGCCGATCACAAAAGAGACCAAGATGGAGCAGGAGGCGGAGGTGCTGGCGATCATCCGCCAGGCCAAAGCCGACCTCGTCGTCCTCGCCCGCTACATGCAGGTGCTCTCCGACGGCCTGGCGGCGAAGCTGAAGGGGCGCTGCGTCAACATCCACCACTCGTTCCTGCCGGGCTTCAAGGGCGCAAGACCCTACCATCAGGCGCATGCGCGCGGCGTGAAGCTCATCGGCGCGACCGCGCATTTCGTCACCAGCGACCTCGATGAGGGCCCGATTATCGAGCAGGACGTCGAGCGCATCTCTCACCGCGACACGCCGGACGACCTCGTGCGCAAGGGCCGCGACATCGAGCGACGGGTGCTCGCGCGGGCGATCAGCTACGTTTTGGAGGACCGGGTCCTGTTGAACGGGGGGAAGACGGTGGTGTTTGCGGGGTGAGGGGCACCATTTGTGAGGCGCCGATTTCATACGTCGCCTTCGAGGGGCGTCGTCCCTCACCTTGCAGCGGCGCCCCGCGCGGCGTAACCGGTTTCGATGCGCCAATCCCGCTGGACCGCCGTCGACGACTACCTTGCCGAGACGCTCGCGCTCTCCGACCCCAACCTCGAGGCGGCGCTCGCCTCGGCGCGGGCGGCCGGGCTCCCCTCGATCGAAGTGTCGCCGGCGCAGGGCAAGTTCCTTCAGATTCTAGCCCTCATGGTCGGAGCGAGGCGCATTCTCGAAATCGGGACGCTCGGCGGCTATTCGTCGATCTGTCTCGCCCGCGCCCTGCCGCAAGACGGCCGCCTCGTCACGCTGGAGATTTCGGCGAAGCACGCGGAGGTCGCGCGCGCCAACCTCGCGCGAGCCGGGCTCTCTGAGCGCGCCGAGGTCACGGTCGGGCCGGCGCTTGACACGCTAGCTAAGCTTGAAGGCGAAGGCGCGGGCCCCTTCGACCTTGTCTTCATCGACGCCGACAAGCCCAACAATCCCAATTATCTGAAATGGGCGCTGAAGCTCGGGCGCAAAGGCGCGGTCATCGTCTGTGACAACGTCGTGCGCGACGGCGCGCTCGCCGACGCCAAATCCCGTGACCTTAATGTGCTCGGCGCCCGCCGTCTCTTCGAGGCGATCGCCGCCGAGCCGCGCTTGACGGCGACCGGCCTGCAGACGGTCGGCCTCAAGGGTTATGATGGGTTTGCCATCGCGCTCATTACGGCGTGAAGGCCGCCGGGCGGCGACCGGCCCCTCAAGCCCTACCCATCGGCGGGCGGCGCGCTTATATGAGCCCTTCCCGCCTTCAACTTCGAAAACTTTCCGGAGGCCGAAGCCCCCATGCCCGCCGCTGCGACCGTAAATTCCGAAAAAGTCCCCGTCACCGTCCTCACCGGCTATCTCGGCGCCGGCAAGACGACGCTGCTCAATCGCATTCTCTCCGAGCCGCATGGGCGCCGCTACGCCGTCATCGTCAACGAATTCGGCGAGATCGGCATCGACAACGAGCTCGTCGTCGGCGCGGACGAGGAAGTCTTCGAGATGAACAACGGCTGCATCTGCTGCACCGTGCGCGGCGACCTCATCCGCATCTTAGAGGGGCTGATGAAGCGCAAGGGCAAGTTCGACGCGGTCATCGTCGAGACGACCGGCCTCGCCGACCCTGCCCCCGTCGCGCAGACGTTCTTCGTCGACGAGGACGTGCAGAGAAGCGCGCGCCTTGACGCCGTCGTCACCGTCGCCGACGCGAAGTGGCTCGCGGCGCGTCTACGCGACGCGCCGGAGGCGAAGAATCAGATCGCCTTCGCCGACGTGATCATTCTCAACAAGACGGACCTTGTCAGTGGGGCGGAGCTCAAGGAGGTCGAGGCGCGCATCCGCGCGATCAATCCGTACGCCAAGCTGCACCGCGCCGAAAAATGCAACGTGAAGATCAACGAAGTGCTCGACCGCCGCGCCTTCGACCTCGACCGCATCCTCGACATCGAGCCCGAGTTTCTTCACCTCGACGACCACAATCACGACCACGATCATGATCATGATCATCACGACCACGATCACGGCCTGAAGCACTATCACGACGAGGACATGCAGTCGGTCGCGGCGCGTTTCGAGGGCGATCTTGATCCCGAAAAGTTCATGCCGTGGATCAATTACCTCACCCAGACGCAAGGCCCGAACATCCTGCGCTGCAAGGGCATCGTCGCCTTCAAGGGCGATCCGAAGCGCTTCGTCTTCCAGGGCGTGCACATGATGCTCGACGGGGAGCCGCAGCGCGAATGGAGGTCGGGTGAAAAGCGCGAATCGAAGGTCATCTTCATCGGCCGCGACCTCGACGAGGACACGATCCGGCGCGGATTTTTGGCGTGCGCGGCGTGAGGGCCGTCTTCCTTCTTCCCGCGGAGCGGGGAGAAGGTGGCGGGCGCTGCCCGCCGGATGAGGGGCAAAGCCGGACCTGTCGGTCCTGGCCACGAGATGAGCTCCGGCCTCCGGAAGACAGGGGGGGCCCCTCATCCGGCGCTTCGCGGCGCCTTCTCCCCGTTCACGGGGAGAACGGACTCGCGGGCCGATCCTAGACCTCACCTTCTATGCCCGCCTCCAACTCGCTCTCCCAGCATGTCAAGAAATTCGACGCCGGCGGCAATATCGTCGCCGCCGCCTTCTTGGGGGCGGCGCCGGCGCTGATTCTCGCCGAAGGCGGCGTTCTCATCGGCGAGCCCGGCGCTGAGACGAAGGTTGCGCCGCATCCGGACGCCGGCATCCTCGTTGCGGCGAGCGACGGCAAATCGCTCTTAACCGGCGGCGACGACGGGCGCGTCGTCATAACCCGTGCCGACGGATCGAACGAGACGATCGCCGACGAAAACGGCCGCTGGATCGACGCGCTGGCGCTGAACGCCGGCGCGATCGCCTGGTCCGCCGGCAGAGAAGCGCGGGCGCGCGATTCTCAGGGTCAGGTGAAGAGCTTTTCGGCGCCGACGACCGTGCGCGGCCTCGCCTTCCTGCCGAAAGGCTATCGCCTTGCGCTCGCCCACTATAATGGCGCGTCCCTTTGGTTCCCGAACGTCGCCGGCGAACAGGTCGTGCTTGAGTGGAAAGGCTCGCATCTCGACGCCACCATCTCGCCCGACGGGCGCTTTCTCGTCACCTCGATGCAGGAGAATGCGCTCCATGGTTGGCGGCTTGCCGACCAGCGCAACATGCGCATGACCGGCTACCCTTCTAAGACGCGCTCGCTTTCCTGGTCGCATGAGGGCGCGTGGCTTGCGACGTCGGGCGCCGACGCCTGCGTCGTCTGGCCGTTCAAGGAGAAGGATGGGCCGATGGGCAAAGCGCCGCGCGAATGCGGCGTGCGCGACGCGCGCGTGACGAAAGTCGCTTTCCACCCGCGGGCGCTCGTCGTCGCGATCGGCTATTCCGACGGTTTTGTCATGCTCTGCCGCTTGGGCGACGCGGCGGAATTGCTGGTTCGCCGCGAGGGCGGCGGGCCGGTGACCGCGCTCTGCTGGCAGGCGAACGGCGCGCGGCTGCTCTATGGCCTCGAGAGCGGCGAAACCGGGCTTCTGACGCTGCCGGGCTAGTCCCGCGCGGGCCTTTAAGGCCGCAACGGCCTCTGATCCGGCATAGGCGGGATGGGCGTCAGCTTTTGCGGCGTCGGCGGATTGAGCTGAACCGCGACGTAGGCGATGGCCGCAATCGCCGCGAGCGCGCCGATCAGGATCAGCAGGGCGACGCCATACTGACGCGGGGCGGTCCGCCGTTTCCCTACAATCGGCCGCGCAACCGTCGTCCAGTGGCGAGACGCAGCCTTGAGCGCACGCGGCAAATCCTTAAGCCGCCCAACGACCGGCGGGCCGGGCCTGTCCTGAACGATCGCAAAGCTGTCGCGTGTCAGATCGATCTCGACCGTGAGCGAGCCCTCAGCGCGGTAGCGTCGAAGCGCAAGACTAACGGCCGCCTCGCGCGGGAACGTGACCTCGGCGTCCCAATCGGTGTTAAAGAGGTCGAGCAGGACTTTTCCCGTCGCGACGTCGGTCACGCGCGGGGAATTGACCCAATGCGAATTCGACCATTCGACCGCCGCAAGGTCGACGCGCAGCGAGCCGTCGGGCGCTAATCTCAAGCCGGAATGGGCGTTCCCCTTGTCAAGGCACGCCCGATGGGCCCGATCGATCGCGGCGGCAAGTTCCGAAAGGTCGCCGCCGGCATTGCGCTCGCCAAGCGTGCGAAACCTCCGCCTCTCTCCGTCGATCCGAAAGAGCGCGTCGCGATCGTTGTGGCGTAGCGCAAACAGGAGCTCGCCGTCGGCTTGAGGCAGAATCCGGCTTGAGGTCCAAGCCGATCCGTCGGCGAGCAACTTTCGCGTCGCCCGCTCAAAGAGCCGCGCCGTCGGAGCAACGTGAGCTTGGGCGGCCCCTGAAACGTCGGGAAACCGGTTCTCGAACTGCAGCGATCCGTCGGCGGAGAGGCCGACCGGCGGCGGGTCCGAGGCGAAGCCCGGCGTGTAGAACCCCCAAACGCCGTTCGAGAGTTCGGCCGCGGCGAAACGTATGTCGCGCCGGCCGTCGTTCGCCTCGTAGACCGAGAACCGGTGAAGCTCGCGCGGATGCGCGGGATGCGGAAGCTCGACGCCGGTTGCGTCCAACGTCTGCCATGGGACCGCCCAGACGTCGACGCCGTTGATGACGAGCCTGTCGCGTTCGAAGCCGATATGGCGGACGCGCCAGTTCGTCGCGGACGGCGAGGCTGCCGGCGGCGGCTGGGCGGGAGGAACGGGCTTAGGCGCGGCCGCCTCGAGCTTTGGGCTCTCCCCTTTCTCGGGCTTGCGCAGGGCCGAGCCAATGGCGAACCCGGCGACGGACGCGACGGCCCATGGGATCACCAAGAACGCGACGAAGAAGCCGAGCGCCTCGCCATAAAGAGAGAGGTCTCTTGAAGCGGGCGGCTCCCTCGTGATCTCGCCCAGCGCCAGGACGAAAAGGACGATCGGCGGCGCCAGAAGCCAAAAGCCGAAGGCGAGCGCCCGCCAGCGTCGCGGCGCATAGAGCGCGATCAGCGCCGGAACGCCGACGATGGCGGCGAGTTCGACAAGCGACAGAGCGAAGCTTTGCACGGGGCCGAGCCCATAGACCGAGATCGGCGAAAATGGCGAGTGGCGCGGGCAAAGAAATTCGCCTCGGACGCAATCGGCGTGGCGCTCACGCCCTTGATCAATCCGCCTCCGACTTGCCAAAGGCCGGCCGCTCGTGAAACCTCGGCTAATAAGGAGGAGGCGCTTAAGGCTTGGAGACGCGTGAGGCCTATATCGGGGTGGACGTCGGCACGTTGAGCGTCAGGGCCGGGGTGTTCGACGCGGCCGGCGGCCTAATCGCCAGCGCCAAGCGGCCGATCAAGATTTGGAGCGAGCCCGGCGAGGTCGTCGAGCATTCTTCATCCGACATCTGGACCGCCGCGTGTCAGGCGGTGCGCGAGGCGGTGTTCAAGGCGGAGCTCTCGGCGGAGGCCTATCGAGGCTTAGGCTTCGACGCGACGTGTTCTCTTGTCGCCCTGGACAGGCTCGGGTCGCCCGTTTCGGTCAGCCCGACCGACGCCAACGAGCGCGACACGATCGTCTGGATGGACCACCGCGCCCAGCGCGAGACCGACGAGATCAACGCCGGCGGCCATCCGATCCTGCGCTATCTCGGCGGCAGGATTTCGCCGGAAATGCAAACGCCGAAATTGCTGTGGCTCGCCCGGCACAAGCCCGAGACGATGGCGAAGGCCCGGCACTTTCTCGATCTGACCGATTTTTTAAGTTTTCGCGCGAGCGGTTCGCTCAGCCGCTCCGTCTGCACCGTGACATGCAAGTTCACCTACCTCGCCCATGAGGGCCGTTGGGACTCGACCTATTTTGACGCGATCGGGCTTGGCGGGCTGGCGCAAGGCGGGTTCGAGAGGCTCGGCGCCGACGTCGTCGAGCCGGGCACGCCGCTCGGCCGCGGGCTCAAAAGCGAGGCAGCCGAGGCGATGGGCTTGGCCGAAGGCATTCCGGTCGCCGCCGGCCTAATCGATGCGCATGCGGGCGCGGTCGGGACGATCGGCGCGAGCCTTAACGGCGAGCCGGCCGATCCCCGCCGGCGGATCGCCCTCATTCTCGGCACGTCCTCCTGCTGCATGACGGTCTCCGACGAGCCTCGCTTCCTCCCCGGCGTCTGGGGCCCTTACTTCTCCGCGCTGCTGCCGCGCCAATGGCTGCTCGAGGCCGGGCAATCCGCCTTCGGCGCGGCGATCGACCGGTTGATGCGGCTGCACCCGGCCTTCGCCGACCTCGCGCGGGAGGCGGGGGAAGGGGCGCTTGAGCGCGTCGAGCGCGACGTCGTCGAGCGCGCCAAGGGCCTCAGCCAAGCGGCCCTGTTGGCGCGCGACTTGCACGTGCTTCCCGACTTCCTCGGCAACCGCTCGCCGCTCGCCGACTCGTGCGCGCGCGGCGCGATTGTCGGGCTCGACTTGCGCGAGGACCGGGCGAGCCTTGGCGAACTTTACGTGGCCGGGCTCACCGGCCTCGCGCATGGGGTTGCGGAAATCGTGGACGTGCTGGAGCGAGACGGCGCGACGTTCGAGATGATCGTCGTTTCGGGCGGCGCGGCGCGCAGCCCCCTCGTTCGGCAGATCATCGCCGACGCGACGGGAAAAATCGTCGGCGCGCCGCGGACCAGCGAACCCGTGTTGCTGGGCGCGGCGATGCTCGGCGCGGTCGCCGCGGGACGTCACACCATGGCCTCGGCGATGCCGGCGATGTCGGCGGTCGCGGACCTTGCGCGGCCGTGGCGCGGCGAGATCGCCGACTTCCACGCCCGCAAGCGGCAGGCGTTCTTAAGGCTGCAGCAAGTCGAGCGCGGCATGCGCGAGGCGATGCGATGAGCCCCTTAAAGCGCGCCGACTGGCCCGACGTCGTCATCTTCGATTGCGACGGCGTGCTCGTCGACAGCGAGACGATCGCGCTCGGCGTCACGCGCCGGGCGCTCGGCGAAGCGGGCCTAAGGCTGACCGACGCCGAAACGCGCGACCGTTTCTTAGGGCTTCGCCTCGACAGCCTCGTGCGCAAGGCCGAAGCCGAACTCGGCTCGGCGCTGCCGTCGGAATTCACCGACGAGCTCTCGCGCGACATTCTCGCCGAATTTGCCCGCGAGCTGCGCGGCGTCGCCGGCGTGCGGCAAGCCGTGGCGGGGCTTGCGGCGCGCGTTTGCGTGGCCTCCTCCAGCGCGCCGGACCGGCTGCGCTTCGCGCTTCGCGTCGCCGGCTACGAGCGGCTGTTCGCGCCCAATATCTTCTCCGCAGCCTCGGTCGCGCGCGGCAAGCCGCATCCGGACCTCTTCCTTTACGCCGCGAGCGCCATGCATGCCTCGCCCGATTGTTGCCTGGTGATCGAGGACAGCGTCCCAGGCGTGCAGGCCGCAGTCGCCGCCGGCATGACGGCCTTCGGCTTCGTCGGCGGCAGCCATTTCAGCGACTTGAGCCAAACCGAGGCGATCAAGGCGGCCGACGCCGCGCTGGTCTTCGACGAAATGTCGACGCTGCCCGGGCTCGTCGAGCGTTTCGCGCGCGAGCGGCGCGTTGCTTCCGCGGGGTGACGGCGATGGCGCGGCGCGACGTCGAAGGCTTAAGATTGGACGAAGCGGCGCGCGCCGGCTGGCTCTATTACGTCGCCGGAAACACGCAGGACGAGATCGCCCGCAAGATGGGCATTTCGCGTCAGGCCGCGCAACGGCTCGTTTCGCTGGCGATCAGCGAGCGGCTGATCAAGGTCCGCCTCGATCATCCGATCGCCAAGTGCCTCGAATTGGCCTCGGGCTTAAGGCTGCGTTACGACCTCGTCTATTGCGAGGTGTCTCCGAGCGATCCGACCTCGACGTCGAGCACGCTCGGCATCGCGCAGATCGCCGCCGCGGAGCTTGAGCGCTGGCTCAGGCGTCCTGAGCCTGCGATCATCGGCATCGGCACCGGGCGCACGATGCGCGCCGTCGCCGATCAGCTGCCGGCGATGGAATGCCCGCAGCACAAGCTCGTGGCGCTCGTCGGCACGACGAAGACGGACGGGTCGGCCTCGTTCTACGACGTGATCATCCGCGTTTCCGACACGGTCCGCGCGCCGCATTATCCGATGCCGTTGCCGGTCATCGCGCGCTCGGTCGAGGAGCGCGAGCTTTTGACCAATCTCGCCTCGGTGCGCAGCGTTCTCGACCTCGTCGAGCGCACGGACATCTGCTTCGTCGGCGTCGGCTCGCTCGGCGAGAACGCGGCGCTGGTGCTCGACGGGATCATCACGCCTGCGGAAGGCGAGGAGCTGCGCGCCGGCGGCGCGGTCGGGGAAATCACCGGCTGGGCCTTCGATTCGGGCGGCCGGCTCTTATCGGGCGGGACGAACGCCCGCGTCGCCAGCGCGCCTTTGCGGCAGCCGGCGACGAAGCTCGTCATCGGCGTCGCCATGGGCGCGCAACGCCGCGCCGCCATTCGCGGCGCGCTGCGCGGCAAGCTCATCTCGGGCCTGGTCACCGACGAGGCGACGGCCGAGCACCTGCTGCAGCGCTGAAAGGCCTCAAACGTGTCGGACAATCCCCTGCGAAGTGCATCGCACCATCCGAATTTGTGCGCCGCATCACATTTTGTTGGTTGACAAAACCCTGCGCAATTAGTGAGTAGATGCCCGCACACTAAGCAAATGCCCACACAGCCGGGCTGCGTGTTGCCATGGAGGAACCGCCAATGACTTTTCGCGCCATGTGCTTCTTTGGAGGCGTCGCGCTGGCCGCATTTGCCCTGCCCGCTTACGCCGACTCGACGTTGACGATCGCCACTGTCAACAATGGCGACATGATCCGCATGCAGAAGCTGACGGATGATTTTACCAAGGCCAATCCGGACATTAAGCTGAACTGGGTCACCCTTGAAGAGAACGACCTGCGCGAGAAGGTCACGAAGGACATCGCGACCAAGGGCGGCCAGTACGACGTCTTGACGATCGGCACTTACGAGACGCCGATCTGGGGCAAGAAGGGCTGGCTTGTTCCGTTAACCGGCGTCGACGATCCAAAGGACCTACTTCCGGCGATCGCCAACGGCTTGACCGTCGGGGGCAAGCTCTACGCTTCGCCCTTCTATGGCGAGAGCTCGTTCGTCATGTACCGCACCGACCTGATCCAGAAGGCCGGGCTGACGATGCCGGAGGCGCCGACCTGGAACTTCATCCGCGACGCCGCCAAAAAGATGACCGACCGCGCCGCCGGCATCAACGGCATTTGCCTGCGCGGAAAGGCGGGCTGGGGCGAGAACATGGCGTTCTTGACCGCCATGTCCAACTCGTTCGGCGCGCGCTGGTTCGACGAGAAATGGAACCCGCAGTTCGACCAGAAGGAATGGAAGGACACGCTGACCTTCTATCTCGACATGTTGAAGGAATCCGGGCCGCAGGGCGCCTCGGGCAACGGCTTCTCGGAGAACCTCGCGCTCTTCCAGTCCGGCAAGTGCGGCATGTGGATCGACGCCACGGTCGCGGCGTCGTTCGTCAGCGATCCGAAGGCGAGCCAAGTCGCCGACAAGGTCGGCTTCGCGCTTGCGCCCGACAACGGCCTCGGCAAGCGCGGCAACTGGCTGTGGGCGTGGTCGCTGGCCATTCCCGCCGGCACCAAGCAGGCCGACGCCGCCCAGAAGTTCGTCGGCTGGGCCACCTCGAAGCACTACACCGAGCTCGTCGCGTCGAAGGAAGGATGGGCCAACGTTCCTCCGGGCACGCGTTCGTCGCTCTACGCAAACGCCGAATACGGCAAGCTTCCTTTCGCGAAGTTGACGCTTGATTCGATCGACGCCGCGGATCCGACCCATCCGACCGTCAAGCCAGTCCCGTATGTCGGCGTCCAATTCGTGGCGATCCCGGAATTCCAGGGCATCGGCACGAAGGTCGGCGAGCTGTTCTCGGCCGCGCTCGCCGGGCAGATGAGCGCAGACGATGCGCTGAAGCAGGCCCAGGACTACACCAAGACCGAGATGACCAAGGCGGGCTACATTAAGTAGAGCGCCGGTCGAAACGGGGCCGCCCGGCCGTCCTCCCACGTCGGGCGGCCCCTCTTAAATCCATTCAAGAGGCTTCGCCGACCGGCGGCCGCGCATTGCGCGCGGTCGGCGGCGCTTAAAAGAAGCGGCGGCCGGTCTTTCGATTTCAGGCGAGGATGCGCAGGTCATGGCGACGCGGCAAGGACAAGCGCTGGGACGAGTTGCGGTCGCGCCCTCGGTGTTGGCGCTCGCGACATGGTCGATCGTCCCGCTGGCGCTGGCGATCTATTACGCCTTCCTGCACTACAAGCTCGACGATCCGGACAACACCTTCTACGCCGGATGGTCGAACTTCTATTATTTCGTCACCGATCCGTTCTTCGCCAAGGACCTCTTCAACACGATCGCGCTCGTCGTCCTGGTGATCGTCATCACCATCGTCGGCGGCGTGCTGCTGGCGCTGCTGCTCGACCGGCCGTTCTGGGGACGCGGCGTCGTGCGGGTGATGGTGATCTCGCCGTTCTTCATCATGCCGACGGTTTCGGCGCTCGTGTGGAAGAACCTATTGATGCACCCGGTCTACGGGCTGTTCGCGCATCTCTTTCAGGTCGTCGGGCTCCAGCCTTTCGATTGGTTCGCCTCGGCGCCGCTGATGTCGGTGGCGATCATCGTCGGCTGGCAATGGCTGCCCTTCGCGGCGCTGATCTTGCTGACCGCGCTGCAATCGCTCGACGAAGAGCAGAAGGACGCAGCGTCCATGGACGGCGCCGGCGCCCTTGATTTCTTCCGCTACATCGTGCTTCCGCATCTCCTGCGTCCGATCACCGTCGTCATCCTCATCGAGACGATCTTTCTCTTGAACGTTTTCGCCGAGATCAAGGTGACGAGCGTCGGCGGGCTTGCCGGCAACTTGACCTATCTCGTCTTCTCGCAGCTCAACGACTCCAACGACGTCGGCGAGGCGGCGGCCGGCGGCCTGATCGCGGTCGTGCTCGCTAACATCGTCTCCGCCTTCCTTGTGCGGCTCATCGGCCGCAATCTCGAGGCTTGAAAGCCATGGCCCGCAAGACAACCGCGACGCAGACGTCAATCGTGACGATCGTCGCCTGGCTTATCGGCTTCGTGATGTTCTTTCCGATCCTTTGGATGGCGATGACCGCGTTCAAGACGGAAGTCGACGCCTACACGATGCCGGAGAATTGGTGGTCGACAAACTGGACGCTCGAGAATTTCGGCATCGTGCAGGAGCGCTCGAACTACCTTCGCTACGTCATCAACACGACGATCATCGCCATTGTCTCGACCGTGCTGGGGCTGCTTTTTGCGATCCCCGCCGCCTGGTCGATGGCCTTCCAGGCGGAGACGAAGCCGAGCGTCGCCTGGTCGGGCAAGATCTGGGCGGGCATCCTCCTCATTGCGGCGGCGATTGCGGCGGCGATCACGCTGAGCGTCGGCTGGCAGCTTGCCGAGCGGCCGCTTCTCGGCCTGCTGCTCATCCTCATCATCGGCGTTCCGTTCGGCTACTGGATTTGGACGCGCCGAACGACCGACAAGCTCTTGTGGATGTTGTCGACCAAGATGATGCCGCCCGCCGGCGCGCTGATCCCGATCTACCTGATCTTCAACCGCAACGGCTTGATCTTCAAGGATTGGGGCGCCGTCGACTTGCGCGACTATAACCTGATCGACACTTTCTGGGGCATGATCCCGCTGATGATGCTGCTGAATCTGCCGATCGTGATCTGGATGCTCTATACCTATTTCAAGGAAATTCCCTTCGAGATCTTAGAGGCGGCGCGCATGGACGGCGCGGGGCTCTGGGAGGAGCTGTCCCGCGTGCTCGCGCCGATGGCGCTGCCGGGCATCGCCTCGACGCTATTGCTCAACGTGATCCTGGCGTGGAACGAGGCGTTCTGGACCTTGAACCTAACCAACAAATACGCCGCGCCGCTGAGCTTCTTCATCTCGGAATATTCGAGCCCTGAAGGGCAATTCTGGGCGAAGCTGTCGGCCGCCTCGACGATGGCGATCGCCCCGATCCTCCTGCTTGGCTGGTTCTCGCAACGGCAATTGGTCCGCGGCTTGACGTTTGGCGCGGTCAAATGACGATGACGGCGGATCGCCTCCTGAAAGTCTTCTCTCCTCGTTCTCCCTTTCTAAGAAGCTGAAACGCCATGGGCAGCATCGAACTCCAGAAAGTCGTCAAACAGTTCGGCGAGCTCACCGTGATCCCCGGCGTCGATCTTAAGATCGCCGACGGCGAGTTCGTGGTGTTCGTCGGACCCTCGGGCTGCGGCAAGTCGACGCTTTTAAGACTTATCGCCGGCTTAGAGGACGTGTCCAGCGGCAAAGTCCTCATCGACGGCAAGGACGCCACCGAGGTCGGGCCCTCGCAGCGCGGCCTAGCCATGGTCTTCCAGTCCTACGCGCTCTATCCGCACATGAGCGTGCGCAGCAATATCGGCTTTCCACTGAAGATGGCGAAGGTCTCCGCCGACCAGATCGACCAGAAGGTGAAGAAGGCGGCGGCGACGCTCAACTTGACCGACTACCTTGATCGCCGCCCCGGCCAGCTTTCGGGCGGCCAACGCCAGCGCGTGGCGATCGGCCGCGCGATCGTCCGCGACCCGACGGCGTTTCTTTTCGACGAGCCTCTCTCCAACCTCGATGCGGCTTTGCGCGTTCAAATGCGCCTCGAGATCGCCGACCTGCATCATGCGCTCAAGCGGACGATGATCTACGTCACGCACGACCAGGTCGAGGCGATGACCATGGCCGACAAGATCGTCGTGCTCGACAGAGGCTCGATCGCCCAGGTCGGCACGCCGCTCGAGCTTTACAACCAGCCCGACAACCTCTTCGTCGCCCGCTTCATCGGCTCGCCGACGATGAACACGCTGAACGGAGCGTCGGCTTCGAAGCGCGGCGCGTCGACGATCGGCGTCCGGCCCGAGCATATCAATGTCTCGTCGGCGTCGGGCGAATGGAAAGGCAGGGTGCGCGTCGTCGAGCACCTGGGCTCGGACACGTTCATCTATGCGGAGGTCGAGGGCGTCGGGCCGATGACGGTGCGCCAAGAAGGCGAGACGGAGCAATCGCCGGGCGAGACGATCTATCTCACCCCTCAGGAGAGCCGCGTGCATCGCTTTGATCAGAACGGAAGGAGGGTCGTCTAAAGTCCGCGGGCGTCTCATCCGGCGCCGAATTTTCTCGCGCGCGTTCCCGCCCGTTGACGGAACCGTTCCCCATGAGCGTCAAAGTCTCGCTTTCGAACCTCGCGCGCCTGCCCGCCGGCGTCGGAACGCCGAAATATCAGCGCTCGAGCCTGAGCGCCGGCATCCTCCATATCGGCCTCGGCAACTTCCATCGCGCGCACCAGGCCGTTTATCTCGACGACCTGATGAATCTCGGCCTCGATCATGACTTCGCGATCGTCGGCGCGGGCGTCCGCGCGGCCGACGAGGCCATGCGCCAGAAGCTTAAGGAGCAGGATTATCTGACGACCGTCGTCGAGCAGGAGGCCGAGACGAGCGTTGCGCGGGTCACCGGCCCGATGATCGACTTCATCAAGCCGGGCGACGCCGCGGCGATGCTTATGACGCTCGCTCGGCCTGAGATCCGCATCGTGTCGCTGACCGTCACCGAGGGCGGCTATTACATCTCGCCGGCGACGCAGGCGTTCGATCCGACGCACCCCGACATCGTCGCCGACTCAAGATCGATCGCGGCCCCGCGGACGGCGTTCGGGCTCATCCTTGAGGGCCTCGCGCGCCGCAGGCAGGCGGGGATCGCCCCGTTCACCGTCATGTGTTGCGACAACGTGCCCGGCAACGGCCGCGTCACGTTGAACGCCGTCGCCGGCCTTGCCGAGCTCGTCGACCCGAAACTCGCCGAGTGGGTGAGAACAAAAGTCGCCTTCCCCGATTCGATGGTCGATCGCATCACCCCGGCGACGACCGATCGCGAGCGTGAGTTCCTCAAAGAGCGCTACGGGATCGAGGACAATTGGCCGGTCTTCTGCGAGGAGTTCCGGCAGTGGGTCGTCGAGGACAATTTCCCCTTAGGCCGGCCCGCCTTCGAGAAGGTCGGCGTCACGTTCACGCACGCGGTCGCCCCTTACGAGCTGATGAAGATCCGCATCCTCAACGGCGGACATGCGGCGATCGCCTATCCCTCCGGGCTCCTCGACATCCGCTTCGTCCACGAGGCGATGGAGGACGGCCAGATCCGCGCTTATCTTGAAAAGCTCACGAGGGAGGAAATCATTCCGACGGTGCCGCCGCCGCCGGCGACCGACCTTGAAGACTATCGCAAGCTCATCGATCGACGCTTCGCGAACCCGAAAATCGGCGACACGATAGAGCGGCTTTGCTTCGACGGCTCGAATCGGCAGCCGAAATTCATCCTGCCGACGGCTGGCGACCGCGTGAAGACGGGAGCAAGCGTTAAGGGCTTGGCGCTGGTTTCGGCCTTCTGGTGCCGCTACTGCTTCGGCGAAAGCGAGAGCGGCAAGGCGATCCCGCCGAACGACCCGAGCTGGGGCCGGCTCGTCCCGCTGGCCAAGGCCGCGCGAAGCGACGCCAAGGCGTGGCTTTCCATGCGCGACATTTTCGGCGCGCTCGCCGATCAGCCCGCCTATGTCGCCGCCTTCTCAAGCGCGCTCACCAAAGTCTGGGTCGAAGGCGTGCGCAAGACCCTCGCCGACTACCTGAGTGGCAAGCTTTAGAGGCGCGGGAGGGCTTGAAGGGTGAAGCTCAAGGGCAAGATCGCAATCGTCACCGGCGGAGCGCGCGGCATCGGCGAGGCGATCGTCGATCGCTATGTCGCCGAAGGGGCGCGCGTCGCGATCGCCGACATTTCGCTCCCGACCCCGGCCGACGTCTTAGCCAAGCATGGCGAGGCGGCCATCGCCGTGCCGCTTGACGTCACCAAGCGCCAATCGATCGACGCGGCCGTCGAGGCGGCGTGCGCCCGCTGGGGCGGCGTCGACATTCTTATCAACGGCGCGGCGATCTTCGACATGGCGCCGATCGTCGAGATCACCGAGCACAGCTACGAGCGGGTTTTCGCCGTCAACGTGAAGGGGCTGCTCTTCATGTTGCAGGCGGTCGCCAAACGCATGATCGCGCAGGGGCGCGGCGGCAAGATCATCAATGTCGCCTCGCAAGCCGGCCGGCGCGGCGAGGCGTTGGTCGGCGTCTATTGCGCCTCGAAGGCCGCCGTCATCAGCTTGACCCAATCGGCCGGGCTCGACCTCATTAAGCACCGCATCAACGTCAACGGCCTTGCGCCGGGCGTCGTCGACACGCCGATGTGGGACGCGGTCGACGCGCTGTTTGCAAAATACGAGAGGCGTCCGCTTGGCGAGAAGAAGCGGCTCGTCGGCGAAGCCGTGCCCTATGGCCGGATGGGCAGGCCCGACGACCTGGCGGGCGCCGCCGTCTTCCTCGCCTCCGACGACGCCGACTACGTCGTCGCCCAGACGTTCAACGTCGACGGCGGCAACTGGATGAGCTGAGGCGCAGGCAGCGTCGAAACGCGGTCTGTCCGTCTAAGAAAGCGCAAGGGAATGGCCTGTTGGCGCCCTGCGCGCCCAAATGCTTGCCATTCAGGGAGACGCTTGTCGCGAGGTCTGAGATTGCGGTTGCTGCGCGGACGGCGGCGCTTTGTCCGGCGAACAGGATAGAATAAGTTCTCCCGCTACAAAGACAATGCCGACGATTCCGGCAAGCGCAACCGATAGTTTAGAATTCCCTACATATTTGAATATGTCTTCGTTCCCAACAGAAATTATTAGAAGGAAGAAAGGGTACAATACGCTACCGTTAAGGAGATCAACGATTATTTTTCTTCTATCTGTTGATATAAATCTATACATCCTAACCGCCGATGTTATTGCAGCGCAGAAAATCGCTATGACAATGGTTACAGCGTCGGCGCTGTACCAGCCCGGGAAAACAAGGTTTAGAAAGGCCATATAGCCGGCCGGCTATTTAAATAAGATGGGCAGCCCTTATCAGTAAAACAGCGACGAATCCAGCGCTGGCCCCGACGGCGTCAACGCCAAGCCCGCCCTGTGGCGCAAACAGGCCGAAGACCGCCGCTCCGGCAATTGCTCCGGAGAGAGCGAGCCGCAACACTCGCAATTTAAGAAGCACGTCAGTTCTTATCGCTGCGTGGACCCCCGGCTTATTGCTCCAACGGCGGGAGAACGACCGCCATTTGAGCCCTTCGTTTTCCGGCTCACCCTCGAACCCGAGTTCTTGTTTTTGACGACTTTTTTTATTCATCGAGCGTCAGCGCCATCGCGCACCGAATCCGCGGGTATTTTGGAAACGAAGTCACAGTTGTCAAGCGTTCATATAAATTGTTGATATGGCTGTGGCGTTTGCGATCAACGGTGTGACCGCATCGCCTCGTCGGCCTGAACGACGAAACTCGGGCGCAGATCGCCGCCCCGCGGACCGCAACAACCTAAGCCAAGCTCGCTCTACACCTGCTGATAAGCGTCGGGCGAATGTTCGTCGTCTTTCGGCGCGACCGACATTGCGTGGCCGCGCCAGACGAACTCGTCGCCCGACCACGCCTGCAGCCAGAGATAGGGCAGGAGAAGATCGCGCGCCGCGGAGGCGAAAAGCATCTGAAGCCCGCGCGGCCAATCGGCGAGATAGGCGAGCAGCGCCTCCGCCCCGTACCAGAGGATGGCGATCGCGGCCATTGCTAAGGCCGGATCGCCGCCGAGCGCATAAGCCGCCAAGCCGGCCGACAGGATGGGGACGAGCGAGGTCGTGAGGATCTCGGGCGCAAAATAGGGCGCGAAGGTCGCCCGGCGCAGCCGCGCCCAACGCGCCTGCCGCGCCCAGACCTCGCGCCAGCGGCGTCGTCCAAGCGGCTGGCCGAACGAGGCGTCGGCGAGCCGCGCGCGCAGGCCCTGGCGGCGCACGAGCTTGGTCGAGGCGGCGTCTTCGGCGAGCTCGGCGGCCAGCGCCTCGATGCCGCCGCCGGCCTCGAGAACGTCGCGCTTCCAGAAGAGCGTCTTGCCCTGGGCGAAGCCGAAGCCGAGCGAGTCGGCGGTAAATTGCCAGCGCGCCTGGTAGGTGTTCAAGAACGCGCATTCGATCGCCGCCGCGAAGCTTTCGGGCCGCGCGCCGATCGGCGGCGCGCAGACGATGCCGGTGTCGTTCCGCCACGCGGCGCGCAGGCGATGAAGATAGTCAGGCGGCGTCAGCACGTTGGAATCGACGATCGCCACCCACGGCCGCCGGGCGGCGCGCCAGCCTTTGACGACGTTATTGAGCTTCGGATTATGGCTGATCTTGTCGTCGCCGACCAGGATCGCCGCCCGCCGCTCAGGGTGGGCGGCGATCGCCTCGCGGGCGATCGCGATGATCGGATCGTTCGGGTCGGCGACGCAAAAGAGCACCTCGTAGTCGGGATAGTCGAGCGAGAGGATCGCCTCGAGCGTTTCGCGCGAATGCTCGTCGACGCCGCAAAGCGGCTGCACGACGCTGACCGGGGGGACACGCGCCGGCTTCGGCACGGCGCGCCTTGCCCGCCATGCGCGCCTGGCCGCGAGCGTGACGCTCACGCCATGCGCCGCCATTCCCAAACTGGCGACGCCCGCCGCGACCGCTGCAACCGTCATGCTCATCCTGAACGCCGCCCGAATCGGACGGGCCCGAAATATTGCCGCGCCGAAACGACGCTTCTATGAAAGCCCATGATGAAGGCTCCGAAGGTTCGCTTCGCCCCGTCGCCGACGGGGAGAATTCATATCGGCAACGCCCGTACGGCGCTCCTGAATTGGCTCTATGCCAGGCCTCGGCATGGTCTTTTCGTGCTGCGCTATGATGACACGGATCGCGAGCGTTCCAAGGAGCAGTTCGTCGCGGCGATCGCCGAGGACCTCTCCTGGCTCGGCCTTGAGCCGGACTTCGTCTGCCGCCAATCCGAGCGCATCGCCCTTTACGACGCCGCGGCCGCGAAGCTGCGCGCCGTCGGCAGGCTTTACCCGGCCTACGAAACGGCCGACGAGCTCGACCGACGCCGCAAGCGCCAGCAGGCGCTCGGGCGCCCGCCGATCTACGACCGCGCCGCGCTGAAGCTTCAGCCCGAAGAGCGGCGGAAGTTTGAGGCTGAAGGCCGTAGGCCGCATTGGCGTTTCAAGCTCGACGACCGCGTCGTCGCCTGGGACGATCTTGTCCGCGGGCCGAGCCATATCGACTGCGCATCGCTCTCCGATCCCGTGCTTGTGCGGGAGGACGGCTCCTATCTTTATACGCTGACCTCCGTCGCCGACGATATCGATCTTCAAATCACCGAAATCATCCGCGGCGAGGACCACGTCAGCAACACTGCGGTCCAGATCCAGATTTTCGAGGCGCTCGCCGGCGCGTCGCCCCGCTTCGGCCATCATAACCTCTTGACCGACGTCGGCGGCGAGGGGCTTTCCAAACGCACCGGGGCATTGTCGATTGGAAGCTTGCGCGAGGCCGGCTACGAGGCTTTGGCGGTCGCGGCTTTGGCGGTTCTCGTCGGCTCGGCCGAGGCGGTCAGGCCCGTTCATTCGCTCGACGAGCTCGCGTCTCTCCTTGATCTGAAATCGCTCTCGCACGCCGCGAGCCGCTTCGACGAGGCCGAGCTTAAGCAGCTCTCGGCGCGCACGCTGCACGAGACGCCGTTCGAGCGCGTCCGCGGCCGGCTCGCGGCGCTCGGCGTCAAGGGACCGTCGGCCGAGGCGTTCTGGCAGGCCGTTCGCGGCAACCTGTCGCGTCTCGACGAGGCGCAGATCTGGTGGCAGGTCGCGACCGGCGAGATCGCGCCGATCGTCGAGAATTCCGACCTCCTGCGGCAGGCCGTCCTCTGCCTGCCGCCTGAGCCGTGGCGCGCCGACACCTGGCGCGACTGGATCGCCGCCTTGCGCGCCCGCACGGGGCTCAAAGGGCGCGATCTTTATCATCCGCTCCGCCTGGCGCTCACCGGGCGCGACGCCGGCCCGGAACTCGCTCAGCTCCTTCCGCTCATCGGGCGCGCTAAAGCGTTGGATCGATTATCCGCACGCGCCGCTTGACGCCGTCCGGGCCGATCACCTCCGCCGTCTGGCCTTGCTCGGCGCCGACATAAGCGCCCGACTGCGCGTCGCCGGCGGCGATGCCCGAGGTCTCCCGGCTGACCGTCGCCGTCTCTTGGCTCAGCACCGTATCGACGCCCTCGGCGTCGGTGCCGGGCGCCGGTTTCACGCCGCCGGGCGTCGCGGAAGCCACAGGACTTGGCGTCGCACTCGGGGCGGGCGTCGGCCCTTTCGCCTTCGGGTCGGCCTTGGGCCGCGACAATTCGACCGATTTTTCCGCGGTGACGATAATGTCGGACTTCGTCTCGTGCCCGAGCTTGGTTTCAGCGGCGGCGAGCGCGTCGGCCCAGGTCTGGCCCCGGCGGCGGCACGAACAGTTCGGATCGTAGCTCGTCCGGTACTTCAGCGCGTTCGGCGAATCCATGTAGCGGACGCCGGCCGACGAGACCGCCTCGTCGATGTCGCCGCTCGAGGGATAGGTGAAGAGCGTCACCTCCGCGTTCGGGCATTGGGCGCGGCAGAGGTCCTCGAGCGCGCCGAGGCGTCCGGAGCTCGCGGTATAGGAGACGGGGAAGAAGCTGCCGTCGCAGGTTTTCACGCAGACGGCCTTTGATCCCGCATGCGCGCCGGTATCCTGCTCGATGACGGTTTCCTTCATCGTGTCGTCGGGATTAAGCGGCGTGACGGTCACGTCGTCGGTCTGAGGCTTCGTGTTGAACAGCGCGTCGAAGACCGTGCCTTGGTTCTGCTGTCCGCCGCCCCCGCATTCGTCGCGATAGCGGGCGAGCAATTCGCCGCGGCCGCCCGAGCCGCCGCCGGCCCGTGACTGCAAATCGTCGAGATTGGCGCGCATCCTTGCGATCTGCGACGAGATCGAGCCGCATTGCGCGGGCGGGTCGGAGCCGAAAATTAAGAACTTGTGGTTCTCGCAGCCGATCGAGCGCGCGTAGTCCGTCAGGCGGTCGATTTCGCCGCGCTGGCGCTGCGCCGCGGCCTCGTATTGCGCGCCCTGGCCGCTGCGCGTGGCCGCGTCGATTTCTTGCCTCAGCCGCGTGCAGTCCGCGCTTTCCGCGCGCGGCGCGCCTGTAGTCGTCAAGGAGACGGCGAGCGCCGTCAAAGCGGCCGCCGCGGCGAGGCGCGGCAAACGCCGAATGGGTCGTTCGTGCTGCTCCTGCGACAATTCGGCCTCTCCCACCCGAGAACAGCGACCTCGCGCCTCATGGCGGCCCATTGTGGCCTGGCGAAGGCGCGGATCGTGATAAGGAATTCGCCGCAGATTCGCTAGAGGCCGACGCCCGCCCGCGCCGCCGCCGCGGCGGCGCTGTCACGCTGCCGTCATAGCCCCGTCTTCGTCGTTTTATTCAAATGTCCTTCGGTTGAGCGGCGTTTTTCGAGCGTCGGCAGGAAAGGGGGATCGCATGAAATCGTTTCTGCGTCGAACGACGGCGTTGACCGCCGTTTTGAGCTTCGTTCAGCCGGTTCTCGCGGCCGCGGCGCTCGCCCAAAGCGGCCCCTTGGTCACGACCCAGCCGTTTCCGACCCCTGACATCGCGCCCTACTTCGTCAACGAGAACGATTACCGCTGGATTGCGCACCCGGGCGACGACCAGTTGATCGGCCTTTTGCGCCAGAAGATCAAATATGTCTTTGTGATCTTCAACGAGAACCGCTCGTTTGACCACGAATATGGCACGTTCCCCGGCGCAAACGGCATCTATTCCGACCGCGGCGTTCCCCGTCCGGCGTCCGAGACTCCGGGTTTCACGGAAACTTTCACGGATCTTGAGGGCGTGAAGCACATCGTCACGCCCTTCCGCCTTGGACCCGCGCAGAACGCGAACTTCCATGACAGCACCGACCATTCGCACACCGGTCTTGCCTTGAAGATCAACGTCGAGAACGGCGTGGCGCAGATGGATCAGTTTGCGCTCGACGAATATCAGCGCTTCTCGCCGACCGGCGCCTCGAAGGCGGCGCAGCAGGAGGGCTTGGAGTTCGCCGAGCTGGTGATGTCGCATATCGATTGCGACACCATTCCCTTCTTCTGGCGCTACGCGAGCCGCTTCACGCTGTTCGACAACATCTTCGCAACCGAAGACACGCCCTCGACGCCCAACGCCGTCGCCATGATCGCCGGCCAGTCCGGGGAAACGCAGTGGGTCGAGCATCCGAGCACGACGTCGACTGCGACCGCCGACGGCTTCACCGGCCCGCTTTCCGGGACGATCAACGGCGTGAACTACAACGGCCAGACCGGGACGACGCAAGGCCCGCCGCTCGTCAACGATCCGCAGCCCTGGTGGGGCTCCGAGTTCGACTCGACCGCGACGGACCGCGAGCCAACCGCCCCCAACGAGAATTGGAAGCCAACCAACATCGCCTCGAACCTCACCTTCGCGGCGCTGCCTCTAACCTTCATGGGCGGCTGGGCGAAGTGGTTCACGAACCAGGACCGGAACCCGACATTCGATCTTCCCGACGTTCAGAAGGACATCGCCTTCCTCGACACGCGCGGCGGCCAACCTGTTCCCTGGCGCTGGTATCAGAATGGCTACGACCTGGAGCCGACCGATGCCGGCGGCGTCGCCTCCCACGACAACTACGTCAGCCACCACAACGGCGCGCAATATTTCGGCTACGTCTCCGACAACCCGGCGGAGCAGGAGAACCTGCGCGGCGAGGGCGACTTCTTTTCCGACATCGCCGGCGGCAAACTGCCCTCGCAAGGCGGCGTGTTCTACATCCGCGGCGGCTATGCCAACATCAAGGGCGCTAAGCCGGTCATCGAAAACAACAAGTTTCCCAATCCTGCCGGCCTGACGTCGACCGATATCGCGGCGATCGACGCCGCCAAGGCCGGCGACGACGACCATCCCTCCTATTCGGACAGCCAGCTCAGCGAAGCGATGGCGGCTCGCGTCATCAACGCCGTCGCGAGCAATAAGGACATCTGGGAGCACAGCGCGATCGTCATCACCTACGACGAATCGGACGGCCTCTGGGACCACGTTCCGCCGCGCATCTTGAGCTACGGCCCCGACAAGCTGCCGCTCGCCCGCGGCGTGCGCATTCCGATGCTGGTGATCTCGCCCTATGCCCGCGTCCACGCGGTCAGCCACGCCGAGGGCGACCACAATGCGGTCATCGAGACGATCAACGCGATCTTCGGCCTGCCGCCGCTGTCGCAATTGCCCAATGAGGCGGCGGCGCTCGAGGCGGGCAATAGCGCCTATTTCAACCAGTTCGCGCCGGCCGGGTTTGAGCAGAAATATCTTGGTCCGCGCGACGCCAATTCGCCGATCACCGACAGCCTGCTCTCGGCCTTTGATCCGGCGCGGCTGAACGGCGCGCTGCCGCCGCTGCCCGGCTCTTACGCCGAAATTCCGGACAGCGTCGTCGAAACGTTCCCGCATTACGGCGGCAAGGGCTGCGCGGCGCTCGGCATCGTGCCTGAGGACGTGCGCCTGAACCTCGTCGCCTCGCCGCCGAGCTGGTTCAACACGTTGCCGTCGACGCTGCCGGCCTATAACGCCGACGCCCCCCTTTAAAAAGGCGACTTTCAGGGAGCTTCGGCGGGGACCTTGGTCGCCGCCGAAAGCAAGGCTAAGCTCGCGGCCCACGGGCGGGCTAAGCCTTCAGCGCGATCAATTGCCGGGTCCCTTTCTGATGTCCCTGTTTCGCCTCGCCGCGGCCGCGGCGCTCGTATTCGGCTTGGCGACGGAAGCCGAAGGCCAGGCGATCGTCCGCCGAATCCAATCGGAGGGCGTGATCCGCTGCGGCGGCGTGCCGCGCGTCGGACTGCTCGGCGCCGACGACAAGGGCGTCGAGCGCGGCCTTTATGTCGATCTCTGCCGGGCGATCGGCGCCGCCCTCCTCGGCGCCGCCGTGCGCGTCGAAATCCACGAATATGATTCCGACGTCGCCTTCGACGCCCTGCGCGACGGCGGCGACGAGCTCGCCTTCCTCACCGCGGCGGAAATCCTCGCCGCCAATCTGACGCGGATCGTCGCGCCAGGCCCGACCGTCTACTATGACACGACCCAAGTCATGGTCGCCCAGTCGTCGCCCGCCCGCAGCCTCAGCGACCTTGCCGGCAAGTCGATCTGCTTTCTTCAGACCGACAGCGCCGAGCGGCATCTCAACGCGTGGTTTTCCGCCCATAAGCTCGACTTCATCCACATGGCCTACCGGGAAGACCTGGAGATGTACGACACGTACAACGTCCAGGTCTGCAAGGGGCTCGCGGCCGAAACGACGACGCTCGCCGGCGTTCGGCTGAACGGCGGCGTCAATCATCTTCAAAGCCGGATCCTGCCCGACACGCTGGCGGTTTTTCCGGTGATGGCGGCCGTCAACGTCTCCGACCCGCAATGGGAGGCGATCGTGACCTGGGCGGTCCACTCGCTGGTGCGCGCCGACACGCCGACGGCGGAGTGGGAATCGGGCGGGGTTGACGGCTTGCCCATCCCTGGCAAGATTTTTGGCCTTGCCGACGATTGGCAGAAGCGCGTCGTTGCGTCTGGAACCTACGACGACCTCTATCGCCGCAATCTCGGCGACGGCTCGCCCTTAAAGCTGCCGCTCGGCGTCAACGCGCTCTGGCGCGACGGCGGCCTCTTCGCCCCGCCCTACGTCGAATAGAAAGAGCAAAAGTCGCCGATCCGCATTGCCAGACTTCGCCGGGGCAATGCCGGGTCAAGGGAGCTGGGGCGCGCATTTGAACCCGCCGCTCGCCTCTTGAGCCCGCTTCCGCCATATTGGCCCGATGGCCGACGCCGCTTCTCAAGCCTCCAACGCGCCTGAGTTCACGGTCAGCGAATTGTCGAGCGCGCTGAAACGCGCCATCGAAGACGGCTTCGGCTTCGTGCGCGTGCGCGGCGAGGTCTCCGGCTATCGCGGGCCCCATTCCTCCGGCCACGTCTATTTCTCGCTGAAAGATCAGAACGCCCGCCTCGACGCCGTGATCTGGAAGGGCGTGTTCTTGCGCATGCGGGTCAAGCCTGAAGAAGGCATGGAGGTCGTCGCGACCGGCAAGATCACGACCTTTCCCGGCAAGTCCGCCTATCAGATCATTGTCGATACGATCGAGCCCGCCGGGATCGGCGCGCTGCTGGCGCTTCTTGAGGCGCGGCGGAAGCAACTTGCCGCCGAAGGCCTGTTCGACGCCGCGCGCAAGAAGAAGTTGCCGTTCCTGCCGCGCGTGATCGGCGTCGTGACCAGCCCGACCGGCGCCGTCATCCGCGACATCCTGCATCGCCTCGCCGATCGCTTCCCGACCCACGTGCTTGTCTGGCCGGTGCGCGTGCAGGGCGAGACGTCGGCGGCCGAGGTCGCCGCCGCCATTCAGGGCTTCAATGCGCTCGACGCGCGCGGCGAGCTGCCGCGTCCGGACGTCATCATCGTCGCGCGCGGCGGCGGCTCGCTCGAGGACCTTTGGAGTTTTAATGAGGAGATCGTCGTGCGGGCGGCGGCTCAGAGCGCGATCCCGCTCATTGCCGCCGTCGGCCACGAGACCGACTGGACGCTCATCGATTACGCGGCCGACCTGCGCGCCCCGACGCCGACCGCCGCCGCCGAGCTCGCAACGCCCGTGCGAAGCGAGCTGCTCGCGACGCTCGCCGATCTTGAGGCCCGCGCCGCCGGCGCGGCGCGCCGCCTCGTCGAGCGGGCGGGCGCGAACTTTAAGGCGCTCGTCCGCGCGCTTCCGGACGCAGAAGCGCTGCTTGCGACGCCGCGCCAGCGGCGCGACCGCGCCGACGCGGCGCTCCGCGCTTATATCCGCGCCTTCCTCGCCAAACGCGCCCTCGTCGTCGGCGAGGCTTGGCGGCGGCTTGCGCGGCAATCGCCGTTGGCTCGCCTTGCGCGCGTGCGCGAGCGCGAGCAGGCCTTAGGCGCAAGGCTTAGGCGCGCCTGGGCGATCGCCGAGCAGCGCCGCCGCGACCGGCTGGAGGCGCTAGCGCGCGATCTTAGGCGCGAAGCAAGCCGCGATTTCCGGCGACGGAGTGAGCGCTTGGGCCAGCTTTCCCGCCGCGTGGCGGCGCTTTTAGGCGCGCAGAGCCGCAGACTGGCCGACGCGTCTCAGGCGATCGAGACGATTTCGGCGCGCTTGCGCCGCGCCCATCGCGAGGGCCTGACGCGCCGCCGCGCCCGCCTCGCCGCGGCCACGCAAGTGCTCTCGGCCGTGAGCTATCGCAGCGTCTTGGCGCGCGGGTTTGCGCTGGTGAAGGACGAAGAAGGCAAGGCGCTGCGCGCCGCGGCCGAAGTGAAGGCGAAGCAGCACTTGAAGATCGAATTTGCCGACGGCGAAGTTGCAGCGACGGCGGCGGGCGCCAAGCCGCGCAAGCGCGCCCGCGAGGACCAGGCGACGCTCTTCTAACTCCCCTCTCCCTTTGGGAGAGGCGCCGGGGGTGAGGGGGCCGGGGGTGAGGGGTTCGAGCGCTTGGCGCTGTCTTAGTCGCCGCTCGCTTCCCCCACCCTGGCCCTCCCCCTTTGGGGGAGGGAAGAAAGCGTCACCCGCGATGCGCAGAGGTCGGCGATGACGCAGGCTTCGCAGTTCGGCGCCCGCGCCTTGCAGACGTAGCGGCCGTGCAGGATCAGCCAATGGTGCGCGTGCCGCAGATATTGCGGCGGGATCAGCTTCAACAGCCCCGCCTCAACCTCGAGCGGCGTCTTGCCTTTGGCGAGCGGAATGCGGTTCGAGACGCGGAAGACATGCGTGTCGACGGCGATCGTCGGCTCGCCGAAGGCGATGTTCAAGACGACGTTGGCGGTCTTTCGCCCGACCCCCGGCAGCGCCTCGAGCGCCTCGCGGTCGTTTGGCACTTGCCCGCCGTGGTCGCGGATGAGCGCTTCCGAAAGGGCGATGACGTTCTTCGCCTTGGCGCGATAAAGGCCGATCGTCTTGATGTGCTCGATGAGGCCCGCTTCGCCGAGCGCGGCCATCTTTTCCGGCGTGTCGGCCTTGGCGAAGAGGGCCCGCGTCGCCTTGTTGACGCCGGAATCGGTCGCCTGCGCCGAGAGCACGACGGCGACGAGCAAGGTGAAGGCGTTCTTGTGCTCAAGCTCGCCCTTCGGCTCAGGGTTCGCGGCGGCGAGCCGGGCGAAGACGGCCTCCGCTCTCGCTCTCGGCGTCAGGGCGCGCGGTTTGGGGTTGTGCGCGGGCATCGGCGTTCTATAGTCGAGCTTTTCAGGCGCCGCCAAGGCGAGACGAACGCTTTAACCGTCGTGACCGACGAGCCCCGCCCGGAGACGCCGCTCTATTCGGTGAGGATGTCGCCGCACCGGTCGCTGCCGCGATCAGGCTTCCGAGCGTTGATGATCGGCTGCTTCTTTGCGAGCGCGGTCTACAGCCTGCCGTTCTTCCTGATGGGCGCCTGGCCGGTCGTCGGCTTTTTAGGTCTCGACGTCTTGGCTCTCTACCTTGCCTTCAAGATCAACTACCGCGCGGCGCGGGGCTTTGAGGAGCTGAGCGTCACATATCTCGAACTCCTGTTTGCGCGGGTGAGCGCGGTCGGCTTGCGCCGCGAATGGCGGTTCAACCCGACATGGGTCAGGCTCGAGCGGGTCGAGGACGAGGATTACGGCATGAGGAGGCTCTGGCTCTTGAGCCGCGACCGGCGCTGGGAGATCGGCGGATTTTTGGGCCCTGAGCAGCGTGCGGCGGTCGCCAACCGCTTGGGCAGCGCGCTCGCCGAGGCGCGGCGCGGCCTCCGGCGGAATTGAGCCAAAAAAGCGCGCGCTCTTTCAAGCGCCGCTTAAGACGAAGTTGCGGCGGTCGTGCGCGACGCATTCGGCCAAGTGCTCGCTCAAAGCGCGGATGCGCCCGAGACTGCGCGTGTCCTCGTGCGTCACCAGCCAATAGGCGCGCATCGCGCTTCGCTCGGGCAATACGCGCTTTAAGTCGGCAAAGCGGCGGGCGATATAATCATGCACGACGCCGAGCCCGACGCCGGCGCGCGCCGCTTCAAGCTGTCCAACGGCGTTCGCGCATTCAAAGACCGTCGGCGCGCCGCCATAGAGCTCGCGCACATAGCCAAGCGCGGTCGAGTAGGCGTGCTCCTCGATATAGCCGATCAGGCGGCGATCATGGAGCTCCTCAACCGACTTCGGCGCGCCGTGAACCTTGAGATAGTCCGCGCTCGCGTAGATCCCGAGCGAATAGTCGGTCAGCCGCCGCGCGACGAACCGCCCGCTTTCCGGCTTGTCGAGCCCGATGACGATGTCGACCTCGCGGCGCGCAAGGGGCGTCAAGCGCGGCAGCGGCGCAAGCTGGAGCCTGACCCTTGGATGCCGCTCGACAAAGCTCTTCAGCGCGCCCGGCAGGTAATAAGTCGAGAAGCCGTCCGGCGCGCCGATGCGCACGTCGCCAGCAAGCTCGACGTCGATGTTCGAGACCTCGCCCTGCGCATGCAGGAACGCGCTTTCCATCTCTTCGGCCGCTTTCAAGAAGCGCTCGCCGGCGCCGGTGAGCCTCGCGCCGCTGGTCCGCCGCTCGAAAAGCCGCGCCCGCAGCGCCGTCTCGAGCGCGGCCACCCGCCGGCTCACCGTCGCATGGTCGATTTTCAGCGCTTTCGCCGCCGCCACAAATTGCCCGGCGCGCGCGACCACGAGAAAAACACGGACATTGTCCCAATCCATGGGTCCGCCCTTAGCCGTTTCTTGCACACGTGATGCGCGAACTCAAAAATTGCTGTGCAGGAAAGCCTCAGGCAAAGTGCCCGTCAAGTCGGAGCGAAACGGGTCTCTAAAGGAGCAGGCGATGATTGATTACGGACATTTCATCGGCGGCAAGCGCGTCGCCGGGACCTCGGGCCGCAAGGGCGAGGTCTTTCAGCCGCTCGACGGCACGGTGAGGGCTCAAGTCGCGTTTGCGAGCGCCGAGGAGGTGCGCGCCGCGGTCCTGAACGCCAAGAAGGCTCAGGTCGGCTGGGCTGCGACCAATCCGCAGCGCCGCGCCCGAGTGCTGATGAAGTTCTACGAGCTCATCGTCAAGAAAATGGACGAGCTCGCCGAGTGTCTCGCCCGCGAGCACGGCAAGACCCTGGTCGACGCCAAGGGCGACATTCAGCGCGGCATCGAGGTGCTCGAATTTTCGTTCGGCGTCCCGCATCTGATGAAGGGCGAGTTCACCGACGGCGCCGGCCCCGGCATCGACACCTATTCGATGCGCCAGCCGCTCGGCGTCGTCGCCGGCATCACGCCGTTCAACTTTCCGGCGATGATCCCCTTATGGAAGCTCGCGCCGGCCATCGCCTGCGGCAACGCCTTCATCTTGAAGCCTTCGGAGCGCGACCCGGGCGTGCCCTTAAGGCTTGCCGAGCTGTTCATCGAGGCGGGCGGCCCGCCCGGCGTCTTGAACGTCGTCAACGGCGACAAGGTCGCCGTCGACGCGATCCTTGACGATCCGGACATCAAGGCGATCGGCTTCGTCGGCTCGACGCCGATCGCCCATTACATCTATTCGCGCGGCACGGCGTCAGGAAAGCGCGTCCACTGCTTCGGCGGCGCGAAGAACCACCTCGTCGTCCTGCCCGACGCCGACATGGATATGACCGTCGACGCGCTGATCGGCTCCGGCTACGGCTCGGCCGGCGAGCGCTGCATGGCGGTCTCGGTCGCCGTGCCGGTCGGCGAGAAGACCGCCGACGAACTGGTGCGCCGTCTCGCGCCCCGCGTCGAATCGCTGAAGATCGGCCCGTCGACCGACGCCTCCGCCGACTTCGGGCCGCTCGTCAGCAAGGCGCATCTCGACAAGGTGAAGTCCTATATCGATCTCGGCGTGAAGGAAGGCGCGAAGCTCGTCGTCGATGGGCGCGGCTTTAAGATGCAGGGCTACGAGAACGGCTTCTATCTCGGCGGCTCGCTGTTCGATCGCGTCGCCAAGGACATGCGGATCTACAAGGAAGAGATTTTTGGCCCTGTGCTGTCTGTCGTCCGCGCGCACCGCTACGAGGAGGCGCTTCACCTTTGCAACGACCATGAATACGGCAACGGCGTCGCGATCTTCACCCGCGACGGCGACGCCGCGCGCGACTTTTCAAGCCGCGTCCAGGTCGGCATGGTCGGGGTCAACGTGCCGATCCCGGTGCCGGTCGCCTACTACACGTTCGGCGGCTGGAAGCGCTCGGGCTTCGGCGACCTGAACCAGCACGGGCCCGACTCGATCCGCTTCTACACGAAGACGAAGACGGTCACGTCGCGCTGGCCGTCTGGTGTGAAAGAAGGCGCGGAGTTCGTCATCCCGACGATGAATTGAGGAAGACCGTGGGGCAGGCGCCGAGGCTCCCCTTCTCCCCGTTCCACGGGGAGAAGGTGGCCAACGGCCGGATGAGCGACTGTCTTGTCGGTCAAGCGGTTTTCCAATGAGTTTTGGTTCGCAGGATTGCGTTGAGGATGGTGAGGAGTTGGCGCAGGCAAGCGATGAGGGCGACCTTTTTGGGCCGG
>Ga0187782_10000308_pt1 | contig 32138 bp, 27 predicted proteins | sample 0715_SJ02_MP15_2_FD_132454 | JGI IMG/M metagenome (GOLD analysis project Ga0187782, IMG submission 132454) | Tropical peat soil microbial communities from peatlands in Department of Meta, Colombia - 0715_SJ02_MP15_20_MG | ecosystem: Environmental > Terrestrial > Soil > Wetlands > Peat | place... | reverse complement strand
GGCTTCTGCAGCAGTTCATATGATGCACTGATGACCAGCTGGAGATACTGTTCCTTTCCATTATCCCTGCGGTTATTTCCGGAATAAATCGCAGATTTGTTAAAAATCCATTGCGTCGTTGTATCCAGCAAGGTGACAAATGGCTCCTTCATCACTTCCCGGTCAAACCAGAAATGCACACCGGTAATGGGGGATGTTCTGATCTCCTTCAGATGTGCAAACTCCGGCACGTTCTGCCTGATCTCCTAAGGCAGCAATTCCGCCAACGCTTCGTGCGGTACCGCGAGGACAAACGCTTCGGCGGATTCCTGTCGTCCTCCGTCGAACTCGACGCTCTCCAGTCGGCCGTGCCGAAAATGGAGCGCCCGCACAGGCATCCGCAAGTTTACTTCCCCGCCGCGACGCTCGATCTCCGCCTGGCAGCCGTCGTATAACTGCGCCAGCGGCACCGCCGGAACTCCCATCCGGTAACCGGTGCGGTTCGAAAGGAATCCCTTCCAGAAGACATCAACGCCGAAGTGCGCGTCTGTTTTGTCCAGTTCTTCATCGAGTGCGCTAACCAGGACCACCTGCCAAAATCGCTCGATAGCGCCGGGGGTCTGCTTCCTTTTCCGCAGCCAGTCGAGCATCGAAATGCCGCCGGGCGTATCGAGGTCCTCCGTATGCCCTTTCCCGCGGAGTATCTCGAACAACGCGCTCGCGATGGACCACCTGTCCGCTTGACTCAAGGGGGAAAACGTCAGAAACGAGCCCGTCATGTGAAACGGTGCAGGCAGCAGTCCCGCCTGCATGGTTCCGGTTCTTCCCTGGAGGTCCTGGAACAACAAACGATCAAAATATCTGATCTTGTCCTGAGCGCCGACGCGCCGGTAGAAGTCTTCGAGGTTCGTGCAGCAGCCGAGGGTCACATGCTGGCAGTTGTCCACATGCTCGCCGTCCGGCAACACATAGGAAGTGGCGCGGCCCCCCAGAAAAGGCCGCTGCTCAAACAGACGCACGCGCCAGCCTGCTTCAGCCAGCGATACGCCCGCTGACAGCCCCGCTAGCCCGCCGCCGATCACGATCACGTTTGGCAAGGATGTTCTCTTTCGTGTGGCGCCCGAACCGCGCCTTGGCCACCAATTTCAGTTTCTCGGCTTTCGTGAGCCGCACCCGGCCGCCGAAAACGTCAAAATCCACCGACTCGATTCGCGCCAGCAGTGCACTGTAGGTATGCACCAGAAGCCACAAAGTGGCGCGGCTATCTTCCTCGATTATCCCGAGCAACTGCGAACCTTCTTCGTACAGTTTCCACGCCCGTTCCGCCTCGAACCGTAGCAATTCCCGCATACCGAGGCTCGTCTCGTTGCGGCCCAGGTCTTCCTGCGTCACGCGGTAGTGCGCCAGGTCTTCCTCAGGCAGATAAACACGCCCGAGTTTGTAATCTTCCTGCACGTCGCGAATGATGTTGGTGAGTTGAAACGCCAGTCCCAGCTTCTCGGCAAACTCGAGCGCGCGGAAATCGTGGAAACCAAAAATGTGTGTGCAGGTCAGGCCAACCGTTCCCGCGACGCGATAGCAGTACTCCTTCAGCCGCTCGAACGAAGGGTAGCTCTGCACCGTCAAGTCCATCTCTGCGCCGGAAATCAAGTCATGCAAGTAGCGTGACGGCATCTTGTAGCGTTCGATGGTGTCGACCAGCGCCGGCAAAATCTGTGCCGCTCCCTTCAAGCCCGCGAAGGGAGAAGCAATGGCCGCGGAGCCATCGACCACCTGCTCCTGTTTGGTGATCGCCTGGTCCAGGGCTGCGCGCCATTTCGCAAGCCCGCGTTGTTTCGCGGCCAGGTCCGCGCCCTCATCGGATACGTCATCGATCAGGCGCATGAACGCATAAAGCGCCACAATCCCATCCCGCTTCGGCTTGGGCATCAGGAAAAATGCCGGGTAGAAACTGCTGTTCGAGCCCTTCGCGATCCGGTGACACTCCTCGTAGGAGCCGTGCACGTCCAGCAGCACCGGTGCCGCCTGCTCATTCGAGACAGGTGTGCGTACCGCTTCGTTGATCGGCGTAGGACTACTCGAAAATACCTGCGTCACCAACGCACGCCCGAGCAACCGCACCTGCTTCGATTTGCTCACTTCCGGCCGTCGATGCAGCGTGTCGTAGCCCATCTTTTCAATCGCGTCGAGAACGGCCAGCCCCCCGCGGCTGAACATCTCGAGGTCCACGCTCAACTTGCCCTCGACCATTTTCGAGAGCGGCATGCCCTTTTCGAAAAGGGCGCGCGTGTAGTCGACCAATTCCTTCATCAGGGCCGCGTAGCGGTGATCGAACTTTTTCTCGACGATCTCTTGCTCGCCGAGCCCGTGCGCCGCAGCGCGATCGAGCGGGATGTAGATTCTTCCCTTCTCGAGGTCTCGTGCCACGTCTTGCCAGAAATTCGCGAGTTGCAGCGCCGTGCACGTTGCGTCCGACAACTTCTGCCGAGTTTCGTCCCGATAGCCGCAGAGATAAAGGACCAGCCGGCCGACCGGATTCGCCGAGTACACGCAATAATCGAGAACTCCGGCCCAAGTGGCGTAGCGGTTCACAACCTGATCTTGGCGGAATGCCTTCAGCAAGTCCGCGAAGGGCTGCTTCGGCACATCCTTGCTCAGAACCGTCTCGCGCAGCGCGACGAAGACCGGGTGCGACGGCTTGCCTTCGTAGCAAGCACCCAGTTCCGTCTCCCACCAGCCAAGCAACTCGATCGCGCGGTCCTTCGAAGGGATTTCGTCGCCCAAATCGTCCGCCCAACGACAGTACGCATAGACGTTATAGAAATGTTGGTGCAGTTCCTTCGGAAGCAGCCAGGAGACCACGTTGAAATTCTCGTAATGGTGCGTCGCCAGCCATTTGGTGTACTCCTGCGCCGTTTTCGGCGTACACCCGTTCGCCGGCAAATTCTCCATGATCGACAGTTCGCCTGGGCGCAACATTACTAAACGATTTTCCTGTTCCTTAGCTTACTGTGGACTGGACCGTCAGAAGGTCCTGGTTTCACGCTTTTATGGCCTAACAGCCAGCTTGATCTCTCCGCTGCGTGCCTTCATCCGCTCGAATGCTTGCGGGAGATCTTCCAATCGAATCTCTTCGGTCACGAACTCCTCGGCGGAAACGTCGCCACGCCGAACGGCCTCGAGCGCCTCGCGAATGAACCGCGGCGTGTGGTGGAACGGGGAAATCATCTTGATCTCGGAATAGTGAATCATGGCAGGCTCGATCTCGACGCGGGTGCCGGAAGGCAGTCCGCTGAAGAAGTTCACCACTCCTCCGCGACGCACCATTTTCAAAGCCTGCTGCCAGGTTGCCGGGTTCCCTGCGGCCTCCACCACGGAATCGGGCCCGCGCCGCTCCTCCGTCAAATCGCGCACCGCTGCGACCACATCCGGTATCTCGGTGACGTTGATCGTGACCGCCGCCCCGAGTTTCCGTGCCACATTGAGCGGTCCCTCGCGCCGCGCCAGCGCAATAACGCGCACCCCGCGCCGGGAAAGCATGCGCACATATTTCAGCCCAATGGGGCCACAGCCGATGACGGCCGCCGTGTCGCCGGTGCGCACTTCCATTTCATGAATGCCACGCAGCACGCACGCCAAGGGCTCCACGAACGCCGCGCTATGATCGTCCACAGAGTGCGGTACCTCGAGCATGTTCTCCCGGACAATCCGCCCCGGAATCCTCATGTACTCCGCGTAAGCTCCGTTGTTAAAGAGCAGGTCGTCGCAAAGATTCTCCTGGCCGCGCCGGCAATGGTAGCAACGGAAGCAAGGAGCCGAATTCGCAGCAATCACCCGCGTCCCCAAGCGCCATTTCGGGTCCACGCGCTTCCCCATGGCAACAATCTCACCGACAACCTCATGCCCGAACACGGCGGGCGGCTGGATCATCTTTTCGTGATAGCCGCGCTTCCAGACTTTCAGGTCTGTGCCATCCGTCAGCGCCAGCCGAACGCGCAGCAGTACCTCGTCCGCCGCCAGCGCCGGCACCTCGATCTGTTCGATTCGCAGGTCCTCGCTGCCGTAGAGCACGGCTGCGGTCATCTTTGAGGGTACGGAAATGCGAACTGGGGCGAGCTCTTCCTCTAGTCCGGTCTCCGGTTTCTTTGTAGACGCTGCTCTCATGCGTGCGTTATCAATATTTTTAGCGATTCTTCCGTCGGCCTGTTCGCCAGTTCCAGCCCTTCCTGGATTCTAGCCAATGGAAACCGGTGGGTGATAATATCCATCACCGGCAGTTTCTTCTCCAGCACCAGCGCCGCCGCACTATCTTGGATGTCCACAGCCGCACTGTAGCTGCCCAGGATTTCCTTTTCGTCGATCCCCACTGCAGCCGCCGGAAACTCGATCTTTGTCACAGGGTCGTTCGCAGCAAAGAGAAGCACTCTTCCCCCTGGCCTCGCCGCTGCCAACGCCTCGATGACTACCGACGGATGAGCCACTGCAACCAGGACGGCATCCGCCCCACGACCTTCCGTCCGGGCCCGAAGTTCTTCCACAAGCTTACCACTTATAGGGTCAAATGACTCTACCGCACCTAATTTCAGGCTCTTCGTCCGCCGGGTGGCCATCGGGTCACTTGTATAGATGCGCGCGCCGACGGTCCTGGTAACCATCAGCAATTGCAATCCAATAGGGCCACATCCCACAATCAGCACAGTCTCTCCGGCCGCCACCCGCGCTTTCTGCACCGCCTTCACTATGGTGTTGATGGGCTCGATGAACGTGGCTTCTTCAAAGCTCACATTGTCTGGAAGGGGGACGATGCCGCGCTCCGCCACCCATGGCATGGCCTTCACATACTCGCCGAAGCCGCCACCGTTCGGGGTGAATCCCCCCGTCAGGCCGGTGGTTTTATATTGCTTGCACTGCGAAAACAGCCGGTTCTTGCAGTAAAAACAAGCGTCGCAGGGAATATGGTGAAAGCTCATGACCCTTTCGCCCAGCTTCCATTTAGTGACGCCTGGCCCGATCGCGACAACCGTTCCCCCGAGCTCATGCCCCAGGATTTGCGGCGGCTCCACGTAACGCTGGAAGATCTTCTTGATGTCTGTTCCGCAAATCCCGCAAGCCGCCACCTTGATGAGCACCTCTCCCTCGCCCACCACCGGCACGGGCACCTCTTCTACCCGCACCACGCCCTTTTCACGGTAAACCCCGGCCCGCATCGTCTTCGGTATGGGCCCAAGTGTCCTCACCTGTTCCACGAGCGCCCCCGTTCCACTCATCGCGACGCCATCTCAGACGATCCTCCTGGCACTCCCGCGGTGACCGTCTGGACATAGCCGTCCAGAAAACTGGCCAGCCGTTTTGCGGCGCGCCGGCTCTGGTTTCCGAACCGCACCAGGGCCGGAAGAGCAAGTGGATTTTTCATCAGTTCCCGGATCACCTTGATCACGCTGATCTGGTGTTTATCGGACAACGTCAGATTGAAATTGATCGGGAGATCCTCATCGGCCGTGTCGCTGATCGCCCGGACCACCACGCTGCGTGCTCCCCAGGCACTCGCCTCCTTCACAATGTCAAAACTCTCCATGTCCACCGATTGAGCGCGGGAAGAACAAGACTGCTTGTGCGTTGCCTTCAGAAGAACCTGGCCCGTCGTGAACAAGCAATTTGCTTCGACCGCCCCTCCCTTCAAAGCTTGCTTCCTCAGGCCCTCGTCCACTCTCAACCGGTCCGACTGCAGATCGGCGTGGCTATTTTGCGAAATGAGCACTTGTGGAGCGATGATGTCACCCGGGGCCAGACCTTTCTCGAGGGCTCCTGCCAGCCCACTCGAGATGCAAATGTCAAAGTGACAGCCATCGTCGGCCATCCGCATCATCAAGCCCATCGCACGGGCAGCAGACTCCGTGCCAACGCCGGTTACCAGCGCGGTAATTTCCGCGTTTCCGGCATTCGTCTTCCACAAGCGCAGCCCGTCGTAGTCGATGGAACGAAATGCCCTGAGTTTGCGCCACGGCGCAAACTCCTCATCCACTGCAAATGTCACCAGCACTCTCATCCGTTTGTCCCTTTTTCCCCATTTATCTTTTCACTCTTGCGCTTCTTCTTTCTTCAAGCGGCTTTCCTGATCTTCTTCGCTCTCCCGGCCTTCACGTACCCATTCGTCTGATACCAGCGCACGGCCCGCTCGAGCGCCGCCGCCACCCGCCCCGGCTGAAAACCAAGTTCCCTCTTTGCTCGCGAGCAATCCACAAACATCTTGTGCTGAGCAATCTTCACGCCCTCCACGGGGATCTGTGGCTCTTTTCCAACCAACCTTGAAAACGCGCTCTCCACATACGCCACGCCGAGCGCCACTCCATGCGGAATCTTCATCCCCGGGGCTCGCAAACCGGTGATGCCCGCCAGAACATCCAACAGACCCTTGAGCGTCAGATTTTCCGCGCCCAGCAGATATCGCTCCCCGACTTTGCCTTTCTCCGACACAAGCAAATGCCCCGCGGCGCACTCTTCCACGCCTACAAAGTTCAATCCGGTCTCCACATACCCGGGCATCTTGCCGTTCAGAAAATCCAGGATGATCTTTCCTGTGGGTGTCGGCTTCCAATCCCACGGTCCCACCGGCGTGGTCGGCATCGCCACGATCGCCGGCAATCCTTCTTTCGCCGCTCGCAAAACCTCTTGTTCCGCCATCCACTTGGAGCGCTTGTAGTGCCCGATCATCTCCTCGAGCTTGGCGTCGGTAAATTCGTTGGGCAGTTCCGGACGGTCCACGGCAATCGTCGCCACCGTGCTTGTGTAAACCAGTTGCTCGATTGCGGCATTTTTCGCAGCCCCCAGGAGATTCTTTGTCCCGCCCACATTCGAATCGTAAATCTCCTGCGGGTGCTTTGCCCACAGCCGGTAATCGGCCGCGACATGAAACACGCGCTTCACACCCTTCATCGCGCGTTCGAGCGAAGCGGGATCCCGCAAATCTCCGGTCACATATTCGAGCGACAAATCGCTGATGGCGCGATTGCTGCTCGAGGGGCGCATCAGCACGCGCACAATCTCACCTCGCGCTACGAGCTGCCGCGTTACGTGGCTCCCGAGGAACCCTGCCGCGCCGGTAACGAGCGTCGTCATAGCCGGGAATTCCTCATTTCGCCCAAACTCCCGCCCAGTTGCCAACTTAATATCTTCCAGAAGTCTCCGGCCTTCGGGTTCATTCCGAGGAGCGCCGCGGTTTCATAGCCTGCATGGCACTGGCAGTTCTCACACTCCGGATTCAAACCACGTCCGTAATTTTCCCAGATCGTGTCTTCCACCAACGCTTTGTAACTCTTTGCGTGGCCGCTGTTCACAAAGCTGCATGGGCCAGACCAGCCTTGTGGCCCATACACAGGTCCGCCCCAGACGCTGCAATCGAGTTCCCTCTCGCCGCGCAGATACTCGAGATAAATTGGCGAGATCATCAGGTTGTAAGCCCCCAGCCGATCGCTCGCCTCGCGAAACCTCTGATGCATCTTCTCATGAAACTTCGCGCTGCCGTTCCGGCACAGCTTCTGCTCCGGGTAAACAGGTGAAAGCACGTAGCCATCGACGTGCATGGCATGAAGCATCTCATAGAGAGCGGACAGATCGTGTACCTCTGTGTCCGGGTAAACCGTACTGGTTACCAAGACAAAAAAGCCCGCATTCTTTGCCGCTTTCACTCCATCCACCGCTTCCGCGAAGAGTCCGGTTCTCCTCGCGCGCGTGTCATGTACGCTCTCTGTCCCATCGAGCTTCACGTTCCAAAAGAAATTCGTATAGGGAGGAATCATGTGCAGGCGCCGGCGGATCAGTGTCCCATCCGTACACAGAAACAGGTGACGCCCTCGCTCGAGGATGGTCCGCGTCAACGCCGCAATCTCGGGATACTCGAGGGGCTCGCCTCCGCAGATGGAAACAATGGGTGTCCGGCACTCTTCGACGGCCACCACGCACTGTTCTAGCGTGAGCGTGGATGTTCCTTCGGCGGCGGAATTGCCGTTCGTTCCGCCACACGTCGACACGCAACCGCCAAGCGGGTCCAGCCAAAGCATCAGGGGAAACCTCCGCGCTCCGCGGAGCCTCTTTCCTGCCACGTGTTTCAAGGAGTCGAAAACAAGTCCGATGGGGTACCGCATTGGGCGCTTAAGAAGCGCGCCGTTCGCGCGCTGTATACAAGCCGCTGCGAAGCCGGAAATCACTGGGATCGAATTTGATCGCACAGTATTCTGCAGCGCGGCGGGCCTGATTCCGGTAGCGGGCAAGTGCGTAGACTGGGAAAGAGTTCTTATACAAGTGGTACTTCAGATAGAAAACACCCGGGAAACCCGTGCCCGTAAAATCTTCCTCACTCCAGGAACCGTTGGCATGCTGCTGGCCTACCAGATATGCTGCGGCCCTACCGATTGCCGGATCGTTCGGGTCCGCGCCCGCAAGCAATCCAATCAGTCCCCAGGCAGTCTGCGAAGGTGAACTGTTTCCTTGCCCCTTGCTCGATACCACTTCATAGCTGTTCAGCGATTCGCCGAAGCTTCCGTCGGCCTTCTGCACCTGGCGCAGCCAATCCACTGCTCGCACGCAATAGTCTTGCGCAGTCATCGAAACGGTTTCGAGCGCGCGCAAAACGCCGCTCGTCCCGTAGACATAATTCACACCCCAGCGGCCAAACCAGGAACCGTCCTTGCACTGGTCCTGATTCAGGAATCCAACCGCCTTGCGCACCACCGGATGATCCGCAGGCCAACCAAACCGGCCGAGGCACTCGAGTACGCGCGCGGTCACGTCCGCAGTTGACGGGTCAATCATTGCATTGTGATCCGCGAAGGGAATGTTACAGAGAAGCTGGCGGTCGTTATCGCGGTCGAACGCGCCCCAGCCGCCATCGCGGTTCTGCATGCTCAGGAGCCATTGAATGCCGCGCCGGATTGCGCCTTCCATGCGCTTTGGATCGGGGTACTTTACGCGCTGCAGGGCCATCAAGACAAATGCGGTGTCGTCCACGTCGGGATAGAAATCGTTGCGGAACTCAAATGCCCAGCCACCCGGCTCGGCATCCTTGTTCTTGATCTGCCAATCGCCGCCGCCAAGAATCTGCTTCGAGAGCAGCCAGTCTGCAGCCTTTACCAGAGCGGGATGATCGGCAGGCAATCCCGCTTCCTCGAGAGACACCATGGCGATGCACGTGTCCCACACGGGCGAAACGCACGGCTGGAGGCGAATCGTGTCGCCTTCCTCAATCTCAAAGCGGGAGAATTCGAGAATCTCGCGATGCGTGAGCGGATCTTCGGGGCCATGACCGAGCGCGATCAGCGCAAAAATCGAGTTCATCATCGAAGGATAGATCGCCGCCAGTCCTTCCGTCCGCTCGAGGTGCTCGACCATCCATTGCTTGGCTTCGCGAATGGCCTTTTGCCTCAGAGGCTTCCATGGCAACTTCTCATACAGTTTCAGACCGCGATCGACTGCCAGGAAAACATTCTTCCAGGACAGGAACTGCTTGCTCCAGCTAAACGCCGCCGTTTTCTGGGAGGGATCCTTGAACAACTCATCCACGCGCGCATGCTCAGGCAAGCGGAATTCCGGCCGTAAAGACGACAGTATGGCCATCGGAATCACAATACCGCGCGTCCACGACGACATCTCGTAAATGTTGAAGTAAAACCAACTCGGCAGCAGCATCAATTCCGGCGGAATCGCGGGTACCAATTCCCAGCCCACCGCTCCTACCAGAGCCAAATAAAACCGCACGTAAGAATTGGTATGTTCGAGCCCGCCCAGCCGATGGACTGTTTCATGTGCCTTCACCATGTGCGGAGCATCGGGAGAATCGCCCGCCAACTTCAGGGCAAAGTATGCCTTCGTCGTGGCGTTCAGCTCGGAAGGTCCACCCGGATAGATTGGCCAGCCGCCGCTATCCAACTGCTTCCGGCGCACATAATTCGCGAGCTTCGCAATTCTGCCAGGTTCGGCTTTTCCGAGAACGTAGAGATAGTAGATATAGTCGGATTCAAGCGTGGTGTCCGCTTCAAGTTCGCCCAGCCAGTAACCCTCTTCTGCCTGGATGGAAAGGAGGTATTCAGCGCCGTTCTTGACCGCCGTTTCGACGCGCTCGGCCCAGTTTTCTTGTCGCCAGGGTGCGGGCGCTGGTGTAACCGGCAGCTCTTCTCCCACTCGTACAAACGACGCCATCCGTGTTCCCCTTTGAGCCGATCCTACCGTTCAGCTCAAATACACCACGCCTTGCGACCTCAAAAACTACGCTAACTTGCCTATTGCGTTACACTTCCGCAGGAAGTGTTACCCATGCGAGCCCGGGTACCCCCAGTACTCTTTTATTATCGCCGCACCCTCGCAGAGGGTCAATCACTAAGATGCCCATTCCGCAAGCCGGCGTTGTCGAACGCCCTACAGACGGGCTCCCGGAGGCCCCTCTAGCATTCGATGCACCAGCACCCACAACGGTTCAGGCAACCTCTCTCCTTCCCGCTGCAGGACGGACGGCTTCTCCCTCATCAACTGCTCAGGCAATCTCATCCATAGCGGCGCGGGAGACTCGTCGGCTGCCACCTCTCCTCTCAGCACTAGCGCCTGCGCCCGGTCCAGCGCCACCTGCGCCGATTCTTTGAAGTCGTCTTTCCGTGGGTCAATCACCGCAAAATAGAGCGAAGGTCTCACAAACTGCATCAACGAATTGCTCTCCACAATGAGGGCTTCACTTCGAGGAATGGATGGCCCGTTCTCCGCTTCCCGCATCGCATCTTCGAGCGCTTGACGCAGTAGCGGCAGTCCTTCTGCCAAATATCCCTGCTTCGTCCGCAGCCAGAACGACCGCTTCGCCCCAGCCTCGAGAAAGCGCGCGCTGTCCGTGCCCGTATCCGCCTGCGTCTCCCAATCGAGCGCGCAGACGTGCTCGGTCGGAGCGCAATCACAGTTCTCTCCATTTCGTGCGCAAACGTCGTGTCCATATTGCGTGATCTTCCCCGCAATCCATTTCGTCCGCGGAAAGGCCCGAATCACGTCGCACACCAGTTGCGTTTTGCCAATGCTTCGTGTGTGGCCGCCCACAACAATCAGCCGCCACAGACTCTCTTCTTTCGCTACTCCACTCACCATTGCTCTCTCTGTTCAGCTTTTCTCTTCGAGCTTCCTAATTCTCTCTCCGAGTTCCGGCAAACGCGCAAACCAGGCATACGCTTCCTTGAACTTATCGAGCGGCCGGGCCGGGGTACCCCAGACTGTCTGTCCGCTCCGAATCGTCTTCCCCGTGGGAATGCCGGCCTGCGCGCCCGCGATCGAGTTATCTTCCAGCGTGCAATGATCGGCGATACCGACCTGCCCGCCGCAAACCACGTGATGCCCCAGCTTGCTCGACCCGGAAATACCCGTCTGCGCCGCAATCACGGTATGCATACCGATGTGCACGTTGTGTCCGACATGCACGAGGTTGTCGATCTTCACTCCTTCTCCAACTCTCGTATCGTCGAGCGAGCCTCGGTCAATCGTTGCGTTTGCACCAATTTCCACATGGTCGCCAATTTCGACGATCCCGGCTTGCGGAAATTTCCAATACCTTTCGCCATCGAACGCATAACCAAATCCGTCCGCCCCGAGTACTGCTCCCGAGTGAATCTCCACAAAGTCTCCGATGCGCACCCCGGAGTACAGAGTGACACGGGGATGAATCCGGCAGTTCCGTCCAATCCAGCAACCCGCCCCGATCACGCAGTGCGCTCCCACCTGCGTGCCATCGCCGATGTGCGTATCCTCACCGATCACGGCGTAGGGCCCGATGCCCACGTTTTCGCCGCTGCGCACCAAAGGTGCCACTATGGCTGTTTGATGCACGCCGTTGGCAATCGGCGCCCGTTCAAGCAGCAGCGCCGCCGCCCTGGCAAACGCGACTTTGGGCTGTGCGGTCCGCAAAACCGTCTTTCCTTGCAAGCCCATCCCTTCCTTGGCCACCACGCATACGGCCTGCGAGGCGGTGGCCCGCTCGACGTGCTTCGCCTCCTCAAGATAAATAAGATGCTTCGGTCCAGCCCGTTCCGGCCCCGCCACTCCCGTCAGCTCAAGCGCGCCGTCCCCTTCGAGCCTGGCGCCAATCTTTTCCGCCACTTCCGCTGCAGTCAGTCTCATCGCTGCACTCCTCTTCTTCTCCGTTCCCCGTGCGCCACCTGTGGTGCAACTCTCCTTTACAACAGGAATTCGTAAAGTGGCGCCTCTCCCTTCGGCCGGTTCTTCCACCTCGCATGAATCCATACCCACTGCCCCGGATACCTCCGGATGATTCCCTCGATCACCTTCGCAAACCTCTGCGTATTTTCGAAAACATCACGTTCCGTATCTCCTGTGCGGACCAACTCTACCGGCGGCTCGAAACGCAATCGGTACTTTCGCAGGTTGCCATCCCAGAACGCATAGCCCGGCACAACAGCGGCATCGGTATGCAGGGCCACGCGCGCAATGCCTGTGGTCGTGCAAGCAGAAACGCCAAAAAAGTCCACGAACACTCCCTCATCGGGCATGGTGTTCTGATCCGCCAGAATCCCTACCGTACCCGCCTCCCTCAGAACGCGCAGCATCATCCGCGCCGCTTCATTTTTGTAGATCGGCTTGTTTCCGGAAAGTCCCCGGTAACGGTTCACAAGTGCGTCGAGCGGCTCGTTGTCGAGGGGCCGCGCCATGTAGTGCAGGGGAAAACCGTACAGCGCATGCGCATACGAGGAAAGCTCCCAGGCGCCAATATGCCCAGTGAGGTACAAAACGCCTTTGCCGCGGCTCTGCCCTGCCAGAAAATTCTCGTGGCCGTCCAGCACGATCACGTTTTCAATATTCTCGCGCGTGTAATGCGGCATCCGCGCAAATTCCGCCGCCATCCAACCGAGGCTCCGCGTCATCTGTTTCATTACAACTCGGCGTTGCGACTCCGTCCACTCCGGAAAGGCCAGCTTCAAATTAAATTCTGCAGTCTTCCGCAGTTTTGGCAGCAAGAACAGCAACATCCGCGTCGCGGTTGCTGCCACGGACCTCGCCAACGGCCGCGGAAGCATCCCCAGCGTTTTCACAAATGTCCATGCCACCGCATATTGCAGCCGTTCCATCATCTTTGGAGTGCAGGCGGCTTGCCGCTGCTTTTGAGAGTCGCGTCCTTCCGAGCGCGGCGAGGAACCCGCTTTTCTCGCGTCTCGGCCACGACTTTCACCATTCCAAGATACACTGAGAATGCTAGACTCATCTTTCCGTGACGCAAACCGACAACGTTTCCGCCAACCACTCCGACTCCTTTGTGGCACGGCTCGCGTGGATCGCCTTGATCCTCGCAACTCTTTACATCTGCTATTTCCACAATCTTGGCGCGATTGGTCTCGTCGGCCCCGACGAACCGCGCTATGCCTGGATTGCGCGCGATATGGCCGAGACCGGCGATTGGGTTACGCCAGAACTCTACGGCAGGCCGTGGTTTGAGAAGCCTCCACTCTTCTACTGGGGCGCTGCGCTCAGCTTCAAACTGTTTGGCGTAAGTGACGCCGCCGCGCGAATTCCGAGCGCCGTGGCTGCGCTTATCGCGACCCTCGCCATGGCCTGGCTGGCCTGGCGCATCTACGGAGCCGAGACCGCGCGCTGGCTTTTGCTTCTTCTCCCTACCACGGTTGGCATGGTCGGCTTTTCTCACGCCGCCGCCACGGACATGCCCTTCGTCGCCATGCTCACCGTCGCGATGGTTTTCGCCGCCCGCCTTCTCGGTCTGGTCCCTTCTTCGTCCTTCACTTCCTTTGCTTCCCCAAACTCCTTTACCTCATTCTGCCTCGGTCTTTTCCTCGGCCTTGCCATGCTCGCAAAAGGCCCTGCCGCCATCGCGCTTACCGGTGGCGCCGTTCTTCTGTGGGCCGTGCTTGCCAAGCGCTGGCGCGAAACCTTCCGCTGTCTTCATCCTTTGGCCGTCGCTGCCTTTTGCCTCACCGCACTTCCCTGGTACGTTCTCTGCGCTTACCGTAATCACGATTTCTTCCGCGTCTTCATCATCGAACACAATTTCAAACGCTACCTCACCCCCGAATTCCAGCACATCCAGCCCTTTTGGTTTTACATCCCGATCCTGTTGCTGGCTCTGTTCCCCTGGCTCGTCTTCCTGTTGCCGGCCTTCGAGCGCCTTTCCTCCCGAGAGCAAAGAAATTTGTCTGAGTGGAGCTCGACTCTTTTTCTTGCATCCTGGGCCTTCTTCCCTCTGTTGTTTTTCTCCATCTCTAAATCCAAGCTTCCGGGCTACATCCTTCCATCTCTTCCACCACTTGCCCTGATGCTGGCGCCATCCATCACAAAGCAATCGCTTTCGAAGCCGTCACCCCGCTGGCCGCTCGTCGGAACTGGCGCCGCATTGGTGTTGTTTGGGATTGCGCTGCACCAGCAAGCGCGAAAGTTCCCGGTCATGTTCTGCACAAGCCCGGATTGCGGTTTCGCGCGCATCTGGCTTATCGCCGCGATCGGCGGAATCGTTGTCGCTGTCCTCGCGCTTCTCCGGTCGGGAAGACTATCTTTATTCGCCTTGGTCTGCTCCACGCTTCTACTCGTCGTCGGGATCGACCGCTTTCTCCCCAATCTCGAACCTGGAATTTCCGCACGGGATGCAACGCAGGTCGTACGTCATGTCTGGGCAGACTTTTCACCGCAGCGTGCGGCCACCTGGCAGTTGAATCGGTCTTTTGCCTACCAATTGAATTTCTATTTTCATGAGGAGCTACCAGAGTGGAATCCGGGGGAGAAAACGCGCGCGTGGGTCTTTGTCGCCAGGAACAGAGTTCAAAATGCCCGCGCGCTCGGCCTCGAGTGCGTCAGATTTGTAATCGATCCTGCGGTGGTGCCGTGCCGGCGATCCACTTCACTGAACGGCTTTGGCGCTCTTGATGGGCCTCGGGGGAGCAGTCAGAGCGGCCTCAACCGGTAGTCGCGTTAGGAAGAAGCTCACCACGCGATTCTCGTACGTCCGCTTTTCATCGTCCGGCAAATTCACAAAATTGCCGTGAGCAATGATCGCCTGCTCGCGCGGCTCCGGGGCCTTCAGGAACATTTCTCGCGTAATCGCTCCCAGCTCCGGATCATCCGTCGCCTCAATGAACAGAACCGGCACATCGCTCAACGCTTTCAGCTTGGAGGAAAGCGGCAGATCGTCCTTATATCCGTAGTTCAACCATTCGAAAGTTGTCTGCGCGGATTTCACCATGAACGGAAACCCGCCCACGCCCGTCTTCTCCACGCCAATCTTTACCATCTGCTTTGGACGGTCATAGACCGAATCGAGCACCAGCGCGCGCACCCGCGGATCTTTCTCCGCCTCGCGCAGGGCCGCATAGGCGCCGAGGTTATAGCCCCAGAGCCCGAAGCGGGTAGGGTCCACATCGTTCCGCTGTGCGATGACGTCGATCGCCGCGCGTACCTCGTCCGCTTCCCGGTAACCAAACGTCGTCACCCCCGCATTCGAGCCATGCGCCGCAAAATCAAACACAAACACGTTGTACTGGTGATCCTGCAGCGCCGAGACCAGCGTCAGCAGTTCGCCCCGGCTCGACTGGTATCCATGGCACAGAATAATCGTCGGGGCCCCGCGCAATCCCGGGAAAAACCATCCTTTCCGGTCCGCCGGCTTCAACCCGCTTACCGTGAAATCCACCTCATCCGGCCGGCCGGGGAAACTGTTCATGTTGATCTCGGAACTGGTGCGCTGGGGCTCCACAATCCAATAGGTGAGAACGCCGGCGATGGCTGCCGTAGCCAGCGCCACAAAGAAAATCAGCGTCAGGATCACAACCACAAGCTTCGTGTACCAGCGTCTTGGATAGCGCAGCTCATCAACGATAGACATGGGTATGGGGCTCTGAATCCCGCGCTTTCTTCTTGCCGGGACTCTTTTTGAGCCTAGCACGTGCGTTTGCCTGCACTAACAGACATCTCGAAACCGTGTGCCCGATAGATATCTGCCAACCGTCTCACGATTTGGCAGTGCATCGCTTGAATCGGCTATGATGGCAGTGGCATCAGGGGTCATGAACTTAGCTCGGTCTATGAACATCATCGATCTTCGTCAAACAACCGTTCGCCAGATTGAGCCACTCCTGCAAGAGGAGGCGAGCCACTGGCGGGAGGAGTTGCACTGGGACTATCGCAGCGCCCTCGAGCTCATCAAGCGGTTTCTCGAGGCTCACGCTTTGTCCGGGTGCGTGGCGCTCGAGCGCGGCACGGCGGTCGGCTATTCCTTTTACGTGCTCGAAGACCACAAAGGCCTGATTGGCGGGATGTACGTTTCTCCGCGCCAGGATCAGGGTCCGATTGGGCGGCGGCTGCTCGAAGAGATGCTATTCGGTATGAGGGCCCTGCCGCAGATGCATCGCATCGAAGCGCAACTGATGCCCTTCGGGGGCCCGGTCGACGAAGCCCTGCGCGAGCAAGGCTTCCGCCTGCACACACGCCAGTTCATGCTGCTGGACCTGGCGAAACAGGCGGAGAGCGCGCCGAGCCCGAATTCCGGCTTGCGCCTCGACCGCTGGAACGACCGCTATTTCGAGCCCTGCGCCAAACTGATCTATCTGGCCTACGCCAATCACATCGATGGCGACATCAACGATCAGTACCGCTCGCGCAACGGCGCGCTCAAGTTTTTGAAAAACATCATTCTGTTGCCCGGCTGCGGCCAGTTTCAGCCCAGCGCTTCTTTTGTGCTCCGCCATCCCGGCAGCGACGACTTAGCCGGCGCGGTCCTGACCAGCGAAGTGGCCGAAGGAGTCGGCCACACCACGCAAATCTGCGTCCAGCCAGGTTTTCAGGGCCATGGATTGGGCCGCATGCTGATGCAGACCGCCGCAGATGCACTCCGCAGCATACGTTTCAAGGAACTTTCTCTCACGGTCACTGCCGAGAATCATACCGCCGTGCATCTCTACGAGCGGCTCGGATTCACCACCATCAAGTCGTTTACGGCGGGGGTTTGGCCTCGGTAGTTGGACTCCGAGACGTGGCCCGCTGCCGCACTCACCGGATTGTCGATCTCTTTGAAGCAGAAGAGCTTGCTGCCTGCCTGGATGTATTCAGAGTTACCGCCTCCGAAGCAATCACGAGATGAAATGGCTCGGCGACATAATTGGGTTGGATGGGTTGCTCGTTTGAGAGGGTAAGCTCGCACTTCAATTCGAAGCTTCTTTCTTCTCCGGGCTGTGGATCAAACTTCCACCTGAGTACAGTCTCCTTCGGTATTTCCACGAGGAGCGGATGCCCGCTCCGAACGTCCACACGAGAAACCTTACCGTCGCTCGCAACGAACACTCTCAGAACGACTGTTCCCGAGATGCGCGTCTGACGTGCCAGCGGGGGGTAGTTGACCAGGTCCAGATGCACGGGATGAAGCTCCGGACGCCCGGCGAATTGATCGTGCTCAAGACTCTCCGCTAATCTTTTCGTTAGCGTGCTCAAACTCATCCCCCGGCAACCACCTGGGCACCGTAGGGGCTGTGGCTGCTTTCTGCGCAAGGGCATACCCAAATTCCGCCATCAGCGCGTCTCCGCGAAAATCCATGTCCGGCGTGTACAGATCCGAAGGCTGGTGGTAGCGATGCTCGACGTAATCCTTCGCCTGCGCCACTCCCCAGGCCGCATCGTGACCTTTGTATTTCATCCCTTCGCTGATCGAAAAGGCCGGAATGCCAACGCGCCCCAGACTGAAATGATCCGAGCGGTAATAGTGACCCGCCTCGGGACGCGAGTCCGGACGAATCGTCAGGTTGAACTCCTTGGCGGTCTGTTCCACAGCAGGATAGAACGTGGTGCGCTCGGCGCCGGTGACTTCGACTTCCTCGGGTATGCCGATGGGCGGCAGATCGTCGTAGTTCAAATCGAGAATCGGCTTCGCGGGAAGCTGCGCGATATGCTTTCCCAAATATTCGGAGCCGAGCAGGCCTTGCTCTTCCGCCGTAACCGCCGCGAACAGGATCGAAGGCCACGGCGCCGGTTTGGTCTTCGCCCAAACGCGCGCCAGCTCAAGGAGGATGCCGCAGCCGGTGGCGTTGTCCGCTGCGCCATGGTAGATGTTCGCGCCCGCCGGCTTAGTTTTGTCGATCCCGAAATGATCGTAATGCGCGGTGTAAAGAATCGCTTCCGTCTTGCGCGAGGGATCGGCGCCCTGCACCATGCCCAAAACGTTGCGCGAAGTGAAGGGATGAACGGAGCTGACAATGTGCGCCTTCAGATTGACCGGCAAAGGAATAGGCTCGAAGTCGCGCGACTGCGCCCGCTCGAACAGCTTGTCGAGGTCGAGTCCGCCCATCGCCACCAGCTTGCGGGCAACCTCCAGTTGAATCCAGGAAGCGGCTTCGAGCTTCGGCGTACCATCCAGCTTCAAAAAGGACTTCTCTCCGCCCCAGGAGTTGCGCACCACCGTCCAGGGATAGCTTGCCAAGTCCTCTCGATGGATGATGAGCGTGGCAATTGCGCCTCGCCGGGCCGTCTCTTCGAACTTGTACGTCCAACGCCCGTAGTAGGTGAGGGCCTTGCCCTTGAAAAAATTGGGATCGTCCGAAATCGGCTCGTTCACAAACAGCAGCGCGACTTTGCCTTTCAGGTCGTAACCCTTGTAGTCGTCCCACTTGTACTCCGGAGCGGAAATGCCATAGCCAACAAACACAATCGGCGCGTCAATCTCGGCGGACTCTGCCTGGCGTTCGTTGGTAGTCACATACTCATCCAGCATCTTCAGTTCGAGCGACGACCCGGAGCCCGGCACAAGCGAGAACGTGGTATCCGGCAGCGTCTTCACGCCGACCATCGGCACTTTCTGAAAATAGGTCCCCTCATCTCCGGCCGGTTTCAGGCCATAGCTTTTGAACTGTGCGGCAATATAGTCGGCGGCCAAATCACCGCCCTTCTGATTCATCCCGCGGCCTTCGAGTTCGTCGCTCGCCAGATACTTGACATGCGCGCGAATCTTCTCCGGATCGATTTTCGGCACGTGGGACTTCCCTGCCCACGCCATGCCGGCGAGAAAAAGAACTGAAAGGCAAACCGTGGCGACCTTCTGCATGCGGACTCTCCCGATGTAATAACGAGTTACGACAAAGACTGTAACATGGCCGACCGGCATCGCGTCGCCCCGCGGTGGCTTTACACCCTGTCTTGTTCTCTTGCTACGGATTCCTGAGACCTGCCGAGGTCTCCGAGAGAAGCCGCAGCAACCCTTTCATATCAAAGCCGGGACTGTGCGTCAGGCCGAGCCTGACAACGACCAAACCTTGCGAAGGAACAACAACCACACGCTGGCCGAGGTTGCCTGAACCATAGAAAGCGTCCTCGGCCATTCCCAGACGAATCCGCGCCTTGGCATCCTCTCCGTGCGCGCCGCGATTCGTCCAGAATCCCGCCCCGTAGTCGGATTCAAGCGTCGGCGCCGCAGAATAGTTCACCCAACCCTCAGGCAAAATGCGGCGGCCATTCACCACGCCGTCGTCCCGATAGAGTTCGCCAAAGCGCGCCCAGTCGCGCGCCGAAGCAAACACATAAATCGACCCGACCGGAGTCCCGGTCTTGTCGAACTCGATGGTTGCCGTGGTGGTGCCAAGTGGGTCGAACAGCTCCTTCCGCGCAAACTCCACCACATCCTGCGCGTGACCACCCACGGCGTCGCGGAGGATCCGCGAAAGAATCAGGGTATTACCGCTCGTGTATTCCCACGTCGTTCCGGGAGTGGCCTTCAGACGCGCATGTTCGGCGAAACCTGCCATGTCCGGCTCGAGAAACAACATGCGTGAAACAGGATCCACCCCTGAGTCCGACTCCTCGAGGGCGAGGCCCGAGGTCATACGCATCAACTGATCGATCGTGATGGAGTGGCGAGGATCGGAAGGATCACTCCATTCCGCAACCGGGGCGCGCTGCTCCACCGAGAGTTTATTCTGCCTGACAAGGATTCCAATGAGGGCGTTGGTGACGGACTTTGCCAGTGAGTAGCCGAGGATCGGAGTCCGGGCGCTATAGCCAGGCGTATAGCGTTCCGCCACGAGCTTTCCATCGTGCAGAATCACAATCGCCTTGACGTGCCGATACGGAGGCTGACCCGGTTCGGCAAACGCGCGGTCGAGCGCCTCTTCGAGCTTTGCCGAGGACGGTTCGATCCTTAAAGGCAGAACAGTGACGGGATCTGTGGCTGTGCCGGCCGTCTTCGCGGACACGGTTCCTACTTGCACGCTTTCGGGGGCGCGTCCGTGCACGAGCATGCAGCCAAACCCATCGTAGTAGACGGCGCGGCTTTCAAGTACACCTCGCCAGCTCGCCGTGACTTCGCGCTTTTCTCGATCAACGCTATATCGCAGATGCTTCGCCAGAAGCGTCTGGCCCGGAATTGGCTTCACAGCTTCCGCATACAACACGTCCGGGTCCACTCCCGATACGAATGTGCCGGAGCAAAGCGTCTTGCTGACCACAGCCGTGCCCACACGAATCCCGTTTGCCCCACGATGCAGAAGCCACGCACAGACGCACAAGAGAACGCCCGCCACTCCGATAACAATCGCGCTCCGAACTCGTCGAGTCACACTAGCGTCTCCCTACGGCCTTCCTTGTCGATAGGGTTCAGAATGGATACGCGGCAACAGGCCGACATGTTCCATATCTGGCCCAGTAGCACTTCAAGGCTTTCGGTACACCGTGCCGCCTTTCATGACAAACGAGATGTGGGTGAGTGCGCCAATGTCGTCCAGTGGGTTCCCAGGGACCGCGATAACATCCGCGAAATAGCCGGCCTTCAGCGCTCCCATCTGCTTTTCCCACCCCAGCAGTTTGGCGCCATTCAGCAATCCCGCTTGCAGTGCTTCGAGAGGCTTCATCCCGTACTGCACCATCAGCACGTACTCGCGCGCCTGGGTGCCGTGAGGAAAGGGCCCTACATCGGACCCCACGGCCATGGGTACCCCCGCAGCGAGCTGTTTGCGAAACTCCTGGGCATGCAAATCCTGCAAGGCGTGTTCACGCTGGGCCGCCCTGGGCGATGCGGCATGATCGGCAAAGTATTCGCCAATGGCAAAGGTAGGCACTGCGGGGATCTGCTTCTCTTTCATCAAGCGCATGGTTTCGTCGCTGAGTTGATAGGCGTGATCGATGGACGCAACGCCAGCCTGTGCGGCGTAAAGCGCACCGGGATCGCCCGTGGCGTGAACGCCGACGCCCCGACCTGTGCGCGCCGTCTCCTGCACGGCTGCGGCGAGTTCCGCCTCCGTGTATTGGTACGGAGTCACCAGGCGGCCATCGCGAAGCGAATCCGGCCCCGTTTCATAGATCTTGATGAAGTCCGCGCCCTCTTTCACCTGCTCACGGATGGCAGTGACCAGCTGCTCAGCGGAATTTGCGTAAGTGGCATTCGAAAAAATGCGCTGCTCGGGATTGAAATGAATCGCGTCTTCATGACCGCCAAGGATGTCGATAGCGTTCCCGCTGATGCGTAGGCGCGGTCCGGGAATCCGTCCTTCGTTGATCGCATTTCGAACCGCGGTGTCGGCCGAGCCCGCCCCCTCTGTGCCCATGTCGCGTTCGGCGGTGAATCCCGCCATCAGATCATCCCGTGCCGCAAGGGTGGCCATGATCGTTCGTTGTGGAATCGACTCTTCGACCGTCTGCAGATCCTCTGCGCCGGGATGGAGAAAAAGATGGACGTGAACATCGATCAGACCCGGCATGAGCGTCGTATCCCCGAGGTCCATCACCTGCGCCCCAGCAGGATGCTTCACCGCCGAGCCAACCTCCACGATGCGTTCGCCCTCGACCAGAATTTCTCCGGGCGTGAGAACTTTCCCAGTATCAATTTCCAGCAGACGGGCCGCGTGCAGAACAATCGGAGGAGATGGAGCAGGCGTGGATTGGCATAACCCCGAAGTTCCCATGAGCAACTCGAGCAGAAAAAGGAAGAACCACCACCGAAATAGTGAAGAAGTTTTGTCCATGCCGCGAATAATACCATTCCCATTCATCATTCCGAACACAGTCAGCGAAACAACCTAAGTGGCGATTCCGCCATCTGATTGGTTGCTTTTTTTTCACCAACCAACTTTGCCACCGGGACTCAGGTACAATGCGCGCCGGAGGAGAACGGATGCGGAAAACACGGAGAGAGTTCCTGACGGAAACGTCGATGGGGCTGGCCGCAGGTCTTGCCGGGGTGGGTACGGCATCTGCGAACACAGAGGTACGAGCCCAGGATCCCAGTCAGCAACCGCCGGCGGGAGCTCCGCCGGCATTCGGCACGGGACCAGCCGTGGGACCTGAAGTGAGTCCGGGCACATTTCTGGAAGCCGAAAAGCTGGTGCAGGCAAAGATGAGCGAGGAGGATCTCGCTGAGGCCGCCACTAGTTGGCGGGGGAACATGGCCTCTCTCTACGAGCGGCGCACTGGTCCCCGCAAAATCGCCTTGGAGCCTTCGCTCGCACCGTTTTCGCGCTACCAGAGCCTGATGCCCGGCGAAAAGCTCCCAGCCGGAAAGAACGAATTTGTGCGCAGCAAGATCGACCCAGGCCCTGTGCCGACGAACGAAGAAGACATCGCCTTCGCGCCAGTGACGAGACTCTCTCGCTGGATCGAACAGAAAAAGCTCACGTCGGAGCGGCTGACGCAAATCTATTTGAAGCGCCTCGAGCAGTACAACGCAAAACTGCGTTGCGTGATTACTCTCACGCGCGATCTGGCACTCCAGCAGGCAAAAGAAGCCGACGCGGAAATTGCCGCCGGACGCTATCGCGGGCCGCTCCACGGTATCCCCTGGGGAGGAAAAGACCTTCTGGACACCGCAGGAATCCCAACAACCTACGGCGCAGAACCTTATCGCAACCGGATTCCCCGGGACGACGCGGCCGTGGTGAAAAAGCTGAACGCCGCCGGCGCGGTGCTGGTCGCCAAGCTCAGCCTCGGCGCGCTGGCGCTGAACGACATCTGGTTCGGCGGACAAACCATGAACCCTTGGCTGCTCGAAGAGGGCGCATCGGGTTCGAGCGCTGGTCCGGGCGCGGCTACAGCCGCAGGCCTGGTAGGGTTCGCCATCGGTAGCGAGACCGGAGGCAGCATCGTGGCGCCAAGCATGCGCTGCGGCGTGACCGGACTGCGTCCCACCTTCGGGCGCGTGGCACGCACCGGTGCCATGACGCTCTGCTGGTCGCTCGACAAGCTCGGACCCATGACGCGCAGCGTGGAAGACGCGCTCCTGGTGTTGAACGCAATCTCGGGACCGGATCCCGGAGATTTGTCGAGCGTGCAGAGCATTTTGGATTTCGACGCGAGTGCCGGCGTGAAAGGACTGCGCGTCGGCTATTTTCCTTCCTGGATGAAGGAGGCGCCCGCAACCGACGTGGATCGTGCGGCGCTCGAGACAGTGAAAAACGCCGGCATGGAATTGGTGGAAGTGGAGATTCCGGATTGGCCTTACGGCTGTCTGAACCTGATCCTGTTCGCCGAAGGCGCAGCCGCTTTCGAAGAGCTCGGCCTGAACGGCGGATTCAGTCAATTGCGCGAGCAGACCTACGACGCGTGGCCGAACATCTTCCGGCAATCGAGGTTTCTGTCGGCGGTTGACTTCGTCCAGACCGACCGCTTTCGCCGAAAGGTCTGCGAAGAGATGACGCGTGTCTTTGGCAGCGTGGACCTGCTGATCGTACCTTCGCTGCGGGACGACATCTTAACCATCACAAACAATACCGGTCACCCGTCTCTCACAATGCGCGCAGGCTTTGTGGAAGTTGCAGAAGCGCGCAGCGATTGGGCGCCCGACCCATCGCGGCCCTTGCCCAAATTCTCCCCGCCGCGTCGCGTTCCCCATGGTGTCACGCTGATTGGCAGATTGTTTGACGAAGGAACCGTGGGTAGGGCCGGCCTCGCCCTCGAGAACGGGTTTGGCGTCGTGAGCGAACGCCCGCCAGGATTCTAGAACAGGTAGCGAGTCAACAGGCCCGCGACTACGCCCAGGGAAGCGACTGTGGCATAGGTAGCCCCAGCGACTCTCCAGGAAATGGTTTTGCCCAAAACGGAAAGCGAAAACACGCTAATGATGCCCAGCGTGCAGAGGAGCGTAACCACGTAAGGAAGCGGAACGCCCTTGGCCATTGCAATGTACGCGATAGCCACGTCGAAGGCCATTGGGACAGGCAGGAACGCCGAGACGAGCGCGACCAGAAAAATCCCGCCTGTCGTGACAGGGGCGAAGAGTGCCTGCTGCGGGAGCAACTCCACAACAAGGGCGCCGAGGAAGGCCGCTAGAATCATCAGAGGAAAAGCGACGCGAAACACATACCAGAAGCTCCTTAGAAAAGAGCGAAGCGTTCCGGCAAGAGCCTGCTTCCAGCTCTCGGAAACCGGAATTTCAATTGGGCACGCTGGAGAGACATTCCCGGTCCGCCGTCGCGCCGCAATGGCAGGCGCGAAAACCAGTATGAGAAATAACACGGTCGCAAGTTTAAGCAAAGCAACAGGCAGCGGGAAGAGCGCAAAAGTCATCGCAAGCACAACAACGTTGAGCGCAGGCGAAGCGAACATTGCGGCCAGGACCGATTCCGTGCTCATGCCGGAGGCATACAGGCCGCGCGCAATCGGCGCCACGCAGTTCGTGCATACCGCCAAGGGCACGCCGGCGGCCACTCCAAACAGCGCATTGAGGTATACCGAGTTCGTGCGGCGGCGGCGCAGCGTGGCCAGAAACGTTAGCGCTGCCGGGCCGAAGAGAAAGGAAAATGTCATGCCAATCCGATTGGCATCGAGCCAGTTCACCGAGGTACGCCAAACTCGCGTACCAAGCGGCATAGAACGGTCTACGCGATAGACGGTCCCGAACGTCAGGGCACCGCTGGCTTTGATCTGGGTCCCGGAATGGTAGCGCTTCAAAAGGGCGGGGTAACGTGAGTCCACCCAGAACACACTCGCGATGACCAACATGAGAACAATGGCAATCACGCGGCTGCGCCATTTGTCGGTCAGAGCAACGGAGGGGTCGAAATTCAGCGCGGAAGAGCGGACAACCATGTGCCCCCCAAGAGACGGGTTTCTTCACAAACTCAGGGAATTCGACGGACTCTACAACCCCGAGGGTCTCCCGGAAAATAGTAGAAAACCATTAGGGGGCTCGTCTGTTCGGTTCGACCTTCAAATCCAATCCTGGAGGCTCTGGAGCGGCCGCTATGCTTGGCATTCCTTATCGAGAGATTCCGCCATTTCGTGAAGTTTCGTAACGGTATTCCAATTTCGGCCGGTAGACGGAATTCCTAGAATTTTATCGAGCGTCGACCAGGAAAACCTGGTTTTGCCCAACCCGTTGCGGAAATAGATGTAAAGTTCGCTCCCCCGGGCGTGCAGTTCCTCGCCGCGCGCGTCGATTTTGGAAAGATTGTCCCGGGCCGCCTTGCCGGGATCCGACATCATGAAGGTGACGAGCAGCTTTGCGGGATCGATGCCGTGGCGGCTGGCAAACGGATTCCTTGCAATCACGTGGCGCATTTCCGAGCAGGTGCGGAGAACTACCTCCGGCCGGAAACCAAAGTTGCGTTCGATCGCATCCGCGATGCGCTCGGAAAGAAGCCCCAGGTTCGTCTCGCTCGAGAGAAAGACCACGTTGCCGCTCTGCACATACGTCTGGGGAGATTTGAGCTTGAGCGACTCATAGAGGGCGCGAAGGGCGTCCATCTTGATCTTGTTGTGGCCGCCGACGTTGACGCCGCGCAGCATGGAAATAATCGCCGGCATGGCCAGCCAGTATACTCCCGGAGCCGGCCCGTACGTGATGTCGCAACTCTCCGTTCTGTGTGACCGCTGACTACCGAAGGACGAAGAGCCGCGTCTATACTCCTAGTGGGCTGCAATGGGTGTGTTGCAGCTACCAGGGGAGCAATCAAATGAACTCCAACAGAAAAGTCTCCACGTTTGTGGTGTGTGGCGCGGCGATTCTCGCGCTTGGCTCGGCATTGGCCATGGTGCGCGCCGAGGACGCGGCAAAAGCGGAAATACACGGCATCCTGGTCGCGAACCTCGATCGTTCCGTGAAGCCGGGAGATGATTTCTATCTTTATGCGAATGGGGACTGGATCAGGCGCACAGAGATTCCGCCGGATCGCGCGCGTATCGGCGTTTTCACGAAACTGGACGAAGTGAGCAGCAGGCGCACAGCCGACTTGATCGAGGAAGCGGCAAAATCCAATGCTCCGGCGGGCTCTGGAGCAAAGAAGATCGCGGACCTGTACAACTCCTACATGGACGAGGCCGGCATCGAAGCGAAAGGCCTCGAACCTTTGAAGCCGCACCTCGATGCGATTGCAGCGATCAAAGACAAGCGCGAGCTATCGTACGCGCTGGGCCAAAGTCTGCGCGCGGACGTGGATGCTCTGAACAACACGAACTTTCATACCGCCAACCTTTTTGGTTTGTGGGTGGCGCCAGGTTTCAACGATTCCGACCACTATGCGGCGTACCTGTTAGAAGGCGGGCTCGAGTTGCCGGACCGTGAATACTATCTGGCGGACAGCGAACACATGAAGAAGGTCCGGAGCGCGTACGAAACACATGTCTCCGCCATGTTGAAGCTGGCCGGATTCTCGGACACGGACGCGCGGGCAAAACGCATCCTTGAGTTGGAGCACGCTATCGCGGAAAAACACCGCAGCCTGGCGGAGAACGAGGACATTCACAAAGCGAACAACACCTGGAGTCAGGCGGACTTCACTTCCCATGCGCCCGGTCTCGAATGGGCGGAATTTTTCCGCGGCGCGGGGCTTACGAACCAAGCGAGCTTCATCGTCTGGCAGCCGGAAGCATTTACGGGCGAATCCACCCTGGTCGCTTCCGTGCCTTTGGGGACCTGGAAGGACTGGCTCGCCTATCACGAAATCGAAGCGGGCGCAGGACTCTCCAAGGCGATCGCCGACGAACGCTTCGCCTTCTTCGGAACGACATTGACGGGAGCGCAACAGCAGATGCCCCGCTGGCGCCGGGCTGTCGGAATCGTGAATGTCTTTCTGGGTGACGAAGTCGGAAGGATCTATGCCCAGCGGTATTTTCCGCCGGAAGCCAAGTTGCGCGCGCAGGCGATGGTTTCCAATCTCATCGAAGCCTTCCGCAAACGCATCGATGCGTTGAGCTGGATGGATCCCGCAACCAAAGCGGAAGCCAAGGCCAAGCTGGCCACGCTCTACGTTGGTGTGGGCTACCCGGAAACCTTCAAAGACTATTCAGGCTACGAAGTCAGAGCCGACGATATTTTCGGAAATGTTTGGCGGGGCCGCATGTTCGACTACAAACAGGATTTGGCAAAGCTGGGATCGCCCGTCGATCGGAAGGCATGGTCGATGACGCCGCAGACCGTGAACGCAGTGAACCTGCCCTTGCAGAATGCGCTGAATTTCCCGGCGGCCATCCTGCAGCCGCCATTTTACGATCCACAAGCGCCCGATGCGGTCAATTATGGAGCGATCGGTTCGGTCATCGGCCACGAGATCAGCCACACATTTGATACCGAAGGCAGCGCCTTTGATTCGAAGGGCCGTTTGCGCAACTGGTGGACGGACGCGGATCTCAGGCACTTCGAGGATGCTACCGCGCGGCTGGCCGCGCAGTACGACACTTACAAGCCTTTTCCAGATATTTCCGTCAACGGCAAGCAAACCCTGGCGGAAAACATCGCGGATGTCGCAGGCATCTCTGCAGCCTATGACGGTTACCATGCCGCCCTCGGCGGCAAGGCCGCCCCGGAGCAGGACGGCTTCAACGGCGATCAGCAATTTTTCATCGCCTTCGGCCAGAACTGGGGATCGAAATCGCGGGAAGCTGCCCAGCGACAGCAAGTCATGACCGACCCGCACGCACCGGCGCAATACCGGGCGGACACCGTGCGCAACATCGACGCGTGGTATCCCGCATTCCACGTGCAACCGGGGGAGAAGCTGTATCTCGCCCCGGCCGACCGCGTCAGAATTTGGTAGAAACCTGGAAGGGGAGGGATTCTGTTTTCTTTCTTCGTGCCCTCTGGGGCTTCGGCGACCAATCCTTCGATTGAGCTTGTTTATTTCTTGACGGCACGATCTTTGAGAAGATTCTTCAACTCGGACATGAACTCCTGAACGTCTTTGAAATCCATATAGACGCTCGCAAACCGCACATACGCCACTTTGTCCAGTTTCTTCAACCGGTGCATGATCATCTCCCCGATTTCTGTGGTGGTCAGTTCCCTTTCGGTGGCATCGTGCACCACGCCCTCGATCTCATCGACGATAGACTCCAGTTTCGGCGTCGGCACAGGCCTTTTTTCGCAAGCTTTCAGCAGCCCCTGCAAAATCTTCTGCCGCTCGAACCGTTCGCGCCTGCCATCCTTCTTGATCACCATGTAGGGAATTTCGTCGATGCGTTCGTAGGTCGTGAAACGGCGCGAGCATTTCAGGCACTCACGGCGCCGGCGGATGGTGTCGCCGGTGCGGCCTTCACGGGAGTCGATTACCTTGTCGTCCAGATGCGCACAAAAAGGACACTTCACTCGCGGATTTCTCCTGATGTAAGGAAGAGGATAGCAGAAATCGCACTATAGCGGCTTCGCGGGGTGCTCGAGGATTTCCGCGTCGATCTCCTCCGCTTCATGCTCGCGCATGCGACGGAGTTCACCAAGCGATAGTCCTTCTTTCAGAAGAATGGGAACACCCGCAAGGGAGCACGAGGCAAACGTCACGAGCCACAACACCATCGCCGCAGCCACGGCCGCCTCCTGCCCCACTCCGTACAAATGCGTGAAGGCGACAATCGAAAGCGCCTGCGAGCCGCCCCCGACTCCGGGCAACTGCACCGCCGAACCCACCATGGTGAATACCAGCACAAGCATGGCATCGGCGAACGTCAGGGTAGCGAGTTGCCCGCCAAACGCCTTGGTCACAAGAAAATAGCAAAACACGACCAGGAACCAGTGAATCAACGAGAGTCCGACCGCGGAGAACACGTCGCCCCAACTCCGCACCGTTTGCACTCCCCGCGAAAAGCCCAAAAGTATACGCGCCACGCTGGCCCGCCAGCCGTGGGCGGCCAGCCAGCCTTCCATGCGACGCTCCAGAACAGCTGATCCGTGCAGCCGGAGATAGATCAGGCCGCCAATCGCAACAACAGCGAACACGGAAAAAGCCGTGCCGGCCGTGCGTGCGGCTTTTTCAAACGCAGAACCTGTGCCCTGCTCCACCAAATGGCCGGAGGATTCGAAAACAAGCAGCCCGATCGCCGCCAGCACTGCGGTTGAAGCCGCATCCAGAATCCGCTCGAGCGCGTATACGCCGAATGTGTCCGCCAAGGGAATTTTGTCTTTTCGCGAAATCAGCAGCGGACGTACGGGTTCAGCAGCCCGCCCTAGAAGAAATAACGCGCTGAACCCCGCCAGGTTCATGCTGTAAATATTCCAGAAACTGGCGTGTCCTACGTGTGCCTGGAACCTCTGCCAGCGTAGGGCGCGAATCGCGTAACAAGCGTAAATGGCCGCCACCGCAAGCAGCAGATAAAGATAATTCGCGCCGCGAACCACCTCCCACAGCTTTGCCCCGCTGAACTCGCTGAGATGAAGTGCCCCGCGGGATCGGTAAAGAAGGAAGGCGACCACACCCGTCGCCAGCCCCAGCAGCAACCACTTCCTCGACTTAAAAGGCATATGCAGGGAGCCTACTGGGGAAGGTGCAGCCCGTCAAGTTAAGGGTAAGCAACACAAAGACAAGACCTTGTTTCACCGTCTCGAGACGAGTAACATGCGGCTAGGTTGGTTGGTCGGGGTCGCCTGTGTTGGGGAACATTTACGGGGCAATTTGCGTTCCATTAGGTGACAGGCCGAGTAACCCTTTTAAAGGGTTGCACCTGAGCAGGTTACTGGAGAATGGGGCTGAAGAAGCTTGGAGCAGGATGTCCAACTGGTCCAGCGTTGCCTCCAGGGCGATGGCTCGGCCTGGGAGGAACTTGTGCGCCGGCACTCGCGGCGCATCTACAACGTATGCTACCGATTCGTCGGAAACCGGACGGAGGCCGAGGATATCTCCCAGGAGGTCTTTCTGCGGGTCTACCGGACGATCGGCAGTTATCGCTCGGCGCACGGAGGATTTGCGACGTGGGTGACCAGCGTGACTCGCAATCTGCTGATCGATCATTACCGCAGAACCAAACGCGACCGGCAAACCGATTCGCTCGAGGACGCGATGCCGGTTGTCGAGAACAAGGAATCGGCAGCGCGTCGACCCGACCAGCAGGCACTGGTGAACGAGCTAAGCGGGCAAGTGCAAACGGCCCTGACAAAGCTTTCTCCCGAGTTGCGCGAAGCGGTCATCTTGCGGGACCTGCAGCAACTCGAGTACGCGGAGATTCAGCAAGTGCTGGAGGTACCGGAAGGAACAGTGAAGTCGCGGATCAATCGCGGGCGTATCGAGTTGGCAAAGATCTTGCAACAAATGGGAGTGAGGCCGTCATGAGGACGGGCAGAATCAAAAGGAATTCGGTATTTCTGGGGGCAGGCATTCGGCTGCCCATGGGGATCGAGCCATGACCTGGACATGCGACCAAATCGAAACGCAGTTGAGTGATTATCTCGAAGGACTTCTGCAAGCGCCGGAACGTGCGGCTTTCGAAGCGCATGTAAAGGACTGCCCGGAATGTGCTCCGCTGGTCGCCGGCGTGCAGAGCGTGATGAGTGAACTGCGCTCGATGGAAGAGGTGGAAGCCCCGCCACGTTTGGTGTACACGATTCTGGACAAGACTCTGGGCCCGCGCGAAACCGTCACAGGCTGGCAGGCCTTCAAGAAATTCCTGGCGGGGCTGTCGACACCCAAATTCGCCTATGGCGCGGCCAGCGTGATGGCCACGTGCATCATTTTGTTGAGCGGCTCGGGCATTTCGCTGCGGAAGCCCAAACTGACGGACCTCGAACCTTCGAACATTTATCGGACAACGACTCGCCGTTTGCACATCGTCTACGCGAGCAGTGAGAAGTACGTCAGCGATCTCCGCGTTGTGTATGAAATTCAATCGCGGCTGCGACAGGATCAGGAGAATCTGAAAGTCACCCCGGAAGAAGACAAGCCGAAATCTGATCCAGAAAAGCAGCCCGGCCAGCGCGACGACCACACCCACATGCAGCCAAAGCAGCAGAATCGCGCCAATGACCTGGCTCGCCGCATGGAAATGTTGGCGGCGGAATATCCTATTGCGCTCGAGAGGAGCTTTCGATGAATTGTGCGGTGCATCCGGATGTGGAGGCATCGGGTTTTTGCCGGAACTGCGGGAAACCAATGTGTCCGGCATGTGTTCGGCCTGTTCGGGATGTTTTGTACTGCGAAGACTGCCTCGCGCGAGTGGTAGGACTGGGCCAGGCCCCTTCTGTGACAACCTCTTCAGCTGAAGGACTAAGTGCACAGGCGGCCTTGCCGGCGGGGATTCCACCCCCAGCCTCTGCTTCCTCCGGAGCGCCCGTCCTGGCCTTCATTCTCGGACTCATCCCGGGACTGGGCGCAATCTACAACGGCGAGTACAACAAGGCCCTGCTGCATATCGTGATTTTCGCGGGCTTGATCCTGGGCATCAACCTGGATCTCGGAAGTGGCGCACAGGCAGTGCTGATTTGTGGATTGGTGATCTTCCCTTTTTACATGGCCATTGACGCCGTTCGGACACTGAAAGCGAAGCAAAGCGGGGAGAGCTATCAGGATCCCCTGGAAAACTGGACCAGGCAGAAAGCCATCGGGCCCATTCTCCTGATCGGTCTGGGTGGTTTGTTCCTGCTGAATAACTTTGGGTTCTTCGATTTCCTGCGGGTGCGCGAAATGATCTTCCCGCTTATCTTGATCGGTATTGGCGTGTTGTTGTTGAAGAATCGCGTCGGCGGTCCGAAGTAACGAGAGGAGAATCATGAGCGCGCAAATACGATGCCGCTGCCAGAGCTGCACCATCCGCGGAATGATGGGGCCGGCGATCCTGATTACCCTTGGACTGCTCTTCCTGCTCCACCAGATGCGCGGTGGTCGATTCGATTTTGGGAACACCTGGCCGGTGCTTTTGATGGTGATTGGCCTGTTGCTATTGGCGTCATCGTTGGCCCCGCGCGACGGCCACGTTGATACCTCGGCCGCGCCCCCCACGCTACCTCCTCCCCCAACACCGCC
>Ga0187782_10000307_pt1 | contig 32175 bp, 37 predicted proteins | sample 0715_SJ02_MP15_2_FD_132454 | JGI IMG/M metagenome (GOLD analysis project Ga0187782, IMG submission 132454) | Tropical peat soil microbial communities from peatlands in Department of Meta, Colombia - 0715_SJ02_MP15_20_MG | ecosystem: Environmental > Terrestrial > Soil > Wetlands > Peat | place... | reverse complement strand
TCGCGTCGTCGATCTCGACATGGCGTGCCGTCTTGCTCGGCGGCTCGGGCACCTGGTAGGTGCCGCGGTCGAGCCTTTTATAAAAAATCGCCATCCCGCTGCCATCGAAGAAAAGCACTTTCAGGGCGTCACGCCGGCGTCCGAAAAAAATGAAGAGCGCGCCGCAACGCGCGTCGTAGCCGATGTGCTCCTTGGCCAGCCCGGACAGTCGGTCGAACGACAGCCTCATGTCGACAGGCTCGATCGCCACGTAGATCTGCACTCCGGACGGGATCACGATCGCTCGCCCAGTGCATCAACGATGGCGCGCAGCAACCCGGCGTCAAAGCCATGCTCGACAAGGATTCGAGCCGGTCCGACCGCGATCTCCAGCGCCGCGGTGACCGGCTCCGATGACGGCAACTTCTCGCCTTCTCGCACGACCTTCGCCAGCGCCACTCGATTCCGGCCAGGTCCCGGCGAACGACGGGTCGGCTCACCCCGACTGCGTCGAGCCAGCTCCCCCTTCCACCATCGCAACGACGCCTCCGACACGCCCCGCGCCTCGGCGAACAATCGGGCCGACTGGCTGCTCGCCTCCCAGGCGCTCACCACTTCCGACCACTTTGCGGCGCTCATCCTCATGCCCGCGAGCTTGCGTCCTCGACCTCACCGGTGGAAGGACGCGTCTTCGTGCAACGGATACGCGAACTGGGGCGCGCATCGGCTGATCCTCCGCATCTCAGCGAAGCGCGCGAATGCGCAGGCGCTACGCGCGTACTTCGTCGGCGGCTCGGCGTGTGCGAAGATCGCGGGCGGGCACGTGCTCCTCGATCTGCACAGCGAGGAAGAGCCCGACTCCTACGAGGAAAGCCACGGCTCGCTTGGCGCGCTCGTCCCGCTCCGCACGGAGTTGATCCACGGCGATCTCCGCGTCGCATATCTCGCGTGGCTCCTGGCGGTTCAGCCGGACGAGGTCTCCGACGAGAACCTGGAGCCGCCGGTTCCGCCAGGGCTCTCAGCGCTCTCGGCGGCGCATGCGGCGTTCGTCGAATTCCTCCGCATCGACGAAGATCTTCTCGCTGCCGCCGCGACGGCGAGCGCCGCGGATTCCGACGACATCGAGGCCGTGCGCGCGTGGGCGAAGGCGCTTTCGCCGCGTGCGAAGGATCAGTGGCTCGCGCGTGCGATCGAAGATCCGGATCTGTCGCTCAGAGCCGAGCTTCGGCGCCAGTCCCGCAGCAAGGCGAAGCGGTCGCCCCGCTACGGACGCCGCGTCGCCGACCTTCGAGCCGCCGCCGAAGAGATTCGCGAGAAGCGCGAGCAGACCGAGCGCCTCACGCGAGAAAAAGCAAAGGAAGCCGCAGACGACATGGCCGCGGGCCCGCGCAGCCGTGAGCGTCGTCGATCTGCATGACCGGACCTCCGTCGATCGGCGCTCGTCAAGGCCGGCGACGTCGGCCGTCCTCGAACGGCACCACGTTGCGCGGCAGTCGTTCGAGTCCCGCGTCAGAGGTGCGAACCAGCTTGTTTTCCATGGTTTTGCGGTGGTTTTCGTCTCGCGTTCGATTCCGTCAGCTCCACTCTGTTCGGGGGCGAAGCCCTCCGTGGCGTTGCCCGGCGGCGGAGCGTATGCGGACACTTGATCGCTCGATGCCTCAGATGCGGTTGCCTGGGCTTGAGCCAGGGCGCCGCTGGCCACCTGGACCCCTTGCGAGCAAGCACCTACAGGGGAAAATGGACGCGGCTCGTGGCAGAATTGGCGAGCCGTTCTTCGCGGGCCGGGGCTCTATCTCTAGTAATCATGAGACGACGGGCCGCTGCGAGTTTTGCGCTGGCGCCGCTCATATTCTTGGCGAGCTGCCGGGTCGTCGGGAACGTGCTTTGGACCGTCGATTCGGGTCTGCCCGATGAAGGGGTTGCGCCCGGAATCGCCGACGCTGCCTCCGTTACCTTTGAAAACGACGCAGGGCAGGCGTTCGCAGACGTCCGCACCGAGCAGGATACGGGGGCGCCAAACGACGCGGAGCTTGAGGTTGAAACCGCCATCCTCGGTGGCGATTCCGAACTCGGTATGGCGGACGATTCGGACGGGGGTGACGCATTCAGCTGCGACGTCTGCTCGGGCGGAATGACCTGCCAAAACGGCGAGTGTGCATGCCCCCCGGGACTTCTTTCGTGCGGTGGCACCTGCGTCGACGAGCAGACGGACAACGGGAACTGCGGGGCGTGCGCGGTCGTGTGCTCGACTGGTCTGTCTACAGACGCGGCTGTATGCACCGCAGGTCGTTGCCTGGCGACTCTTGGCGGTGGAACAGAGGGCCCCGAAGGAATGGCGGTAGCCGGCGCGAACGTCTACTGGACTTGCGGGTGGTCAGGCGGCGGCTCCCCGGTGATGATGGTATCCACGAGCGGCAGCGGGCAGACCACTCTCGCGATGGCTGCGCAAGAGACCATTCCCACTCAGATCGCGGTGGAGGGTTCGAACGTCTATTGGGCCGAGACGCAAGCAAACGGTGGTCCCCCGGGCTACGTGATGCAGACGTCTACCGGGGGCGGCACCGCGACTGTCCTTGCCTCGGGCGCCCCTTGTAGCGTCGCCGTGGACGCTACAAGCATATACTGGATGGATGGATGCACCGCCTTTGATGGGGGCAACCCGATCGGCAGCGTGATGAAGGAGCCCATTGGCGGCGGTGCTGCAACCACTCTCGCCTCCGGGCAAACTTTACCCGCGAGCGCGGCGTACGCCCCAATCGGCTTCGCAGTGGATGCAACAAGTGTCTACTGGACTACGAGCGACAGCGTCCTGAAGGTGTCGACGGGCGGGGGCACGGTGATTACGCTTGCTTCGGGGCAGACCTTTCCGGGGTGGAGCACAGCTCTCGCTGTTGATGCGACGAGCGTCTATTGGACTACGAGCGACAGCGTGATGAAAGTCTCCACCGCGGGCGGCGCCCCGTCCGCTCTTGCCTCGGGGCAAAGTTTTTATGCCGCTGGCCAACAGCTCGCTGTGGATGGGACGAGCGCTTACTGGTTAAGCGGCGGCAGTGTGATTAAGGTGTCCGCGGCCGGCGGCACGCCGACGGTTCTGGTTTCAGGGCAGCAGATGGCAGCAGCCTCGGGCGCCATCGCCGTGGACGCGACAAGCGTCTATTTTACCAACGTGCCGACCGTGTCAGGAGACCCCGATTTTTCCGTGATGAGGTTGACGCCAAAATAGCAAGTCGCGAGGACTCCAGCGACCGAGCGACCTGAGCCGCCGGTCCGAGTGAGCGTCGTCTCGAATTTCGACGCCACGCCGACGCCCACTCGCACCGCGCGCGACACCAAGCGCACGTTGTGCTCGAGCGCCCACTGCAACTTCAGAATCTGTCACACCGTGCTCGTCGCCAGCCGCTCCAGTCGGAGACCTCCGAGCGGACACTCCAGCGGGGTCGACGAGCGACGACCCGACGCGTACATCGCATCGAAGACGGGCAACAGCTTCACCCGGGGCGCTTCCACAGCTTCTGGATCGCCCGCACTGGGCGGGTCGCCCATCGTACCACGGGCGCTTTTGGCAGCCTGCGAGGGTCGCGCACGCTACAAGCCATAAGAGAAACCGATGCGTGCGGCGAGCATGGGACCGATGGTCCCCGCCGCGGGACGACTGTCCGAGCGCACCTCGAGCCCAGCGAAGGCGTCGCCGACGTCGACCGAGAATATCCCTTCCCAGCGGGCGCTCCACTGGATCCCGAGCACGGCGAGGAGCGATGCTGCGATGAACGTTCCGTCGAGTTGCCCACCTCGAGTGCCAGGCGAGATCGGCGAGCCGCGCGCGTCAATCCACCCGACCTTCATCCGTGGGCCGATCTCCATCGAGATCGCGCCGGCGTGCCCGAGCAGCGTCAGGCTTGCCGCGCCGGAGAGCAGCGCGAGTTCAATGCTGCCCAGCGGATCATGGGCGGAACCGAAGGCGGCGCCCGCATCCAGGTGGAGACGCAGCCGGCCTGTGGCGCTAGAGCTCGCCGCCAGGTCGGCACGTGGTCCGAGCAAACCGGTCGCGTACGCGGTAAACACGCGTGCGTCCAGCGTTGCGGTGAGGACCGAGCGGTTACTCGTCGGCGCGAGGGGCGCCGGGCCGAAGCCGGGCAATGCGGTTGCGGACGCGGCCGGCGCCGAGGGTAGGGCCGACGGCGCCGTTGAGTTCCGCTCAATCGAAGGCGTCACGCTCGGCCCGGTGTCCTCCGGCGCCTCGCCGGACGCGGTCGCACCGGGCGTCAATCTCGGCACGGCGTCGGCCTCGGCCTTGCCGGGTACGAATGCTTCTGCGATGGCGAGGGCCGCGACGCGGGCGCGGCTCGCAAAGTCGACGTCACTGAGATCGACCGTTCCGGTTCGACCTGGTGCAGTCGGCGCCAACTCACGGATCGCAAAGGTGAGCGCGCGAGCGCTGGAGTCGCAAGGCGCGGCGCGCAGTTCAACGATCGTCGCGGGCACATCGCTCGGGCTCGTATCCGGACGAACGATATCGACGGCGCGAACACCCTGCTGCATCAGCTCGACGCGCAGCGCCGACGCGAATGCCGAGACGTCGAGGAGCCCGGAGCCGCACGGGATGGCCACCACGTGTACGAGCGCGGGGAACTGCGCTTGTGCGGGGGGGGCCCCGGACGTTGGACCCGCCTCGGGGGCCTGAGCATGGATGCGGCCCGCCCAGAGAAGTGCCGCGATCGCCGCCACCCATGAGGCAGGCCGGAGCCTGGCCATCAAGGACCGCCGGTCCAGCGACGGACGGTGGCCGCCCGGGATCCTGCGGGGAATCGTTGCGTGTACTGCGTGGCGGCATCTCGGGCGCCCACGGCATCACCGGCCCTCGAACGCGCCTCTACGAGCCGTACGTATGCGTCCTCTGCGAGTCCCTGCGGCACGCCCAGGGCGATCGCTCGGGCGAAGGCGTCAGCGGCGTTGGCCGGATCCGCGAGCGCGTCGAGCTCCACGCGGCCCAAAGTGAACGCAGCGACGGGGGCGGCGGGATCATGCGGGTGGTCGAAGACAATGCGCCGTAACGGGACCAACGCCTCGGTGGGATGGCCGGAGAGACGCGCAACGTCAGCGATTGTCAGCAAGTCGGCGACGACGCCCGACTTCACCACGTTCTCGAGGCCGTCCGAGCCGAGCACGCGATAGGCACTGGCGTAATCGCCCCGGTACGCGAGGTCCCGCCATGTGGAGCGCGGAGCGGACGCGAGAAATTTGTCTGCCACCGGGGACGGAGCGTGGGAGGACACCGAACCCGACCCGTTGTCGGGCGGCAGAACCTCGCTCATGGGCCCGGACACGTCGATGGCCTGTCCGGGCGTGAGTCGCTGGATGCGCTCGGGTACGCGCTCGCCACGCACTAGGACCTCTCCGCGCTCGACTGCCACATGCAAGCGCTCGGGCTCGCGGTCGATCGTGAAGCTCGTGCCCACGACTTCCACCGTGGCAAGCCCGCACTCGATGGTCCAGCGCCGCGGACCCCCGGGCTTCACATCGAAACGACCGGAACCGGGGCCTAGGATCGCGACGACCGCCTTGCCGTCGTTCTCCACCATTTCCAGCCGGCCCTCGGCGCCGAGCCAGATGCGCGATCCATCGCTGAAAACGAATGACCTCGGGACAGGGGAGGCCGACGCCATCGCCGAAATCTCAATGCCTCCGAGCAGCCGGAGAGTCCCGGAGGGTGCTGTGGCCCGCGTCAGGGCGACGAACACGATCGCAACTAACGGCACGGCCCCGACCCCGAACGCCCAGGCTCCCAGTCGTCTTGGAACGCGCACCCGGGACGCGCGCCGAGACTCCATGTGACGCCACATGCGGCTTGCGGCAAGGTCATCGAGCCCTGACCGCAGGACCTTGCGCACCGGCGAGGGGAGAGTCATCGCTCCTCCACACGCGAGCGCAGGGGCGCCACTTCGTCGGCCAAGCGCACGACGGCCCGGACCCGCGCGTCGCCCGCCGCGATTCGCCGCTTCGCCGTCGCCAGCGAGCAGCCACAGGCGGCGGCCACCGCTGGGAGCGTGGCGCCTTCGACGTAGCGCAGCGACCAGGCGATGCGTTCGTTTGGCGGGAGTGTCCCCACCGCGCGTCCAAGTGCCGCAAGCGCTGAGATGACGTCGGGGGTCGCGTCGCGCGAGGCGATGGCTTCGAACGCCACCGTCTCGTCGCCTTGCAGCCCAAGGAGACGCATCAGGCGACGCCGGCGAAAACGCCGGTTCATCTGGCTCACGGCGATCCGCGCCAGCCACGGGCGGAGGGCAGCCCCTTCTCGCAGGCGCGGCAGATGCTCGAACGCCAAAACGAAGGTGTCCTGCACCACGTCCTCCGTTTCGGCCGGGTCGGCCATCAAGCGGAACACCATTCCCGCGACGTAGCCGACATGACGCCGGTAGATTGCCTCTTGCGCGGCGCGGTCGCCCTTGCACGCGCGATCCACGAGCCCCGCGTCGTCGTTAGCCCCGCCCGGGTCCTGGTTTGCGACGCTCGGGTCCGCCCGAGCGACACCGCGGGAGCGATGGTGATACGAACTCACGGCAGCAGTATGAGCCACGAACACATCGATCCGGCTCACTCGGAGACAATTGGGCCGTCGGGCGGCGGTACGCCTTACAACCGCGGACGTTCTGTCGGCGGCGGGTCCAAGGGCGTCGTGGCTTGCCGCCTGGGCGAGCTACCATCAGCTCGTCGTCCGCGCGTTCACCGAGAGGCGCTCGAGTGTCTTGCCAGCGCGCGCCTGGTCCGGGCGAGCGCGTGCCCCGCACGAGGGCAGGTTTCACTCTGCCGGCGTCGCCTCCGCGTCCCGAAGGATCCTGCGCGCGAGTCCTTCGGCGATCTCGGCGGGTCGCGGCACGGGGATGTTTCGTCCCGTCCGAGGGTTTCGATACACAGTGTGGCTCGCTCCCTCGCGCACGAGCTCGGCGCCGAGGGCCCCAAGCTGCCGGATCAGGTCTTTTCGCTTCACGAGCTCAAGATAGGGTGGAGCTCTCGGGGAGCGGCCAGAGTCCTATGGCTCGGCCTTACGCGGCATGTTCGCGAGCCTGTCGCGCATAGGTCTCGATGAGGTCCGCCATCGCCGAAAGCAGGTTCCGGTACGCCTCGGCTTTCGTCTTCCCCTGGCTATACGCTCCGGGAAACGGCGGGTATTCAGCGATCCACCATTCGCCGGACAGCTCGAAGACAACCCCCCTCGAGAGGGGCCGAGGGCAAATCGCTCTGACCGGACTGCATGACACCAATTTACGCGAACGCTGCGCGCGAGACCCCCCCCGGAAACGAGGGCTGTGGCAGGCGAGAGCGCGGGCTCGGTGCAAGCATTCGAGCTTACGTTCCCGTTTTTGGCGGTCCCGGCAGTCACCGATCGCCGACGGCGATGCCCGACGTCAAGGCCGGCGACGCCTCCGGTCGTCGATCGGCACGACGTTGCTCGGCCTTCGTTCCCGTCGCCCTCGTTCGACCGCCGCAGCCAGCATTTCGGCGATCGCGCGGCGCTTCTCGGTCACGGCTGCGACCAAGGCGGCCGCGAACTGGCTTGTTTTTCAGGGCTTCGTGCGGTTTTTCTCCCTGCGTTCGATTCCCGTCAGCTCCACTCTGTTCGCGAAAAAGCGGACCATATTCCGGTCATCTGTCGGTGTTGTACTCGACCGGCTTCGCGGACTGACGTCCGCTCCGCTTACGGTCTCGTACAAGACCGAGCGATTCCCGTCGGCTCCACCCTGCTTGAACGCGGAGCGTTCTTCGCCACGTTCCGGTCATCGGCGCGATGCTCGCGCTCCCTTTCGCCGGCCCGACGTCCGAGGGCGGTGAGTTTCGCCGCGGCCAGGCAGATCCACTCCGTCGCGCCCGGCCTCCGGCTCAGTCCCACCGATGCGCGTCGAGCTTGATGCGCCCCACCTCCGCATCGAGCTCGATGGCCGCTTCGCCCTTCCGGTCGGCGCCCGCGTCGACGTGCTTGCGGTAGGCGACGAACGCGGCGTCCAGCTGTTGCACGGCCTCCCTGATTGCGCTGCTCGTGGCGACGACGGCCGGCGCACCGACGAACCGGCCCCCGGCGAGGCGGTTGGCGGAGCCGAGACGGTCCTGCAGCTGAGCAGCGCTGCGACGGAGCGGCTCGGGGATCGGCTCGCCGCCCGCCTCCCAGCGTGCGATGCGCACGGTCGCGTCGAGCGATTCGATGAGCGACTCGAGCGCGCTGCGGAGCGTGATGATGCGTGGATCCTTGCCGGGGCCCCGGCGCGCGGGCGCGTTCACCAACGCCCTCGATTTCTGCCGCTGCCGAACCCACCGCTGCGGCCAGCGCCGCCGTGCCGCTCTTCGGCTTCGTTGACGCGCAGCGAGCGTCCGTCGAGGGTCGAGCCGTTCATCCCGGCGATCGCCGCCTGCGCGGCAGCGCTGGTGCCCATCGTCCCGAAGCCGAAGCCGCGCGGCTGGCCCGTCTGGCGATCGCTGACGAGGTGCACGTCGGTTACTTCGCCGTACTGGGCGAAAGGGTCGCGGAGCACGTCGCTGCCGGTGTTGAAGGAGAGATTGCCCACGTAGAGTCGATTGCCCATTTGGTTGGTCCGTGTCCTTTCGTTACGGTCGTGGCCGTGCACTCAGCGCGCCCGCCGTTTAGTCGTCGTTGTCCCGGAACAGCAGGGTCTCCAGCGAAGCTCGATCGTCGGAACCAGGCCCGTTGCGCTTCGGTCGCGAGTTCTTCCGAGGTGCTCGCGCACATCACCAAACCCGTGGAAGGCGCTATGGATCACCTCGCTGAGGGCGCATCTTCTCGGCGCGTGGCTTCTCGTCGTGTGGCACGACCGACATGGAGAGCATCGGCAGCCCGCGGTTGACGTGCCCCGGCTTGGCGAACAAGATTACGAGTCGCAGGTTGGCATGTACGAGTTCGGCGGGAGCGGCGCGCAGGTCTCCACGGCGCAGGCTGGCACCCAGCGGGGAGACGATGTTGCGCCCCATATGCGCTCGCCTAGCCGCCCGAGCACGGAGGTGCTCGGGCGCTTGAACCCCCCGAACGCTCTCGGTCTCGCCCTCCCGCGCTGGTGGCGGAACACGTGCGACGCGTCCGAAATACGCCGTCGTGCCGTCCGGTAGCGGCGATGCGAGAAGCTTGCTCATGCGCGGAGCCCGACGGGACGGAGGCCCCGGAAGCGATGCGTCGGCTATCAATAGCACGCCTTCTTCCGTGGGCGCGCGTGCTAAGTTGGTGAACTATCTTCCGGAAGGCGGGTTCATGGCTGAAGGCACCATCAAGAGACTGACCGACAAGGGCTTCGGCTTCATCGAGACGAGCCCCGGTAAAGACATCTTTTTCCACATGTCCGCCGTCCAGGGCGTCCGGTTCCAAGACCTCAGGCAGGGCCAGCGCGTTTCGTTCACCGAGGGGATGGGCCCCAAGGGACCAAAGGCCGAGGACGTGAAGCCCATCTGAGACTGCTCGACGTCGTTCGTCGTCATCTCTAGGGGAGACGACCCAGCACCGCTGGACCGCCGGTGAAGCGGCACGAGATACCTCGGTCCTCGATCGGATCAGCCAGTTGCACTCTCGAAGGCTGCGTCATCGAGGGCGAGCCCAGCATCCCAGGTCCTCCCATCGCGCCGACACCTGAACCCGCTTCGCCTGAGGACTACCATCCATGCCGACGACCCCTGCAAAGCGCCAAAAGGAAAAGAACCGACAGGACCGGCAACGGGACAAAGAGAAGAGGCGTGAGCAGCGGCGGGAGCAGCGCGCAAACGCGACTCGGCCGACGGACGGGGAAGACCCAGATATCGCGGGCATCGTGCCCGGCCCCCAGCCACCTGTTGAGGAATGACGCTCGACAGGACACTTAGAGAGGCGACGACACGTGCAGAGTAACCGGAGACAAAGCGAGGGTGCACAGCGGTTTGCCGAACGCCGCCAGCGCGAGAACGAGTCACGCAGACTGATCGCCGAGGTCCCACGGCTTCGGAGCCTAGCCCTGGAGATTGAGGAAAAGAGCAATGGCGGCCCGGTCGCGGAACCGACCCACGTCCGACGTGTCGTCGTCCAGCATGCCCCTGCCCTGTTCTTCCTGCCGTGTGGAGATGCCCGATGCAAGGAGGGAGGCCACGACGTCACTCATGCCATCATGACAGCCCTGCGTGACAGCGAGACGCACTTCAAAGGGCAGGACGTCTGCACTGGCTCCGTGGGGACGGCGCAATGCGTGCGCGTTCTCCACTTCGCCGGTATCGCGACGTACACGTAGGTGGTCGCCGGCTGAGCGGTGTGAGCCACGCCGATGGACGGCGAATGCCGGAGACGTGGCACGCGGCAAACGCGTTAGCGATGGTTGCCTACGCCACGCCACGCCTTCGACGCCCCGGCGGCCACGACTTTCCGCAAGTTTCCGACGCTCGCTTGCCCGCTCTCGTCAGGAGACACAGCAGTCCGCCGCCACCTCGTTGGTCCACACCCGAAAGCCCTCGAGCGTGTTCGGACCGAACGTGGTGGTGATGGCTACGTCAGCCGCGTCGCGGCCCCGGGCGATGAGTATGCGGCCGATCCGCGGTATGTTGTTCCGCGCGTCGAACGGATACCACTGTCCACCCAGATACGCCTCGAACCAGGCGGTGAAATCCATGGGGGCATCGCTCGGGGGCACGCCGATGTCTCCCAGATACCCCGTGCAATACCGGGCGGGAATGTTCATGCAGCGACACAGCGTGATTGCCAGATGCGCGAAGTCTCGGCAGACGCCCTTGCGACCCGAGAAGACTTCCCAAGCCGTCCGCGTCCCGTTCGCGTGCTCGTAGCCGAATGTGACGTGACGGTGCACGAAGTCGCAAATCGCTTGCACCCGGCCCCAACCGGGCGGCGAGTTCGCGAAGAGCTTCCAGGCCACCGGCAACAGCCGCTCGGTCTCGCAGTAGCGGCTCCCCAGCAAGTACATCAGGCTCTCTTCCGGCAGGTTCTGCACTGGCAGCTGCTCGGCGCCGGGCACCACCGGTTCCGGGAGGCCGCTGTCGTTGACGAGCGCGTCCGCGCAGATGCGAAGGTTCCCCGGGGGCGCGAAGATGCGGCTGCACCAGTTGCCGAAGATGTCTCGATAGGAGGTGATCGGCACATTCGGACTGATGACGACGTGGTCCGGCCGCACGATGTCCGAGACCCGCGTGTAGTGGATATGGAGGACCAGAATGACGGGGGTCGGCTGAGGAAACCGATAAACAAGCTCGTAGCCGACGCGGATTTGCATGGTCAGCAGCTTCGATCCGAGTGACATGAGGAAGACGCATCACGGAGCTCGTGACCCCCGACGATCGCGCTTACGGTGCACCCGTCCGGGTTTCGTCCGCGCTCCCTTGCCGATGTCTCGCACGTGTCGAAAGCGCCCCGGGCAAGGACGGAAGAGGCGCGCCTTTTTGAAAACACGACGTCGCGTGACAGACGGCAGGTGGCCGCGTCAGGTGCGCCCGACGTACGCCCGCGCTCGAACCCGGCCACCGTTTTCCTCGAGGGGCACCACCGACGGCATGAACCCAGCGCTGCGCAGCCGCCCGAGGAAGAAATCGGCGCGGTAGCCGCTCCACACGGCGACCACCCCTCGGGGCGCGAGGGCGCGCTTCAGGCCCGCCAAACCCGGAAGCGTGTACAGGCGCGCATTAGTCCGGAAGCTCGCCCAGTGTGGGCCGTTGTCCACGTCGAGGAGGATCGCGTCGACATCGCTTGCCGCCGCTGCGACGACGTTCGCGACGTCTCCGCGGACGAGTTGCACGCGAGCGTCTTCGAGCGCGTCGGCGGCGAGATGCGCCAGAGGACCGCGTACCAGACGCACGATAGCGTCGACCTTCTCGACGACGATCACGCGCGTATCGGGCGCTGCGACGTCGAGCACGCCGCGCAGCGTGGCGCCGAACCCGAGGCCCCCAACGACGACGTGGCGCAAAGAACCGCAGCCCACGGCCGATGCAAGCCGGCCGAAGGCGAATTCGGTGGCGAGCGCGGTGCTCGAGAGCAGAACGACTTTGCCCGCGAGGAGCTCGACCCGATCGTCCGTCTCTCGCAAGACGAGATGTCCCGGGCCTTCGACAGGGCTGATCCGTACCCGGCGATCAGTCAATCTTGTTGTCGCGTCGAGCGATTCGATAAGCGACTCGAGCGCGCCGCGGAAGGTGACGATGCGCGGATCCTTGCCGGCCCCCCGGCGTGAGGGGTGCGAGGGCGCTCACCAGCGCGCCCGCTTCCCGCCCCCGCCGAAACCGCCCCCGCGGCTGCCGCCGCCCTGGCGCTCCTCGGCCTCGTTGACCCGCAGTGCGCGCCCGTCGAGGGTCGAGCCGTTCATGCCGGAGATCGCCGCCTGCGCCGCCGCACTGGAGCCCATCGTCACGAAGCCGAAGCCGCGCGGCTGGCCGGTCTGGCGATCGGTGACGAGGTGCACGTCGGTCACTTCGCCGAACCTCGCGAAAGTGTCTCGGAGCGCATCGCTGCCCGTGTTGAACGAGAGATTGCCGACATAGAGTCGATTGCCCATAGATCTATCCTGCGTCCTTTCTTTGCCGTGTCGCGGCGCGCACCCTGCGGGGCGCGCCGTTAGTCGTGGTCCTTGCCTTCGAGCCGCGTCTCGAGCTTCCCGAGGCGCTCGCGTGCGTCGCGGAGCTTCTGAAAGGCGTTCTCGAGCGCGGCGCTGATGGTCGTCTTCTCGGCGCGCGGAGCGACCCGCACTTCGCTCAGCAATCTGGCGAGATCGCTCTCAGCGTCGGACACGCCCCTCTTGGCCGCACGGATCTCTTCCAAGACGAGCTTGTCCTTCATCACGCGCGTCCCCTTCAGATGGCGCGCACCGCGGCCATCGCGCGGGCCACCGACTCCCAGTTGAACGAAGGTAGATTGTTCGCGAGGCGCTTCGCGTTCCACGAACGACCCACCGCGCAAAGTGCCTCGGCTCGCGTCGCGCTGCGCTCGGACACGATCGGCGCGTCCGGGGAAGTGCTCGTCGAGGCTTCGATGCACCACTCCGTCGGCCGTCCGTCGTCCCCACCGCGTCCCGTGATCCGCAGGGTCAACCGTCCCGCGTAGCCGCGCAGGTCGTAGACCATCGCGTCGCGAGCGCGAAACTGTTGCGTGATGCGGATCGCGTTCTCGTCAACTTCCGGCTTCATGCGTTCGTTCCTCTGGCGGCGTGCGCCCCTCAGGGTGGCGCGTGGACCACACCTTTCCTCGCTGCCGCGCGGTCGGGGAAGGGCGCGACGGGGCACCTGACGGCCGCGTCGTCACAGCCACACGAGGAGGACCCGAACAAGTCGAGGCGGGCGCGCGAGACCGATGAGTACGGGCCGTATAGCGCGTGCAGGGGCGCGGCGCAAGCCAACCTTCGTCGCGCGAGGTCACGCGAGTCACCACCATCAGTGGCCGTCGGAGTTTTCGGCCGTCACTGAGCTAAGCTTTGTCCGCCATGGCGATCACAAAGGCAGAAGCGGCCCGCGCCCTCGCGGAGGCGCACTTCGGCATCGAAGAGGGGCTGGAGCGGGTGTTCATCATCCGCACTGACCTCGATGATCCGCGCGAGCTCATCAACTGCTCGAAGTCAACGCGAACACGGTTCCTACAGCAAGCATCGATCCCATTCCGTTCTCTCACGGAGGCTGCAGGCCGGCCAGGGGACCACCTCGCCGCAGGACCGATTTCAATTGGGTGAACGGTATGTCAATCGTGCCGGCCACCGCCTCGACGTGGGGCAGGTCGTTGGCGAAGAAACGCAGGCCGGTCCGGGTGATGACGAACGTCTCCAAAGCGGAGGCGTATTCGTCGATTACCAGGAAACTGGTTCCCAGCTTCGCCAGCTTGCGGCGCAATGCCTGCCCGATAAGATCGAGTATCGTTTGCTTCCACGGCCGGTCCGGCTGACAGAGCATCGCCAGCGTCAGAGCCGTGGACTTGCCCGAGCACATCGCGAAATTGAACGTGAAGTGCGTGTCATTGGGGTGAGCGGCGCCGAGGTTCACATACGCGTCGCAGGCGATGCTCAGAACCCGCGTCGTGGCGACCGCTTCGTCGCAACGGATGTCGAGAGCCATCCGGTTGGGCGCGCTGAGCGGGTCCTGGCCCCCGGAGCCAGTCACGATTTCGTCGGCGTCTTGCCGGAAGCTGCGCCGCCATTGGGCTAGATCTCCACCGATGGCTTCATTGATTGGTTTTGCAATCGTTTCATCGAGGGCCGTCACGTAGAGGTAACTTACACGCGAAAAATATGGGCCCTCCTGCGGGAGGTTCCGGCGCTCGCTCGTCGGCGGCCGGGGCAGTGGGCGGCAGTCTTCGGGCGGGACCGTCTCTTCGCCTGCCCCCGAAGACGGTGTGGCCGATGCGCTTGGCGCTCCGGCCGCAGCGGACGACTCGGTCTCTGCCGCAGAAGACAGCGTGGCCGGACCCGATTCGCTCGCGGCCTCGACCGAAGTGGACGCGTCGCGGACGGCCGCCGCCGAGACCGTGGCCCGAGTGCTCTCGGCCCCGTTGGGCCGATCGCAGCCAGTGGACGCAAGCGATCCGAACAGAATCGCGACGAATGGTTCCCTCCGCATGAGTCGGCGGCCTACCCGCTGCGCAAGCGCGTCGAGCCGCTCTGCGGCCGTCACCGCGAATCGTGCCGTGAGGATTGGAGCTGCGCCTCAATCATCATGGGTCCAGTACCCCCAAAACTTGTTTTGCGACCCGGTAGTACGCGTCTCGCACGGCCTTGCCGGTGAATCCGCCGTTCACGGTGCGCGTAATGGCGTCGAAATTGCCCTGGTCGGCGAGGCGGTTGAGATAATTGCGCTCGCGCTTGGTCGCCCAGTACCACGCGGTGGTTCGAAAGCCGATCTCGGTCGTGGCGGCCAGTTCGGGATGGTTCACGAGATCGAGACCGAGATCATGGCCCGCCCGGGTGTATGCGTCCCGGCCGGTTAGCTGAATCGGACCTCGCCCTTTGAATTTGGGCCCGTCTCCGGGCTGGGTGTTCCCTAGGTCGACCCGGCCCTCGTACTCCCGACCGCTTTGGCCTTCCGTGAACTGCGTAAGCTCGATGCTCTCTTCAGCGACCTGCGCGAGAAATGCCGCTTGCCGCAGAGGCGTCGTTATCTGAGCTTCGGTCATGGCCGTGATCAGGAATGGCAGGTACTCGAGGGCCTTCTCGGACGGCAGATTCGGCATGATCGCGTGAAGCTGCTCGTAGGAGATGTCTCCGAGAGGGTGAAGTGAAACGACGACGTAGTCGCCCCTGCGGAGTGCCTGACGAATGACGTTCCATTCCTCGCCGCTGAGGGGGGTTGAATGGTCGAGGACACGGCATTCGTGCATCGCGATGTCCACGAAAAGCATGTTCGCGGTGAGCTCGTCATGGGAGAGCGCGTCCATCAAGCCTTCGACTGCGGCCGGGGAGCGAGCCTCCTGAAAAGCCTCTCCGGACATCAGGTCGCTACAGCGGACGAGGCAAATCGGAGCACCGATCCGCGGAAACAGTATCCAGCGATTGCGGGCCATTGGGTGCGTATCGTGGGCGGTGGAAGAGTCGGGGTCAACGTCTCGAGCAAGGTGGCGTGGCTCCTTGTATTTTTTAGCCACCGCTCCGGATCCCGTGCGCGTTAGGCCCGTAGGGGGCCCTCACCCGGCGGCGGCTCTGCGCTGCGAATTGCGGCGCTGAGCCCAGAGAAGTCCGGGGCGGCCGGCGCACCGTGAGCGAAGATCTGCGTACGGCGCAGTTCGAGCACGACTGGGTCGCCAGGACGCACCCCAAGAGCATCGGCTTGCTCCTTGCCGCACTGCATGGTCAGTGTGCGGCCGGTCGGCAGCTGTAGCTCGATCTTGACCTGCCACCCCAGGCGCGTCGTCCGGACGACGGCCGCCGAGATGCCCTTTTGAGGGGAAGTCGGAAGGCAGCTTTATCTCGAGGTCGTGAGGGCGCACGAAGGCATCGACCTTGGTCTCGGCCGCGGCTCCTTGAAGCGTCTCGGGCCAGTTCAGGTCCTGACCTTCGAGCTCTGTCCTTCCGTGCAGAATGCGCCTCTCCAATCGATTGGACGATCCGATGAAGTTGGCGACGAACGGGGTCGTCGGTGAGTCGTAGATCTCGCCGGGCGTGCCGTCCTGCTCGACGGCGCCGCCGTTCATCACGACGATGCGATCGGCAAGGTCCATCGCCTCCTCCTGATCGTGGGTGGCAAGCAGCGTGGTCATCCGCACCTCGTCGTGCAACCGGCGCAGCCAAGCCCGCAGCTCCTCTCTCACTCGGGCGTCCAGAGCGCCGAACGGCTCGTCGAGAAGAAGCACCTTGGGCTTGGTGGCTAGCGCCCGTGCGAGCGCGATGCGTTGCCGCTGCCCGCCGGAGAGTTGACTCGGGTATCGATCTGCAAAGCCCGACAGCTGGACGAGTCCGAGAAGCTCCTTGACGCGTTCGTGGACCTCGAACGGGTCGGCCTTGCGAACCCGAGGCCCGAACGCGACATTCTCCGCGACGGTCATGTGCCGGAACAGCGCGTAGTGCTGGAACACGAACCCGACGCCGCGGGTCTCTGCCGTCTGCCAGGTTGCGTCCACGCCATCGATGAGGATCTGGCCGCGATCGGGCACATCCAGACCGGCGATCATCCGAAGAACCGTGCTCTTGCCCGATCCGCTGGGGCCGAGGAGCGCGGTAACCTCCCCTCGCTGGGTCACGAAGGAGACGTCGCTGACCGCCACGAACGATCCGAACGCCTTGTGCATCCGGCGGCGCGGGGGGCCGCAGTCCTCCTGACGGGCGTCGGCTCCGACGTCGCGCGTACGATGGATAACCTTCACTTCGGCGACTGGCTCCCGAAAGATGGCGTATTCCGCGCGGTGCCTGAGGCACCCGGGTCATCCACAGCGAATGGAGTTTGTGCCGCGTACAAACAGATCAGCGAGCACGAACGTGCCGAGTGCCCGCATTGTCGCGCCCTAGGCCCCTCGCCCGCGGCGGGCGACGTGTTTTGTGTCGTCTAGAGCGCTGAGAGGCTCGCACAACTGGGTCTGCTCGGTGCATGGCGTCCGGCGGCGAATGAACGAAGGAGCCGGGGCAATCGCTACTTGCCGACGAGCGTCGTGACGCTTTCCGCCGCGAGCGAAATGCTCGCGCTACCCGCCGAAAGCGACACGGCCGTCTGCTCGGCGAGGTCGTCGTTTGCGGACGTCACCCAGGGCGTCAGCTGCGTTGGCGCTTGGGCGCCCGCGATGGCCAGAGGCAGGGGCGTCGCGGCGCTGTTTGTATTGATCGCGACGACGACGACAGTCGCGTCGTCGGGACTTGTAAACGCGACGACCTGCACGCCGGGCGGCACCGCGCCCGTGACGTCGACACGCTGGTAGCCGGGGCGCACGAACTTGCTGAAATTCCCGACCGTATGGAGGCGCTTGGTCTGGCCTCCGTCCTCCAAAAGAAGTCCCTCGTTGTCGTCGTTGTCGGAGATGAGCCACCAGTAATGCCACGCGCTCGCGCCGCCCGTGACCAGGGCGTTGTAGATCCACTGGGCAACGGCGATGCCGTTGGAAATGTCCGAGCTGGGGCCCGCCTGGCTGGTCATTTCGACACCGGAGACCTCGGTCTCCCAGATCGGGGTCGTGACTCCCGATGGGGGTGCAACGGGGTCGAAAGCCTGTGAAGGGTCGGTCGCGTAATAGTCGTGGGTTGCGAGGATGTCGACGTCGGCCGCGGCCACCGGGTCGGCGAGGATGGCCACGCCGTACTGCTCGCCGTCGGTCCAAAGGTCCGACCAGGCGGCGCATTCCGGCGCCAGGAGCTTCACGGGCGGATTGAGCGCGTGGAGCATGGGCGCGAGCACCTTGACGAACGCGACCATCTGCGCGCCGGTATAGAGACACGACAGGTAGGGCACGGCTTTCTCGGGCTCGTTCTGGGCGGACACGCCATAGAGCTGGACGCCCGTCTGAGACTTGACCGTCGCGACGAATCCCGCGAGCGTGCTGGCCCAGGACGAATAATCCGCCGTCAGCAGGTGACCGCCGTCGTCGGCGTCGTCGTTGTCCTTGTCGGACGCTGGCGGCGACCACGGCGTGGCCCACACGATGGCGCCATACGACGCTGCCAGCCGGATATCCGAGTACGCGCCGTTGCCGAGGATGGAGCCGTCCGTATCGATGCCGACGCGCAGGATCGAGAGCCCGATGCCGTTCGTGGAGTCGAAAAACAGCGTTCCGAGCGATGAGGTCAGGGCCCCGCCGGGGCTATAGACGTCGGCGGCGCCGAAGCCGACCATCGTCTGATACGCCGTGCCCGGATTCACGACGACGTTGTCCGACGATGCCGCCGCGTCGATCGAGGCGCTCGCGCTGGATCCGGTGGCGCTCGACGCCGAGCCTCCCGCGCCGCCGCCTGCGGTCGTGGAGGCCGCGGCGTTCGAGCTACTGGTGGCACTGTTCGGAGTGCTGATTCCCGACCCTGCGGTGATCCCGCCGTCCGGACGATTGGTCGCCGGGCTCCCGGGCGAGTTTGCGCAGGCGACGGCCATGCCGACCAGTACTGTTGCGAGGCGTTGCCCCTGCATGAATCGCCTCCCGCGTGGATGGTTGCCCGCGTACTTCCTCTGGCGCGTCTCTGACGCCGTATATCCCACCTGTGCGCGCGAACCAATGGCCATTTTTTTTCGCGGGGCTGGCACATCCCGACGGCAGGGCTTCCCTTCGGACTGCGCTCGATTACTTCGCGAGCATGCTGATGTTGTTCACGTCAGCCCAATAGATTCGATTGGTGTCTTGGACCAACGCTGTGGGCGTCTCGTACGCGTGAGCGATCGCCTCCGGACTCGTACACACGGACCCCGCCACGGAGCAACGCATGATCGCTCCTCCTTGGTAGGCCTCGGTCCAATAGACGTAACTGGCGTCAGCCACGACCGCGAAGGGGTGATTGAGCCCTGACGCGAATGCAGGCGGGGGGGGTGCCACAGTCCCCGCTCACCGGGCATTTGTAAATGGCCCCCGTCGTCGAGCCCGGGCTCGATCCTTGGTCGGTGATCCATACGTCGGTCCCGTCGGAAAAAACGCCCGCTCCCTGTCCGAGCCCGCTCGCGATGGGGGTGGATCCCGACCCGCAGGACATCCCGAGAAGGCACGCACCGACCGCGCTTGGACCTATCGCGTAGACGTTGTTCGAGTCGACCGCCACTTGAAATGCGCCGGGCAAACTCATCGATCCTTGGACAGAGCCCCCGGCCGGAAAGGCGACCCAGCCGACCGAGCTCGGAGCACCCGAAGTGCCGAAGTACAGCGGAGCCGCACTATCGAAAGGCGGTGGCACTCAACCCCCGTTACTTCAGAGCCTACGAAAATCTCGGGCAACTCTATCTGCAGACCGATCGCCCCGACGCGGCCGTGGCCAGCCTAAAGCGGCGCTCGACATCCAACCTTCGGAGGCGAAGGCTTTCAACGACCTCGCTCTGACGCAACAGGGACGGATCGACGAAGCCAGGTCCTACTTGCTCCTCCTGCTCCTTAGGTCCATCGCCGCTCGTCCTCGAGTATCCGAACCCGGGGCGCGTGGCCGCAACCGCGGTGACGGTGCGCTTGGCACGAATTGCAGCTACGACTCGCGGGCATGAAGATCAGCAAGCCTCCCGCGAATGCGGACATCGTTCTGTCGCTGGAGTTTGACGAAACCCTCGGGGCCATGACGGTTTCATTTTCGTGCCGTCCGGCCGTGAACCTCGGCGCCGCGCTCAGCTATCTGCTCACACGAGAGGAGGCCAAGCAAATTGCCGGCGCGCTGGGGAAGTGGGCGAACCTGTCATAACCGATCCCCGGCGCTGGACCCGCTCTCTCGATCCTGTAGAAGGAACGTATGGGCCCGGAAGTCAGGCATCTTCACCTCGCCTCACGGGATCATGCCGTGAGCCAGCGTTTCTACGAGACCTACTTTGGCTTTCGGTTCGACACCGTGTTCCCCCGCGGCGACCAGCCGGCGGCGACCATCTTACGTTCGCCGTCCGGTTTCCAAATTTATCTCGAGGGCGTGAGCCGTGATGAGCTCCCCGCATGGTTTCACTTCGGATTTTTCGTGGAGTCGGCCCTGGCGTGTCGCGAGCTACACGATCGCATGCAGCGGGATCGAGTCCCGATCGTGCGGCCGCTCGTGTCGGAGCCGTTCACCAACTACTTCTGCACTGACCCGGATAGCCACCTCGTGCAGGTCTACTTCGATCCGCACGCTGTGTAGGGCGGATGCAACGTAGGCGCGCCAGATCCGCGAAGTCTCCAGCTAAGCCGCAGGTTCGGGGCGCAGGCCCATCCTCTCGGCGACGCCGTCGCGGTACTCGTGCCACCTGGCGAGCGCCTCTTCGCACAGGGCGACCACGGCCTGCGCGACGGTGCTGCCCTCGGTGACGTGGTCCAGCACGATGCGCCATGCCGCGGCGCGGTGGCCGCCCTCGACCTCGGCGTGCGCTCTCGTCAAGGTCATCGCCCCGGGCGGGCAGCCGTGGTGCTTCACGAGCGGGTGCTCACGCACCGCCTCCTCACCTGCGAGGCGCACGAACGTCCCCTCGAGCTCACGCCGCTCGTTGACGCTGCCCTCGACGAAGATCGTGAGCAACGCCACCGCCGACTGCCACGGCGGCCCGGATGCGTGCTCGAAGAGGAAGTCGCGGTAGCGACGCGCGGCGGGGTGTAGCCAGGCGTCGTCGTCGTCGAACGCGTTTGCCGCGAACCCCAGACCGGCCATCATCTTCAAGAAGAGATCGGGGTGCGCCGCGGTGGCGGAGAGCCCGCCGGTCTGTTCCTCGTACAGGTTTTCCGCGAGCGCGCGCCTCACGTCGGCAAGCGGAGGCGTGCCCCCGAGGGCGCGCCCGATCAGCACCGGGAAGTCCCGCACGTAGACCAGAAACTCGTGCCGGAAGTGAACGTACAGCTGTTCACGCGTCAATCCTGGCCGGCTGAGGGCGGGATAGGCCCAGTGATTTTTGCGGTCCATGACCGCGAGGAGCTGCTCGCGCACAGTCACGCGCGTGATGGTGCCACCGCCCAGCGCCGGCTGCACGCACTCGCGGATGGACAGCACGCAGGCGTTCCAGCCGAAGTACTGGGCGGACGTCTTTCGCCGCGAGCTCCTTCTGAGGGGTCAGGCTTGCGCGAAGATCTCCTCGAAGAAAGCGCGCATCGAGGCCCACGAGCGGGCGTCGGCCCGTGCGTCGTACCTGAAGCCGGGACGGTCCATCGTCGGGTTCGTGAAGCTGTGCGCCGTGTCGCCGTAAATGTGCATCTGCCAGTCCACCTTCGCCTCGGTCATCTCGCGCTCGAACGCCAGGCGCGCCTCGGGGGGGATCAACGGATCGTCGGCGCCGATGAGGGTCAGGACCTTGCCCTGAATGTTCCGGGCTTCGCCCGAGCTCGGCGAAAGCCCGCTGTGAAAGCCCACGACGCCCTTGAGATCCACGCCGCTCCGCGCGAGCTCGTAGACGGTCGTTCCACCGAAGCAGTAGCCGATCGCGGCCAGTCGCTTCGGGTCACACTCGGGGCGGGCGGCGAGTACCTGGAGGCCAGCCTGCGCGAGACCGCGCCAGCGTTTGAGGTCGGCGCACATCTTGCCGATCCGGGCCATGCCGTCGGTCACGGTCTCGCCATTGCCAAAAAGGTCGAGCGCGAAGGCGCAGAAGCCGAGAGCGGCGACGCGGCGAGTCTTGTCGCGGATATTCTCGCTCAAGCCGCCCGCGTCGTGAATGACGAGCACGCCCGGCAGGCGGCCTGAGCGCGCCTCCTGGACGGCGAGAGCTCCCCGGAGGGACAGCTCTTCGTAGGAGTATGCGATGTCCTCGATGTGCATGCCCGGCAAGATGGGGCAGAGGTCCGGCTCCTGTCCAGAGGCGGCGGAGGGCTCTCGGCGCCGGCGTCGCCTAGGGCAGCGCTTGGGTTTCGAACACGTCCCAAGCCGTGGCGGCGACCTTTGCTGTCGCGCTCGAATAGGCGGCGAGGTGGGTTGCCGAGGGATCGGTACAAAGCGTCACGGTCGTATTGCCCGAGCACGATGTCCACATCTGGCAGATCGAATTGTTCGGGTCCGTCGTCGTCGCACCGGTGCACTTGTCGAAGTTCGCCCAGGTCTGGATGTTGACCATCGCGCTCGTGAAGCCAATTCCCACGCAGCTCGAACCGGGGGGGCAGTCCGTCTTGAAATTCGGCGTCTGGCCGCCGTTGTACGGGACCACCGTCTCGTCCTCGCCCTCGTCGTACGCAATCACCGCGATGGGCCGGGGGAGCGTGCATGGGCACGCGGTGTTGTTCGCGGCCGTCACCTCGGCAGCGTTTGCCAGCGGGTCGGTGCCCGTGACGCAGCGGAAATCGACGGGTGCCACGGCGGCGATCACGTCGGCGGCCTGGCAGGCGAGCCGGTAGGTCATGCCGCCGCCGTTGGAGCCTCCGCTCGCGTAAATGCGTTTGGGATCGACGCACGTATTGGCCTCGAGCCACGTGATCATGTCCCGAGTGAACTGGACATCGTCGATTTGATCCGCCTCGGCGTTGTCGCAGCAGTACCCCGCGTTCCAGGAGTCGTCGCCGGCCTTCGAGGATGAGTCGGGGAAGACGGCGATACAGCCCACGCTGTCGCACTGTGCTTTCCAGCCGGACGACCCCTCTTGGCCCGCGCCGGTGCCGCCGAGCGGATGAAAATCGAACACCACAGGGACCGGTGTGCTTCCCGTGTAACCCGTAGGGATGTGGACGATGAACGTGCGGGATTCCCCGCTCGAGGTGATGCTCTCGTCGTTGTCGCCGGCCTTCAGCGTGCCGGGGCAAGTCGAGGCGGCATCCGCCGCCGTACTGCTCGAAGCAGCGGTGCTCGAACTCGACGAGGCCGGACCCGAGCTCGATCCTGCGCTGCCCGAGCTGGACGCGGAGCTGACCGAGCCTGATCCCGAGCCGGAGGAGCCGTGGGCCGAGCTGGATGCCGAACTCTGGCCCGCGCTCGATCCCGAATTCGACGGCTCGCTCGCGCCACCATTCGATCCGCTGGTGCCCTGCTCGGCACCGGTGCTCGCGGCCGGGCCGGCCTGGACGCTCGAGTGGCTCGAGCCGCAACCGCCTGCGCCTTGGAGGAATGCGACAGCGAGCGCACCCGCTGCGGCCAAGCGCGAGACGACGTGCAAATTCTTCATGGGACCTCCCTCTTCGTGAGACAGTGGCGCCCGTGCAGTGCGCCGGTGACGCGATGGGCTGACCAATGCCCGCCCCGCGCTCGCCTGCGACATCCCAGTTCGGGGTACCCCAGCACGCGCCTTGCGCAATCCGCCATTTGGCGGAGAGGCCGATGATCAATCGACCGGCAGTCGAGTGTCCCGCGGTCGTACTCGGGCTGCTGGTCCTCGCCATGGTCTTCGCAGGCGGTCGTTCGACCCCTGGACGGACGACTTTCACTTCGCTAACTCGCGGCGAGAAAGAACGTGTGCGGCCCGGACGAGCGTCCAAGGAATCACGAATGGAGCGCCGGCGCGGGCCATCGTGCGAGCGGCGACGGCGAGCACGACACGTGCTGCATCCGCGGGCGAGTCGACGAGCCGTCGAAGGCGCAATCGTCGGTGTCTGTCGGGACTCGGCACTGGTCGCTGCATGCACCTCGATGGCGCCGTGGCGAGGCTCGACGCTCAGGGTCCCGTCTCGCGTGCAGTCCGCCTGAAAAGTTGCGTCCGATTCACCCCGACCGCTCCCCGGACGGCGCTGAAGGCGGCCCCGATGGCATGTCGAAAGGTGATGCCGCCGCGCCGAAAGGCGTCATAGTGAGCAAAACCTTTTCGCAGTCACAGTCTTGCGTAGCGGGCTTGGCAAACGCACGTCGATGTTGGAGCTGCGACGGAAAATGCCAAGTTGGCTGGACTCGTGAGTCTACTCGGCACTTGAAGCTCGGGAACTCTTCGATCCATTGCGTGAAGCTTGCGGGGCTCTCGACCCATAATCGAACGAAAGGACAGAGGCGCCCGAAATGATTAGTCGTTGTATCCGGTTCATGGGGGTTGCGGTGCTCATGGGTGCGTGCGGCAGCCACGGCGGGCCGTCGTCCAGCGAGGAGTCGACTGCCGGGGGACCCTCGGGAGGATCCGGCTCCCTCTCGGGAAACGGCTCGGGGACGTCGTCGGGATCTGCGACGGGTCAGAACTCGGGGAGCTCCGGGTCCTCTGCCGCGAGCGCCGGGACGACCGCCGGGACGAGCGCCGGGTCCAGCTCCGGATCCCACGCCGGCTCCTCCGGGTCGAGCTCGGGGTCCTCGGCCGCGAGCTCGGCGTCCAGCTCGGGCTCGAGCTCGTCGAGCTCGGCGGCTATCGTGTCGACCGGCGACGGTGGGCCCTGCATCGAGGGTACCGCCCAGACGGGCGGCACGACGTACACCACCAACCGCGAGGGCGTCACCTCGGGCGGCTACAGTTGGCAGCTGTGGTCGAACCAGGAGGGGACCGGAAGCATGACCGTCTACGGAGTCGACGCTCAGTTCAGCGCGCAGTGGGACAACGACGGCGATTTCCTGGCCCGTGAAGGCCTGGTGTGGGCGACCCCGCAAGCGTACACCACATACGGAACGATTACGGCTCAATTCGCCGAGTCAAGAACAGGAACCGGCGGCCTTTATTCTTATATAGGAATCTATGGGTGGTCTCTACCACCCAACCCGGATAGCCAAGCCGGCTGTGTGGAATGGTACATCGTCGACGACTCGTTCAATCCGATGCCGGTCGGGGGCGGTGGCAGTATGCCGGTCCTTGAAGGCTCAGCGACCATCGATGGCAGTGAGTACAAGTTCTACAAGAGCGAGACGTCCGGAACGGGCGGCAACAATTGCGGCGCCTCGTTCACGAACTGGCCACAATACTACAGTATACGGCAGACGGCCCGCCAGTGCGGGCAAATAACCATCAGCGCGCACTTCAATGCATGGGCCAATCTGGGCATGACGCTAGGGAACCTGCAGGAGGCCCAGATTATCGTCGAAGCGGGCGGCGGTGACGGGACGATTGATTTCACGACGGCAAGCGTCACAGCCAGCCAGTGAAGCGTGGGCAGCAGGGGCGGCTCCGGGAGCGAGCCGTCAGTGGGTCTCGGTGAGCAAGCCGAGCTGCCGGGGTCCACGTGCCGTCCAGGGCGTCCGCCGTCCAGGACTTGTAGAACCGGTGGTAGTTGGAGTCGGCGTCGAAGGCCTCGACGAGGGCCAGGTATCGGCCCGTTCCCGTCATCGAGTACACATCGCTCGCCTCGAACAACTGCCCGGCGGTGGGGTTGCTCATGACGATGACCGGGTCGGAAAAGCCGCTTGGGAAGTTCCCGATGGTGGTCTGGCTTCGGTAAAAGTTGCCGTTGTCGCCAGTGAAGAACAGGTAGCAATTCGCGGCGTCACAGATGACCTTGAAGTCGAGCCACACGCCGTTGCCGGCGTCGTCCTGGACGATCGCGGGCACTCCCGAGAAGAACGGTGACGCCTGGGTCCAGCCGGCCGGATTGCCCACGTCATCGTTGGTCGAGTACATCGGTGGGCCCGACTGAAAGACGAGATACCATTGGTTTTGCGGTGTGAAATAGAAAATCTGGGGCGCCAACGCGAATCGTGTCGGATGCATCCTGCGGTCACAGTGGCCCGGCGCGCTCGCCCCGGCTCATGCGAGCCGCGGATTGCCGCAAACACGAACTTCGCGGTGCCCGAATCCGAACACGCGGGGGCTACGCAAGGCCCGCGATCAGCTGAATCCGACGACGGGGTGAGGCGTGTACGGCTCCTCGAGCCCACGTGCCTCGTCGTCTGTGATGTGAACCGCCAGAGCGGCGACCGCATCGTCGAGGTGGTGCATCTTCGTCGCGCCCACGATGGGCGCCGTGACTCCTGGTTTTCGAAGCAGCCAGGCCAGCGCAAGCTGCGCGTGCGGAACGCCGCGCTCTCGCGAAAGGGCATCGAGCCGGTCGAGGATCGCGCGATCGCTGGCCTCGGAGGACTTGTAGAGGACCCCCGCGAGCCGGTCGGTCTTGGTCCGCGGCGTCTCCGCGGTGCCGTTGGGTGTGCGGGCGAGCCGGCCTCGGGCGAGCGGGCTCCAGGGGATGACGCCGATCCCTTCCGAGCGGCACAGTCCCATCATCTCGCGCTCTTCCTCGCGGTAGATGAGATTGTAATGGTTCTGCATCGAGACGAAACGTGGCCAGCCGCGGCCGTCGGCCAGCCCGAGCGCCTTGCAGAATTGCCAGGCGTACATCGAAGAAGCGCCCAGATAGCGCGCCTTGCCGGACCGAACGACGTCGCCTAGCGCGTCGAGCGTCTCCTCGAGGGGCGTTTCGCTGTCCCAGCGGTGAATCTGGTAGAGGTCGACGTAATCGGTGCCCAGGCGGCGCAGGCTCGCATCGATTTCGGTCAAGATGGACTTGCGCGAAAGGCCGTGTCCATTCGCATCGGCCCGCATGACGCCGTGGACTTTCGTCGCGATCACGATCTCGTCGCGTTTGGCGAAGTCGCGCAGTGCCCGGCCGAGGATCTCCTCGCTGCTTCCATGTGAGTAAACATTGGCCGTATCGAAAAAGTTGATGCCGAGCTCCAGCGCGCGGCGAATGAACGGACGGGCCTGTTCCTCGCCGAGGGCCCATTCCCATCGCGGCGCCTGGCCGGGCGGCGTCGCGCTGCGCTCTCCGTAGCTCATGCAGCCCAGACAGATTCGCGAGACCTTGAGGCCGCTGTTTCCGAGGTTGGCGTATTGCATGGGCGAGTCTCCTTGGCGCGGTCTCTTAGATCAATAGTCGTAGAGCCGCACGCGCTGCAGCCCGCACTTTCCAAACGGAATGCGAACGTGCCTGCCCTGATGCGTTTCGTCCCCGTTGAGCCGCCGGCCGGGCACGAAATGCGTTCCTGCGAACCTGCCTTCGTCCACCTGGAGGAAACCGAGCGGCCTGCGGCGCTCCTCGTCGGCGAAGGTCACGATCACGCCGCTACCCGCGACGAGGTACTCGCGCGGGCCGGTGGCCACCACGAGTGCGCCGGACGTCGGCCATGGGGTCGTTTCGCGCGCGGGTCCGGACCATTCGAACGTGTAATCGTGACGCAGCGTCAGGACCGCGCCGCCCAGCCGGACCTCGGAGGCGGGGCCCTCACTGTCGAGGATCGCGCCGCCCATCCGCCCGGTGCCCTGGTTGTCGAGCACGTGGTGCGCAAGCTCGCGCAGCAGACCGTAGCTATCCTTCAGGGCGGCCGCCGCCGCATCCGCCATCGTGTCGATCGCGAACGGAGAAAAGCCGATGGCGTCGTACTGACCGACGGCACAGAAAACCTGCGACGCGGCGGCCGGACCGTTGGCGATCTCGGGGATGAAGAGCGGGTGGCCAGGTCGGCGGTACGCCTCGCACCATCGGGTGAAGCCCGGCAAGTAGATGTCGGGCGACAGGAAATCGATGGCCGGGGCACCGGCGCGCCAGACGTCGAAGAGGTGAGGAAGCGGGCCTCCGCTCGGGTATTCGCCGGGAACACGGCCCGGGCGGTTCAGCGCGGCGTTGACGAACATCGGCAGAGGATGTTCGGCCTTGCCTGCCGAGGCCACCCGGTCGACGTAGCGCGCGAGGTGATACGCCATGAACGCTTCCTCCGCGCGCTCGCCAAACACCTCGGGCCACGTCCCAGCGGGACCTCGCGCCAGAAGCCCGCTGGGAACCGGCGCGCTGAACGAGGCGCGCGCAACCGGGCTGCGGTCCGCGGCCTCCTCGAGCATGCCCACCTCGTTCTCCACCTGCACGAGAATGACCGTTCGCTCTCGAGAGTCGATCTGAGCGAGCCGGCGCATGAGGGCTGCGAACGCGCGGGAGTCGGCTCGCACGTTTTCCTCACTGAAGGGACTGAGAATTTCCATACGGCTTCCGTCCGTCCGCTCGGCGAGCGGAAAGCGGGAACGCTGGGTCTTGACCCAGCTCGGTACGTACGTGGACATGCTGTTCTTCCAGCTTCCGAACCATAGAAGGACCAAGCGCAATCCGTGTGCGCGGGCGCCCGCGAGGGCGATCGAGAGCAGCGTGAAGTCGAAATGGCCTTCCTCGGGCTCGATCAGCTCCCAGTAGACGGGAAGCAGCACGGTATTGAGTCCCATCGCGACCACCCGCGGCCAGACCGCGCTCAAGCTCTCGGGGGAGGATGCGGAGGAGTTGCCGAGCTCGCCGCCCAGGATGAGGAACGGCGCCCCGTCGACGACGAGTTGTGTCGCGGAACCTCGAGAGCGAAGTTGGGGGGCGGGTATCATCCGTTCGGCATTATGCGCGAACGAAGGCGGCCGCACCTCGGACGCGTTCGGGACGTCGTCCATTCCCTCCGTTCGCGGGAGCGGAAAAGGCGCTCTAGGTGATGAGCAGCTCGACGACGGTGCCGCGCGCGCTGGCCTTGCTGTTGATGGCCCGCGCGGCGGCGACTTCCGTGATCCTGAAGCCCTCGGCGTAGAGCTCCCGGACGGATGGGGCCGAGGAGTTGGAGAGCAGCACGCGAACCCCGCGGTCCTTGAGCCGGCGCGCCGTGTCGCGCAGCCTCCGCTGCTCGGCTTCGCCGAATCCCGCCGCGGTGTAGGAGGTGAACGAGGATGTGTTCGAGAGCGGCACGTACGGCGGGTCGAAATACACGAAGTCGCCCGCCTTCGCATCGGCGACGGCGACCTCGAAGTCCTCGACGCGCAGGTCGGCTCGTGCGAGCGCCGCCGAGCACGCTCGAAGCGAGGGCTCGTCGCAAATCCTCGGATTGGTGTAACGCCCGAAGGGCACGTTGAACCGGTTTTCCCGGTTGACGCGGTAGAGCCCGTTGAAACCCGTCCGATTCAGGTAGATGAACCAGGCCGCGACTTCCGCGTCCGTACCGTCGTCGATGTTGGCTTCTCTGAACTCATAAAAAAAATTGGGATCATGCCGATAGCTCTTCAGTAGACGAATGACCTTTTCGACGTTCTGACGAACGCCTCGATAGGCGCGGATCAGACGCTGGTTGCGATCGGCGAGCACCGCTTTGGGGGGCAGGAGCGCGAAGAACAGCGCTCCGCCGCCGACAAACGGCTCGAAGTACCCCGTGGCTCCCTCCGGCGCGTGCTTCAGCAGGGTCGGAAGCAGCCGGCGCTTGCCTCCTGCCCACTTGAGGAACGGGCGAGGTGACGCCTCTTCGAATGCGATGGGGATGGCTCGGCGGCTCAACTCCACGTGCGTTGCTGCGGCGGAAGACCTGCTCATCGGGAGCGGTCCATCCAATAGCTGAACGGCCGGATAGCTTCCAGTGGATCGGCGAGTTGTTGGTGAAAAAACCGCTGCCGCGGCGTTGCACTCCCCGCTTCCACCGCATACACGAGCTCGGCGGCCCAGCTGCGTACGAACGCCAGGCCGATGCCCGTCAGGTACAGGAGAGGCGACACCTTACCCTTCAGGTCGGAGCCGATGAATGTCGCCAAAGAGCCGCCTCCGCGAATGATTTGCCGCTGCAAGATCAACCAAGCGAGCGCTGCAGCCAACAGACGACCCCGTACAGCGCAGCGGCGGCGCCGCTTCCGGGTATTCCCCCCCGCTCGTGCAGTGCAGAGCTTGCTTCCGAAATTCGAATTGTCGTTCCGAAATTCGGATGTTCCGATTAGATATTCCGAAATTCGGAAGATTGCGGCATCCGCATCAGTCGTCGTCCAGGCCGTGGAGCAACCGATAAAGCTGATTGCACGCGTCGAGCACGGCCGCCCTCCGCGCGAGCTCGCGGTCGTCGCCGCGAAAATCTGCGTCAAAAGGAACAGCGCGAGAGCCGGCTGGACACCCGACGGTGATCCAGTCGTCGTCGTCGGTTTCACCTTCGGGGCCGGTCACGTAGGAGTCGGGGACGGATCGAAGCCACTTGAGGGCTTGGTCATAGCTCGCGAAGCCCGAGCCCTCGCGGAACCTCTCTCGCAAGTGGTCGCTATTTATGAATTTTTCGCGGAAGCGCGTAGTGATCGTCGTCTCGCTCATGATCTGAACATTTGATCAGTCGTGAGCGGCTGTCAAGGACTAGGGGGGCCCCATCACCCAGCGACAAGCACGGCCCGGAATCGCGCCCGCTCGCTTGCGAGAATCTCGAGGGCCCGGCCGAGACCGATTTCGGCGGCCACCGTGCGGAGCAGATTCTCCACCGACGTCGACGTCGTCGGTCTCGCTGACTTGTCCGCACCCCTCGGACTTCCGCTGCTTCGTGCCCGGGTAAGCTTGTGCGCTGCCTTGCTGGTCGACCGAATGTTGTAGACGTACCCCACATCGAGCTTGATATGCTCGGTCTTTGCCTTTTCGACGATGTCTCGGGGGGACAGATTGGGAAACTGCCGGACGAAGGCTGCCTTGCTCAGTCCGGTCCTCTGATGAGCCGTTCCGTTGGCCGTCGTCGACACCGCGCCCGACGCACGCTTCTTGGTGGGTGACGTCTTCTTGGTGGGCGCAGCCTTCTTTGCCTTTGCCATACGGCGAACCTCATACACGAGCCCGGCGCGAAGCTCGATGCCCCGCGCCTTTGCCTTCTGCACGATCTCGGCGGCCGACATCGCTGCTGGCTGGCTGCGGATGAAGTCGGATTTGGTTTGTGGATTCGAGTTGTTCTTAGTGGTGGGGGCCATAGTTGGGGCGCGCAGTCCAGCACGACCCAGTGGTCCGGGCAAGGTAACGCCCATGAATTTCGTGGGGGCCTCCTCCCTAGGCTCCCCTAGGCCCTCGCGCTCCCCTCCAAGTCCCACTGTGCGCGGACCCATGGAGACCCTACCAACAGGGGCCGCTGCTCTCCGTCTTGATCCCGATCTGAAACTCCCGATCTGAAACTCGATCTCGATCGGCGACTCGTGAGCGGCGGCGCGGGGCCGATCCGTGTCGTCAACCGATCTCGGTCATCGAAGCCGATCGCTGTCGTCGCGGCGGGCGTCCGATCGGAGGTCCGCCTTCAGGCGTAAGTCTGCGGCAGCGAAAAGAGACGCAGCCCGGGCTTGCGAGCGCGCTGCGCCGGGTTCGTGGCGCGGTCAGCGTGCTGAACACTGAACACGGGTATCATTGCAAATAGCTGAAATTATTGCGACCTGAACAGGAGGCACTTGCGGCAGGAATGGGGTGGCGGTAACCTTGATAACGATATCTCGCCCGGGAGGCGCGGTGACGAAAGGACCGACCCATGCAGTTTGAAGCGTTGCAGGCGGAGCTGAATCGTTATCCGTTGGAACGAGTCCTCGAGTGTTTCCATGGGCTTCACGGGCATCCTCTCCGCGATCGAAGGAGAAGCGAGCGGGCGTTCATCAGTTCGGCGCAGACGTCCGGCGTATCGATTCATTCAAGCAGCCCTGGGAAGTTTCGTCTCACCGTCAGCGTGTTCCAGCGAGGCCACCGGTTCTACGACGAGCTCGAGGGCTCCGAATCGAGCACCATCGGGCTGGCGCGAGCGCTGATCGCGCGACTGCAGGAACGGGGCGTCGAGCCCGTCCGCGAACCCCAGTGACCCCATCTATTGGCGGCCGCATGGCATGGATGCGCCCGATCGTCGGCGGCGCAGGACGCGCGCTCACGGGTCGTCCACCTCGAGTGTGTCCGGCAACTCCTTGGGCCCCGGCGCGCTTGCCGGGAAGTGCTCCGCCAGTTTCTCTCCCACGAGGGCAATGGCGTCGCAGAAGCCTTGCGCCGGATTCCCGCGTGCGAGTCCTGCGGTGAGCGCGGCGAGGGCGCGGTCCCAATCCCCATCTTTCATTTTTTCGTGAATTGCTTCGTCGCCCAGCACGACCGCCTGGCGTTCGAGCCAGGTGGCAAACACCAGGACGCCGGTGCGTTCGGCAGTTCGAGCCAGATCGTGCTCGAGAAATGCGCGCATCGCTCGGTCGTGTGCCGCTTGCGCGAGTGCTTGCTTTCCCGCGAGCGCACGCAGGGCGCCGGGCACCGCTGAGAGCGCGTACCCCGCCACCATCCCGGCCGCCTGTCCCGCCAGGACCCACGTCACGGGGGGCTGGGCAAGAGCGATCACGACCGCCACGGTCCCCAGCCCCGCTCCCAGGAGCACCGCGCGCAGTCGCGCTTCCGCGTACATGGAAGAGCGCTCCACGATCACGGGCACGATCTGTCCCCTGGACCGCGCTTCGGCCGCCTGCACGGCGGCTTCGACCCGGCGCCGCGCATCCGCGTCCAGTCGACGAAGTAGGGCGCTCACCGTCGACTCGCTCTTTCTCTCATCGGCATCACCAGCTCCCGGAGGCCCCGCCACC
>Ga0187782_10000306_pt1 | contig 32213 bp, 23 predicted proteins | sample 0715_SJ02_MP15_2_FD_132454 | JGI IMG/M metagenome (GOLD analysis project Ga0187782, IMG submission 132454) | Tropical peat soil microbial communities from peatlands in Department of Meta, Colombia - 0715_SJ02_MP15_20_MG | ecosystem: Environmental > Terrestrial > Soil > Wetlands > Peat | place... | reverse complement strand
GTTGCTGAGGCGATTGGCGACGAACAGCGTTGCGCCGGCTCGATCGGCAACCACTCCGGTGGGTTCGAATCCCGTGGGCAGGGTTTGCGTTACCTTTAACGACGCCGAGTCAATGACCGACACCGTATCCGACCAGGAATTGGTGACGTAGAGGCGATCGGAGACCGGCGAGAGCGCGATTCCGCGTGGAACATGGCCGACCGGTACGTTCGTCACTACTTTGCCCGATCGCGTATCGACGACGCGGACTTCGTCGCTGCCCTCACACACAACATAGAGCAGGCGGCCATCGGAAGAGAACGCCATTTCAATTGGAGACAAATAGCGCTCGCGGAGAACCGCGGAGGAAGGCGAAGGCTTGGCAGCGATCGCCAACATGGCAGCGGCTAAAACGGTGATTACTTTCACCGTCTGGGTGAAGACTGCGCGCCATTCGAAATCAGTTGGCATTGGTTCTTCGCTTCTCTACTCTAGTCCGTTTCTAATGCGTCGCTGGTTCCTCGATCGTGATCACGCGGTCGACGGAGAGGTTCTCCAAAACCTCATCTTGTCCGCTGGGCCAGCGAATCGTGAGTTTGTCGATCTTGTCAGCCGCGCCTAGGCCGAAGTGGATGCGGCCGTCGTCCTGCGAGAGATAGCCACTGCCGGCAACGCGTTCGGCGATTTGCTTGCGGCCACCGGTGAGCAACTCCAGACGTGCGCCAATGCCGTCGCGATTGCTCCGTTTCCCCTTCGGTCCCGCGAAGTTGCCCTTCAACTTCACGGTGAGCCAGTGATTCGTATTCTGCGTGACGTTATGCAGCAATGTCGCGGGCGCGCCGAGATTGACCACGAAGGCGTCGATCTTGCCGTCGTTATCGTAGTCGGCGAAGCATGCACCGCGTGAAACGGTCTTCGCTTGGAGCACTGCACCTGCATCCTCCGATACATCGGCAAACTTGCCGCCGCCCAGGCCGCGAAACAGGGATTGTTCCTGCGGGACGAGATGAATCAATCCGCCGTGGAAAATCAGAATATCGAGCCAGCCGTCGTTATCGAAATCGTAGACACCCGTTCCCCAACTCGCATATTGCGCGGTGGCCTGCGAGATGCCGGAAGTGGGACCGATGTCCTCAAATCCGCTGGCGCCGGCGTTGCGCATCAAACGGTTGTACTTGGAATCGGTGACCCAGAGGTCGAGTCGGCCTTCGCCCATGATGTCGGCAAACACCGGACCCATCGCCGAAGTGCTCTCGCCATTCTGACCGTAGGCCACGCCCAGGTCGCCGGCAACCTCTTCGAACGTTCCATCGTGCTTGTTGCGGAAAAGATAGTTTTCGGTCCTGTCGTTGGCGATATAGATGTCGGGATAGCCGTCGCCGTCGAAATCGGCGGCGGTCACGCCCATGGTGCGGCCCTTGTAGGCGCCGATGCCGGATTTGTCGGTCACGTCGGTAAACGTGCCGTCGCAGTTGTTGTGATAAAGACGGTTGCTGGTGGGAGCGTAGTCGAGCGGGCCAGGATAGTTGTCGGAGGGATAGAAGTTGCGATATTTCGGATCGAATTTCACATAGCGGCCGACGAACAGATCGACGCAGCCGTCGCGGTCGTAGTCGAGCCAGGCGGAACTGATCGACCAGCCATCGACCTGGATGCCGGCTTTGGCGGTCACGTCGGTGAACGTGCCATCACCGTTGTTGTGATAGAGAATGGCCTTGCCATAGCCGGTCACGAACAGATCGACGAAACCGTCGTTATCGTAGTCGGCGGCGATGGCGGCGGTACCGAATATGTTGGCGGCGACGCCTGCTTGGTCGGTGACGTCGGTAAAAGTACCGTCGCCGTTGTTGCGATAGAGATGGTTGTGCGGCGGGACAGCGGGCGGCTGCTTCAGCGGGTAGGGGTGGATTCCATCTTCGAGAGGCTTGCCACTGACCACATAAAGGTCGGGCAGGCCGTCGTTATTGTAGTCAAACCACACACACCCGGAGCCCGTGCTTTCGAGCAGCGATCCGAGTTTTTCCGCTCCGAAACTATGCGTGAAGTGAATGCCTGACTTCGCAGTTGCGTCTTCGAATCGAATGGCGCTGGGCACGGCGGAAGACGGCGCTTGCGCCAGCAGAGAGGTGGACAGCAGGAGGAATAAGAGCAGCCGGATTTTCACGCTATTGTCCTCCTGAGGGATTTCTTGCGGCACCGGTCATATCGGCAGGCGTGGTGGATTTCAGCAGGATCATGGGAACGGCATTTTCCGGCGAAGCTTCCGGACCGGCGTGGCATCCGACACAGGCGCGTTGTTCGCCGCGACGCATCCAGAAAAATCCAGCTTCACGCTTGATGGTCTTGCCGGAGGCGTCCAACAACTCGAATTGCAACGGCCGCTCCGTGGGCAGTTGCACGAAGAATGATCCGTCGCGCTCGACAGGTGCTTCGCCAAGCAGTTTCGGTCTGCTAGCTTCGTCGCGAGTGTAGATGCGCACCGAATGAATGGAACCCGCGGTGATTAAATACTTCGACGTGTAGGCATTCAGGCAAAGCAGGTTGGCGTTGGGCCAGTCATGCAAACCGGAGGGATGGCGATTGGGCACCCCACGCGCGCCCAAGACTACCGGCTGAATTATGTCGGCCTTGGGGTCGCTCGCCACAGGGCTCAATTTGGTCGAGCCCGGAGTCCACAGCATCAACTGAAACTGCGTGCGCGGACTCGCTCGCCACGGTACCAGCCAGTCACCGGATGGAGCTTCTGCAACGTCTCCCGCGTATTCCCCTGAAGGCACGGCGATTTGCATGGCCTGCGCGCGTGCAGAGGTGAAACGAGCCAGCCCGAGATGCGCAGCAAACACAATGTCTCCGGAACGTATCTGTCGGCCCTGATGACGAACCGAACCGTGGTCGCAGCGATACGATTCGATGCCGCTGCCGTCGGAATACACGGTGTAGAGTTCCGGAGTTGCGTCGGAGCCGAGCGGATATCCGGCTCCGAACAGAATTCGCCCATCGCGGAGCACGTCGGTGGGCAGGAAGTTGGCCGGACCGTAGGTCAAGGCCAGAGGCTTTCCGCCGGCGAGATCCACGACTTCGATGACGAACCTCCCGGCGAGCTTGCGCGCGTAGACAACGCGATCCTCGGGCAGATAAAGAGGACGAATACAGTCTTCGGAGCCCGATGTGACGCGCCGCGGGGCTTCGCCGCCGAGCGCCATTTCCCAGATCTGCCATGGGTCGTCCGCGCTCTTCTTCCCGGCGAACAGCACGCGCTGTCCGTCAAAAGAAATGGCGGAGTCCGCAGAAGCTGCGAAAGCAGGAATGACCGGATGCTGGCCTTGTGCATCGTGCTGAAAGATGGTTGCACCGGAAGGAAATCGATCTGCACCGTGCAACCATGCGAGAGGTTCGTAGCGGGAGGCAACGGTGTACAGGAATGAGAACGACTGTGCGTTAGCCAATGCATCCGTCGCGGTTCGCGCCGGTCCAATGGCAGCGAGAGAAAGCAGGCAGGTCAAAATGGATCGGGGCGCCACTAGTCGCCTCCAGCGGCGACGAGTTGAGGACCGATTCGTCTGTTTTCGTACTGAAGATCGAGGTAGGGCTGCAGGTCATCCATCATCCGACGAAACTCGTCACAAGTGAGCGATTGGCTGCCGTCACTCAGGGCCTCGTCGGGACTCGGATGAACTTCCACAAGCAATCCGTCAGAGCCCACCACGGCCGCGGCCCGCGCCAGTGTGGGAACCAGACAGCGAACCCCGGTGGCGTGACTGGGATCCACGATGACGGGAAGATGGGATACCGTTTTGAGCACCGGCACGGCCGCGATGTCCAGCGTGTTGCGCGTAGCCGTCTCGAAGGTGCGAATGCCGCGCTCGCACAGGATAATTTCCGGATTGCCAGCCTCGGCGAGAATCTGTGCGGAACGGAGCAGTTCTTCCAGAGTGGCGGTCATGCCACGCTTCAGCAGAACCGGACGACTGCATTGTCCAAGAGCTTCCAGCAAAGAGTAGTTCTCCATGCTGCGCGTGCCCACCTGCATGAGGTCGGCGTACTCGGCGATCAGTTCGACGTCGTCCTCGCTCATCACTTCTGTGACGATGGCGAGTCCAGTCTGCTCGCGGGCTTTGCGCAAGAACCGGAGGCCCTCAACTCCCAAGCCCTGGAACGAGTAAGGAGAAGATCGAGGTTTATAGGCACCGCCGCGGAGAATGCGCCCACCGGCCTCGGCGACGGCTTCTGCGGTTCGCAGCAACTGGCTTTCGGACTCGACGGCGCAGGGTCCGGCCATCACAACGAAATCGTCGCCGCCGACTGGGATGTCGCGCACGTACACAACGGTGCGGAAATGCGCGCTGGATTTCGCGACTAAATCGAAGCACGAAAACTGGCCGTTCCACCTGGGATTCATGAGAACTGCACATTTTAGTAATCAACCGGGAAACATTCACTACTAGGAATCGATTAGAAGCCTGGGCAGCGCAGTGGCAAGGAAGCTACGAATTTTCTTGACAAAGACTCAAGGCAAGATGTTCCGGTTTACTGTCCGGCATAAAGCTGGAATGCGGCCCAGTAAAACGGGCTATGAAATTCCTGTGTGTGAAGGAGAGACAACTTAGCCGTCCGAAGAGCGGATCCCGGAGATTTTCCGCCGTTCAATTCATGATAGAACGCGTCCATGATCTGCGGCGCGGAGGCATCGCTTACGTCCCACAACGCAGCCACCACGTTGTGAGCTCCGGCGCGCAGGAAGGCCCACGAAAGGCCCACCAGTCCCTCGCCGGAATAGGTGCGCTTGCCGGAACTGTAACAGGCTGAAACAGTCACCACCTGCGCCTTCAGGCGAGGCGTAGCGATAACATCGCGCGCATAGAGCTTGAATGAATCGTCACGGCCGGCGCGGCCGGAGTCCGACTCAGGACTCAGAATAATTGCTGAATCGAGCGGGCTCGTGCGGCTGGCCGTTCCGTGGGCTACAAAATGAATGTAGGAAAACTTTTCGGGATGATTGTTGAGATAGGCAGAGGGAGGCGCTTGCGCGTGAGCGAAAACTTTCTGCCGTTCATCGGGAAAATACTTGGTGATGTTCTGCATTTGCACTGCTGCATTGGGCAATGGTGGATACAGATTGCCGGAGCCTGCGTCTGGAGCAGCGGGATCGCCTAGAAGCAGCAAGTTGCCCTCAAGCTTGCCGCCTCCGTGACGTGAGCCTGGCAGCAAGCGCAACGAAGGAGCGTTAATGGCGGTCACATCCTCGATCCAGTAACGCTTGGGTACATCGGTGCGGCTGTCTGGGATGAGCGTCTCGAAGTTCAAGTTATTCAGGCTGCTATCGGCAACAATGAAGACGGTATCGCCGATTCTCAATTCCCTCTTTAGAAACTCCTGCGCGGGAGCCACCAGCATCTTGTAGAGCGCATTGCCGTCGTCGGAAGCTTCGAGAATCGCTGGTGGTCCCTCCAGTTTGTCGCGATAACGTTGGACGGCGGCGTCGATTTCACCTTCATTGGAAGCGAGAGGGAACATCTTTGCCGCGTGCAGAGTGATCGCCCAGACGTAAGAATGTTCCTTGCCGAGGGCGTAGAAAAGGACTGCTCCATCGGCGCGGCGGGCGATTTCTGTAGCGTTCAACCGATCAGGGGCGAAACCGGCTTTGCACGGGCGTCCCAGGCCTTCTGCCAGAGTGCGGGCGCGAGTATAGTCAGCGACCTGCAGTGCCTCGTTCGTTCGGCCACGGGTCACGAGGAAGTGGATGTAGTCTTCGTAGATGCGGGCGGCGTTGCTGAGAAACGGCAGGCGGCTGTCGATACGCTGGTGGGAGCAGCGGGCGGTCTCAAAGGTGGTTAAAGCGGTTCGGTATTCGAGCTCGGCTGCACCCGACTGGTTTTCGTCTTCGAACAAGCGTGCCAGAGAGCGCTCGGCCTCCCACTTGAGGTCAACGGCTTCCGCGGAGGCTGCAACTTGTCGGAACGCAGCTTCAGCGGCGGGATTGTCGTGGCGATCAATGGCCACGCGCCCTTCCACCAGCCGCAGTTCCGCCTCATCGCCCGCATTATGATCGGCTCGCGCTTTGACGAGGGCGTCGTCTGCGTAGCGTTTGGATTCGTCGAGCTTGCCGGATTTCTCGCAAACAAAAGCCAGCCCGATCAGGGCGTCGAGAATGTCGTCCGGGCTGTGGATTTGTTGCGCGAGCTTGAGCTGCCGCTGGAACGATTGCTCGGCGGAGGGAAGATCGCCGGCATCCATTTGGACGTAGCCAAGATTGCCGAGCCACTTTTCTTGATCCGTGATATCTCCGAGTTTCTCAGCTTGTGTGCCGGCCTCGATGAACATCTCACGGGCTTTTTCCGCGTCGCCGAGTTTGTAATAAGCCCAGCCCATATTTCCGAGGGCGGCCTGAGCCACACGGCCCAGTCCTTCGCTGATCGCCATGGATCGTGCAGCGGCTGCCCAATCGAGCGCTTCGTCAAAGTGGGTCTGTTCCTCGGCCGACCAGCTCAGGTCAAGGAGCGCATCAATCTCCCATCCATGATCGTTCTTTTCGCGGGCGAGCCGTCGCACACGTTCGAAGAGAAGCTGCGCTTCCCTAAAGCGGCCGCGGTGCATTTCGAGCGTTCCCTGTGCACTGGTCACGTCGCCACAAATCGGAAATCGATCTCCCTGGCAAAGCGGGTCCGTTTGTAGAAGTGTTGCCTCGGCTTTGTCCAATCGATTAAGAGCTGTGTAGGCTAAACCTTCGATCCATCTTTTTCTCACCTCCATTTCCGCGGAGGGGACTGGGCTGGGTTCGGACGCCAACAGGGCTAAGACATCTTCGTACTTGCCCTGTCGGTAAAGAGCGCGCGCTTTCAGGATGGTGAATTTCCACGCCCATTCCGGCCCGTTCCGGTGAAAGTCCCTGTAGTAATCACCGGCCTGCTGGGCTGCTAGTACAGCATCGCCAGCTTTGAAGGTCTGGAAGGCGCGATCATAGGCAGCTTGAGGGTCGTGACGAACGCACGCGACCAGGAAAACGAGCGCGAGGGTTGCAAGAACCGTCTGCCCAGCCCCAAGCCGAGCGCAGCGTTCCTGCGAAAGATAGGTTTGCCTCGATGCGAACATGTGGGTTCGCACCGGATTCTACCGCGAATGCAGCAGTACACGGGAATCGCTGCGGATCGAGCGATCCCCACAGATTGCGAATCAAGTGCTAGCGGTTCCCAGTGCCGCTACCACTTCCCGTTCCGTTGTTGGTCGCCGAACCGGCGCTGCCCGATCCCACTGCCGGGCATCCCAGCTCCATGCGGATCATGGTCAGATGAAACGTGTAGGCGTCGTAGTCTTTGGGGCCACGGGCCTTATCGCGCCTCACCTTCAGCTCCGCTAGAAAAATCTTGCCGAAGTGGGGAATGTTGATCACGTGCCCGAAGGAGCCGCGCGTTGCGAGGTTGTTGACCAGCGAACAGTGCAATTCGTCGTGATTATTGTCGTGCCGACGCCAGCCCTCGTGATCGCGGGGAAACCGCTCGATCGCCCACTCGGGTAGTCCCTTGGCGGTGCTGAGGTTTTTATATTGTGTCGACATTCGGTTGAGGACGCCGTCCTGGTCAAAATAGGATTCGTCCTCGTCGGGCTTGGGACCGATGATGTCGAGATCGGCGTCGATCTCAACTTTGTGTCCGGAAATCCTCAGGTTGTCGAAGCGTGTGCCCAGGAAGGAAACCTCAGGAACGGCGCCATCCAAAGGATGTTCGGTGGAGATCTGTGCCACGATGCGGTCGGCGGTGAGGACGTCGAGAACGTTGAAGCCCTCCAGGACCGATGTGGAGAGAGTGGCAAAACCGTGGCCGGGCTTCGAACTCCGATGTCCGGCGACCTGCGTGTAGCCGGAGCGGTAGGAAAGAATGCCTTCCAGACGGAAGGGATCGGCTTGGCGGTATTCGTAGTGCACGCCCTCGGCCAGCTTCACTTTGGCCTGAGGCCTGACTTTTTCCTGCAAGGGCTGTTCCAGGTCCGCACTGAAAACATAGGCTTCCGCATGGAATTCGTGAACGCGCTTGCCCGGATAAGGCGCTTTTGCCAGTGTTGCCATGGTGTGAATCTCCTTCCCGTCTGAGATTTACTTCTGGATTTGCACCTCAAAAGAACCACTTCCCACCTGCACATCCCCACCGTTGCTTACGCCGTAAACGTTCAGCTTGTAAGTACCGCTCTGGCTTGCGGCGGGAAAGCGAATGGGCCAAACATCACCCACAGAACCAGAGATCGGCAGAGAAGCCAGCAGTCTCCCGGCCGGATCGTATAAGTCGGCCCTGTAATTCTCGTACTTTCTGCCCGGCGGGACAATCACATTTAACAAGAAACTCTGCCCGGGGCTGACGGAGAGCGGCGTGGCGTTTGCCCCGTAGGTCAGCAAGTTGATCGTTGACGCCGGCAAAATTTGTGCTTGGTTGAGGACCTTGGTCAGGTGCGGCAGAGTCACAAGGTTCTGATAGGCAACGACTAACAGCAATATAGCCAACACCGGCACGGCGAATGCCGGGCGAAACCAGGCGGCAAACCAGGCGAACCAGCTTCTCTGGCTTGAAATCACCCGCAAAGGAACCGGGTCTGGGCTCTCAGCAAGAATGTTCTTGCTGTGGACCACAAACTCTGACCCCGCGCGGATGTCTCGAGCACATTCTGGGCAGACGAAAAAGTGCTCTTCGAACTGTTCCCGCGATTGCAGGTCGAGTTCGGCAAGCAGATACCTTTCCGAGATGTTGTTTCGAACCACCGTCTCGTGGTCCATGTTTTTACTCCCCCTTTTCCGTCATTCGACGCCTAGCAGTTCGACCAAAGGCCTAAGCAGGAGCACAATCTGGGGGATTCTCTCCCATTCGCTTCAAGTACATCGCTTTAAATGCCTGCTTGGCGCGGTGTAACAGCACACGCAAATACTCGCGGTCGACGCCAAAGTCACGGCACACCTCGTCTTTATCCCGCTCCTCCAGAAAAATGTCGCGTAACAGCCGCCGGTCCCGCTCTGAAAGCTCCTTCAGAATCTCCCGGACCTTCTTTTCACTTTCTTTTGCGGCGAGCGCACTGACCAAGTCGAACTCCGAGGCCGGGACATTCCGCTCATCCTCGCAGTCCACGGAAGCATTACGAACCGTCATTCTGTAGTGTTCGAGCAATACGTTATTGCAAATCGAGTTCACATACGATCCCAGGCGCTCCGGCTGCAGAATCTTGCCCTCCCGCAGGGCGAGGAAAAAGCGGGAAAAGGTCTCCTGGCGCACATCCTCGACGGCATCCGGCGATCTCAATCGGGCGCTCAGTTTGATCTTAATGAGCGTGCCGAAGTAGGCGACGAAGTGCTCCTGGGTGCGGAAATCGCCGGAGCGGAGCTCGGCGAGATAAGATTCGTCGAAAGAGTGGAAGTGCAAGTAGCAGCCCCGGGGATTTTGCGGTGGCACAAAGTGTAGCACTGCCGGCGCTGTGGTACGAACGTTTTCTGCGTCTGAAGAACCAAGGGGGCGCCGGAGCGCGAAACGGCCGCTGTGGCAACCACTCTGCGTAAAGGATCGAATGGGCTGTGTTGCCAAAGGGCCAGCTCCCAAAACCATAAATTGGCTTTCTTCCCTGTGGGAAAGAGCAGATTCAAACCGCCGCGGCCGCTTCCCCCGACGGCCGCGGCGCCTTCGAGAACCCTGTATGGAATGGCCAGAACGGGTTCCAGGGTGGCTCAGCGCTTGCCGCGAATATTCGCCACCCATGGAGATAGTGCAGATACCCCTCGAATCGTTTCACGGAATTTGGGGGAAAAGTAGTCGGTGCACGCCGGCCCGTCTTTGGGGCAGGATCCCGACAAAGGTGGCCGGTAGTTTGCGCTAGCCAATTTGCGCGTCACTTGAAAGAGCGACTAGCAATGACACGCCTTTCGACATATCGTGCCAGCAAGCGATTTATTTTTGTAACGAACCGAGCTACAATTTCACAATTAAGAAAAGAACACCACTCAGGCTGTCTTCCAACTGGGGAATGTCATAACCGCGTGGGTAGGTGCGGTATCTGCGCCATAAAGTGAGAAAGATCTATGCGCAGTGGTCCAGCATTAGTCGTTCCCGACGTTTCGCCACCCTCCAGCTGCTCTTCCTTGAATGAAGCGCTACGCCTGCTGGTCGATTTGACCGATGACGCGAACAGGTCGTCAACCGCGAGTTATCGCGAAGGAAATTCCAACGAGCAGATCCTAATCGATGCCGAGGTAGATGGTTCGCGCTATCTGCTGGTGAGAATGCCAAAAGCCAACAGAAACCGCATTCAGCTTAGTCCTCGCGAGCAGGAAATCGTGCGCATGGTGGCGAAGGGGCATCCCAACAAGGTGATCGCCGATGTGCTCAATATCAGTTCGTGGACGGTATGCACGCATCTGCGGCGAATCTTCGCCAAGCTGGGTGTGGGGTCACGAGCCGCGATGGTGGCCCAGCTGCTCGAGCTGGGGGTCCTGGCCAACGATCACCGCGCACCCACCGTTTCCCGCTAGGGTCCGTTCCGCTCACAACTCGTGCTCGATCTGCGTTCCGGGAGGCAGCGCGCGGTCTTCTTCGAAAGCGCGCAGACCCGGTTCCTGCGGTCGAGTGCAGCCGGCAAGCGCTGTTGCACGCAGCCTGCCGCGAACCTCAGGCAAACTGCGGACTCCGCGAAGCAGCCTCGCGATGTTGCCTCCCAGAACCAGCGCTTCCTGCCGGGGAGGTAATCCCAGAAGGCGTATCTTGTGCAGTTCAAGGCCGGGATGAAGCCACGGGCCATCGGAACCAAACAGCACTTTTCGCGCCCCGGCGCGCCGGATAGCCTCCACGATGTAATCGAAGCGCCGCACCGCCGAAGTGTCGGTGTAGACGTTCGGATAGCGCACCAGTTGGTCGATCAACAACTGGTGGGCCCGCCAGTCATCGGCAAAACTGCCCAGGTGAGGAATGATGAAGTTTACATCCGGAAATTGCGGAGCGAGCATGTCGACCACCTCGGCACGACCCACGATGTCGGCCAGCAGCGGCATGCGAAAAGCACGCGCCACTTCGCAGACTTCGCGCGTGGGCATGGCCTCAAAGCCGTGCAACTTAATTCCCCGAAATCCCCATTTGCGCGCGCGCTGCACCATGCAGAAGATGCGGCCGGCATCGCGACGGGTGTGAACGAACGCAAATCCGATCAGCCGCCCGGGATAGCGTGCGATGATGCGGGCAACCTGGCGGTTGGCCTCGTCGTAGTTGCTGTGAAATGGAGCGAAGACGATAGTCTTCTCGATTCCGGCCCGGCGTGCGCGTCGCAGGTATGGCTCGATCGGCGCATCCGTGGTCCAGGGTGCAGTCATGCGGTCACCCTTGCCGGCGTGACAATGGCAATCGATGATCATGTTTGCCGGCTCCGCTCCGGGGCAATTCTTTTTTCCGGGTTCAACAGCTTCGCTGCAGCCGCCATGAACCAGATCGACGTCTCGATTCCGCGATAGAAATTCGGCAGGTGGAACTTTTCGTTGGGCGCGTGGGCGCGGTCGTCGGGAAGCGCAAATCCCATCAGAACGGGAGGAATTCCCAGTTCCGTTTGGAACAGGCTGGCTGCTGGTAACGATCCCCCGGACCGCAAGAAAACGGGGCGCGCTCCGAAACCTTTTTGAAACGCAATCGCTGCGGCTTGCAAAGCCGGGTGATTGCGATTCACCACGGCGGGAGAAGAAAGAGCCAGCGTCCTCATGTAGACCTGCATCCCGGAAGGAGCAACTGACGCAAGGTGCTGAAGAATTCGGCGCTCGATTTCCTTAGGGTCCTGGTCTGGGACCAGCCGGGTGCTAATCTTGGCCAACGCCCGTGGCGGAATGACAGTTTTGACTCCTGGACCTTCATATCCACCGGTCATACCGTTCACCGACAGTGACGGGCGGATGGTGACGCGTTCATAGAGCGAGTAGCCGGGCTCGCCCCAGTCGGTCGAAACGTGCGCATCGTGAAGGATTTCTCGATCCTTCGGCCCGTTCTCTGCCATGTATTCGCGCTCTTTCTCGCTCCATTCGCGCACGTCGTCGTAAAAACCGGGAATCGCGATACGCCCTTCGGAATCGTGCAGACTCGCAACCATCTCACACAGGCCTTGCAGAGGATTTGCGACCGCTCCACCGAAGTTCCCGGAATGCAGTTCGTGCGGCGGTCCTTTGACTTCAATCTCAAACCGGATATTCCCGCGCTGGGCATAGCCCAAGGCCGGACGTCCGGGGCCGAGCATGCGAATGTCGGAGATGACGCCAGCATCGGCTTGCAAGGCAAATTTGTTGCGGTGCAAGAACCCCTGCAAGGACGCGGAATCGCCGAGTTCTTCCGCGCCTTCGAAGACACACTTCACGTTGACCGGCAAGACTCCGACGGTTCGCAAATATGATTCGATCGCTTTTACGTGGGCGAAGAGCTGGCCTTTGTCGTCAGACGCTCCTCTGCCGTAAAGATTGTTATTGCGAACCACCGGCTCGAATGGAGAGGTGTGCCAGGCCTCGAGGGGCTCGGGCGGCAGCACGTCATAATGGCCGTACAACAATATCGTTGGCCTCCCGCGCGCATGCAGCCACGTTGCGTAGACAACAGGATGACGATCGGTCGGGACGATTCGAACCTGCTCAAGCCCGATGCTCTGGAGGTGGTTTCCCAGCCAGGAAGCGCAGCGACGAATATCTCGAGCGTGTTTGGGCTGACTGCTGACGGTGGGAAATCGAACGAAATGCTTCAGTTCCGCGAGAAATCGTGGACGGTACCGCCTGGCGTAGGCAATCGCGCGAAGAGGTCTCATGGCCCGCGACCCGTGAACTGACACACCGTGCAGTTGTGTCGGGCAAATCGAGAAGTTGGTGTCCGTCGCGCCCGAAGTCTGCATCCCGCTTTACGGCCAGAGGTCGTCCCACGGTTCTTGAAGCGATTCGTCGGCAACCTCGGCTGCCAAAAGTTCGCTGTCCAGCCACAACATGGCGGTTGGAAACTTCAGCAACGACCAGTCGCCCCAGCGTCGAGCCGAGCGCGCATCAAAGCGCGTCCGGCGGTCCGCATGTACGCCGCGGTATTGGTTGACGCGGTTTTGGGAGACGGGTGAGAAACTAGATCGCCAGCCTGTTTGCGGACGCAGGTTCAACGGCACGCTTCACCCTCCAGTTTCGGACTTGACTTCTCAACCATCATCGCAACGAGCGTGTTTCTAGTATTCGAACTCCATTTCCCGCGACTGCGAACGGTCTGGTGAAATGCCTGACCGCGGGCGGCTCGTTTTCGGCGCCGGTTGAGTCTGATCCCAGGGCAGTACGCGCGTTTTCCCGGTGCGTTTTGCCAGGCCCATGGCTTGAGCGCTCGTAATCCACTCTTCCGATTGTTCTGCGATTTCCAGCAGCAGGGTTTCAAACTGTGACCGTGTAGTCTGCAGGATGTGCGGTTGAGCCAGCCAGCGCAGGATTTCGCGGCCGGTGACGCCCATGCGCTGCCGGGGCGAAGTAACCAGGCGCTCGTTGAAGTAGCGGATGAGCACTTCTTCCACCACATCCCATGCATTGTCGGCGCCGAACAGGCGCTTGACGTCTTCAGAGTCGAGAATCTTGAAAGCCTCTTCGAGCAACTGCATCACTTCCACCCTCAGCACGTTCAGGTGGCCGAACGAAAGCCACTTCAGGTTGTTGCGCAGATCGAGGCCGGCGCGCCGCACCACCGCCATGGATCCGAAGCTGGGATCGTAGGCGCGTTCGCGAATCACGTCGGAAATCCGCTTGTCACGCCAGAACAACGTGACCTGATGCACGAAATGCGTAAACAATTTGTGGAAATCCGTGTTCGCGCGCGCGCCGGAAGGCACGGGTGCACCACCGTAGCCGAAAATCCTCTTGTAAGCGGAGAGCCGGTCGGCCTTGGTGTAGCGCAGCACATCGCGGCGATCGAACTGGTACAGAGCGAACGCGCCCGGCCCGCCCGACAAACGCACCGTGCCGGCTTTGAACAACTGTTGTAGTTTCTGCACGGCGCGGAACACACCGATTTTCTCGTGCTGGAAGAGATAGTACATATCCCCGACCGCCACGATACGTTCCGAGGTGATGGTCTCGTCGTAAGGCTCGACGCCTGGAGGAACGCGGGTTGCGCCGAATTCCCTGGCTGCATCAGGCCCAACGCCGGCCAGAGCGGCAAGACCCTTGTCGGGCGGCCCCGGCGCCTTGGAGTCGGCGCTGACCACCGACGCCAGCATGTCATCAATCTGCTTGGTGAGCGCATCGGCCAGTTGCGGGTTCGCGATCAAGTCCGATGACAGTCGGCTGGTGACCTGTTCCCGCAGCGCTGCTATGCGGTCATATAAGCCCTGATAATCTCTCTCGTTCGCCATTGATGACCCTCCTCTTTACGGTGCGCACTTCGCGGGCTGATTACGCCGCTCAGCTCCCGATCTCAACTTCCTTGATCGCCTTCAGGGGCAACTTCACCTGTCGCGCCAGTTTTTGCAGATATAGAATCTGGTCGCGCAGATCGTCGAGCGAGTTCTGCACTCGAGGCGTGCGATACCCGTCAGGCAGGCGCCTGAGGTTTAGCGGATGTTTCGCCTCCTCGATCATGTGCAGCAGCGTTTCGACGACAGGAATCAGGTTGTTCGCGATCGCGATTCTTCCACCGTCGCGGATGAGCCGCGGACCTTCCTCCGTGACCATGGCGTCGATTTCGCGCAGCACATCCTCCAGGTACATCGAGGGGAGCTCGCGGAAATCAAGCAGCAGTTGCTGCCGTTCGTTGGGTCCGATGAAGACCGAATCCAGCGTAAATCGAACCTCGTTCACGGTCTCCGCGATGACGTTAAATTGCCGCGACATCAGGATCAACTGAGTTCCCAGGAACGCCGGAGCCCTGTGCAGAGTGAGCGCGAAGTATCGCGCGTTGGCGATCCAGCTTTGCAACAGTGAAGTCATATAATCGGAGATCACACGGAAATTGGTGATGTCCTCTTCGTCCTCGACGGAGTTGGAAAAAGGATTGTTTTCCAGCTGATCCGGATGTTCTCGAAGAAACTTCTTTTTTAAATCCGGACGCTCTCGGAAAATCGGCTCCTCGAGATCTTTCTTGGGCTTCTGGAACCAGATTCCATACTGGTCTCGCAGCGCGCCTAGCGTTCCTCCGATGAAATCGGGGTCGCATTCCACGCGTGGTTCTTCCTCTGCGCGCTCCAGGCCCTCCATCACCTTCTTCCATTCTTGTTCTTTGCCTTCTTTCTTCAATTGCTTTTTCAGCTCGCCGACTTCCCCCTTCTCCTCCACATAGTCGGTTTCCAGGAACAGCAACTTTTTGGGAGGCGTGTGTCCCAGCAGTATCTGGAAGTAGGTGTTGACGCGCAAAATCGACGGTGGCACGACGGCGAACTGCTTGACGATTTCCATGATCTGGCTCTTGGCCATCTCCCGCAGAGCCTTCACGTATTCGGGATCGGCATCAGGATTCAGCGGATAGAGGCCATCGAGCAAGGGCAGACACTGATCCTGGGCATCTTTGGCGCGGGTATACAAGCTCGCCTGCGCGCCGGTGATTCCGCCGGCCAGATCGGTCTGCACCGTGTAGGTACGCTGATTCCATTTGGACTCGATGTGGCCTTCGACGTCGGTGAGGGTGAAGGCCTGCGTCAACGCCCCGATGAAACCCTTGGGATCGGCGGAATTGGTTTTCCAGCCGAGGACGTTGCTGATCGCGCTGGCGGCGATCTGCCCAAGCCCTTGACCCGAGCCACCGCCCGTTGGCCCCTGCGGTCCCGCGCTCGGCCGCGACAGCGGCGAAGGAGGATAACCTATCTCCTCAGTGAGGATAGGATATGCGGACAGATCGACAAGGGAATTCCTCGCTTCTTCGGCTACTTTTTTTTCTTCTTTATCAGGTTTATCTGGCATATCAATCTCCTCGTGCGCTATCAAAAGTCCCAGATTCGCAGCCATTCAGGTGGCGCGAATTTTTTCTTCTTCCAACGGATTACGAGCCACAATGCGCTGCCCCGTATTCGTTACCGAAATCGACGTTCTTCCGCCGTGCTCCACCAACTCCTGCCAGCAAGCCACGAGCGCCTTGCTCAGCTCCTGCAGCGGCTGCCGGCATTGCTCGATGTCCTGGCGAGTGCGGATGGCCCATGACGGCCACTCTCCCCCGCGCGCGCCCAGCCGGGACAACTCTTTCAGCTTGTTGTAAGCCATCAGGCTGCCGGAGAATTCGTTTTCCATCCGATGGAAACTTTCCTGACAGCGAGTCAGCGCCTGGCGCGCGCCATCGAGATCGAGCGGATGGCCCACCCTACGGCGCGCCAGCGATCCCGCTTTACGCATATTGTGCAGCATTCCCGTCATGTCGAGCACAATGTTCTCCAGGTCGTCCACCAGTGCCGAGCCCTGGTTCGGAGGGCGGTCTTCCAGCGTCTTCTGCAGCATGGCAAGCGTGCCATCCATGAACTGAAGCCTGACCTGCAATTCGCGGAATACCGTCTCCAGGGCCACCGCTATCTCCTCACCAGCTCTTTGTAGAAGTTCTGCGTTATCACCCCCGGCCGCGCCAGGCGATGCGTTAGCGCATAGCGGCTGGCCCCGATCAAATATCGCTCCGGAATGATCCCAGGGTCGACGCCTGCCGCCAGCCGCCCCGCCGATTCCTCAATCATCTGCTGGTCCTTCTTCTCGAAGCGAACCACCTCCGACAGCGCCTTGTTGCCCAACGACTTGAACGGCTTGTAGCACATGGCGTCCACCGCGAGCGCGCATGCTTTGGGAAAACTGTTGAGCATTTTCTGCGGAAACGTGCCCGAACGCGGGTTGGGATAAATCCGTCTCCATGCCCGCGCATAATCGCGCCCTTCTTTTTCGAATCCCATGCGGCGCAACAGCTCACAACTGATCAGCGTCCGCAAATACGGCGTGGGATGAACGCCGCGCGGGTTGAAATAAAATACCGAAGCCGGCGCCCGCCCCACCACATCCATCAACGAACCGACAATCTCCGGACCGCCCATCAGCACGGCAATCATGTCGGCAAACATCTCGCGGTTCCAGCGAACCCACACCGAGGCGATCGATCGTGGAAGGCCAGCGTTGAGCAGCCGCAATCCGACTTTACGCGGCACATCCCGGCTCAATCCCAAGTCGCTTTGCATGTTGTGGCCGGTCTCATGCATGACCGCGCCCAGCGTCCACGGATTCACCAGCCGATGATAGGGCAACTGAATCAGCGGGAACGGATTGATCTGCTTGCCTAACTTTGTCACCGGGATTCCCCGCCGAATGGTCGACGGCGCGAACCCGGTCTTCATGTAACAGAACGGAGGCGGCGACGGAATCCTGCGCGCGACTCCCAGCCCAGTGTAGGCGGCCTGGTAACAATCCATGGCGATGCGGTCACAGCTTAACAGCCACTCGGCGTACTTGCCCTGGCGCTGCCCGAAAAGCTCGAAATAAAAGTCCCAGATCTTCTCGATGCCCTGCACCCAGCGATGGGCCCGGTCTTTGCGGCTGACGACTCGCTGCAATCTGCGGGAATTCGGGCGCTCGACCGCCTTGGCGATCGAATCGTGAACTCGCTTCGACATCTTGATCAGGCCGCGCCGCAAACCGGTAATTAGGTCGTTGGCCGCCTGAATGTGCGATTCGGAGGGCACCGCAGGGCCTGGACCAAACTCTTCCCGCTGGAAAGGCCGCAGGGCGGCGGCGTGACGGGTGACGTTGATCGACTGCGCTCGCAACCAGGGAAACAACGCCGGCGAAACACCGCTGCTCGCGGCCTGCGGCCGTTTTTCCTGCACCGAGGCTTTCCGGGTTGTTTTGGGCAGGGTTTCGATCAACGTCGCCATCGCCGTACCCTCCGAGTACGCGCTTCAACTGCTGTTTACCGCAACACCTGTCCGCAACACCGGCAATAGGCTGGGGCAGATGGAGCGCCTTGCGCGGTTGAGGCTCCGCCACACGCCGGACACGGCGCGCATGTGCATTGCCCGCCGACAATGCGTCCGCGACGAACTCTCGCTCCGGGCACGCCAGTCCGCACAATGCCAGGGCCGGCGGTGCGCACGATACCAGGACGCCCAACGCCTCCGCGGAGCACTCGGCCAGGAGCGTATCCACGTACCCCGCGGCGTATGCCGCGATACCGCGGACCTCTTCCACGCCAGCCATACCGCCCACGATGATGCCACCGTGGCCCGTGCAGGCGGTGGAATTTCCGCTCGAGGTGGCGGTGACGCCGCAGCGCCAGGGCTCGATGCCGCGGATTGACCAGAACGCGCCGGGCATGACGGGCCAGGGTGCGTACCGCGTGCCGCGGAGTGACTCTGCGCCCCCTCGCTGCGTGATGTGCAACGCTGCCCACGGTCCGCCGCGCGATCGAAGGAACGACCTTCAACAAATGCCGCGTGCGCGGATTGCGGTGCAGGGTTCGCGCCACCTTGCCGATTCCCCGCGTAAGGTGAGGAACCGACTTGGTCACCGCGCGGGCGATCTTGGGAAGCGCTTTGCGGGCCAGCGGCGCCACCGCCTTGGCCACGACAGGCAAGAGTTTGCTGGCCGCCATTCCCACCAGCGGGAGGAAGTGTTCCGCGGCTTCATCCTCGGATTCCGACTCGGCAGCGAGTTCTCCAAGGTGTTCCATCATGGCGTCGGGATAGATTTTGCGGACGGGACTGATCTCATCTTCGAGTTCATCCTCATACTCGTCCTCGCCCTCCAACTCATCCTCGCCTTCTTCTTCGCCAAGCAGGCTGCTGGCGATATTGCCGATGGCGCCGAGCCAGCCTTCGCCCTCCAGGCCGGCCTCGTCTTCCATTTCGTCCTCCAGCTCGTCCTCGTCTTCCAGCTCGTCTTCGAGTTCGTCCTCGAGTTCGGGCAAGGCTTCCAGTTCGTCTTCCAGCTCATACGCCATGATGATTCCTCCTGCGAACAGTGATGGGAGCGTTGAATTTTCTGCGTGAAACTAAATCACTCTGCGCCGTCTTTGAAAGCGGCGGCCGAAGCGCCGGCGGGGGCGGAAGCGCCGTGGGCGACGCTTGTAGACGCGGCTGACCTTGAAGTTGCGCTTCATAGCAGTCGAAGCGGCCTTCGGACTGCCCAACACCCGGCGAACCTGCTTGGCCACGGCCTTGGCAGCGCGGCGGCGAGTAATGGGGACTCCTTTCGCCGCTTGCTTCTTCAGAGTTTTGACGGCGCGGCGCATGATGGTGGGCACGGCACGCACAGCGTGACGAGTGCGCCGGCGCCGCCGGAGAATGCGAGTCAGAATCGCGACGCCGCGCGTCATGTGGGGAAGAATCCGGCGCAATGCGCGGCGATCCCGCGGGGAAATGACCGTGACGGCTGCCGCTCCCGCCATGGCTTCCGCTTCGCCCTCACTCGCCTCTTGTGCCGCGGCTTCGGCCATGATCTCCGCGACCGCTTCGTTGTGCGTCAATTCGTGCGAGGCGATCTCGTTGGCCATCTCGTCTTCGCCCTCGGCCTCGAGTTCGTCTTCCGCCTCGTCCTCGAACTCATCTTCGCCCAGAGCGGACGCGGCAGCGTTTCCTAGCGCGCCGCCGATCGGGCCGCCGATCGCTGAACCCACGATGGGAGCGGCCACTTTCGCGACATTTTTCAGGACGGGAAGCGCCTTCTTGAAAAAATTGCCGAAGGAGAAATTTTCGGTCTCATCTTCGAGTTCATCTTCGAGTTCGTCTTCGCCCTCGCCGAGCAGACTGCCGGCGATGTTGCCGATGGCGCCCAGCCAGCCTTCGCCTTCACTGGCTTCGTCCTCGAGTTCGTCTTCGAGTTCGTCCTCATGCAGCGCGACCTCGTCCTCCAGTTCGTCTTCACCCTCGTCTTCGTCTTCGAGTTCGTCCTCGCCCTCGCCGAGCAGGCTGCTGGCGATGTTGCCAATGGCGCCCAGCCAGCCCTCACCTTCCGCAACTGTCTCGTCCTCGCCTTCTTGAAACTCATCTTCGAGTTCCAGTTCCAGTTCGCCCTCGTGCATGTCCGCCATTGTCCTGACCTCCTCACGGTTGATGACGACGTGTGTCAACTTAGAACGGCGGCGGCAATGCGTCTAGTCACATCTTGGAGTGAGCCGCTTTGAGTTCGCCTGGATTGGTTCGCTTAAATGTGGGACAGCAGCGATTTGTAAGATGGCGTTATCCTGAGCGCCCGCCTTTTTTCAGGCGGAGCGAATGATCTCCCCGAAGAGCCCAGTCGGGTTGGAGATCCCTCGTTTCGCCGGTAATAGCGCGAGCTGTTCGGATGACGCATCAAGAAATTTGAGAAATTGGGCGGAGCCACCACCAATTTAATTGTGGTTGTAGCCGCCGGCAGCTATATGGTTCAAGGAGGCTCGCGATGGATTTTTCTGGAAATGTTTGACCGCGCGCTGAATGTCTTCGATTAACAGCCCAGCCAAATCGCGGCTGAACCCCAGGCGCGACAGCACGCGCTGCACCACTACATCGTTATGCTTGGGCGGAAGGGGATACGCGGGCACCTGCCAACCTTTCAACCGCAGGCGCTCAGCCAGATCGTAGAGCGTGAATCCAGGTCGCAGCCCCTTCTTGATGGTCCACGTGCATCCCGGAACGCCGCCCCGGCCGTCGTAAACCAAGTCGAAGATTCCCATCTTCGCCAGTTCGCCGCCGAACCACGCGCCCACATCGGCGCAACCTTGTGTAATCCGCGTGTAGCCTTGCCGGCCAAGACGCACGAAGTTGTAGTACTGCGACGCTACCTGCCCGCCCGGACGCGAAAAATTTAGCGCGAAGGTCGGCATGTTGCCGCCGAGGTATTTCACTTTGAAAATCAATTCCTCCGGCAGATCGTGCTTTTCGCGCCACAGCGCCCACCCGCTGCCCAGCGGCGCCAAGCCAAATTTGTGACCGGAAGCGTTGATGGACTTCACACGGGGAATACGAAAATCCCAGATCACATGGGGATGAATAAACGGCGCGATGAATCCGCCGCTGGCCGCGTCCACGTGGATGGGAATATCGAGGCCGCGTTCCTCTTCCAGATCGTCGAGCGCGAGCGCAACTTCCCGCACAGGTTCGTAGTGCAAGGTGAAAGTGGTTCCGAGAGTCGGCATGACACCGATGGTGTTCTCGTCGCACCGCCGCACCACCTCCTCGGGCGACATCACCAGCCTTCCTCCCTGGCAGGGAATCTCGCGCAGTTCCACGTCGAAATAGCGCGCAAATTTGTGCCAGCAAATCTGCACCGGCCCGCACACCAAATTCGGTTTCCCAGCCGGTCTACCGGAGCGCTTGCGCTTTTTTCTCCATCTCCACTTCAGAGCGAGCCCGCCCAGCATCGAAGCTTCGCTCGATCCCGTGGTCGAGCACCCCATTGTGTTGGCCGCGTCGGGAGAATTCCACAGATCGCCCAGCATATGAACGCAGCGTGATTCGAGTTCCGCCATCTGCGGATACTCGTCCTTCTCGTTCATGTTTTTTCCCAGACATTCGTCCATGAGCTTGTGAATCTCAGGCTCAACCCAGCTCTGACAAAAGGTGGCGAGGTTTTGCCGCGCGTTGCCGTCGAGCAGCAGCTCATCATGGACAAACTGATACGCCGCCGTAGGAGTAGTCTCTTGTTGCGGAAACTTGTACTTGGCTATCGGCTGGGGCAGGAAGTTCGTACCGAACACTTGAGCTCTTGAATTCGGCAGGATCTCGTCCTTGCTGTGGATCGCCATGGTTGCTCCGCTGGCGGAACCCTTCCCCGTCGTTTATCGCGGGCTCAGTCCTTATGGATTGGAAATTGTAGCGGGCCATGCAGAATGCCGACAGTCGCTAGTTCAGGGGACATTCGATGTTTGACAGACCCTCTCCGCCGTCGCGCGGCCCAGAACATGAAAGCTTTCGGGGGGACCGAGATAACTGGGCTTCACTCCGCCAAGGTCAACCACCAGCTTTTGCAGTACGACTCCGGGATCGACCATCCACACCTTCAAAGTGTGATATCCCGGCGCGGTGATCGTGTGGGTGGATGCGGATTCCCGAACGCTGTCCTTGACCGCTGTCGACCACGCCTCCTGGCTTTTGTCTGCCAGCAAGTCGATGAGCTGCGGCGATTGGTCGTCAAACGCAATGGCGTAGCGGAGGCCGCGGCCAGGCACGAAGTTGAGCGTGGGATCGAAGAGGGCTTCCACCTTGATCGCTCCGGCGTGGAAAAGATACATCTCATATTCGAGGCACGGCGCATTCTTTCCCGGGGAAACACTCTCTGCTGTCACCGGAAATACGGTCATTGCCGAATCGGTGCGCCCGAGGTCGTCGATCCGATCCCAATGAGTTGCTGGTTGATCGATCTTCCTCGTGTAGTGCGGGGCCTCGAGGGAAACGTAGCGGTTGCTCTCGACGAAGCCGCGCAGATTCGTTGCTGCGGGGCTCGCTGGCTTGAAAGTTTTAACCTTAACCGTGACTGATTGATCGCCGTTGCCAGCGACGGTCACGGACCCGGACTGCTCGCCCTCAGGAGCGCGAGTCCAGTCGATGGATACCCAGATACGCTTCTCGCCAGTGACCTCGCCGCCCGAATCGCTGAGAAGAACCCACGGCACGCTGGCCGAAGCAGTAAACGTGAAAGGAGATTGGCCGCGATTGAAAATGTCAATGAAATAGCGCTGCTGGGCAAAGACGTCGAACTGCGGAAGCGCAGGCTCCTCGCCGGCTCCGGGCCAGGCTTGGGGCGAACCCTCGACCACCACGCCCATGGAAGCGGCGTGAGGAACTTCGATGCGCTCCACCTTAGGCATGTTGTTGAGCGGCGGTTCGTTCCAGAAGGTGTAGCCGATGTGGGTCTGGTCCATCATGTGATCCCATTTCCCGCCGGCGAGAGAGTGATTGTAATAGGCAGACATTTCCGCGTCTTTGTTGAACAGCGCCTGCGCATCGTCGGCGAGCTTGTTGGTGAGGACGCGTCCCTGACTGGCGTAGAGTCCATTCTTCGCAGCCGTCACATAAAGCTGATTCAAAACGGCTGACGCCTTCGTGGGATAAAGAACCAGCTCGTAGAACGCGTCTTTTTCATCCTCCGGCAGTTTCTTGTAAAGCTCTTCCGCTTCGGCAGTGATGGCGGCGAATTCCTCAACGACGGTTTCGGCTTCGCGGTAGTTCACCAGGCTATAGGTGCCCGGTTCGAGAAGTTCGGGTTTGCGGCGGCCGTTGAATTTTGCATATTTCGAAAGAATGTTGGCGATCTGTTCGGCATGCTCGGGACCGAATTGGCGCGCAGCCCACTGGCGCGTGAACTCGCCGATTTTCTCTTTGGGCCACTGATCGGGATTCCAGGCCAGATTGAGGAAGAAATCAATGGGCAATTCCATGGGCTTGAGATCGCCGACATTTACGATCCAGATGCGGTCGGCGCCGTAGTGCCAGGCGAGATTCATCTGCTCCCAGATTTTCGGCAGGGCGTTGGTGTTGATCCATTTGTAGGAGCGAGGATCGCCGACGTAGTCGAAATGGTAGTAAATTCCCGCGCCGCCACTGCGTTTTCGTTCGTCCGGCGTGGGCAGGCGGCGAAGGTTGCCCCAGTTGTCATCGCACCAGAGCAGAGTGACGTCATCGGGAACGCGCATGCCTTTGGCGTAGTAATCGAGCACTTCTTTATATAGAGCCCAGTCTTGCGGAACGGTCGCGGGGTCGCGGTCATAGACGCCGGCGATAATCTTTCGCTGATCGTCCACAATCTGCCCCAGCAACGCGATGTTGGCGGTTTCCGACATAGGCAGGTCGCCATCGCCGCGCATGCCGATGGTGACCATGTTTTCGTAATTCTGGTTTCGTTCGAGACCGGCCTTCCAGAATTCGCGGAGAACGGTTGCGTTCTGCGAGTAATCCCAAGGGCCATGGCCGTGACGTTTCCACTCCTGCTGGGCCCGCATCATGGGCTCGTGATGCGAAGTGCCCATGACGATGCCGTATTCGTCGGCAAGTTTGGGATTGAGCGGGTCGTCCTCGTTGAAAGCGTTGCTCCACATCGCTGGCCAAAGGTAGTTGGCTTTGAGGCGGAGGATCAGTTCGAATACTTTTTCATAAAACTGGTGATTGTAGTTTCCGTATTTCTCTTTGACCCATCCGCTCAGCGATGGCGCTTCGTCGTTGAGGAAGATGCCGCGATATTTCACTGCCGGAGGGCCCTGCGCATAAATGCCAGGCCTTACCGTCAGCGTGTCTTGATGACGAACCGGAACATCCGCCCACCAATACCAGGGCGAAACTCCGATTTGCTCGGACAGGTCGTAGATGCCGTAAATGGTTCCGCGCTTGTCGCTGCCCGCGATAATCAAGGCTTGCTCAATGCCAGGCAGCGGATGGGAGACGGTTTGCAGCAGGAACGACTCCCATTTTCCGGCAATCTGGCTGACATCAATCCGTTTGTCGCGCACCAGCCGGTCGATGACAGCGCTGTGCCCCAGTGTGCCGATCAGGATGATCGAGCCGAGCTTCTCGCTTGGATGGGGCGTTTCATGCACAACACCGGGAATACAGCCCGTCACACGGTTGACGTCGGCTTGCAAGTCGAAAGCGGTGCGAATAACTCCTGGGTAATCTTCGGCGTCGACGTAGAGAGGAGCGGCGCGTCCGTTGTCGGCAATGACGAAATTGCGGTGGTTGCGGGTGGTTTCGATGTAGCGCGACTGATCGAGCCCCCGTGCGTTCAGGCACAGAGCCAGCAAAAGAGCCAGGCCAAAGGCGCGCGAAGTCATCGAATGCCGGTTAAGATGTCCACCGTGAGCTGGTCCAGCCTCTCATACGGCAAACGCTTTTTCATGATCGCGTCTTTGTCGAATACATGCGACAGCAAGGTCGACGCGCCCAGTTTGGTGAAGCGGCCCACCGTCGGCGAGCCATTGGAATTCGCCGAGATTTCAGTCAGGATCGCCTGAATTTCTTCGTCAGCGTTCCAGCAGCGCGCCTTCTCTTTCAGGATGAGATAAGTGCGCATGCATCCGCGGGCAAAGTCCTTCACGCCTTCGTAGTTTTCGGTGCGGTAGGCGTGGGCGTCGAAATGACGTGACCCGGAATAACCGACATCTTCCAAAAACTTCACCAGCCAGAACGCGGATTTCAGGTTGGCCGAGCCGAAGCGGAGATCCTGATCGTAGCGGCCGGGCACCTGGTCGTTGAGGTCAATGTGAAAGAGCTTGCCGGCTTCCCACGCCTGGGCGACTCCGTGCATAAAGTTCAGTCCGGCCATGTGTTCGTGGGCGACCTCCGGGTTCACGCCCACCATCTCGGGATGATCGAGCGTCGGAATAAATCCGAGATAGTGTCCGGTCGTGGCCATGTAAATATCCGCACGCGGCTCGTTGGGCTTGGCTTCCAAAGCGAACTTGTAGCCGTAGCCGCGGTCGACGTTGTACTCGCAAAGGTAATTCACGGCCTCCCGCAGTCGCCTAACCGCCTCCTCCGCGCGCCGACAAGCGTCGGTTTCGACGCCTTCGCGGCCACCCCACAGGACAAAGATTTTGGCGCCGAGCTCGGCTCCCAGGTCCATCGCCCGCATTGTTTTTTGCAGGGCGTAGGCGCGAACTTCAGGATCGTTGGCGGTGAAAGCGCCATCGCGAAACACGGGATGATAAAACAGCGAGACCGTGGCCATGGGGACCACAATTCCGTGGTCCGCGCAAGCTTTGGAAAACTTCTTCACAATGCAATCCCGCTCCGAAGGTGTGGCATCGATGGGAACCAGATCGTTATCGTGCAGGTTGACGCCCCAGGCGCCGACCTCGGCAAGCATGGCGACGATGTCGACTGGCGCGATGGAGGGTCGCACCGCATCGCCAAAGGGATCGCGGCCGCGGTTCCCAACCGTCCACAGGCCGAAAGAGAACTTGTGCTCTGCCTTAGGTTGATAAAGTCCGTCGTTCGTCATAAGTTCTCCGCTGTAAAGCACGAAGGATTAAGAAAAAACTTGCTTAAGTGCTGGATACAATCGCCGGTAGCGAGCGTAGCTGGCCGTCATCCTTAAGACGTTTGCGGGATCAGGGCGGACCTGGTCTTTTGCTTTGACGACTGCATCGCACGCCGCCTCCACCGAAGGCCACATTTGCGCTCCCACCCCGGCCAGAATGGCAGCCCCGTATGCCGCGCCCTCTTCGGCCTGCACAGTCTCAACCTCGTGGCCGTAAACGTCCGCTTGAATCTGGCGCCATAGTGCGGAGCGTGCGCCGCCTCCGCCCAGCCGTATGCTCTCCACCGGCACGTTCATCTCCCGGAATATGGTGAATGAGTCTTGCAGGCTGAATGCCACACCCTCCAGGATGGCTCGCACCACGTGGGCGCGCGTATGGGAGGCGGTGAGCCCCACGAGGGCAGCACGCGCATGGGAATCCAGGTACGGAGTGCGTTCTCCCATCAAGTAAGGAGCCCAAAGGAGGCCGTCAACTCCGCCGGGAGCCTTGGCCGCCTCAGCGGTCAGCAACTCATAAGGATCGACACCGTTGGATGGCTGGGGACAACGAAAGTTGTCGCGAAACCACCGCAACGAGAGACCCGCGGCCTGCGTCACTCCCATCACGTGCCAGCGCCCGGGCACGGCATGACAAAATGTATGCAAGCGGCCTTTGGTGTCGAGAGCGGGGCGGTCCGTCGCCGCAAACACCACGCCAGAAGTGCCAATGGTGGCGCTCACCGCGCCGGGGCGCACAATCCCCATGCCGGTCGCACCGGCGGCCTGGTCGCCGGCTCCTGCTACTACCGGCGTTCCTGCAGCCAAGCCTGTAGCGGCCGCCCCGGTGGCGGAGACCTTCCCGCAAATATCGGGCGACTCATGCAAGGCCGGAAGCACCGAGGGATCCATTCCAACTGCCTGCAGGATTTCGCTCGACCAGCGACGATGTGCTACGTCGAGCATTAGCGTGCCGGAAGCGTCAGCAACATCGATGGCGCGTTCTCCCGTGAGTCGAAAGCGAACATAATCCTTGGGCAACATCACAGAACGGACGCGCTGCCACTTTTCCGGTTCGTGTTCCCGCACCCAGAGAAACTTGGTGAGAGTGAAATTTGGAAGAGCAGGATTGCAAGTCCACTGAATCAGCCGCTCGGCTCCGATTCGCTGGTTGAGTTCAGCGCATTGCCGCTCGGTACGAACATCGCACCAGATCAACGCCGGACGCACCACGTCGGCCGATTGGTCGAGCATCACGGCGCCGTGCATCTGGCCGGAGAAGCCGACGCAAGAGATTTGATCCGCCCTCAGGTCGGTCTCGCGCAGAACTTTGCGCACCGCGACGCCGGCAGCGCGCCACCAGTCTTCTGGGTGCTGCTCGGCCCACCCGATTTGTGGAGAAGCAAAAGGCTGGTGCTCTTCGGTGGCCGAGGCCACGACGCGGCCCGATTCGTCGACCACGACAGCGCGCGTTCCTCCGGTACCGACATCGAGCCCTAGAACGCAGAGAGGCATGCTTCAATCCCGTAATCTACGCAAACGGTGAGCAGTTCTTCCATGCCCTACATCCAATCTGCCCCGGCAAACCAGTAGATTGGGCTCAGGTTTTTGCCAATATCGCCTGTTTACTAAATCGCGAAAATACTTGAGCGTAAACGTTAACGGAGCTATAGTAACACACGCACTCAAGGTTGAAAATGTCAATGTGGAAACACCCGGCCCGATGAGACTTTTGGGTTACCGTTTCTCAGTTTGGCGTTTTGCGTTCTGCGATCTGGCGCTTTTGCTAGCCACTGCCGGAACGGTGGCGGTTCAGAAATCTGGGCGTTCCAGCGAGTGTGACGCCCGTCACTACGGGGATCTCGCAAAGGCATAGTATATTGCGTGCTCCGAACTGAGCCCCTAATCGATTTTCTAGCGGTATATTGCTCTGAACAGGCGATGCTACTTTACTCCCGGAGGATCAGTTGTGGCCCGAAACAAGAGTGCGAAAAGCAACACCGCGAAATCGTCCGGCGGAACGCGCAAAGCAGAAGCTCTGCCGTATCGCAACCCTGCACTTTCAGCGGAAAAGCGGGTCAACGATCTCCTCTCGCGAATGACTTTGCAGGAAAAAGCGGCACAGATGCTCTGCATTTGGCAGAAAAAGCCGCAGACACTGGTGGATGCTGACGGCAACTTTGACCTTGCCAAAGCCAGGCAGTCATTCAAAGATGGCCACGGGCTCGGACAAGTCGGGCGTCCCAGCGACGCCGGCGGGGGCTTGAATGCCCGCAGAATGGCGGAGACGACGAACGCCATTCAGAAGTTTTTTATTGAGAACTCGCGGTTGGGGATTCCGGTGGTTTTCCACGAGGAGTGCCTGCACGGGCACGCAGCCGTGGATGGAACCAGTTTCCCGCAACCGATCGCTTTGGCCTCAACATTCAACCCCGAGCTGATCGAATCCATTTTTACGGTCACGGCGTTGGAAGCGCGATCGCGAGGAGCGCACCAGGCGTTGACTCCCGTCGTGGATGTGGCCCGCGATCCGCGATGGGGACGCTGCGAAGAAACTTACGGGGAAGATCCATTTCTGGTTTCCCGCATGGGAATCGCGGCGGTTCGCGGTTTTCAGGGCGACGCCAGCTTCCCCGACAAGACGCGACTGATCGCAACCCTGAAGCATTGTGTCGGTCACGGGCAGCCCGAGTCTGGGATGAATTGTGCGCCGGCTAATGTCTCCATGCGAGTGCTGCGCGAAACTTTCTTGTTCACGTTCAAGGAAGCATTGCAGAAGGGCGGCGCCATCAGCATCATGCCCTCTTATAACGAAGTGGATGGCGTGCCGTCGCACGCAAACAAGTGGCTGTTGCGAGAGGTCCTGCAGAACGAATTTGGGTTTAAGGGTTACTACGTTTCCGATTACTTCGCAATTTGGGAACTCGGATATCGTCCGGACACGCATGGGCACTTCGTCGCGGCGGACAAAAAAGAATCCACCAGACTGGCTGTGGAAGCAGGTGTGAACATCGAGTTGCCCGATCCGGATTGCTATCTGGAACTGGTGGACTTGGTAAAGAAACGCGTTCTCAAGGAATCGCAACTCGATGAACTGATTGCGCCGATGCTTTTGTGGAAATTCAAGCTGGGCCTGTTTGACGATCCTTATGTCGATCCGGAAGTGGCTGACCGTGTGGTTGGATGCGCGGACCACGTGAATCTCGCCCGTCAATCCGCTCGCGAAGTTATGGCGCTGCTGAAGAACGAGGGTGGGCTGGTTCCGCTCGATTTGAACAAATACCGCACGATTGCCGTTATCGGCCCGAATGCTGATCGCACGCTGCTGGGCGGCTATAGCGGCGTTCCCAAACACGAAGTAACCGTGCTTGAGGGCATCAAAGCGCGCGTGGCTAATCGCGCGAAGGTGGTCTACAGCGAAGGCTGCAAGATCACCATTGGCGGCAACTGGAATAAGGATGAAGTCGTTCCCAGCAATCCTGAAGAGGACCGAAAGCAGATTGCCGAGGCTGTGGAAGTGGCCAAGCAGGCCGATGTGATCATTTTGGCAATCGGCGGAAATGAACAAACCTCGCGCGAAGCCTGGGGCCTGAACCACATGGGAGACCGCGCGAGTCTAGACTTGATCGGCAGGCAGGAAGAACTGGTGAAGGCGATGCTGGCAACGGGCAAGCCGGTGATCGCGCTTCTTTATAATGGGCGGCCGCTCGCCATCAACTATTTGGTCCAGAATGTCCCGGTCATTTTTGAGTGCTGGTATTTGGGGCAGGAGAATGGGCACGCCGTCGCCGACGTTTTGTTCGGCGATGTGAACCCAAGCGGCAAATTGCCGATCAGCATTCCGCGGTCGGCGGGACATTTGCCGGTGTTCTACAACTACAAGCCCTCTGCACGGCGCGGATATCTCTTTGACGACGTTTCGCCTCTGTACGCTTTTGGCTACGGCCTAAGCTACACGACGTTTGCCATACAGAACGTCCGCTTGGAAAAGAAAACGATGCGAACTAACGGTTCGACGCGCGTGATGGCGGACGTGAACAACACCGGAAAACGTACAGGTGCAGAAGTTGTGCAGATGTACATTCGCGACGTGGTGAGCTCGGTTACGAGGCCGGTTAAGGAGTTGAAGGGATTTCAGAAAGTAACGCTGCGTCCTGGGGAAAAGAAGACCGTCTCATTCCTGATCACGCCAGACTTGCTCGCGTTCTACGACGTGAACATGAAGTACTTTGTCGAACCGGGCGAGTTCGCCATCATGATCGGAAACTCGTCTCGTGATGAGGACCTGACGAAGGTCACGCTGACTGTGACGAAGTAAGCTCCGCAGCGTATGTCGAGGCAGCTATGATTCAGAAACTTTCCGTCGGTGAAAAGATCGGTTACGCGCTCGGTGACATGGCCGCCAACTTTGTTTTTCAGGCCATGCTGGCCCTGGAACTGGACTTTTACACTCATACCTTCGGTTTGACCGCAGCCCAAGCGGGAACGCTCTTCCTTGTGGTTGGGCTGGGAGTTGCCTGTTTCAATCCCGTGATGGGAATGATTGCCGACCGGACCAGCAGCAAGTGGGGCAAGTTTCGCCCCTGGCTGCTGTGGACGGCTGTGCCGTTCGGGGTCATTAGCATCCTCACGTTCACCACTCCACAGCTCAGCCCGGGCGCCAAGATCATCTACGCCTGGACCACCTACATTCTGCTGCGGGTGATTTACACCATCAACAACGTGCCCTACGCTTCGCTGACGGCGGTCATGACTCAGGATCCCGACGAACGCACCAGCATTTCGTCATACCGCCAATTTGCAGCCAACACTGCCGGGTTCATTGTGCAGAGCCTCGCAGTCCTCATGGTCGCGTTTCTTGGGCGCGGGAATGATGCTCGCGGCTATCAGCTCACAATGGGGCTGCTGGCGGTCCTCAGCGTGATCTTCTTCATCATCTCGTTCTTCGCGACGAGAGAGCGGATCCAGCCCGATCCGCTGCAGGAGACTTCGCTTGGGCAAGATCTGTCGGACCTCTATACCAACCGGTCCTGGGTCGTGCTGTTCCTGGTCACTTTGTTCTACTTTGCCGCGATTGTGGTGCGCGGCAGTGTCATGCTGCCCTACTTCCGGTTTGTCGCAGGCCATGCCACGCTTTTCGCGTGGTTTAACGGTTTCGGTCTGGCTGCATTGCTTTTGGGCGTAACCTGCTCGACTGCCGTTTCCGTACGGGTCGGCAAGCGTGAGCTGTTCATCGGGAGCATGATCCTGACCGGTATTTTCAACATGGCGCTCTATGTGATCCCCCCGCAAGCGACCTACATCATCATCGGCACGGAAGTGCTTCGCCAGTTCGCATACGGGCTGTCGGGCCCGATACTATGGGCGATGATGGGCGACGTGGCGGATTATGGCGAATGGAAGACCAGGCGCCGCGCCACAGGAACCGTGACAGCGGGCGTGGTCTTCGCGCTGTGGGCAGGGCTGGCCCTGGGTGGCGCCATCGCCGGATGGCTGTTTTCAGCCTACGGTTTTGTATCCCAGGCTGCCGTGCAGACAGCGCACACACAAGCTGGCATCCTGCTCACCGCCAGCATTTATGCGGGTCTATTTTTCTTCGCCGCCGCCATTTCGCTGTTCTTCTATCCGCTCACTCGCGAGAGGAGCGAATCGATCGCCAACGATCTCGCGGAACGCCGCAAGGCCGCGCCAGTTGCGGCCACCGCACAATAGGAAAACGTCATGCGCAGATCCTTGTGCTTTGTCGTCGTATCGCTGGCGCTGGCGATGATCTCCCGCGCACAGAATCAACCCAGTCTTAAGGACGCTTACCAGTCCTGTTTTATGGTTGGCGCGGCGCTGAATCCGGCGCAGTTTACTGGCCGGGACCAGGCCGAAGACGCGATTATCAAGGCGCAGTTCAACACCATCACTCCGGAAAATGTTTTGAAGTGGGCGATCGTGCATCCCAAGCCTGATGGCTACGATTTCGCATTGGCTGACAAATACGTGGAATTTGGCGCGCAGAACCGCATGTTCGTCATCGGCCACAACCTGGTGTGGCATTCGCAGGTGCCGAAATGGGTTTTTGAGGACGCAAACGGCAAGCCGCTCAGCCGCGACGCTCTGTTGCAGCGGATGCATGAGCACATCAGCAAAGTCGTCGGACGATATAGAGGACGAATCAAAGGCTGGGACGTTGTGAATGAGGCCCTGAATGACGATGGAACGCTGCGTCAGTCACCGTGGCTGAAAATGATCGGCGAGGACTACATTGAGAAGGCTTTTCGCTTCGCCCACGAGGCCGATCCGGACGCGCAACTCTATTACAACGATTATTCGCTCGAAAATGAAGCCAAGCGCAAAGGAGCGATCG
>Ga0187782_10000305_pt1 | contig 32252 bp, 23 predicted proteins | sample 0715_SJ02_MP15_2_FD_132454 | JGI IMG/M metagenome (GOLD analysis project Ga0187782, IMG submission 132454) | Tropical peat soil microbial communities from peatlands in Department of Meta, Colombia - 0715_SJ02_MP15_20_MG | ecosystem: Environmental > Terrestrial > Soil > Wetlands > Peat | place... | reverse complement strand
TCTGCGTGGCGGCATGTACTATCTTGCCTTTCTGCGCGAAGATGCCGCACAGATGGAGCAGCAGGTGGCTTGGGCGGCAGGCAAACCCGAAGATGAAGGCTCGCTATTGTCTGCCCAATCCGACAGTGAGGCCTACTACGGACGGCTCAACAAAGCGCGAGGCTTCTCGCGACGAGCTGTAGAATCGGCTGCACGCGCCGACTCCAAAGAAACGGCGGCTTTGTGGCAGGTCGATGCGGCTCTGCGCGAAGCAGAGATCGGCAACCGTACCTCGGCGAAGCAAGCGGTTGCCTCAGCTCTGACGCTATCGCAGGGAAGGGATGTGAAGATGCTGGGGGCCCTGGCACTGGCCCGTGGCGGCGATGCTCCGCGAGCCAAGGCGCTGGCCGACGAACTCGAGAAAAAATACCCGACCCATACCATGTTGAAAGTCTACTGGCTGCCGACCATCACTGCAGCCATCGAACTGGGCAGGGGCAATTCGTCCCAAGCGATCTTCTATCTGGAAGCTGCCGCTCCCTACGAGCTAGGCAGTCCGCCGCCGCTGCAAGTGGGAACGCTCTACCCCGCTTATTTGCGCGGCCAAGCTTACTTGACGGCGGGAAACAGCATCGCTGCAACCGCCGAGTTCCAGAAACTTCTCCGTCACAGAGGAATCGTAAATAACTTTGTGTTGGGGGCACTCGCGCACCTTCAAATCGGTCGGGCTTACGCGCTGTCAGGCAACAAAGTAGAAGCGAGAGCCGCCTACAACGATTTCCTCACCCTCTGGAAAGACGCCGATCCTGAAATTCCTGTCCTGAAGCAAGCCAAGGCCGAGTACGCGAAGTTGCAGTAGTGTTTGTCGAACTCAGTGCGCAAAAGAGTTGGTCAGTGTCCGGTTAGTCGGGCGGATTCAACAGGTGGACGCAACACCAGTTCCTGCTTAGGTCTAATGCAATACAGCCTGGCAGACGGGTCGTTCTGGGAAAGCGTTATAGGGACAAGCGACCAGAGGGAGTGTTGCATCGACCGTCTGAGCCGGCACGGCTTACCGGAAAAATTGGTCATAGTGGCGACCGGACAAGCTCCTGATCGCCTCGTGCCATGCCTCGCGGCCTAAAAAAAAGGAAAAGCAGGTTGCACCAAATCCGAAGTAGAATGACGCCATTCTGCCCTGGGGCCCAAACCAACGCCGCCAACAATGCGGCGCCGCCAATCACACACTCGGAGGTGTCCAATGGCTACAGCGAATCCCACGGAAGGATTGCGGAGCCCTGCCGCGCTCGCCAAGAAAATCACCGGCTGGTACATCGCGGCGGCAGTGTTGTTCATCATTCTGGGGTTATTCGGGATCATCGAGCCTGGTATTGCGGGACTCGGCGTGACCTTGCTGGTTGGCTGGCTGCTCTTGATTGGCGCGGTGTTTCACTTCGTGGCCGCGTTCAAAGGCGGCGGAGCGAAGCAGGTGATTTTCCAGGTGCTGGTCGGAATCTTGTACACCATTGGCGGACTGTACTTCCTGACGCACACAATTATGGGCACCGCCACGCTGACGCTATTGCTGGCGGGAATCATCCTGGCGGAAGGCGTGATCGAAGTGGTTTCCTACTTCCGCAACCGCAAGGAAGGCGCTTCCGGATGGATTCTCTTTAACGCCATCATTACGCTGCTGCTCGGCGGGTTGATCTGGTTCCATTGGCCTTCGAGCACCGTTTGGGCCATCGGAACGCTGGTGGGCGTGAATTTATTAATGACCGGAATTACGCGGCTGATGTTTGGACTGGCGATCCGAAAACTGGTACGCGCGTCGGCGAGCTGAAAAAGATCGCGCTCCACCTCACACGCTAATCACTTCACGCGAGTGTACGAAATCGTGTGCACCAGCGATTTCCCGTGGTCGTCGTACGTCCACGTCTCCGCCAGGTGCTGCTTGTCCGGCATGGAAATGCTGAGCCCGGTCATGTGGGGCTCGTCGGGAGTTTTGGCCCCGGAGAGCCGCACGAACGAGAAATCGTATTTGCCATTGGCCGCGGGTGAAGACGCGGTCTGCATGGTCGGCTGGTTGCCTGCCGAACAATAGTGGGTAACCAGGATGCGATCGCCCTCCAGCGTGTACATGGTAATCATTTCGTGCGAAGTTCCCGGCGCCATGTGCTCCATTACCGCGCTGCCGTTGGACACAACCGAATAGATGGCCTTCACAGGCCCTTCGTTGTTCTTTCCATCCCATTCTCCGGCAAGCGATTTCAATTGATCGAAAGCAGGAATGGAACGTGCCGGCGCGTGCGTTTCCTGCGCCGCAAGAGTGGCGCCGAGGAGCGCGCCAAGAGACACGGTGACGAGAATTCGCCAACGAAGCATAGTACCTCCGGAACAAACTAAGCAGAACAGCACATCACGAGGCGCAAATTATCGCTCCTCGACGAACTTATGTCCAGCATTCCGCCTTTAGGCATGCCAGGCTGCAAATCTACTGATTCGCTACGATGCGTTGCTTGTTCCGCGCGGCGCTCCGTCGGATTTCCAGATACGCGGAGACCAATCCCCAAAGGTACAGCCCCAGCAGCACCACCAGGCAGGCCGTGCCCAGCCGCACATAACGATCAACCAATTGGGTAACCGGCCAACCGTACATTTCGGTGAGCAGGCTGGGATCAGAGAGGTTCACTCCTTCGATTTCTCCGAATGGAATATCTTCATACGGTCCTGTCCAGGTCAGGAAAACATGCATGAAGCTCAGCGCTCCGATGACCAGCAATCCCCAACGCAGACCCCAGCTCTTGTATAGAGCGCTTTCGCGCGGAGCGAAAAACGTGGCCATCAGCAGCGCGGCCAACACCATTGCGCCGCCATCTCCGAAAAAAATGATCAGCGGTTCCGCTGGCAAAGATAAGACGGTCACTTGCAGGATGAGCGCCCCGCTGGCGGCAAACACCCATGCCCACCTCCGCGCCTTCCAGGCCTGAAATCCCCCAAAGACAATCGCGGTGGTCAGAATCAGAACCACAGACCAGGAGCGTTCTTCTCCGTGCGGGGTGACCCACAGCAACGGCACCGCCCAGCGGCCCGTAAGCCACGCAGTGATGGCGTGCCCACTTTCGTGCAACACCATGGCCAGCATGGATGCCGCCATCCGCAAACCGGTGCCCGCCACCACGCGCGCCACCAGCAATGCCAAAGGCAGCGCGAATATCCGGTACGTCAACTCGCGGACGGCTTCGTTTCTCGCCGTAACCCGCTCGGGACATTCGACCGGCGCGGGCCCCGCAAGAACAGCCGCCTTCGCCGCACCGTCCTGCACCGCCTGGTAGCGCGCGAACACGATTCCACACTTCAGACACTCGCTGGTCTGCAATTCGTGATCGAATTCACATTTTGGGCAGCGCATCCCAAATGGCCAAATCCATTGTAGGAGGGCGGCGCCGCGCATCTACACCTGTCAGCGGTTTACTGCCGAAACAGCTATTGCCGTTCAGGAAAGGTTTCCAACGTAGCGTTTTCGCAACGATGACCACTACTCCCCGAAATCTTTGCCCGAAATCTACGAAGCCTTGATGAATGCCCTTTCGGATTTCAGGGAACAGCGTGATGATCCTTATTCGGCCCCTCTGGGGTCGGGGGAGGAGACCTTGCCCAACGTCCTTGTGCCCACGCCGACCGGCCCGATGCCTTCGTGGCTCGCCGTCCCCTCTCAGCCCGGCCCCTTTCCCGGCGTGGTCGTTCTCCACGACATTCTCGGCATGAGCCTGGACCACCGAAGGCAGGCTGACTGGCTAGCCGAGGCGGGTTTTCTCGGGCTGGCTGTCAATCTCTACCACCATGGCGGGCGCCTGCTGTGCATTCGCCGGGTGATTCGCGACCTGATGGCACGCACGGGACCGGCCTTTGAGGACGTGGAGGCGGCCCGGCAGTGGCTTCTAGCCCGGCCTGAGTGTTCAGGCAAGGTGGGCGTTATCGGATTCTGTATGGGCGGCGGTTTTGCGCTGCTTCTCGTTTCCGGTCACGGTTTTTCGGCCGCCAGTGTCAACTACGGCGGGCCGCTTCCGGCGGAGTTCGACGAGTTCCTTGGGACCGCCTGCCCGGTGGTGGGCAGCTACGGCGGTCTGGCTAAATGGGAGCAGGGCGTGGCCGACGAGCTGCAGCGCAAGCTAGAGCGGGCCCTGGTGCCGCACGACGTCAAGGAGTACCCCGAGGCCGGTCACAGCTTCATGAACCGGCACGGAACCTTTTTGCTCCAGCTACTGCGGATCAAGTCGATTGGATACAACGACGAAGCGGCGATGGATGCGCGCCGGCGGATCATTGCTTTCTTCCGCACCCACCTGGCGTCTGCTGAACCCGGATTGCGACGCTCTCATTTGCAGTGATTCCCGGATTTGCACCCGGCGTTCTAGATCACTGCATCCCGTTCCTCGCGTTGTAACATTCGAGGCTGGTTGACTGAGCATGCCTCTTTGGAGGGCAAAACGTGCTCACCGGAGTCCACATCCTGCTGACCTTGAAGTGCACCAATGAGTGCGACCATTGCTTTCTGCACTGCTGCCCAGGGCGCGAGGCGACCTTCACGGTCGCACAGTTGCAGACGCTCGTCCATCAGATTGAAGAACTGGGAACGGTCAACACCGTGTACTTCGAGGGCGGGGAGCCGTTCCTCTTTTATCCCTTGCTATTGGAAGGTCTGCGCATGGTGCGAGCCGCCAAGTTCAACGCGGGCATCGTCACCAATGGCTACTGGGCGACTTCGGTCGAAGATGCCTTGCACTGGCTCAGGCCGATTCGCGATTTGGGCGTCGTGGATTTCAGCGTCAGCGATGACGACTTCCACCGCCGTGACAACAATGACCGCAAAGCGGAATTCGCCTGGCGTGCCGCACAGCAGCTCGGCATTCCGACCGATACGCTGTGCATCGAAGCGCCGAGTGTGCACGATCCTGCTGCTGAGGGTCGCCACGGGAAACCGGTTGTAGGAGGCTCCGTGCTTTTCAAGGGCCGTGCAGCGGAGAAGCTCACGATTGGGCTCCCCACCCGTTCGTCTGCTGAATTCACAACGTGTCCCCACGAAGACCTGGTCAATCCCGAACGAGTCCACGTCGATGCTTACGGTAATGTGCACCTGTGCCAAGGTTTGAGCATCGGCAACATCTGGGAGAAGCCGCTTGCCGATCTGTTTCGCAGCTATGATGCGCAAGCTCACCCAATTGTGGGTCCGCTGGTTCGCGGCGGCCCGAGACAGCTCGCAGCAGAGCAGGGGCTCGCTATGCGCGACGGTTACGTCGATGAGTGCCACATGTGTTACACGGCCAGGAAGCTGCTCCTGCCGCGTTTCCCTGAATACCTCGCCCCCAAGGAGGCGTACGGGCTGTAAGACGGTCGCTTTGTTTTGCCATGTTCCGCCTGCGGTCTGAAAAACTGCTTCAGTCTCCGCATTTAGCCTCTGGCCGGAAAGATCTGGCGCGTCCGGAAAATCCGACTTCTAGCCCATCTTCGCAGGAGATTGACGCTCTCCCCACGTTCAACATTACTGATCTTTCCGGGCGCACGCTTAACCGGCTGCCATTGACTTGAAACGCGCCATGTTCTTACGATGCACTTACGCTCAAAAGAATCTCGCCACTCCCAAGCGGCGTAACAGGTGCAATCAAATGCGAAAGCTCTCCCCAGCTAATTCCGTTCCCGCATCCTGGAGAACGGCGACAGTGGTTCTGCTAGAACTGGCCACGCTCGTCGTGATGTTTGGTTTGGCGCGCCTCGCCTGTGCTGCCCCGCCGGATCAAACGGGCAAATTCGTACTCGAGCGCGACAACCGAACCATCGTGCTCGAGCCCTTCGCCGCCAATATTGTCCGGGTGACCTTGAGCTCGGAGAAAGCCGCGGCCCTTGCTGCGCCCGGCTACGGCATTGTGGGCACGCCATCAGTGTCCGGCTGGACCCACGAGCAGGATTCTGCCGGCTACGATGTCATTCGCTCGCCGCGCATGCTGATCCGTGTTGCACCGCAGAATCTGCCGCCACCTCAAGCAATGCCGCTGGACGACTTGAATCGGTCCCTCAGAAACCACTACTTCTACGGGAACCCGGGAGTTGGAAAGTACAACGACTCCATCTTTGTGTCCGACTCGGCGGGCAAACCGCTGTTCACCATGTGGCGGTGGTCCATGGTTCCGAATGCAGCAGAGCCATCCGGCGGTAACGCGCCGAATCAACAGCACCCGGACGCCGGGTACCACATTTCCGCCACCTTCGATTCGCCCGCCGGCGAGCATTACTACGGCCTGGGCCAGCAACAACAGGGTTTCCTCGACCTGCGCGATCATCAAATCAAATGCTGGCACGACTACTCGGCCATCGGCGGAGAGACCCTGTGCGTTCCGTTTCTGGTGTCCAGCCACGGCTACGGTCTGATCTGGGATAACCCGTCGAAGACTACCATCGATCTCGGCTTCAACCAGCAAAACGTTTGGTCTTCCGAGATTGGAGACCGCGTCTCCTTCTTCCTCATCGCAGGCGACAAGGTGGACGAAATCTACCAGGGCTACCGCCAGCTCACCGGCATCACGCACATGCTGCCGAGGGCCGTCTACGGCTACATCCAGAGCAAAGCCATCTATCCAACACAGGAGCAACTCCTCGAAGTCGCCAAGGGATATCGTGATCGCAATTTGCCTCTGGATGTGTTGGTCGTGGACTTCCTGAACATGACCCGGCAGGGCGAGATGGACCTTGATCCCGCCCGATGGCCCGATCCCGCGGCCATGAATCGGCAACTTCATTCCATGGGCATCACCACGCTCTTGAGCGTCTGGCCGCACTTTTCCGTTGGCACCCGGTTTTACGACATGCTGCTCCAGAAAGGCTGGCTCATTCACACCGCCGACGGCACTCCCGACACAGGTTGGACCACCAAGGAGATTGGACCGAACATCGATACTACAAATCCGGAGGCCGCCAAGTGGTGGTGGGAAGCCATCCGTGATCGCTACGTCAAGCCCTACGGCTTCGACTACTTGTGGCTCGACGAGACCGAACCCGACATCGACCCGGCCAAGGACTTTTTCTCCATCGGCTCAGGCTCTCGCTATTACAACGTTTACCCCCTGTTTCACACTGCCTCCGTTTACGAAGGCTTCCGGCGCGACTTCGGAGACAGCCGCCGTGTCATGATCCTGGCTCGCGCTGCTTATCTCGGAGCGCAACGCAATGGCACGGTGTTCTGGTCCAGCGACATCATCTCCACCTGGGACATGCTGAAGCGTTCCATTCCTGCCGGGCTGAACTTTACCGCTAGCGGCATGCCTTACTGGGACACCGATATCGCCGGCTTCTTCTCGCCAACCGTCTCTCCCGACTATCACCCTGCGCACCCGCCACTCGTTGATCCGTCCGACGCGCGCGGCACCGTGTCGAATTATGAAGACTATCCGGAGCTGTTCGTGCGCTGGTTCCAGTGGGGTACTTTCCAGCCAGTGATGCGCGCCCACGGCGAGAGAAATCACAACGAAGTATGGTCATACGGCAAGCAGGCTGAGCCTATTCTCGAAAAGTATCTGCGCCTGCGCTATCAGCTTTTGCCGTACACCTACTCACTCGCATACGGCGCCTACCAGACCGGAGCTCCCTTCACTCGCGCTCTGTTCATGGATTTCCCGGCTGACCCGAACGTCGCGGATATCCGGGACGAATACATGTTCGGGCCGGCATTGCTGGTCGCGCCGGTCACCGAGCAGGGAGCCACAAGCCGCAAGGTCTATCTGCCTGCGGGTTCGGATTGGTATAACTACTGGACCAACGCTCGAGTCAAAGGTGGCCAGACCATCACCGTCGCCGCTCCCATCGACACCATTCCGCTGTTCGTTCGCGCGGGCTCCATCCTGCCGCTGGGAACCGCGGTTGTAAGCGCGCAGCAACCACCGGGAGGGGGAATTGCCTCCGTCCGCGTCTATTCCGGGGCGGACGCCGATTTCACACTGTTCTCCGATGACGGAAATACCTATGCGTATGAAAACGGCGCTGGCTCGCCCACTCGCTCCACGGTGATCCCACTTCTCACCCAGCTTCACTGGGACCAGGCCGCGCACCGCTTGACCCGCGACGGCTCCGTCTGGAGCGGATCGGATGTAACCGTCATCGACGGCTCTCATCCGTGAAGTCCCTTTCCTCGATGCGCTCTTCGCATGAGTGGGCCCGGCGAGCGTCATGTCCGATAAGCGGACGGAGCAAGCACTCCTTGACTCCCGGCGAAAATTAGCTGATAGTCTCACGCACACGGAGGACTGAGAGAGTTGCTCTCTCCTTTTTCTCGCCTCTCTCAATCTTGCGATTCCACGGAGTTGGGACCTGCTGTCGAAAATCTTCAAAAACAAAGAGGTGTGATTGTGTTCAAGAAAAGTGCACTGGCATTGATCGCGTTCGCGCTCATCGCGGCAATTTCAGCGATTGCGGCTTATGGGCAAACGACCGAGGTTAAAGAGAAACCGAGAATGTACACCTACGTCGCCGATTGGGTGATACCTCGTTCGGAATGGGGGGAGATGGAAAAGGTTTCGGCGACTATCCAGCCGGACTTCGATAAGGCGGTCGCCGACGGAACCCTGGTCGGGTACGGCGACGACACCACCTTGGTGCATCACGAGGACGGAAACACCAACGACACTTGGTGGTCCTCGATGTCCATGGCCGGTTTGATCAAAGTTCTGGAGCAGGTCCGGAAGACCGCCAATCCCACCGCTCCGCCCCTCTCCACCGCCACCAAACACTGGGACAACGTTTACGTCAGCCGCTATTACAACTGGAAAAAGGGCTCCTGGAAAGGTGTGTACACCTCCGAGTCTGCGTATAAATTGAAGGAGGACGCGCCGAATGACGCCGTGGATCAACTCAGCAAAAATCTGGTCGTGCCGCTAATGGAAAAAATGTTGGCCGACGGCACCATTGTGGAATATGAAATCGATACCCTGGCGGTGCACACCGAAGCTCCGGGAATGTTTTATATCGTGTACATCGGGGCCACTGCCGACGCCTTGGACAAAGTGAATGCGGCGATTCGCGAGAGTCTGAAAGCAAACCCATTGGGCGGCCCGGCGTTTGCCTCCATGGTGGACTCGGCGCATCACCGCGATGAACTGGCGCGCACCAACGCCACGTACAAATAGTCGCCTGGTCGTGTTTAGCCCGCGAGTGACTGGTCCGGCCCGGTGCTCGCGGGCTCCCTTGTGGTGGCAGCCACTCGCGTCTGCATCAGAAATGCTGCGTATCCACGCGCACTTCCGTCCATTTCTGTGTATCCTTACCGCTATGCTTCGCATCGAAGCTGCCACTCTTGGCCCAATCCACACCGTGAGGTTTTGCCGATGACGACTTTTCTGGTTTCGAACAGCAAAGCAGTCACCGGCGCTGCAGGCTCCGGCACTCCGCGGCTGGACCGTCGCGCTTTTCTGAAGGTCGGTGTGGCTGCCGGTGGCGGCTTGGTTGTCGCGCTCTATATTCCCGCTGTGGGAGCCTCGCTCTCCTCACAAGCCCCGCCATCTCCGGCGATCGTCCCGTTTGCCTTCTTGAAAATCGCCCCGGACAACACCATCACGGTTATCGCCAATCACTCCGAAATGGGGCAAGGAATTTACACCGTTCTTCCCATGCTGCTGAACGAAGAGCTTCAAGCCGACTGGTCCAAAATTCGTGTCGAGTCCGCCCCCGTGGACGCCGTCTACAACCACACCGTGTTCCCCATGCAAATGACCGGCGGCAGCACCACTACCGCCTCCGAATGGGATCGCTTCCGCAAACTCGGCGCTGCCGCGCGCCTGATGCTGGTCTCCGCTGCCGCCCAACAATGGAGCGTGCGGCCGGACACCTGCAACGTGGAAAAGGGGGTGGTTTTTCATCCGCCTTCTGCTCGTCAAGCCAGTTACGGTTCCCTCGCGGCTTCTGCGGCCTCTTTGCCTGTACCCGGTGACATACCGCTCAAGCCCAAACCCGAGTTCTCGTTGATCGGCAAGCCCACTCAGCGCGTGGACACGCCTGCCAAAACCAACGGCTCCGCCCAGTTCGGCCTCGATGTCTATCTCCCCGGCATGCTCACCGCCGTGGTCGCTCGTCCGCCCGTTTTTGGCGGAACCCTCCGCAGTTTCGACTCCGCCGCCACCCTACGAGTACCCGGCGTGAAAGCCGCTGTTCAGATCCCCTCCGGTGTCGCCGTGATCGCCGAAAACTTCTGGGCCGCCCGGGTCGGCCGCGAAAAACTCAAACTGAATTGGGACGACGGACCCAACGCTAAACTCACCACGTCCCAAATGCTACAGGAGTTTTCGGCGCAATCGGAAAAGCCCGGGGCCATCGCCAGAAAACTCGGCGATCCCGCAGCGGCGCTCGCTTCCGCCACCAAGAAAATCTCCGCCACCTACGACGTCCCCTACCTGGCGCACGCCTGCATGGAGCCAATGAACTGCGTGGTTGATCTGCGCTCCGACCGTTGCGAAATCTGGACCGGCACGCAATTTCAAACCGTTGACCGCGCCCGCGCCGCCCAAGTCGCCGGCCTTCCGCCGGAAAAAGTGCAGATTCACACCACGTTCCTTGGCGGCGGTTTTGGCCGGCGTGCCAATCCAGCCTCCGATTTCGTGGTCGAAGCTACACACGTGGCCAAGGCCGCCAAAGCGCCGGTCAAGGTCGTCTGGACTCGGGAAGACGATATGCGCGGGGGTTGGTACCGCCCAATGTGGTTCGATCGTTTCTCCGCAGGCCTGGACGCGGAGGGCAACCCGGTCGCCTGGACCCACACGATCGTGGGGCAATCAATCATGCAGGGCACGTTGTTCGAGGCCATGTTCGTAAAGGATGGTATCGACCCTAGTTCTGTGGAAGGCGCCGCCGACATTCTCTACGGGATCCCCAATCTTCAGGTCGATCTGCATACGCCCAAGCTTGGCGTGCCCGTTCAGTGGTGGCGCTCCGTTGGGCACTCGCACACCGGATTTTCTGTGGAGGCCTTTTTCGATGAAGTCGCCCACCTGGGCGGCAAGGATCCGTACGAGCTTCGCCGCAAACTCTTGAGCCGGCAACCGCGCATGCTGGCCACACTCGATCTCGCCGCGCAAAAGGCTCGCTGGGGTTCGCCGCTGCCGAAGGGCATTGGCCGCGGCATCGCTACGCATTTTTCCTTCGACAGTTATGTCGCCCAGGTTATCGAAGCCTCCGTCGAGAACGGCTCCGTCCACGTGCATCGCGTCGTTTGCGCCGTGGATTGCGGAACGGCGATCAATCCCAACCAGATCCGCGCGCAGATGGAAGGCGGCATTATCTTTGGTTTATCCGCCGCACTGAAAAGCGAAATTACCCTCAAGGACGGCCGCATCGAGCAAGGGAATTTTCACGAATACGAGGTGCTTCGCATGAACGAAGCCCCGCTCATCGAAGTGCACATGGTCCCCAGCGACGCACCTCCTACCGGGGTCGGTGAACCTGGCGTTCCTCCAGCCGCTCCTGCGCTCGCTAACGCCATCTTCGCCGCCACTGGCAAGCGCATCCGCCGTCTGCCCATCCGTGCCGGCGATTTGACTGCGTAATCCTCGCGTGGGATAAGGCCCGAAATAACGGTAACCAGGGTGACGCGGTCACGTTCCCAGGATCGCGTGCGTGATCGCCGCCCACCATGCGGGATTGACTCGCCACGTATATACGGCAAGACCCTGCAAAATCATCAGCGGCGGCAGCGCGTAGAAATACACTTTGTGGACCCGTCCATCCACCACCCGATCGCGCACCATCCCGAGCACCATCAGGCAGTCCAGGGCGGGGTAGAAGAGGTTGTGGTTGAACATGAAATCGAACCGGCCAATGGCAGCGTCCATCAGCTGGCAACTCGCTATCAAGATAAGCCGGCGATGGTATTCCGGCTTCCTGCGCCAATAAATCGCCAGTGCTATGCACGAGCCGAAGATGATCATGTCCACGAATGGAATCGACAAAAACGAGTCAACGTCCTTCTGATGCAGCACAACGATGTCGAAGCGGGTCATGACCACCGCGATCGTGAAGCCCAACACGACCATCACCAACGCAAGCGTGGCTCCGAACCAACCCAGCATGCGGTGTACGCTGACCTTCCGCGCGCGCACCAGCACCGACTGCACGATGAAGAAGACGATCCACGTTGAGAAGGCTGCTCCGTGTACCCACAAAAGCCATGGCCTGGGCGGGTTGGCGTGGAATAGGTTGGCGTTGACCGTACGGCTGAAGCCCCAGATCACCAGAGCGGCCAACACCAGCGACATGCACAAATAGAAATACCGGCTCAAAAGAGTTTTGATCGGATGCGTGGTGCTTGCTTTCCGCTCGATTCCAGCGACTATGCCCGCGTTTCCAATAGCCACAGGACTCCCTCCTTCGATGTCGCCGACGCGACCCTTCGCCAACACTAGACTTTGCGAGTTGCGGTCACAGGGCCCAAGGCCCAAATGCGGAGTGGCGGCACTATAGGGGCAATCTGGGAAATTTGTCAAGAATCAAGAATTAGGACCGTGTCCGTGCCCCACGAACGCGTCGTCGCTCACCAAGCCAGTCATCGCGGAGACAGCATTGCGACCGGCGCCGGCTGCGAGCAGCGTGCCATTCCTTACCTCGCCGGGCTATTCAGCGTGAACAGCCATCCACTCAGGCCTACTCGTAACGAAGCGCGACCATGGGATCGACACGCGTGGCCTGGCGCGCCGGAATGTAACACGCCACCAAGACCACGACCGCCAATAGCAGTGCACCACCAAAAAAACTGACGAAATCGTTGGATTGGACCCCGAACAAAAGACTGGAAAGCAACCGCGCTAGCGCGAAAGCCAAAGGTAGTCCAATGCACACGCCCAGCAATAACAGCTTCAGTCCATGTTTCACAAACAGGCGCAGAACGTCGCCGGGATTGGCGCCCAGGGCCATGCGTACACCGATCTCGTGTATTCGCTGCGTCACCGAGTAGGCCATGATGCCCGAGACACCCACTGCGGATAGCCCCAACGCCATGAGGCCGGTGACGCCCATCAGCACAGCCACGTAAGAGAGGCCAAGAATCTGGTTGGAGATTACATGATCGAGCGGAAACATATCGGAAACCGGTTGATCCGGGTCGATGTTTGCCACCGTGGCGCGCACCAAGGGGAGAAACGCTTTCAGGTCCCCGCTGGCGCGAAACGCGACATACGAAGACGACCACGGGTGTTGGCTGAAAGGGAGGTAGATTCCCGGCAAAATATCGTGCCGCCAGGGATTGTAATTGATCTCGCCGGCCACACCGACGATGGTGGCCCAAGGCTCCTTAGAGCCTTGGTCTCCCGGCTTCAGGCGGTGTCCCAGCGCGCTGCGCCCCGGCCAATACCTCCTGGCGACCTTCTCGCTGATGATGGCCACCGGAGCCGAATCGGCCTGGTCGTGGTCATTGAATTCCCGCCCCTCGGTAATGGGCACGTGCAGTAGCCGGAAGTATGCCGGGCTAATGCTGTTGATGTCGGCGCTGGGAAATTCGCCCGGTTGCACGGGCAGTCCTTCAATGCGGAACGAACCCGAGTCCCCGCCCGAGAAAGGGATGAGCGTGGAGACGGCCGCGGTTTGTACCCCGGCAGCGCCGGCAAGGCAGTCGGTCAAATTGTCAAAAAAAGCGACACGCTGTTGCGGGTTCGTGTATTTGGAATCAGGCAAGGCCACGCGAAATGTCAGCACCGATTCCGGGTTGAATTGCAGGTTCAGGGAAAAAAGCGTTTGAACACCTTTAGCCATCAGCGCCGCGCCAACCAGCAGCACCAGGGAGAGAGCCACCTGCGCAACAACCAGCGCGCTGCGCAAGCGCATCCGCGAGGCGCTCGTGCCCCCTCCGCGTCCGGCTTCCTTCAGTGTTTCCTGGAGGTTCGCGGTGGAACTGTGCAGCGCAGGGAACAGCCCCGCAACGATTCCCGCCGCCACGGCAACCGCCAGCGTGTACAGAAACACACCGCGATCGAGACGGACCAAATCCCACGCGGGGATGTAGCGTTCGACTTCCGGGGGCATGGCGCCGCGGATAAGCGCAATCCACCAGGAACCCAGAAGCAAACCCGCTGCCGCGCCACCCACCGCGAGGAGCAGGCTTTCCACCAATAACTGGCGAATCAGCCGCACGCCGCTTGCCCCCAGGGCCACGCGAATCGCAAACTCATTCTGGCGCGCGGCGCTGCGAGCCAGCAGCAGGTTGGCCACATTGGTGCACGCGATCAACAGCAGGAAGCCGACGGCGCACAGCAGCAGCACCGTGTAGCCTTTCCCTGGTCCCGCCACAAAGTCGCCCAGCGGAAAGCACACCACCGTCCAGCCCGTTTCCGTCTGCGGAAACGATGCTTGCAGTCGCGCCTGGATCGCGTTCATCTCCGCTTGTGCTTGTTCCAGCGAAATTCCGCGTCTGAGCCGCCCAAGGGGGCTCAAGTAATGGACGTTGCGTAAAGTCTTAGCGTCCGGCGAGAGAGCGAGAGGTGTCCAGATCTCGGCGCTTTGGGGAAAGCGCACCTTGTCATTCATCACCCCAACGATTTGCGTGGGAGTGCCATCCAGCCGTACGGTGCGCCCCACCACATTCGGATCCGATCCGAACTGGCGCCGCCACAGGCCCGCACTCAAGACCGCCACGTGCTCCCGTCCCAGCTCGTCTTCTCCGCTTACGAAACCTCGGCCAAGGAGCGGCCTGGCCCGCAGCACTTCAAAAAAGTTGGCTGATACGCGAAACCCTTGCAGCTTGACGGGTTCTCCGACCCCAGTGAGATTCACGTCTTCCCACACATACGCGGCCAGAGACTCAAAGGAGTGGTTTTGCTCGCGCCAGTCGCCCAGGTCTGCGGGTGAAACTTCGTCCCATCCCCATTCGCCCGTTTCACCGGGAGAGTGGCTCAAAACCATAACGATGCGGTTGACCTCAGGGAACGAAATCGGATCGCGCAAGTAGGTATTCGATACGCTGAACACCGCGGTGTTGGCGCCAATTCCTACGCCAAAGGCCAAAATTGCAGCTAACGTGATGCCCGGCGACTTCACCAGCATGCGCAGTCCAAAGCGAATGTCCTGCCAAATCGAATGCATCGCCAGCCTCCTAAAGGTGCCGAACCTGTTTTAATAGCGCATCGAACCTTTTCTGATGGCGTAGCGGAAGAACCGCATCTTTCTATCGGTAGTATACGTAGACAGAGCGAAGATGTTCACAGCTTGCGGTTGGGCTCCGTCGGTCACTTTATGGATGGTCTGGCAACTCTTCTATAAAGAAACGTCTGGAACAGGTTGCCACTGAAAATCTGGCTTGATGACTTCCGGGTTGTGCGTGCTCCGGGTGTCAATCGGGGACATACTGCGTGGTGAAGAAATTTCACGCCAACCCCACCCCGTATCAATGCGGCTTGAATGTCTTCCCGGTCTCAAGCAGCGTCTTCAGGCGCGAAAGGATTCGCGGCCATCCATCGGAGCAGGGCACATAAGTGGGGTCGTCCTCGGCCCACTCGTCATGCGTCACCGTTACTTTGGTGGCTTGGTCTCGGGGACAAGTTCGATGGTTGCTCGCGATGCCTTATCGTTTTGGCCCATTGCAAATGTGTACTGAAAGACTCTTGGCGGCTCAAACCGCAGAACCTTCCCGCGGACGTAGCTCACCGGCTTGCCATCGGGCCCCGCGCCCACCCATGCCAGCGCGCCACCAGGTTTAAAGTCCGCCTGTAGCTCAGCCCCCGCAAAGATAATGCGGTTCGACTCCGGCGACACGAAGCCTTCCCACACCTTCTCCGGCGTGGCCGCAATGTAGAAGACATATTTCAGTGGTGTTTGATGGGCCATGATTGCTGCTGACATTCCTGCGCCATTCTATCTCCACATGCAAAAACCAACAATGTAGCAGTGCCATGGGTTCTGCCGATTGCTCGCAGCGGGTATCGGAGAAATTCTGTGTTGCTTGTCTGATGGGATCACGGCAAAGGCTTTGGGGCAGCACGAGCTTCCGGTACGCGCCCGGGCTTCAAGTATCGAAGTATGAGCGCAGTCACCTCGCCGACGAAGGCGTCGGCTCTGTCATCGCTAAGAGCTTCGTGGCGATGCACCACGGCAGCATGGGTTAGGGCCTCCACGGTGGTCACACAGACGAAGGCGGCCATATTTGTGTCCGTGATGTGGAGTTCGTCGCGGTGCGCCTCAAGATAGGCGCGGACCAAAGCAAAAGCCTCGCGGTCTATGGCCTGAATGTTGTCTAAGCGCCCGACGCGGGGGACTTGCTCCGCCAGCACGCGATGCAACTTGGGATTGACGCGGTGGGCGTCGATCATGACCCGGACCAATTCACGCGCCGCTTCCTCAATTGGCCGCATCGCCACCTTGACCAAGGCCTCGCGCAGCACGTGCATCATGCCCTGAGAGTGGCGGTCGATCACCGCGGCCACTAGCGCCTCCTTGCTGGGGAAATACTGATACAGCGAGCCGATGCTAACGCCGGCCGCTTCGGCAATCCGATTGGTGCTGGCGCGATCGTAACCATTCTTCACAAGAATGCGAGCAGTAGCTTCAAGCAGCGCTTCCACAGTCAGGTGCGAGCGCTCCTGAGACGCCATTTTCCTCGGGTTAGTACGCAGCTTCCCGGCCATAGGCATCACCTGAAATGCGAGTAGACAATATAAGCTATAGCTCATATTCTGTCCACATGAAAGTGAGGGATAGAACGATGAATTTTGTGACACCACGAAGAGCAAGCCTTCGGTTTTGTGCTAGCCGGGTGGCTGGCGTACCTGCGCATTTCGCCAGCCATCAACTGTGCTCAGCGGTGTTCGTCGCCGGCTTGGATCCAGAGGAATACTACCGCGAGGCCATCGAACCCAAATTCGGACCGGTCGGCAGACTGATGCGCTACGAAATTAACCGGCAACGGCGCGAAGTGCGCGTGAGCCTCGCCGGCGTAGTGAAGAGCCGCGCGATTAATGACGGACCATACGGTTGCCGGGTGATTCATCCTGGCGACGGTTTGCGTTTCGCACGTGAACAAGAGAGAGGTGTTCGTTCTCAGTCAACGCATTTGTCGAGCGCTGGTCCGGATCTGGTTGCTTCGAAAAGCACCGCTTTATCTGAAGCACTGGATCATGTCTTCGCCGAGCCCGCGTCCGCACCACACCGTTGGACGAAGGCAGTGGTCATTTTGCATCAGGGCGACATTGTCGGCGAGCGCTATGCGCCAGGAATTACCCCGCTGACGCCGCTACAAGGGTGGTCGATGACCAAATCGGTAACGAACGCGCTTCTTGGGATTCTGGTGCGCGAAGGCAAGCTCGATATGAACAAACCCGCCCCGGTCGCCGAATGGTCGTCGCTCAACGATCCTCGCCACGGGATCACCATCAATCAGATGCTACGCATGGTGAGCGGTCTCAACTGCGGTCAGTCCCTGCATTTCGGTTGGTGGACCCTCTTCGATGCCGACACTCACATAGAGTTTGACATGCCCGACCAGGCCGCCTTTGCGGGGCGCGCCTGCCTGCGGGCCGAACCCGGCAGCGAGTGGCAGTACACGAACTGCAATTTCGTGCTGCTGTCGCGGATTATTCGGGATGCGGTAGGGAGTACGCCCCAAGCTACCAGGGAGTTCATCGAACGCGAGCTTTTCGGACCCTTGGGCCTGGAGCATGCCACGCTTGAGTTCGATAGCGCGGGCACGCCGCTCGGGACTGTGCATCTTTGGGCCAGCGCGCGCGATTGGGCGCGCTTTGGCTTGCTGTATTTGCGCGACGGCGTATCGCCTGGCGGGCGAAGGATCCTGCCAGAGGGCTGGGTTGATTATTCCGCGCGGTTGACCCCGCAAAGCGATGAGTATAGGTACGGAGCGGGCTTCTGGACGCAGCGCGGGAATTCGAGCGCAGGGCGTCAGCGCATCGCGGCGGGTATGCCCGCCGACAGCTTCATGGCGGTTGGGAGCCAAGGTCAATACACGATTATCATTCCTTCCGAAGACCTGGTGATTGTGAGACTGGGCTGGTCGTATACGCCGAATGATGACATTGATGCGGTCGAGCGCTTGACGAGGGAAGTCATCGCCGCACTGCGCGCGGACGAACGGACCTCGCGGGGACGAGAAAAGGAGATACGCTTGCTGACAAGGTGGTCGAATAAAGCCGACCACTTCTGGTTTTGACTCATCGCGTGGTTTCGGAGCCGCCTTGTCGCCGATCCGGCGGAGTTTGTCGAAGCTCCGGTGGAGCCTGGTGCCGACTTGAGCTTGCGAAATCTCGAGGGGCGAACAGCGCTGGACGAGGCTTTGATGCACACGGGGAAGAATGCGGAGACGTATTTCTCGATTCGTCCTATTGCGCCGAAAAGGCCGGCACGAACGATACAGCTGCTTCGTTGCTCGTGGCTGCCCTAAACGTACCGAATGCTTGGAGCGCTTGCCAAATCTCACTTAGTCCTTCTTGTTGCGTCGTGGATCTGGATGCCCGAGCAGCGCCGCAATTTCCAGCTTGCCTGCGTGTTGTGCCCAATCCGCGGGCGTCGCCTGCCAAAGAATATCCCTTATATCCGTTCGGGTTCCCCGTTCAATCAGCAGCCGGACCACTGTTTCGTGGCCGCGGCCGGCCGCCTGATGCAGTGGTGTGGTGTGCGAATGGCCTCCGGCCGGGTTATATCGATTAGGGTCCTCGCCGGCGTCGAGCAATAAGCGGACGATCTCCACATAACCGAAGTCGGCGGCCAGGCTCAGCGCTAAATGCCGATCCTCTGCGCTGGCCGATGGCAGCAACCGGCGCGCGTCTTCTGTGCGTCCCAGCGCGGCTGCCAGAGGCAAGTCCATACGCGCGCCACGCTCGAGCAAAACCTGCAATGCGTCCAGCTCGCCATGCAGCGCCGCCGGATGTGCCGCGGTATTGGGATCGGCTCCGTAGTCACACAAAACCTCGATGAGCCCTCTTTGCACGGCGCATTCTCGCGGCACCCTTCCGGTCGCGACCAGCATGAGCGCCTCATTTCGCCCAGCCTGGCTTGTGCCGCCATCCAGGATGGTCTTGGCGATCTCAACAATATTTGCCGGCAACCTGCCGTGGCGAATAGGATTTTCCGCGACAAACTCCAGCAATGTGGGATTGCGGAAGTAGTTGCCACCCTCAAACACCACCCGCTGTTGAGCAAGGTGGGGATGTTTCTGCAACAGCGCGCGAAGGGACCCAATGTCGCCCGCATCAACCAGTTCCACCGCCCGCCGAAAAACTTCGTCTTCGATGCGCTGATGGTGTGGCAAGTCCAAGCGATCGCAGAGGGTGGGCCGTTCGATGTGCCTTTTTAACCTGGTCCAGCTCGGGAATCCGTACTCGCGAGCTATGGTGAGCTGCGCATCAGCCACGCTGAGTGGCGCGGCGAAAATTTCCGTGTCGGTTGCGCGCACGAAACGCGGATGAAACTCACGTAGGCGCTGAGCCACTGCCTGTCCCCGGGCTTCATGATCCTTCAGCAAATCTTTCGCTTGATACTTAAGGTGAGCAAGATTGGGATTCGTTGGTAAACGTCTGACTGGCATGAACGAACTTCCTTTCGTGTGCCCAGGTCCGCATGCGCGGGCGAAAGTCAGTTCGTGAAACGAATTGTAAGCACCAGGTGGACTTCTGTCCTTTCCGCGGACCGGATGCGCCCTTCGCGCCGGGGAAATATATCGCAAGACGCCGTCCGGGCTTGACCCAGGCTTCGAGCCGCCGAAGCGTATGCCGGACATTTGCTCGTCAGAGCGGCGCGGCGACGGCAAGACCAGCATAACGAGCCACGAAGTCGGCTGGGATGTGAGCGAGGTCGGTGCCACGCAAGTAGTCGCCCATAGTGGTGCCGGTACACTCGGAATCGATGTTCGGGGCGCCGGAATGATTGCGGACTTCGTCGAGATGGACGGTGCGGAAATCGATACTGTAACGAACATAACGCGAGGTGTTGGGAACCGTGGAGTGCAGTTGGGCCGCGGAGAAAAGGAAGGGCGAGGCGACTTCGCAAATCAGGCGCATTTGCTGTTCGATGTCCACAGGCTCTTCGGGTTTGGGCTGGACGCGGGTGTCAGTCTTGATGTGCTGCGCGGCATTTTGGCGGCTCTCCAAATTCCAGCGCTGATAGTTGTAGGTTCGAGAGCTGTTCTTCACCGGATGATCCCAGTAATAAGGGTGAAAGGCCATGCAGTTCTCCGAATTCATCGGGTAGACGGGCATCCACCAGTTGATTTGGCACTGCGGCGCGGAGTACCAGGTGTCGCGATGAGGGTGAAACGCGTAAGCGATGCCGGATTTGAGATAGTCACCGGGGAAAGCGGTGCGCAGACGGGGAACGTCGAAATAAGTCTTATCCAGATCGCAACCGGATTCCGCAAGAATTGCCCGGATGTATTCCTTGGATTTGGGGTGATGAATGAACTGCGGCTTGAGGACCGCGAGTTTCTCGACACAACGCTCGACCGGAAGTTGTTCGTGGACGGTGAGCGGATCCAAGGGGTGAAACGCCTCTTCAATCATGCTTTTGGCCAATTCACAAAGCTTGAGGGTGTTGGGACTGGGGCTTTGGACGAAAACCGCGCCCTGGTAGAGATTGAGCCGGCGCTGGTCGTCGGTAACATTGGCATTGAAGAAGATGTTCATCGATGTGATCGCGTCACCTTTCGTGATGTCCAGCCCGGCGCACGACAAAGGCGAAAACCCGCCTGGCTATGTTCATCCGTGGCGTAAGGCCGGTACTGTAATGCAGGTCGAGCTTCCTGATCCAGAATTTAGGCCGGGCAACGTTCTAAATGGATTCCGGGATTATCGCTGGGCTGCGGCCTCCGTGTCCACCTCGAAGATGCCGCTTTCCACAACTTTCGGGAAACAATTGACAACGCCATCGAGGAGAACGCATCGCTGGCAGCAGGCGTTCTGCGGTCATATTTTTTTCTGCGTCACAACGCTGCACCGCCACACAAACACCCAATGAACCGTGCGCCAGTTTGAGATTCAACTGATAGGCATCGATAAACCTGCCCGGGTGCGGCACAACTCCGTTCGGCGGGCAAACAACGCCGGCGTAGTCTTCGAAATCCAGCCATAGAGCGAGATGGCGCGGGCTACGGAAGATCCGCAATTCACGGCAGCTTGGCGTATTCCGCCTTGGCTTGTTTGAGGATGGGAATGTCCGGGTCGGCTTCTTTCCAAAGCACCAAGAAATCCTGGTACGCGGTATGCGCATGCGCGGTATCCCCTTGCAGCGAGTAGGCGCGGGCAAGTTGCAGTTTCGCGAGCGGCAGGAACACGCTCAGAGTGCTGATGCCGGGATTATCGAGAATTTTTTGAAATTCGCCGGCGGCATTTTTTCCATCGTGAAGCTGGAGATAAGAGAAGCCCCGGACGTACAGCGTGAGATAGGCGAACGGCGACAAGTTGTACCCAAGATCATGCGGCCGGGAAGGCTCCAGAACCGCGACGGCATCCCCGGGCTTGTTCTGGTGTACAGCCGTAAGCGCCTGGATCGTGGGCCCGGCAGCGTACTTCAGCACAAAATCATCCGGGTGATCCCGCTTTAGTTCGTCCAGCAGCTTCTGAGCTTCTGGAAAATCCCCATTGAAAGCGACAGCCACAGCAGCGCCTTCGCGCAAGTAACGTTCGTCGCTATCGCGCATGACGGCAGAGGCCGACTTTCGCGCGCGTTCAGTGTAGCCCATTACGGCATCCCGTTGAGCCTGCCCGGCCAGGATGTTTTCTGGCATGGCGCTCAGATTGAACTGTTTGGCCAGCTCATTGGTTCTTTGCGCGGTTTCGCGGGAAAGGTTGATCTTCCCCAGGGAATCCTGATACACCGCCAAACGCATCAAGAAGAAAGGTTCAATAGGTTTACCGGCGCCAAAGGCGAGTTCGCGCCGCATGGCGGCGTCATCCTTCTGGTAGCAGCCGATCAGGTAGAGATAAAGGTGGATGGTGAAGGAATCGTGCTTTTGGGAAATGGCGCTTTGCGCCACCGCCTTGGCCTCGTCGAAGCGATTCAAATACATGTACGCGGCCATCTGGTTCTGATAGGCGAAATTGTCCTGAGGAAGGATGCGCACATGCTCGGCGGCAGCGGCCAAGGCCTTATCGCGGTCGCCGGACAACATATAAACGAGGGGGACATTGGCCAAGGGGCGATTGTCGCGAGGATACACGCGCAACCATTGCTCGTAAACCTCCCTTTCTTTGTCGAGATCGCCGGTAACGAAGCCGTAATAGTGGCCCAGGATGTAGAACTTCTCGCGCTCGCTGGCGCGGTCCCGCAAGTCGTAGGATTTTTTGGTGTACTCGACGCCATCCTTGCGATTACCCATGTTGGAGGAGACCACGCCCATGGAGGCATAGGCCATAGCGAAGGTGGGATCCAGTTCGGCGGCACGCTTGAAATGCGGAAACGCCGACTGCTCCTCGAGGTGATTGTGCAAGCTAATGCCGGTACTGTATTCCTTCAGGGCGTCCAGAGAGGAAGTGGTGGCCTGCTCCAGCGGCGTGGCGAATTGCTGCACCGACGCGAGCGATTCGCCGAGCTTCTGCCGCAGATCGGAGGCAGCTTTGTCTACAGACTTTAGAACCTGCTCCTTTCCCGTAGCTTGGGCCTGCTGAAGCGCCAGCGAATCGCCATTCTGCGCGTTGATGGCTTCGAGTGAGATGACGTAGTCGTTGCCCAGCGTGGCGATGGAGCCGGAGATGATGGCCTTGGCGTTTTCGCGGAGCGCCACTTCACGCGCCAGATCCCTGGTGATGCGTTCGTCGGGCTTACGGCCCATGAAGCGCAGCGCATCTTGAATTTTGGATTCGGGGAGCAGGTTCAAGTAGGGTGACTCTTCCAGCTGCACCGCAAGCGCCTGCTTCAGCGTGCCATCGAAAACAGAATCGCCGGTGGTGTTTACGAATTCGGAGAGAACCACCGTGTCTTTTTCCGTCAGCGCACGGGTGTGCCGCGGAAACACGACAATCCCGCCGATGGCGATCAGCGTGGCGAGCCCCAGGCTTCCCACCAACCAGGGCAGCCATTTGCGCGAGCCCGTGCTGATCCCGGGCGCGGGAACAACGGGTGTGGACCCGCTGGCGCTTGCGGGAATCGACGCGGCGGAAGAAGCGGCAACCGCGGCGCTGGAGGGAGCCGCGGCGACGGAGCCTGAGGAAGGCTGCGAAGGGGCTGGTCCGGAGGGGAACGCGTCCTGCGACGCGACGCCCCCGCTGAACGAACTAGAGCTGGCGCCGGAGTCCAGGTCACGCTTCAGGCGCTTGAGGTCCGTGCGCATTTCCGCGGCGGACTGGTACCGCAGGTTGCGGTCCTTGTCCAAAGCTTTCTGGAGAATAGCTTCCAGCTTGACGGGAACTTCGGGATTCAGGCGCACCGGGGAAACCGGGGCACGATTCATGATCGCCTCGAAGATCAGGCCGGAGGTTTCTCCGCGGAAGGGAAGCTGGCCGGTGGCCATTTCGTAGAGAGCGATGCCGAAGGAGAACAGGTCGGTGCGGGCATCCAGTTCTTTGCCGCGCACCTGCTCCGGGGACATGTACGCAACCGTGCCGAGTGATGTGCCGGGACTGGTGAGCTGCGCGGCGTCCACACCTAGCGTTTCCATGGAGTTGCTGGCGCCGGAGGCTCGAAGAGCGTCGGAAACCTTGGCCAAGCCGAAGTCCAGAATTTTCGCGTGGCCCCGCTTGGTCACGAAGATGTTGGCCGGCTTGATGTCGCGGTGAACGATGTTCTCCGCGTGCGCGGCGTCCAGGCCATCGGCCACGTCGATCGCAATGGCCAAAAGCTGCTCTATCTCCATCGGACGGCCCGCGATGATGTGCTTTAGCGTTTGACCATCCAGAAATTCCATGGCGATGAAAGCTTTGCCATTTTCTTCGCCGATGTCGTGAATGGTGCAGATGTTGGGATGGTTCAGGGCGGACGCGGCCTGCGCTTCGCGTTGGAACCGCGCCAGCGCTTGTGGGTCCCGGGAAACGTCGTCGGGCAGAAACTTTAACGCCACAAACCGGCGCAGCCGCGTGTCTTCGGCCTTGTACACCACTCCCATACCCCCGCCCCCTAACTTTTCAAGGATGCGGTAATGAGAGACAGTCTGACCAAGAAGCGATGACGGTTCCGGCATGTGGTCCGTCATTTTATTTGCGAATGTCTGGCAAAGCAACAAAACCGGGCCCGGAGTTTCGGCTGGCGGCTCACTCCATGGGGTGTTGCAAGCTCACTGGAGATCGAGCGGCATAGAAACTGTACCGATTAGGCCGCTGAGGTTGTCGCGAACGGCGAATTTAATTTCATATTTGCCGGGAGCCAGCTCCAGCTTTTCCGGAATTCCCATCCCGGTTTCCAGAATTTTCTGAAGCATTTCTGGTTTGAGACTGGTCGCTAGTGCTTGCGAGGATGAAGCCACGCTTTTGCGCTTGTCGTCGAACGCCAGCGTGGCGATTTGCAGGTCGATGGCATTCCCTTTTTCGCGATCGACGCTGATGGAATCCCCTGCCACTCCGAGCAGAAACGCCACAGGCCTGGTCTGTGCCGTGCCTGCTGTGGCAGGTGCGCCTGCGGATAAGCTCGTTGCATCTTCCGCTGTGAGGCGGACAGAAAGCCGCAGGCCCGTGTATTGAACGACGGAAGCCAGGGCGTCGACCAGTTCTTGGCGGCGCAACCCCGGCGTGTCCGGTGCTCTGGGAGCAACATAGAAACCGCTGCGGTAACGAACGTGTAATCCGTCGCCACTGACCTTCACTTTCAACTTACGCCAACCTGGTTGCGTGTCGTTGCCGAGATAGTAGCCGAGTAGATAGTAGGCGCGCGAGTCGTCGATCGCTTGTGCAAAACATTTTTCCTGCTCGGCAATGGTGATACAGGCGCGCCCGCCCGTGGCATCGGCGAAGGCATGCATGGTCAAGCGTTGCTGCACGCCCTGGTCGTAGGGCAAATTGACAGGCGAGCGCATTCCATTTCCGTTGGTTCCGCGCATGGTATTGATTTGCGTCTTGGAGACAGTCGCGTTGGCGCTGGGAAGTCCATTTTGGCGTGTAATCCACGGAACCTAAGTCCACGGGATAGACGGCAATATTGGCTGAGTTGAGGGAGCGCCAGGCTTCTTCGTATTCCGGACGCAGGTCGTCACCCTGGCGCGCGAAAGAGTTGGGGTCGTCGATTGTAAACGGGAAACCAGCGGTGGCCCAGATGAGCGTCTTGCGTCCTGGAGTGGAGCCCAAGGCATGAGCAAATTGCGTCATCGCAGAAAGGGTTTGGCGTGTAGCCATGCGTTGGTAGTTGGCGGCCACAACATCATTCAGGTCCTGCAACATATCGGACATGAGCTGTTCTTCGTATGTCGCCTCTCCGTCAATAGTCGGATCGTCCGTGAGGGTTGCGGGCGGTTGGGTGCTTTCTTCCGAGCTGAGAGAAAGCTTGAGCTTCTCGAGCGCCGGCACCAGCACTTTGGTATCGCTGCTGAACGGGTGCAGTTGCCGCAGTCCGCTGGAGTTCAGACCAAACAGCGCGATCGGTTCGCCTTGGTTCGTGACGCGCAGCAGATAGTCGGTCAGTTGCTTTTTGCCTTCGAGCTGACGTAGCCAAGGCGTGTTCACCATATCGACTACCACCACGGTGAGGCGCAACCTCTCATCGTGGGGCAGAAAGTTGGCCGAGCCCGATGAGGATTGTTTGAGGAACGTCGTGAGCTTTTGGGTTTGCGTTTCTTCGAAGAAGGACAGGCTGCGAAGCTTGCCGTTTTCCTCCAGCCGGAATGCGTCCTTGCTCAGACCCGCCACTGGATTGCCAGACTTGTCTGTCACAATGACCGGAACCAGGACAAAGTCCGTCCGAACCGACAGCCTTTGCGTGCTGGGCTCAGGCACTGGGGCCTGCTGAGCTGATAAGCACGAGACCGTCGCCGCAAGAATAACCGAAAATCGGAGCTGCCAGCGCATCGGGGCACGCCTACATTCCTAGCGGATCAACCGACCGTAACACAAGATACTCGGCGCTGGGTTACAACCCTTTCATCCTTGACCGCTCAATTGGTTTTTCGCAATTGGGTTATCTGATCTATTTACGTAGCGATGCTACTTATCTCGCACAATTGAGGGCGCGAGGCGATGCTGTAGCCTTGAGCAGAAACCGTTCTCCGCTCAAGGCCATGGCATGCCTGCTGGCTCGCGCGTGCAGTCCTGACATTTCTTTAGAGTGATCGCAGAAAAGTCAGCACCTGGGTCTTTTCCGTGGACGTCAGCCGGTTAAAACGGTCCTGCACCTGTTCGGCTTCCCCACGATGCCGCTCGACCGCGTTTTCCAGGGACAGCGATTTTAGATCGTGCATGAAACGGGCTTTCATGCGCAGCCCCCAGAGCGCTGAGGTGCGCAGCTTTTTTGCGGTCTCCGGCAGATTGGGGGTTTGCACAATCCCGTCACCGGTGCCGATATCGTGAAGCAGGAAGTCGCTATACGGATGGATGATTTTGTTTCCGAGCGCACTCGGAACGGCGAAGGCTCCGCCGTTAATGACCGTGCCAGCCAGAGCTGTCACGATGGTTCCCACGTGGCAAGTGCTGCAACCGATGCTTTCAAAGAGCGCTTGGCCTGCCTGGGCATCCGCAGTGGCTGCCAACACGGTGTCACGAGGAGGCACCTTGGTGCCGCGCACGAATTGCGCGAAATGGTCGATAGCCGCAAGACCCAGATTGTCGGGAGTATCCTCCGGGTCGGGTGTGATCTTGCCGATCGTCGTGGTGTCGTGCGGGCGTAGCCGGTTGGTAATACCCATCTCGTTCAGGTAGGCGTCGGCCACAAACGACAGCACGCTGCTGTGCTGGTCTTTCCATCCAAAACGTCCGACGCGATTCTGCCCCGCTGCCTCGAGTACAGGCACCTCGATGGCTTCTCCGTGAATGCGCCCCTCGCTGAGGTTCGGCTGATTTTGCGCGATGGCTTGCAGCGTAGAATCGTCAATCGCTTCCACGAACCCGTCTCCCAGAGTGTTCAGCGCGGCGCGCAGGGCCCGAATGGTTTCTGTTGGCGGAATCTGTTCCTGAGCTTGGGGAACAACCGCGCGATCGTTGATAATGGACCGCCCGGTAATGGTGGAGAGCCCGTCGTCGATCGGCACGGTTGGATTCACGAAGTTCCCGTTCGCGTCAAGATGTCCAACGCGCAGCTCGGTAAACTGACTGGCAGCCCCGCTGACTGGGTTCTGGTGGCAATCCACGCAGGCACGGGCGTTGTACACCGGTCCCAGGCCTGTGGTCGGATCATTCTCTTGCTCGTAGATGGTTTGATCCAGCGCGTAGGTGTCACCCGGGGGCTCGCCAATGCCGTTGCTTTTGCTTTGCGAGCCGGGATTCTGGACCAGCGTTGGCGTATCAAATCCGGCGGGAGCTTCCGTGGGTGCATCCTGCCCGAGTCCGATCACGGACGCGAGGCTTGCTCCCAGCAGAAGCAGACAGAAAGGCAGCGTTCGCTTCATAGCGTAATCCTCCTGAAACGGAACTGACGTCAGAGATGGGCAGCTCTACGAAATAGGGGACCGCCGGAACCGGAAATCTATTCCCGAGTCACCTGTTAAACGTTGGTGAAAAGTCCAGACAATTTCTGTGCAGCGTTTTATCGAGAGTTTAGCGGGACGTCCTGAAACAAGACCACTTCTTCACCGGCAATCACTCGCCGTCTCGCCGTCGCTTTTCGCCGTGGCGCTTGCCTTCCAACTCGCCACCTAACTCAACGCCCGTCATTCTCAGCGCAGCGAAGACCTCTGCCTCTTCCGCGTTTTTGCGGGGAGAATCTCTCTTCGATCACCGTGTCTTGCCTCGGTGTCGGGCCCGCCTTCTGTTTACGCTGACCCAGGAAGCGAGGTGGGCCGTCCCAGAAGGTGCCGCCTTCATTGCTTCGTCGGACTAAAATACTTCGGGTAGTCCATGCGCCGCACCAGTTCCTTGAAGCGAGCATCGCCGCGCAATGAATCAAAGGCGGGACTTGTGTTGAGCGCCACCATGTTGGGCGAATGCTCATCGTAGGCTTGTTGCAACATCGCAATCGCTTGGTCTGTTTCACCCAGAAGGGCGTAAACATACGCAGCCGAATAGGCGCTGGCCCACGTTTGCGGCTGGCTTTCCTTAAATGCCCGCAGTGCCTCGGTGCGTTCGCCCAGCGCCGCCAACACATTGGCTCGATCAACCGGCGATGCGCCCGCTTTGATTTGATCCAGCGCCTCGTTTCTTTTGCCCTCTAATGCATACGCCCAAGCCAAGTCCCCCTTGAGGATCCCATCCTCGGGCGCCAATTGCAGGGTGGCCTTTGCTTGCGTTGCATATTCGGCGTACTCCCGCGAAAGCTGATAGACAATGCCTAGGCTGCGATTCGCCAGCACCGACGTGGGATCGAGCTCCACTGCTGCTTTTGCTTCTCGAATCGCTGCTTCGCGGTGTCCCAGAAATGCCAGATACATCGAATAGGCGCCTCGGGAATACGACAGACTCGGGTTTAGCTCCACGGCCTTCTGCAAATCCTCTCCGGCTTCCCCCCAATTCCACTCAAACCACGTCGCTATCCCGCCCAGTGTGGCATAAGCCTCCGCTTGACTTGGGTTCAGCCGAATGGCCTCCTGTGCTGCTTCCTTGGCACGTGGGATAACGTCCTTGACTGGATAGGACCAGGCCATGAACCCGTAACATCGCGACAGCCCGGCCTGCGCATCGGCAAACATCGGGTCAATTTCAATGGCGTGTTGAAACGACTCCGAGCACTGGTCGAAATCGGGTTGCGGCCAGCGATTCAAGTAGAAGCGGCCCTTCAGGTAGGCCTCCTGCGCTTGAGGATCCAGAGAACGCGCTGAGCGCAGCAGTTCTGTCTCTTGTGGGGTGGCCTTGACTCGGATCGCCACTGCGATTGTCCGCGCCACCTCGCTCTGCAGCGCAAGCACTCCCCCCAGTTCCCGTTGATAGCTTTCGGCCCACAACTGCTTGTCCTTACCGGCATCGATCAACTGTACGGAGATCCGGACCTGATTTCCGGCGCGCAGGATCGAGCCTTCCACGATGCCTTCCACCTTTAGTTCTTGTGCAATCTGGGGGGCCGTCTTTTTCGTGCCTTTGTACCTCATCGTGGATTGCCGCGAAATTACACGCAGCGCGGAAATCTGTCCCAGCTGCATCGTCAGTTCTTCCGTAATGCCGTCGGCGAAATACTCTTGTTCGGGGTCGCTGGACAGATTTGCCAGCGGGAGCACCGCCAGTGATTCGATCCGGGAAGCAGCTTCTCCACCGAACAACCGTTGTCGCACCTTGCCGGTGTTCGCAAGCCAGAGGCCTGCAACGAAAACGGCAAAAATGAGTAGACCCAGGCTGAGCGTCAACGCTGTCATTCGGCGACCGGTCGCGGGCGTGGGTTGCACGTTGCTCTGCAGGTCCGCCTGCGCAGGTTGTTCCGCGACTGTCGGCGGCTTCACGACAGGTTTTCGGTCGTTGGGTTGTGCGCCCAGGCCAGTGAACCGGTACCCGCGTCGCGGCAGCGTCTCCACATAGACGGGATTGTCCGCTTCATCCCCTAGCGCTTCCCGCAACCGGTTAATGGCCGCGTTCAGCCCGTGCTCGAAGTCCACAAAGGTGTCCGCTGGCCACAAAGCCGCGCGCAACTCCTCCCGCGTCACCAACTCCCCGCGGTGCTCCAACAACATCTTCAGAATTTGAAACGATTGCCGGGGCAAGCGCAGGCGCACACCCAGCTTGCGGAGTTCCTGCGTATGCAGGTCGGCTTCGAAGGGGCCGAAGGAGATGAGTGTTACGGGCTCTTTAGCTCCGGGCATCCGCCACTCTCGGCACAACCTAGCACATCGCCCCAAATAAGGTATGTGACCATCACTACTTCGCCCATGTCCCTCTCACCCATCCGCCTTATTTTCTTCGAGTTACCTTGCGAGGTTTTTGTGACCCTTTTATGCAACCCCTGGCATTGCGGTAGATCGGCAGATGTTCGAACTTCGGCCAGCACTCAGGAGGTGCTCTATGAAACTCAATCTTTCAAGCTTCTTTTTGCTGGGAGCGGCTGCGCTGTTGTTCGGTTCAGCCGCGCAGGCTCAGACCGTCAATCTCCGGGCACAAATTCCGTTCGACTTTGTGGTTGGCGATAAGGTCTATCCCGCTGGCGAATATGCCGTCAAGACCACCGGCGTTCACAGCTACATGCTGTCCATCGCGAACAGGAACATCGACAAGTCGGGGCTGACTCTCCCTTATCTCATTACCTCCGGCAAGCCCGCGGAACACTCGGCGCTTTTCTTCCGTCGCATCGGCGATGCCTATGTTCTTTCCCAACTCTGGGCCGAAGGAAACTGCGTCGGCTTGGAGTTCCCTCACAGCCGCGTTGAAATCCGCTTGGCAATGAATTCCAGCAAGCCAGAGACTTTCATCGTTGCCGCGAACATCGTCCAGTAGCGTCGCACAGAAAAGAGGTGTACAGCAAAGAGGGGACGCGCCGCCGTTCCCTCTTTTTGTTTGTGCCTTCTGTTGGCCTCGTGTCTCTTGTGAGGTTTTTTTCGGAGGTGTGGGCATCCCGCGGGTGACTGCTGTCACAGCCGTTGCCTGAGCTTCTTGCAAAACTGCCCATCGGATAAATCGCCATGACCAGCGAACGAAATCACGATCCGATCTTGTGGAGCACCATCGCCATCGCCCTCTTGATTGCGGTAACCGCGGTGGCCGGAATCTTTTGGCCGGCAACCTATGCCCGGGAGACCGCTTATACACGCGCCGGGGCCGTCGCCAGCGATATGGTGGACCTGTTCCTGATCGTACCGGTGTTGCTGATCAGCGGAATCCGAGGCTATCGAGGCTCGGTTCCTGCGCGTTTGGTTTGGCTGGGCGCGCAGGGCTATCTGCTCTACAACTTTGTTATTTACGCGTTCGGCGTGCACTTCAACGCATTCTTCTTGGTCTATAGCGCGACGCTGGGACTGTGCTTCTACGCTACTGTATTCAGCTTGCGGTTCATTCCTGCCGGGCAAATCGCCCAAGCTTATCGTCCTCGTGCGCCCCGAAAGACCATCGCCATCCTTTTCTTCCTGCTTGCCCTATCGACCGCTGCCTTCGATTTGCGCGAGGACCTCTCCGCGATCCTGTCCGGACGGGTCCCACAAAGTATCGCCGACACCAACGAGCCGGTAAATTTCGTTCATGTTCTGGACCTGGTGTTCCTGTTGCCCGCCTTATGCATCAGCGCAACTCTTCTGTGGCGCAGAAGAGCAGCCGGCTATGCGCTGGCACCGGTATTTCTGGCGCTGTTGGCCATCATGAGCGTGGAACTGGCGACCATCGTTACGGTGATGGGCCGCGCCGGTTTTGGGTTGAATGTCCCCATGATCGTCTCTTTCGTGGTGTTAGCTGTGGTTTTTACGGTCCTGCTGCGGTTCTACTTCTCATCAGCAAAACCAGCCGCCTAGCCAGATGCGTTCGCCCTCAGACGCCGAGTCTCGAAGTTGCCGCCAATCGCCTCCGGAACCGTGCTCGCTGTTGAATACAACCTTTGTCGCCACCCCGCTTGATGCTCGGCTTTACCGCACACAGGCTTGCAATTGATTAGAAAACTATACATTTCCGTTGGCCTGTCTCTGTAGGCATAAATTTAACTTAACAAACATATGAATAACGTTTTACAAAGACCGCCTTGCTCTCTATCTGGCACTGTGCCGTTTCAAGATTCCGATTCCGGGCCCTCCTTCATGCTCATGTTCGAGACGGGACCGTGTGAAATTCATCTCAAAGGAAGTGGCCAATGGCGAATCCATCCCCGTCGTCGCCTGAAGCAGACTCGTGTTGCATCCGTGCGGATGCAGCCATAGAGTCTGTGAAGGCGCTCCATGTAGTGGTTGCCTCACTCATGGTGGACCTCGCTGCGCTGAGACGTGCCGTCCTGGAACATCGGCAATTCGCTGATGCCTACGCTAAACACTTAGCCGACGCAAGCCGCTCCGCTCGCCCCATCGTGGCTGAGGCGCTGGCTTGTTACGATCAGATGCTCACCCCTTGGCATACGACTCATTAGCGCAGGGCGCCAAGTCAGCGCTACACTCCTACTTCACTCCCTTCTCGGGATTCCAAGAGCCTTGGAGTTTGCGGACATACACAATCTGTCCGGTGTGGTAGGCGTTGTGCGTGCAGATGTTGCCGATATTGATCGCCCATTTGGCCAGCTGCTGGTCGTCTGCGGATTCCACTAACTTCTCCAGGTCGCTCATGACCTGGTCCAGCTGTTTCACGGTATCGGCCCATTGCTTGCTGTCGAACTTGTCG
>Ga0187782_10000304_pt1 | contig 32274 bp, 31 predicted proteins | sample 0715_SJ02_MP15_2_FD_132454 | JGI IMG/M metagenome (GOLD analysis project Ga0187782, IMG submission 132454) | Tropical peat soil microbial communities from peatlands in Department of Meta, Colombia - 0715_SJ02_MP15_20_MG | ecosystem: Environmental > Terrestrial > Soil > Wetlands > Peat | place... | reverse complement strand
CGGCTTTGCGTCTCCGCGTTGCCGCGGATTTGCCTTTGTCGACCGGAGGACCTCACGGCCCCTATGTCATTCGTTTGTTCGCGGTGAGCGTACCATCGAAGGGTGTGACCGTCAATTCGGTCTTTCGCATCGGGCATCCGGCGTTACTTCGATCTGCAGATTTGTCCGTTCGATACATGGCTCGGCAATTTCGGCAGCACACCAAGGGAAGATAGGCAGAAGATGAGTGAAAACTGCCTTGCGGCCCCTGAGAAGATTGCGCGGGCGTGAAGGCGCGAAGGAAGTTATTCTGCGAAATCTTCAGTCACCGCGACGCCCGCGGGACCGGCAACCGCCACGCCGATGCCGACCCGGTGGAACGCCGGGTTCATGATGTTGTGCAGATGGCCGGCGCTGGCCAAGAAAATCGTGTTCGCTTCTTCGACGGTCTGTGCCAGCGTCACATTCTCACCAACCAGCCCGTGTCGCACGACCGGTGCCAGACGCTGCAGAAACGAGATTCCCGCCAGCGTGCCATGGCCGACGTAGCCGTGCGTCGCCATGTCGGTCGAGTGCCCGCGTGCCACGAACCGGAGGGACGCATCCATGGACAGACGCGGGAGCCCGCGTTCCGCACGCGCGTCGTTCATCAGTTGGAGCAACTCCGATTCGGAGCCGGCATCAACGCTCGTATGCGGAACCGCGGTGTTGAGGCGGACGACGACGGCCGAATCACTGTCGGTGGAGCCCCTTGCGTGGTCAACGGGGATGAGGAGCACGCCAACGACGGATAGCATCGCGATCGTAAAGGCGCGCCGCGCGGTACGGTCAAGTGCCTGCACTTGCCAGCCTCCTTCGGCAGCCCGGCCGACCTTGCAGTGCAGGTCCCGAGGCTTTGCGTCCCCCGGTCACCCGAGGTTTGCCTTTTCGGGGAGTCCGCGTCCGATTCCCGTTTGTGGTCTTCGCGGCCGGAGCCAGTTCAATAGCTGCCCTGGCGCCAGACCTGCTTCGTTACGCCCCCGTAGAACAGCGCCTGCATCGACGCCTTGTCGTTATCAACCCCTCAATAATCAAATACCCAAGATACACGACCTTGGAGACGATGCAAACAGATGTACCGATGTCGCGGGAATCGGCCTCTGGACTCGCCCAGCCACCAGGAGGGCCGAGGTGTCGCGCCATGTTGTCACACCGCTGGCGTGTCCAGTCCGCCGGCTCGCGAGTCGGAAAATTGGGCAGTACTTCCAGTGAACTGCGACTTCACGAGGGAGATCTTCCTTATGGCGCCAAGACTCTTCGGCCTGCTCTCAGTGTGCCTGATACTCTCAGGGTGTTCCCTCGTTGCGTTCGTCCCCGAACATCAGGAGACGCCGCCGCCCTCGGTCGCCCTGACCGTCGAGATCACCGGAAGCCCCGGGACGGAGTTCGATGGCTCGCTCGGCACTGCGACCACCACCCGCACCATCACGGGGCAGGTACCGGTGAGCTATAACGTCGATACACCGATCGCGGTAGTCGTAAGCCTTACCAAGCGGGAAGAGGATGGCACTCTGACCGTGCGTATCCTTCGAGCCGGCGCCGAGGTGGCCAGCCGAACGACGGCGGCGCCGTACGGCACCATCTTGCTCGTGTACAAACCATGACAAACCCGCCCGCTACCGGTCCCCGGCAGCGCGTCGCGCGGGGTGCAGCAGCCAAGTGGCCATCAGCTGCGACACATGGCGTGGCACACCGACGCGGCCGTGCCGCACGCCCCCTCCGCCAGGATGCAAATGATACCGGGCGCCCCCACACGAGCAGCGGCCACCGCGCCTCCAGCCGCTCCCCAGCACGCGGCACTGCAGGCGACGTTCGCCGTCCCCGCTTGGAGTACGGGACGCACTCCAGGCGTTGGAGCAAACGCGCCCCCCGAAAGACCCTGATCGTGAACGACGAGCGACTGGAACACAGCCGCGAAAGGATCGGCAAGATCTACGACTGCCGGGGGTACGGCGGCGGCGGCATCCGGCGCTTCCCAAGGGGAGCGCATGCTCCAAGTCCGGAGGTCGAACAGGCCGCGCCAGACCTGAGCGCCGCTTCTCACCTCCACCAAGGCGCTCCCATCCGACGGGAACTCCCGGGCGTTCACCGCAATGGCACCGGCATCCCACCGGAGCCGATAGCGGGCAGCCCCGGCACGCAGCGCGAACGACGCGCTGCCGAGCGTCAGGGGCACCGTCTGCATCGGAGTATGTGCGGTGACCGTTACAAGCGACGCGTCTCCTTGCAGAATCTCGATCGTGGCTTGCACGGTAGCTCCGGTCGCCTCTTTGGTGATGATGGCGCGGACGATCCCCTGCGGACCGGCATACGAGGCTTCCAGCAGATCTCCAAATATGCCGGTACGGACGGTGACCAGCGGCGGCTGAGCCATGGCTGCCTGGCGCTCGCCGGCCGCCCATCCGCCCAGCGTCATCCACGCCGAAGTTGCCAGAAGCCGTCTTCGAGACGTGCGGCGCATCCGGCGCTAAGTCTCCCAAACAGGCGGAATTCCCCAGAACGACGGTCTCACGTCCCGCACGCGAAGCGCGGAACCCAGACGCGCATCGCGCCTGGCTCCCGGTTCGCCCACGCGTAGTACGGAACGGCGACAAAGTCGACCGAACGACGGACGGGCGCGGGGTTCGCTCCGACAGACTGGTAGAGCCGCCCGCGCCACGACGAGGTATCGAGGGCCGCCGCCGAACCCCGGATCACGGCTACCCCGCCCAGCAAATCAGGGATCCAATCGCAGGTCATAGGCGCGGTCGTGTCGATCTCGAGATCTGCGACGGACGCCAGCGGGTGGTCCGCCTGCTCCAGGCAGTAGACGACCGGCCCGCGCTCGATCGCGACACATCCGCGCGCGGACTCGATCCACGGATGCGCTTCGACGAATCGGGGCGTAAGCGGCCAGTCGACCTCGACCACATCCCCGCGTGTCCAGGGTTCGTCGAGTCGTAGGTAACCGGCAGGGCTGGGGGAAGCGTCGACCGCGGCGCCGTTCACACGCACCGCCGCGGCGCCGGCCCAGGCGGGAACGCGGAGGTTGAGTTGCCAGTGCTTGCCGTCTCCCTCCTCGATCGTCAGCCTGACGCGGCCCTCCCACGGATACGCGCTGTCGATCCGCAGCGCGGCGAAACGCCCCGAACCAAACTTCGCCGAGATGCGCGCCGCCGCGTACTGGTGGATCTGGAGCCCGGATCCGTTGCGCGTCGCGACGTAGTGCCCCAACGACGCGAACAGCCGCATGACGTTCGGCGGGCAGCATGCAACGCGGTGCCACTCCTGGCGTCGAGGCCTGGTCCGGCTCAAGTGCTCCTCGCGCCCGTTGCTGGCGAGCGGGTTGACGTAGAAATACCGCTCGCCGTCGAGAGACACGCCGCTCAGGATGGCATTGTACAGCATTCGTTCCATGAGGTCGGCGAAGCGTCCCTCGCCTGTGGCGAGCAACATGCGCCAGCTCCACATGAAGCCCGCAATCGCCGCACACGTCTCCCCGTAGGCCAGCTCGTTCGGCAGTTCGTAGGGCTGCCCTACGGATTCGGCCAAGTGCCGCGACCCGACCGCGCCGGTGACGTACAGCTTGTAGTTGACGAGGTCGTCCCACTCCCGCTTCACGGCGTCGAGCAGCGCCCGCTCGCCAGTCTCGAGGTATAGGTCGGTGACGCCGGCCGTTAAGTACTGCGCGCGAACCGCGTGGCCCTCGAGTTCGACGGCCTCTCTGACCGGCACTCGATCCTGGTAATGAGCCGGGCTGTTGTAGCGGCCGGGTCCGAGCCAGCCCCGGCCCCGTTGGTCCACAAAGAACTCGGCCAGATCCAGGTAGGCGCGCTCACCCGTCTGCCGATACAGCTCCACGAGGGCCATCTCCACCTCTGGATGCCCGGGCACGCCCACGCGTCTGTCCGGTCCAAACGTGGCGCAAAGGTAGTCTGCGAATCGCCGAGCGACGCCAAGCAGACGGACGCCGCCGGTCGCGCGGTGATGCGCCACCGCCGCCTGGAACAGGTGCCCGGCACAATACAGCTCGTGACCGTAGCCGAAGTCCGTCCAGCGCCGCCCCGGCTCCACGACCTGGTAGTACGAGTTGACGTATCCGTCGTCCCGCTGGGTCGCGGCGATGAGATCGATCACGGGGGCCATCGCCCCCGCGAGCGTGTGGCTGGGAGCTCGCGCAACCTCGTAGGCGGCCGCTTCCAGCCACTTGTACACGTCGGAGTCCATGAACACGGGACCTCGGTACTGCCCGGTCGACCGGCCGGCCGCGATCCGCAGGTTGTCGAGATTGCCCGACGCCTCCAGCATCCGCAGGCCGTGCGGGAGCGCCCGGTCTCGGTTGACCGACTGTCGCGCAGACCACAGCCCGCCGTCGAGCGCCACCGCGCGTGCGTCCAACGTCCGAAGCACGGCCCCGGGACTGCGGCGGGCATCGACCGACCCGGCGGCTTCGGTCACATCCCGCGCCACGAATGGTTCCCTCCTCTGGCACCCGCGGACGGTGTCCCGGGCAACATCATGCCCCTACTTCTCCATGATGCGATCAATCTTCGCGTCCAGCGATTTGAGACCGTCCGACACGGGGATCCGGCCCGTCGTGATGTCGGCGGCCACTTCACGCACGGCTTCCTGGATATCAGGGTACTGCGGAACGCGGACGCGCGTCCACGAGACCTTCAGGTTGGCGAGCAGCGCAGGAGCGTATGGCAGTGACTCGATCACCTTCGGGTCCGTGAGCACCGACACACGCGCGCTGTGCATCGCCGCCGCTTTTGCCGGGTAGAGCACGGAGTCCCGACCGAACTCCCGCCCCGTAATCCACTGGGCGAATTTCCAGGCGGCATCCCGGTGCTGCGTGGTGTTGGCGATGCCGATCACCCATACGCCTCGCATTGGCGCGCGCCGCGTCCCCTTGGGCATCAGAGCGTACCCGAGCTTGCCGGCAACGATCGAGCTCGCCGGGTCCTCCATCGGCCGGGCGCCGCCGGCCCACTGTATCGCCATCATGGCCCTGCCGAGCTGTATCGCCTTGGTAATGTCGGGATAGGAATAACTCTGCACCCCGGGGGGAGCGTATCTGAGAAGCTGCAGGAACATGTCCACGCCTCGCCTAGCCTCCGGCGTGTCCGCGCTCGCCCGGCCGTCCTTCCCGAGTACGTCACCCCCGTATGACCAGATCAACAGCAGCGTGTCCAGGGCGGTCTGCAGATCGCTGCCTGCGGTGGTGACGATCCCCGAGACGTCCTTCCCCGGGTCGTTCAACACCTGAGCGTCGTGGAGCACCTCGTCCCAGGTGCCGGGAACCTGGAGCCCGCGCTGCTGAAACACGTCCTTCCGGTAGATGAAAAGCTGCACGTTGGGGTCCACCGGGAGCGCATAGAGCCTGCCCTGATACACCCCTGCCTGCATCGTCGCGGGTACGAAATCCTTGACATCGAGTTGCTTCGCCAGATCGTCCAGCGGCATCAAGAAGCGAGCGAGCCCGGGAATCCACACTTCGTCCATGAACATGACGTCGTACCGGTTGGCCGACGTGGATAGCGACAGGAGCGTCTTCTTGTAGAGATCGTCGTACGGCGAGGCATCGATCTGCACCTGAACCCCGGTCGCCTGCTGGAACTTCGCGATGTTGGCGCGCAGCACGTCTTCCTTGTACCCGGCCGAAAACGCCAGCGAGATCGTCTCCTGCGGCGCGGCCGTGAGCGGCGCGATCACCATACCACCCACCAGCGCGATCGTGAGCGCAACGCACATCACACGGATCGGACTCTTCATGCCCCGTTCCCCCCTCCGCCGCCGGGTCGTGCACGTCTGCGTGGGAGTTCCGTCTTGGGTCGTCAACTCCTTTCATCGAGCAAAGGACCCCCCGGCGCCGCTTAATAGCGGGCGCGGCGAGCGCCCGCCGGCCGAGGAGCCCGGCGGCCCGCATCGAAGCTCTCGGTCATTCCACCTTTGCAGGGGGAACTTGCGTTGCTGATCGTAGACGGCCACCTCGATCTGTCGATGAACGCGCTCCAGTGGAATCGCGACCTGCTCGCCTCCGCGCACACGATTCGGGCCCAGGAGAACTACACTCCGGGCAAGGGCCGGGGCCAGGGCACGGTGGCGTATCCGGAGATGCGCCGCGGACGCGTCGCGGTGAGCTTTGCCACGCTGATTGCCAGGTCGACAGGACGGCCGATCCCCCACGTAGACTATGCGACCACCGCTCAGGCGTACGGCGCCGCCCACGGCCAACTCGCGTACTACCGCGCGCTGGAACGGCAAGGACACGTCCGCATCCTAACGGACCTGCCGAGCCTCGACGCGCACGTGGCGGAGTGGCTAGCCTGGGACGCGGCTCATCCGGAGGGTGCCGCGGACGACACGCCGCCGCTCGGATTCGTGATCAGCCTGGAAGGCGCTGACCCCATCCTCGAACCCGACGACCTCGCGGCATGGCACGCTGCGGGGCTGCGGGCCATCGGTCTGGCTCACTACGGCCCCGGGCGTTACGCTGGCGGCACCGGCACGGAGGCAGGGCTCTCCGACCTCGGCGCCGCCCTCCTCGCGCGAATGAAACGGCACCGCATCGTGCTCGACCTCACGCACTCCTCGGACGAGGCGTTTTGGCAGACCCTCGAGCGCTGGGAGGGACCCGTCATCGCCAGTCACAACAACTGCCGCGCGCTCGCGCCGCACCAGCGCCAGTTCTCGGATGACCAGATCCGGGCGATCATCGCCCGAGACGGCGTGATCGGGATCGCCTTGGACTGCTGGATGATCGTCCCCGGGTGGCGCCACGGAGATCGCAACGACCACATCAGTTTGCGGGACGCCATTGACCACGCCGACCACATATGCCACCTCGCCGGCAACTGCCGGCATGTGGCGATCGGCACCGATCTCGACGGCGGCTTCGGGCGCGAAGGCACGCCGCACGATCTCGACACGATCGCGGATCTACAGAAGATCGTGCAGTTGCTCGAGGAGCGCCGCTATCCACCCGCGGACGTCGCGGCAATCATGCACGGCAACTGGCTGCGGATCCTGCGCGGCGCGTGGGCGCCGTCGTAACGCGCGGGCGGCTCAATCAAACTCTCGCCGTGGAGGGGCTTGCTCCGGCCCTACCCGTCCCACCGCGATATCCGCGACGAAGTAGTTCTCCCCGCGGACGGGGCTGCCCGCGAGGCTTCGACGGGTCGCGAGCTGGCCCACATGAGTGAGCGCGTCGGCGACGGGCCCCTGAAAGAGCCGGGCAGCGGGCGCGCGGAGCGGCGCGTCCGACGCCAGATGCGCATCAAAGGAGCGCAGCGCCTCGAAGAACCGGGCGACCTCCCTAGGCCACGGCAACCCCGTGCCGGCAGAACGCCGCGCTTCCACCCCTTGCGCCATGGACAGCGCCCACTCGATCAAGTCGCCCAAATGGCGGACGATCTCTCCCGGGGTCCGGGTGGCGCCGGAGATCCGAAACTCGGCAAATCCCTCGGGCGCCCCGCGGATAGTCTTCGCGGCGCGGTAGGCCAGTGTCGCGACGCAGTGCCGGAGAAACCGGCGTTCCGAGTCCAAAGCGGCGTCCTGTGGAGCATCCTCCATCGCGCAACCCCCCGAGGCGTTCCGCCGGAGCGTCTTGGTCGGGAACTGTCCGCCATTCGGCTACGCAGGTCTGTGCTGCCCCCACAGGTCGTGACGCTCAAGCGTCAGCAGCCAGCTCTTTCGCCTGAGATCGGCCGACAACAACTCGTGCAGCATCTGCAGCTCGTGCCACTTGGTCGTGATCGAGTTCCGCACCTCGAGCTTGTCATCGGCGCCCACGCAGCCTGCATTGAGACGGTGCAGTTGCCGGTAGAGACGCTGAATGTCCGGTACTACAGAAATACTCGCCACGCGATTCTCCTCCTTTCGCCGCTCGGGTGGCGGTATGAGCGGGGTATGTTGGTCTCAACGTATCCGGCGTATCCTGTGTTCCCAACTGTGTGAGCGTCCATGCCCGGGCGGTGTTGGGTTCAACCCGAACACGCCACCGCTTGCGGCGGGACGGACGTCTCTCTGGCGCCGGGACCGTTCATGCCCACATTGTGGTCAACGCCGACGGGGCGTCCACCCTGCCGCAAGGACGTTCGTCGCCCGCCCGCTGAGTATGGAGGGATCCCCGGCCGGCGAGAGAAGTGCCTCCTGGACGTCAGACTGCGCGGGGCCCTGGATGCATGCCGGTACGAAATTCACAATGACGCGGAGCGAGTCGGTCGGCCAGCCCGGCGTCGCCGTGAACACCGCGCGGACGCATCGCTTCGTGCCGGACTCTTCCTCGGGACCTTGCGACGTGCTGTTCGAGTTTCGGGGGATGACGCGGGACACGGCCACACGTCTCGTCGAGGTCTGGCACGCACGTTGATTTCTCTCCCGTACGGTCGAGGTCGCGACCGGCGTGCGCACCGAGGTGACGAGTCGTCCGTGGGCTTGCTCCGTGCACGGGCTCACCACTAACCCACGAGGCGGCACCACATTTGCTCCGTCGGTCCCAGGCGCGCGCGTCCCCATCCAGTCCGGAAGAAAAGGTGTGACGCTCGATGGACCGAGGTAATCAGGTGACACGTGCAGCCGGCGAAACAACCGCGCGGCCATCGGCGTGGCGAGCCTGGATGCTGGCTGCGCGCATCCCGACGTTGCCGGCGGCGGTCGCTCCGGTGGTAGTGGGAACGACGGCGGCCGCGCACGCAGGCGCCGTATACCCGCTCGCCGCGACCGGCGCGCTCGTGGTGGCGCTCGCCATCCAGGTCGGCACGAACCTGGCCAACGATGCGCTCGACTTCCTGCGAGGAGCGGACGGGGCAACCCGCCGCGGTCCGCTCCGTGTGACTCACGGCGGATTGCTCCCGGCCAGGCAGGTCCTGACCGGTGCCTACCTGTGCTTCGCGGTCGCTGCGCTCGTGGGGCTGTTGTTTGTCCGGCTCTACGGCTGGCCGGTGCTCGCGGCGGGGGTGTTGGCGATCGCCGCGGGGCTGGCGTACACCGCCGGACCGTGGCCGCTCGCGTACCATGGACTGGGCGAGTTGTTCGTCTTCATTTTCTTCGGCGTCGTGGCGGTGGTGGGCACGGCCTATGTTCAATTGGGGCGCGTCGACAGCGTGGCCGTGGTCACGTCGGTGCCGGTCGGGTTGCTGGTGACGGCGATTCTGGTGGTCAATAACCTGCGCGACATCGAAACGGATCGTGCTGCCGGGAAGTGGACGCTTGCCGTGCGGCTGGGCGCGGGCTGGACGCGGGCGCTGTACGTCGTCTGTGCGGCGGGCGTGGTGGCCACGCCGGTGATGCTGTGGGCTGCCGGTGCCGGCGGCTCCTGGTTCTGGCTGCCCTGGCTCGCGCTCCCGGTCGCGGTGCCGCTGACGTGGGCCGTGGTCACCCGGTCCGACGGCCCCACGCTGAACTACGCGCTCAGGCGCACGGCCCAGCTCCACCTACTCTTCAGCGCGCTGCTGGGCGCAGCGTTGCTGTGGCGATGACCGACCCGAGATCCACGTCACGCGCGACGGACGTGCTGGGGGCGCCGGCGGCCGCCCGGAGGCGGTGGGTGCGCGATGCCTTCCACACGATCGCGCGCCGCTACGACCTCCTGAACCACCTCCTGAGCGGCGGCGTGCACCTTTTATGGAAGAAAGAGGCCGTACGCGAAGCAGCGCTGACCGCGGAGAGCGTCGCGGTGGACGTGTGCTGCGGGACCGGCGACCTCCTCCTGCGGATGGGCCGCATCCTGGGGCCGCGGGGCCGGGCGGTCGGCATCGACTTCGCGCCGGGCATGCTCGCCGTCGCGGCAACCCGCCTGGCAGGCTGCGCGGCGGTGGGCCTGGTGTGCGCGGACGCGGAGTCGCTCCCGCTGGGCGGCGCCATCGCCGACGCAGTCACGTTCGCCTTCGGTCTTCGCAATGTGGCGCAGCCGGAGCGGGCCCTGCTGGAAGCCTGCCGCATCCTGCGGCCCGGCGGGCGCTTGGTCGTGCTGGAGTTCGGGCGGCCTCGCTCGACCCTGGTGGGGGGGCTGTACGATCTCTACTCCAATCTGATCATCCCGCGCCTGGGGGGCCGGCTGTCGGGTCGCCCGGACGCGTATCGCTATCTGCACGACTCGATCCGCCGGTGGCCCGATCCCGACACGCTAGCCCACTCGATCCGGAACAGCGGGTTCGAGCCGGTGTGGTACCGGTCGCTCAGCGGCGGGATCGCCGTCCTCCATGTCGGGATCAAACCCGGCTCCGGGCTGCCAACGGCCGCACAGGCGGGGGCACCCGGTGATGCCAGCGGGACCATGGTTCGCCACGACGGATCCCAATCACCGATGCAGATTCCGGACAAGTTCGGATCGTAATGTCGTTGGGAGCGTGTGCCCCGGCACAATCAGCCCAGCGAGAACGCGCCACGAATGCCAGCGAGAATCCCTTCTACGGCGAGCGCCGCCAGGACGAGGCCCATCACACGGGTCAGCACGTTCGCGCCCGTGCTTCCCAACATCCGATGGACCCTCTCCGCCGCAAGCAGCATCCCGTACGTGAAGGCGAGGACGATGAGCAGCACGACGGTGGTCATGGCCTGCTGTGGGATGCTGAAACGATCGTTATCGGTCAGGAGCATTGAGGCCATGATCGCTCCCGGACCGGCAATATACGGGAGTGCCAAGGGGAACACGGAGATGTCCCGTCCGCGTGTACTGCCGTCCGATGCCACACCGCTCGTCGGCTCGGGCCCATGCTCGTCCTCGAGAATCATCCTCATGGCGATCACGAGCAGCACAAGGCTACCCGCGATTCTGAAGGATGACAAGCTGATCCCCATGGCATTCAAGAGAATCTGACCGACTGCGATGAACATGATGAGGATGATGGCGGCAATGACGACCCCACGCCGAGCGATGTCTGCGCGGCTCTCGGGTGGCTCGTTCCGAGTGATCGCGATGAACAAAGGCACGAGCCCAAGAGGGTTTACGACTACGAAGAACGTGACCGCATTGGTAACGATGTGCTGTGACAGCATACGGAGGCCCACCTCCGGGACCGTGGTTCGCCTGGGCGCAAATGATTCCTCCCGTGGGATCCTATTTCGGAATTCCGAGGCCGTTCAGAGGCCGCGACGGTCGCAGCGGCCGTGGAGATGCTGCGGCAGCACGGTCATTGCCGAGTCTCGCCACGTTGACGTCCAAGGAGGGTCCCGAGGGGACCGCAGGCGAGGGCTTTGAAACAGGTCTGGGTGGAAGAGTTCAAGGCGCAAGACGACCAGTGTCTCGTTGCCGATTCGTCCATCTTGAGGCAAGTCTACCCCGCCTGGTGATGACGGGCAAAGGCCGAAGTTGCCGGCGTGCACCGCTCAGCTACGCGATCCCGCGATCGTCTCGAATACGTGCGTTGTCAGCGCGTTATCGCCCTCGACCCGCGAGGCTGCAGCAGTGTGCTCCCCCGCGATCAAAACACGAACGGAATGAGCATCTTCGTTCGCTTCGCATCCTCGGGATGCTGGGGCTGAATCTAGGCTCACTGCAAGGTTCGTGAGATGGTTGCAAGAATGGTTGAGAAACGACGCAGGCGGCGCGCCTAGGCGCGCAGCCCGTCGTACACCCATAACACGGCCCAGACGTACCACTGCGTCTCGGCGTACGGCGGGATCCCGCCCCACCGGCGGACTGCCCCGCTCCCCGCGTTGTACGCCGCGAGCGCCAGCGGCAGGCTGTGGAACTCGTCCAGGTTGAGCCGGAGCAGCCATGACGTGCCCATGAGGTTTTGGAGCGGATCGCGCGGGTCGACGCCAAGTCCCGCGGCGGTCCCGGGCATGAGCTGGCCGAGACCCTCCGCCCCCGCCGACGATATCGACTGGTGATTGAACCGGCTCTCGATAAAGACGACGGCCGCAACGACGCGCGGGTCGATCCCGTACCGGTCGGCCGCCGCAATGAGAGTCGACCCGAGCCATTGAGACTGCCCGCGCGAGAGCGACGGATTCACCGCGTGCACGAACACGGCGTATTCTGCCGGCGTGCGCAGACGCCAGCGCGGCCGCGCCACAGCGACGCCAAGCTGCCGGAGCCAGGTGAGTGCGCAACCCTGTTCTGCCAGCGACGGGTGCCGGCGCAGGGCCTCGTTGAACCAGGCCACCGCGGTTGCACGGTCGCCTCGCGCCACCGCGACCGCACCGAGCCAGAGTGGGGGCCGCGCCGCGTCCGGCGCGCCGGCGGCTGCTTGGGCAAAAGCCGCCCAGGCGTCGGCGAGACGGCCTTCCTGATAGAGCGCCTGCCCGCGCGCGAGCAGCGCCCACATGTCGGCCGCCTCGCCGCGCGCCGAGAGGCTCCCGACCACACCACCGGCGGCGAGCACCGCCGCCAGCACGGCCGCCGCCGCAACCCGAGGTCGCGATTTCACATTATCCCGTGACACGGCTCACATACCAATGGATGAGGTTGGACCCCCACCATAGCGCGAGCAACGCCCCACCCGCCAGCATGGGACCGAACGGCACCTGGTCGCGGCGCCCCTTCGTCCGCGTGACGAGCAAGACGACACCGACAAGACCTCCGACGAAGATCCCGAGCAGAATCGCCAGCGCCCCGACCGGCCACCCGAGGAACGCCCCGATCATGGCCGCCAACTTGACGTCACCCAGCCCCATGGCCTCCTGCCCCACCACGAGCGAGCCCACGACGTTCACGAGCAGCAGGGCCCCGCCGAGCCCAAGGGCGGTCAGCGCGGAGACGGCGACGGCGCCCCATCCGGCGGGCGCGGCCCCAAGTAACCCCAAGGCGACGCCGGGATAGGTGATCGTGTCTGGAATGATCCGGTAGTCCAGGTCGATGAAGAAAACGATCACCAACAACGTTTCCAGCACCATGGCGCGGAGAGCATCCAGCCCGGGGCCAAACAGCAGCACCGTCTGAGCGAACATGACGCCCATGAGCGCCTCGAGCAGCGGGTAGCGCAGACTGATGGCGCCTCCGCAGTGGCGGCACCGGCCTCGCAGCAGGATGAAGCTCAGGAGCGGGAGATTGTCATACCATCGGATCGCCGCGCCGCAGCGCGGGCAGTGGGACCCGGGCCAGATGATGGACTCGCGCCGGGGCATCCGGCTGATACAGACACTCGCGAAACTTCCTGCGACCGCCCCGAGGCAGAAGGCAAAGCTCCACAGACCCGACGCTGCCATCGGCTACGACGCAGGCCTCCCGTTCGCCGCGGAGCCTCGGACCCGGCAGGGACGCGGGTGCGAGACCGGGATCACGGACAGTGTTCCACCAGCGTGTACCCCTGAGCCAGAGCGTCCCATTTGTTGAAGAAGATAGCAAGGCGCGGCATGGGCGGCAACGGCCGGCACGAGAGCGGATACAGCTTCTTGGTGGCCGGGTCGCCCGCGTACGTGAAGTCCCCTGCCCGAAACGCGGAACCAGCCGGGTTCACCACCTGCGTCTGCTGCGCCGAGGGCAGTACTGTCGCCGGCCCTCCTCGCTGCGGGACCGGCGGGACCGCACCATTGTAGAGCGACAGGTCGTGGCTCAACGCCGCCACGTTGTCGCTAGCGGCCGTGGACTTGTCGAGATCGCCGGCATCGGCATAGGCTTCCTGAAGCACCAGCCACGCACCGATCCCGGCGGGATTCAGGGTCACCGCCCGCTCCAAGGCGTCGATCGCCCGCGGGAGGTAATCGGCTCCGTACGAAATCAACCCCTGGTTCCACAGGACCGAGGCTTGAAAGTACGCGACTCCAAGCCAGTAGTAGGCATCCGCGTCCTGCGTGGACGCCGAGACTGCCCGCTGGTACACGGCGATCGACTGCTGGAATCCGGCCTCCGTCGGATAAACGGCGGTGTCGTTGTACGGTGGTACCGCCGCCCCGGCGGCCGCCGCCCCGATCAGGACGGCGGCGGCCGCGCAGGCTACGACCAGGCGTCCGCGATACCGGCTCATGCGCCTGCCTTGGGCAGAATGTGCGGCGTGATGATGAACACGACTTCGTTGTCGTCCGCCGTCGTATTCTGCTCCCGGAACAGCCACCCGAGGATCGGGATGTCCCCGAGGAGGGGCACCTTCACCGTTGTGCTCGTCTCGTTCTTCTGGATCAGGCCAGCCAGAACGATCGACGCCCCGTCTTTCACCGTAAGCAACGTGTCCGCGAACCGCGTGTTGATCGTGGGCGGCACGCCGTTGGACGGCGGCGTTGCGATCGAGCTCACCTCGGGATGCAACGCCACGGTGATGTTGCCATCCCGGTTGACGCGGGGCGTGATGTTGAGGATCACGCCCGCGTTGATGATCACGACGGAGGGCACGCCCTGGGAGTTCAGCACCTGGAACGGGATCTGGCTGCCGATGTTCATCGACGCGGTCTTGCCGTCGAGCACGGCAAGCCGCGGATTCGCCAGCAGCCGCGCCTTGCTCTGAGAGATCAGCAGGTTGAGCTGCGCTGTGATGGGGTTCGGGGCGGCGCCCTCGGTCGGGGCGGTCGTCACCCCGTAGGACAGCTGGCCGTTTCCATTGTCCGTGCCGGTACTGAAGAGGTTGAACGGAATCGGACTTTCCCACTGGACGCCGAGGTTCTTTGTCTCGCTGGTGGGAATCTCGACCACTGACGCCTCGATGAGGATCTGCGGGAGCTGCAGGTCCACGTGCTGGCGCAGCGCCTCCACGGCCGCGATCTCCGCGGCGGTTCCGGTTACGACGACCGAGTTGCTGGCCTTGTCGATCTTTGTGGACTTGACCACCGCGTCGGGCAGCTCGGAAGCCATGAGATCGGCGAACGTCGACGCGTCGATGTAGTCGAGTTTGAAGACCTGCGTCACCGTCCGCGCCGACGGCACGTCCACACCGTCGAGCAAGGCCCGCACTTTGGCCTGATCATCCGCCGACCCCACGACGTACAGGGTGTTGTTCGAGGAATCGATTGAGGTCGCTTCTTTCTTGACGCCGGTCACGGGAAGGAAGTTCGCGACGAAATCCGCCGCCGAGATATTGGTCAGGTGGTAGGATCGCATGAACGGCTTCGCCAGCTTCGCCTCGGTCTCGACGACGATGTTGTTGCCCACCATTTCGTATCCTAGGCCGTTGGGCTCCAGGATGAGCTGCATGGCCTGATCAAACGTGACGCCGACCAAGCGCACCGTGATCTTGCCCTTCACGTCCGTACCCGTCACGATATTCTTCCCGGTGAGCTTCGCCAGCGCCGAGAGGACGTCCGCGATCTCCGCGTCGTGGAGCTCCAGGTTGATGAGGCCGGACGCCGACGCGGCCTGCACGGCGGGACTGGTCGGCGCGGCGGCCGTCGCCGACGTCGGTGCGCCCGCGGGGCCCGCGGACACGACGGCGATGGGCACGCCAACGACGAGCGACGCTCCGTCCGCCGAGACGCTGACCGCGACCTTGACGGGATGTGTGAGATCCAGCACCAGCCGGACCACGTTCAACTGGAATTGAGCGATGCGCACCTGCCGGAGCGGTCCCTTGGCCAGCGGGAGCGTGCCGGCCGAGATGCCGAGGACGGCGTCCCGGATGTCGATCACGGCGGCGCCGGAGCCGCCGTCAATAACCTGATAGTGCACCGGGCCCGACACCGACGCGGTTACGAGAATCTGGGTCGGCGTGCTGGTCAACGTGACGCCGGTCACTGTGGCCGGAGCCGCGAGACCCGGCGACGCGGGCCATGCCGCGAGCGCCAGCGCGACCGCCACCCCCAACGAAAGCGCCAGCCTTGGCCGATGATACCGATGCCACCGAGTCTTCACGACGAGGCACCTCCTAATGGTAACTCGAACGTCACGCCGTTTTGCTTCAACACGACCTTCTGCGGCTCAATCGACACCACTACCGCGCCGCTCACGGTCTCGCCGACCCCTACCACGTACGTCTGCCCTCCCGATTCGATGATTGCGACGCGCGGCTGGGCCCCCACGATCCCGGTGACCGTCATGCCAGCGCCGAGCGACAGCCCCGGTGCTCCCAGCCCCGGGGCTCCCGACCCCGGTCCTCCGCCAGCGCCGGGCGGCAGCGGCAGTCCCAGACCGGTGGCGACGCTAGGTACCGACGACGGTGGTGGACCGACAGGGCGTGGGACCGCCAGCGGCGCAAATGGATCCGAACGTCCGGTGCCGCCGGCACCTGCGGCCGGCGAGGTGCCAGTCGAAGGTGACGGAGCGGCCGCCGGTACCGAGGCCGATCCCGGCTGCGCGCCGGGTTTCTGAGAAGAAGCGCCCGCCTGCGGCAGCCCGCTCGGCTGGGACGATGACGTGGCGGTGGCGAGCACCGGGCGGGCTTGAGACGCTTGTGGAAGCGGCGGAGACGTCTGCGATACCGCACCCCCGTGCATGTTCAGATAGAGCGCGGCGGCACCCGCGACCACCAGAACTCCGAGGAGCCAGGGTAAGGTGGACTTAGATCGCCGCTGAGTCATCGCGCGCCTCCCGTCCCCGGCGCCGGCACCACGTATGCCGTTGTCGTCACGTCCATCGCAAGAAGAGGCTGGGAGGACGCCGAGGGCCGGTCCTTGGCCGGCGGCGCCGGTCTCACTGCGACGTCTGAGATCGCCAGAAATCTGGGAAACGTCTCGAGACCGCGGACGAAGGCGAGTACCGTCGGAAAAGTACCCTGGACCCGGATCGAGACGGTGAATTCCTGGTAGCCGGCCAGGAGCGTCGACGTATTCTGCGGGGCGCTCTGTTTGGGCGGCGGCGCTTGCGCCGTCGGACCCGCGATCGACGGAGGCTGCGCTACCGCTGCCTGCGGAGCCGTGGCGGGCTTGAGCGGGCTTGGCTTGATCGACACGAGGTCGACTCCCGACTGGTGTGCAAGAGCGTCGAGTTGGACCAACAGGTTCGGCACGTCCTTCGAGCCCGGCAGCTTCGCCTCGAACGTCTGGATCGCGCTCTGCGCGGCGGCGATCTGCTGTTCCAACGCATCCTTGTGCTTCGCTTGAGCCTGGAGGGTCGCCATGTCGGCCCGATCCGTCGCGAGCTGCGCCGCGAGGTCGGCGTTGGTACTGGTCCGTGGGCTGTAGACGAGCACATAGAACAGGGCCACGACTAGAAAGAGCCCCAGCCCCCACAACATCATGCGCTCGCGCGGCTGGAGCGATTTCATCGCACCACCCCCCGCTCCGTCGTGACCGGGCGCGCCTGGAGCGTCCCCGTGACCTCGAAGCGCACCACATCACGGTCACCGATCATGTCCTTGTCGCCGGACGTGAGATCCACGTCCTGGAACGCGTTGGAGCCACCGAGCTGAACCATGAACCGCGCGACCTCAGGGTACGAGAATGCGTAGCCGTCGAAGGTGACCTGATTGGCGTTGGTCGTCGCCATCGTGGTCAGCCACACGTCCGACGGGATGACCGACTGGATCGTCTGCAGCGACTCGGCTGCCGGCATCTGCGTCGACAGCAGCTGGGTCAGCACCGCCTGCCGGCCCTGCAGGTATGTCGCCGTCTGCTGCAGCTGCTGGACCTGCTGGGCGACGGGGCGCAACGCGGTCTCCTGTCGCACGACGTCGGCGATGGACGCCTGCAGCTGCGCGGTGCGGTGGATGAGCACCGCGCTCCACGCGGCCAGAATCCCGACCAGCACCACCGCCGCCACCAGCCAGGGAACGTTCCCCCCGGCCGAAATAGCGGCCCCGCGACGCCGCTCTGAAGCCAGTAGGTTGATCGTAATCATTGTTCGCGCGCTCCTCTAAGGGCCAGCCCCACCGCAACCGCCATCGTCGGGGCCACGTCTGCCAGGCGATCCGGCGGGATACTGGGGTCGACTTGGCGCGACCCGAACGGGTTCCCGATCTCGACCGGGACCCCGAGTTCGTCGCTGAGATACGGGGCGAGATTCTTGAGCTTGGCGGTGCCTCCGCTCAACACTACCTTGGAGATGGATTGCCCCCGAGACCGCGCCGTGTAGAAGTCCATTGAGCGGCGCACCTCGGTAAAGATACTGTTCAATACGGGCAGCATGGCGTCGTGCACACGGCCCAGCATGACGTCGCTGGGCTGCTCGCCGTGCAGGTACAATTGGGCCTCACGCTCCTTGAGCGACTCGGCGGCGCCGGGCTCCAAATCCATCGTCTCGGCGATCGCCTGCGTCAGCGCGTTGCCGCCGATAGAGATATTCCGCGCGAGACGGAGACGGTCGCGCTCCATCACGATGATGTCCGAGCTCTGCGCGCCGAGATCCACATAGACGATCGCTTCCCCTTCACCCTCGCCACCGTCACGCTGCTCCGGGCTGGACTCGAACGCGCGCACCATCGAGAACGACGTCACTTCCATGATCGACGATGACAGGCCCGTCGCGTGGAGGGGCGCAAGCTGCCGGTCGACCAGTTCCTTGCGTGCGGCAACAAGCAGGATGTCGAGCTGCTTCTCTTCGCCGCTCTCGCCGAGCACCTGGAAGTCCCGGCTCACCTCCTGCACGCCTGCGGGCAGATACCGCTCGGCCTCGAAGGCGACGGCGCGCTGGAGCTCGGCCTCGGGCATCTCCGGCAGCTTTAGTTCACGGATGATCACCGCCTCGCCGCCCACGGCGGTGACCACGCGCTTGGCCCGGATGCCGGCCTCCCCGAGCAACGCCCCAATCGCCGGACCCAACAGTGCCGCGTCCGTCGCCACCCCTTCCACTACCGCGCCCACCGGCGTCGGCGCCGTGGCAATCCGCGAGATTCGAATCCCGCCATTCTGGGGCACGACCTCAACGGCCTTGAGCGTATGGCTCCCCAGGTCCAACCCTACCGAAGCCCTCTTGCCAAACAATCCCATGGGGTGCTGTCTCCCTCATCGACCGCCGTCGGATGCTAATCGCGACTCATCGCGCAGCGTCTCCGGGAACGCTCCAGGAGACCGACATGCCCGGTACGTTGTCGCGACGTCTTGCCAAAGTCTCGTGATGCCCAAAAGTGACCGCCTTGAGACGACGTACGCGGAGAATTTTCCAGACCGGGCTCATCCCGCAGGTTTTTGGCTCAAACCGTGTCCGACCGGGAATGCGTCTTCACGCCCGAGGCCGCCGAACAGGTCGATCCGACAGCCGTGACTGCCACAGCGGGCGGTTCATATAGAAGCGGCGCAACCAGCGGTATCGAGTCCATTGCCGCCGCCTCAGGGCCTACGGCGCATGTCGGAACTGCGACGCCGCTGAACGGTCATGCCGCAGGTGACGACGGGGCCGTCTTCCGGGGTGCAATTCGTCTACGAAAGGTTGGGGTGCGGCTCGTCGATCTGCGCAGCCGCCATCTGCATCTCGCCGCGCAGAACGGTAGGGACCGTCTTCGCGAGCACGATGAGGTCCAGCCAGAGCGACCAGTTGTTGACGTACCAGCGGTCGAGGCGGGTCCGCTCCTGGAACGGCAGCGCGTTCTTGCCGCTCACCTGCCACAACCCCGTCAGCCCCGGGCGCACATCCAGCATGCCGTCCTCTTCGACCAGCATCATTTCCCGCGGCAGGTATGGCCGGGGCCCCACGAGACTCATGTCGCCCCGCAACACGTTCAGGAGCTGCGGCACCTCGTCCAGACCGTAGCGGCGCAGGATGGCGCCGATCGGCGTGACACGAGGATCCCCGCTTCGCAGTTTGCGATAGCGGGCCCACTCGGCTGCGGCCCCCCCGTGCCGCGCCAAGTGGGCTTCGAGCCGCCGGTCGGCGTCTACGTACATCGTGCGCAGTTTGAAGCAGTTGAACGGCACCTGGCTACGCCCGATCCTCGGCTCGACGTGAAACGCCGGGCCCGGGGAGCCGAGCCGGACCGCCACGGCCGCGGTGGCGACCACGGGCAGGGACAGCACCGCCAACACGACCCCGGCGCAGAGATCGAACGCCCGCTTCACGGCCAGGTTCCACGGCTTGAGGAGGTTGTTGGGCACCCGCAAGAGCAGGGCACGGTCCTCGATGAGGCCGAGGACGTCGACGCCCAGCACGGGGATCTCGCGGAGGTCCGGCGCAATCAGGATGTTCTCCGCAACAGGCCTGAGATTTTCGACGAGGGTCAGGAGCTCGGCCCGCTCGAGCTCCAACGTCGTGACGATAATCTCACGTGCGTCGAGCGCGAGGGCGCGCTGCGACACCACCGAGGGATCGTTCACCACTTCCACGACCTCGTACCCCAGCGTCTTGTGCCGGCAGAGCGCTGACACGACGGCATCCGCCACCGGTCCGCTGCCGAGGAGCACCGCCCGCTTGCGCCAGGGGCCGAGCGCAACGAGTGCCTCCTTGGTCGCGAGACGCATGAGCGGCAGCACGACGAGGAGGACCGCCCACGCCAGCACCACGACCGGCCGGGACATGTCGTCGTTGATCCTGGCCGCGGAGAGCACCGCCAGGATGACGAGGGCGCTGGCGGAGGCGCCGAGGAGACAGCGCCGGACCTCTTCCCAGTGCGGATCGCGGCGGGTGTAGAGCCCGGCGTACGCCAGGCACGCGAGATACGCGATGGGAATCCACCACAGCCCGAGATAGTGCACGAATGGGTACGTGGGACGGGCAAACGCCGACGACACCAGCGGCAGGACTTCGGCGCGCACGGCAACCGCGACGGCGAGCGCGAGCGCGAGCGCGGCCAGGTCACTCGCCGCCAGGGATGCGGCCGACACCGCCCTGGCCGCCGCGCGGGAGAGCATGCGTTGCCTGGGCAGTGCTACCGTGAGCTCCCGCGCGTTCCCTCTGCTCTCAGTCGCCGCCATTCCGTAACACAAATGCCCAAGAATACGGCGTTAAGGACCAGGTAGCGATGCCACAAGCGCCTCGGCTCGCCGGCAAACCGCCAGAGCCATTCGAGGCCGGCCCGCCGCATCCACCCAGGGGCACGCCGTCTCGTCCCCGCGGCGTAGTCGATGGCCGCCCCGCAGCAGACCGCAGCGCGCACATTGAGGCGGTTCCACTGCTCGTGGACCCAGATCTCCTGCGTGGGCGCCCCGAGCCCAACGAAGAGGATGTCGGGCCGGGCGCGGTTTACCGCCCGGACGGCGTCCTCGGCGGTCTCACCCGCCGGACGGAATCGGCCCGCAGGCGTATACGCGCCCACGATCCTCAACCCAGGGTACCGCTGCCCAAGGATCCCCGCGGCCCGCTGCGCGACACCGCCCCGTCCGCCGCACAGGAACACGGACGCGCCTCGGGTTGCAGCGACCTCGCACACCGCGGGGAGCAGATCCGCTCCGGCCGCACGACCCGGCAGCGGGCAGTCGAAGAGACGCGACGCCCAAACGAGGGACATCCCGTCCGCCAGCCGGAGCGCCGCACGGTCACACGCCGCCCGGAAGGCCGGATCCCGGTGCCACAGCACGACGTGCTGCGCGTTGGGCGTGACCACGTAGCCGCGTCGTCCGGCGTCGAGGGCGGCGAAGACGGCGGCCACAGCTCCTTCGAGGTCCACGCGGTGGATTTGCATTCCCAACAATGAAACTGAGGGGGCCCAGCTGTCGTCGCTTCCCGAGCCGAATTTCCGCACGGACGGATCGATGCCGGCCTCCGCCGGATAGCGGCTCACGACTCGTGGACCGGCACGCAGATCTGCCACAACATGAACTATGCCCACAATCTCATGGATGCCGGACGATCGCCCGGTGGCGGCTGCGAGCCGGGATCTTTCACGGTGTGTCGCCGACAGCGACTCCCGAGGCCGGATGAGACGTGGATGCCGTGCCCACCACCGCCTGCGCGAGCGATCCGAGAGCGGCACACCTTCGCTCCGCAGAGAAGCGATCGAGGACGTGCGCCCTCCCCTGCTCTCCCAAGCGCTGGCGCAGGTCCCGGTCCCGGAGCACGCGCAGGATGGCGGAGGCGAACTCGTGCGGGTCATCGGCAACCAGCAGGTGCTCACCCGGCACCAGGTCGAGCCCCTCGCACCCCGCCGTCGTCGACACGACCGCGAGACCGCGAACGAGCGCGTGGAGGATCTTGAGACGGACACCCCCGCCAATACGCAACGGTACCATGAACACCGCGGTATTGCGGTAGACCGGCTCCGTGTTCTCCACGTAGCCCAGCACCCGCACCCCGCTTCGCTCGGCGGTCTCCTGGATGTCCTGCGGCGGCTGCGGTCCGGCGAGCACAACTTGGGCCTTTCCCAGTTGAGGAGCCAAATGTGGATGCACTGCCCCAAGGTACCAGCGCAGGCCGTCGGCAATGGGAGGCCAGTGCTGCGTCCCGAGATACACGACGTTCCGACGGCCCGGGCCGTCCGGCACGGCTTCCTCGGGGTCCACGGCGGGCGGCGCAACCACAATTGGCACCCGTACGCCGAGCGCCTCCAGGCGCTGCCGGTCGACGTCCGACAGCGCCACCACCGCGTCGAACGCGTTGGACCGGTCTCGCTCGAACGCACGCAGGTGACGCAGCTCGAACTGCCCGGCCCACGACATCATCGAGCGGCGCCTGCGGGCGAAAAACTCACCGACGAGATAGGACTCCACGTTGTGCTGCTGCAGGATCTTCCGCACACGCAGACCGGCGACGTACGGGGCCATGTAGAGCGAGTCGGCCACCACGAGGTCGTATTGGAACGCCATCTCGTGCACGCGAGACCGCATCACGGCCGAATAGTCCCGCATTATGTAGTAGGGCTCTCCGCGAACGGCACAGAGCGGGAAGAACAATGCCCGGGGCGACCGGCGGCGGAGCGGCAACACCACGACCTTGCCCGCCACGCGGGCCACCTGGTCCAGCCCGCTTCGTTTCGCCCAGGGAGCCACGAACGCACACACGTCCACGGGTCCCAGGCGCGCCAGACACTGCAGCGTATCCCAGGTGACGGCCTTCCCCCCGGTGTCGGGAGGGTATGGGATGAGGTGGGTAACCAACAGCATGCGCATCGGCGTGTTTCGATCAAAATCTCCCCTGAACCTATTCGTTCTCCTTGCGCAATGGCATATGCCCACGATCATGGTCATTGCAGACCGCCGGGTCAACGACCCGATGCTCGCTTCTCGGTCAACGCTGCGATCCTGCGCGTAGGAGTTGAGATACGGGCAGAGAACTTGCGAGGAGTTCAAATCCCAATGCCACGGAGGGCCCATGCCGAACCGATCGACGGAAACAAGCTTGGCGGCGAAGCTTGGCAGGAGCATCAATAGAGTGCTGAAGGTCGCGGGAGTACGCGTGGTTCGGGTCTCGACAATCGAGAATCTAGTTACGGCGCAGGCCGCCGCTGATCGCCGTCAGATGTTGGCCATTGAAGACTACCTGATCGACCTGTTGCGGCTCTCCCTGCGACCGCTAGATCCCAGGCGTCTCGTGAAGCTTAAGATTGTGACCGAGCATCCTGTTGCGGTGCATAGCGCTGATCATCGCTTCCCACACGGTGCAAAGCACGACAGCACCCGGCACCCTCGTTTTCCCGCGAAGTGTGAGGAGATCTTTGGCCGAAAGATCTGCCACTTAGACCTCGGCTGCGCCGGGGGCGGCTCAGTTTGGGACTTCCTGATTGCGGGTCATCAATCCTACGGCGTTGAGGGCAGCGACTACTCGCTGGTCAACCAAAGAGCTCTGTGGCGCGTAATCCCTGATAACTTGTTTACCGCAGACGTGACCGAACCATTCCACTTCGTGGATGAAGCGGGCCAGAGGCGACGTTTCGACCTCATCACCGCCTGGGAAGTGCTCGAGCATCTCCCGCGAGAGTCACTTCCTCGCTTCTTTCAGAACCTGCGATGCAACCTCGGTGACCGGGGGATGTTCGTCGCCTCCATCGCCACTGTGCCACACGAAGACCCCGAGACCGGCGCCGTGTGGCACGTTACCGTTGAACCCAAGGAGTGGTGGGTCCAACAGTTCGGAACGGCCGGATTCCAGCTCGTCGAAGGCGTGTTTGCTCATCGTGATTACGTACGGGGATCAGGTAACCCGCGGACCGACGACCCGGACCACGAAAAGGATCCAACCATGGGGTTTCATCTCGTGGTCACAGCGAAGTAGGTCGTCAGCATTTCCCACGAATGGCCGGGCTGACCGCAGTCTCCGGCGGTCTCAAGTCCGACAAGAAAGGGAATTGTAGTCCGTGGGCGGCTCAAGCTGAGTGACGAGCGGGGCGACGCTGTGACCAGCTACGCCTCATCCCCCCGCGTCACGGGAGACTCTCGCATGGAGACCGTGAAGGGTCTGATCTTGTCGGGCGGCCGTGGTAACCGGCTGCGTCCGCTGACGTACACACGTGCGAAGCAACTCATCGCGATCGCCGGGAAGCCCGTACTCTTCTACGGCGTCGAGGATCTGGCGACCGCGGGGATCAGAGAAATCGGTGTCGTCATCAACCCAGAGACGGGAGACGAGGTCCGCGATGCCCTCGGCGATGGATCGCGCTGGAATGTGCGCTTCACTTACGTTGTCCAGCAAGCACCGCTCGGCCTAGCGGACGCCGTGCGGTGCGCACGCAGCTTTCTGCGGGACTCCCCGTTCGTCATGTACCTGGGTGACAACCTGCTGTCCGGCGGCATTACCCATCTTGTTGCGGAGTATCGAAACAATCGTCCGGCGGCGATCATTCTCATCACGCCCGTGGACGACCCTCGACAGTTTGGAGTTGTGGTCCTTGACGGTAACGACCGTGTCACTCAGCTCGTTGAGAAGCCTGCCGTGCCGCCGTCCAACTTAGCGCTCGTGGGAGTGTATTTGTTCGGACCGGAAGTTCACGATGTCATTGATAGCCTGCGCCCGTCCGGAAGGGGCGAGTATGAGATTACCGAGGCCATTCAACGCCTTGTCGATCTTAACCGCCCGGTCCGCATCCATCGCGTGCGAGGTTGGTGGAAGGACACAGGAAGACCCGAGGACTTGCTGGAGGCCAATCGCCTCGTCCTATCCCAAGTCAAGCGAGAGATCCGAGGCGACGTACAGCAGTCGGAGATACTCGGGGAGGTTGTGGTCGAAACCGGAGGCCAGATCAGGAATAGTGCGATACGGGGTCCGGCGTACATCGGACCCGATGCGATCGTCGAAGACAGCTACGTCGGGCCCTATACATCGCTTGGGCGACGGGCGCTCGTCCAAGGCAGCGAGATCGAGTATTCGATCCTGCTCGATGGCGCCGAATTGCACCACCTCCCCTATCGCCTCGACGCGAGCGTGCTCGGGAACGGCGCAACGGCAGACGGGCGGCGAAGGAGCGTCCCGCGACAAACTTTGCAACTGGTGCTGGGCGACCTGAGCAAGGTGGTGCTGTGAAGCTCTTGCTCACGGGAGGAGCCGGCCGTCTGGGACGGGCGCTGCGGATGCTGCTCCCGGATCTCATCGCGCCGCCACGAGACGAACTGGATCTCACCATGCCCGAGACAGTGCGGAACGCGCTAGTGTCGTACCACCCCCAAGGGGTCGTCCACGCTGCGGCATACACTGACGTGGTCGGTGCTGAACGGGATCGCACGCTGTGTTGGCGTACCAACGTTGGGGGCACGCGAAATCTCGCCAGGCTGGCGTCTGAACTGAATGTCTTCGTCGTCCATATCTCGACGGACTATGTGTTCTCAGGAGAGCGCGGCGATTACTACGAGGATGACGCGCCCGGGCCGGTCCGAAACTACTATGCTCTCTCGAAGCTTGCTGCCGAGGAAATCGCACGCATGGTGCCGCGACATCTTGTGATCCGTACCAGTTTCCGTGTAGCACCTTGGCCGTATCCAGTGGCTTATGTTGACCTCCACACGAGCCAGGAATATCTTCACGTGATCGCTCCTGAGATTGCTCTGGCCCTGACCCATCTCACCGATATCCCGTACGATACACTCCATATCGCGGGGCCACGCACCTCAGCCTACGAACTGGCTCGACGCACGCGGCCGGATGTGCGCGCCGCTTTTCGGGCCGCAAGTGAGGTCGAACTGCCGGCTGATGTGTCACTCAACACCTCGCGATGGCGTAGCCTGAAACACACGTGGGGGAATCCATGAAGCTCGATCCCAGGGCCAATGATGCTCTCGCCTTCCAGCGATATGAACCAGAGCCTCAGATCCACGGAGTCTGGTATCACCCCCTTATCAAGCATCGTGGGCTGGAGGGGGCCTTCATGGAACATCTCAGACTCTCGGGAGCACACGCAGAGGGTCTGCCAGTACCGTTCGAGGTTCGGCAACTGTCCGTATCCTGGGCCGGTCCGGGTCGCGTGAACGCTTTTCACGTGCACCCGAAGCGGGCGCAAGATGAGCTGTGGTGTGTAATCACCGGTGCGGCGCTGGTGTGGCTCGTGGACATCCGGTACGACTCTCCGACCCTCAGCCGCCGTAGCCGTTACTTCCTGTCGGGAGAATCGCCGGGATTGCTGCACATTCCATCCGGGGTGGCTCACGGATACAAAGCGGGCGGGACCGGAGCTGTCCTGTTGTACGCGGCCAACGCGCAGTTCGATCGGGAGGACCCGAACGAAGGACGCTTGCCGTGGGACTTCTTCGGAGCCAAGTTGTGGGAGGAGGATCGCGGATAGTGTCACATCCGCGCCGACCGCGGCTTCCATGAGAAAGATTTCGGCGGTCCTGGTCACTGGCGGGGCCGGCTTCATCGGCTCGAACTTCGTCCGGTACGCGCTCAACCGCCACCCGGACTGGCGTGTCACCGTCCTCGACAAGCTGACGTACGCTGGCAATCTTGCGAACTTGGAAGACACGCGCGACCGCATTACGTTCCTGGAAGGAGATATCGCGGACCGTCTAACGGTCCGCAGGGCGATGCATGGCGTGGACGCGGTTGTCAACTTCGCCGCAGAGAGTCATGTGGACCGGTCGCTCCTCGACGCAGCGCCATTTGTCCGCACGAACGTCGAGGGAGTCCTTGTCCTTCTGGAGGAGACACGCCGCGTCACGGACGTTCGCTTGCTGCAGGTGTCCACGGACGAAGTATACGGCGACATGTCAAAACGAAACGGACATTCACGCGAAGACGATCCACTGCGCCCAAGAAGTCCATATGCGGCCACGAAGGCGGGGGCAGAACACCTGGTATCGAGTTATCACGCTTCCTACCAACTCGACCTCGTCACCGTACGAGGTTCAAATACATACGGACCGTACCAGTACCCAGAGAAAATCATCCCGCTCTTCATCACCAACGCGCTTGCGGGCATGCCGCTCCCGGTATATGGAGATGGCAGTGCAGTCCGAGACTATATGCACGTTCACGACCACTGCGCGGGCATCGACCTCGTGTTGCACGATGGCGTGAGCGGTGAATGTTACAATCTCGGCGCGCGCCTCCAGATCTCCGGGGTCGACGTAGCCCGCAGGGTTCTGCACATTCTCAACAAGCCTGCAGACCTGATTCGATTTGTCGAAGATCGCCCCGGCCACGACTACCGGTATAGCGTCGACCCGTCGAAAGCCGAATCGTTGGGATGGCAGCGACAGTACACGTTCGACCACGGGCTCTCTGAGACGATCGCATGGTATGCGAGCCACACGGCGTGGTGGGAACAAGTGCGGCTAACCCGTGGTCACCAGCACCTGATGACACGATGGTACGCGAAACGATAGACTACTCGCCGGCCGATGTGGCGCGCAGGTCGATCCGTGGTGCCCTGGCGCTTGGAGTTCGACAGATGGTCACCCAGGGCGCCAACGCGGCAGGTAGCATCCTTCTAGCGCGCATCCTGTCACCGACGCAATTTGGCCTGGTCGCCGTGCTCACATTCGGCATCAGCTTTCTCACGTCGTTCGCGGGCACGGGACTCGCTGCCGGTCTCATCCGGGAATTGAACGAACCCGCAGAAGAGGACTATCGGGCTCTCTTTACCATTCAGGAGCTCTTGGTGCTGATCATCGCAACCGTTTTTTTCGTGACCGCGCCCGACATCGCACGTGCCTATCACCGACCTTTCCAGGACACGTGGCTCTTTCGACTCGTGTCACTGTCCTTCATGTTAACGTCGCTTATGATCGTACCCCAAGTGCGACTTGAGCGTCATCTCGAATTTGGGCGCCTGGCCGTGGTTGAAGTGGCGCAAGCTTTAGTATACAACGCAACGGCGGTGCTGCTGGCTTGGCTGGGATGGGGCGCCCTGTCAGTGGGATGGGCGCTCTTCGTCCGGTCACTGGCCGGGGCCGTTATGGCGAATCGAATCAGCCCCTGGGCGCCCAGGCTTTGCTGGGACTGGCCTCGCGCGCGCACACATCTCTCTTTTGGCCTACCGTATCAGGGGGTTGCTGCGGTCTCCTTGATCAAAGACAGCATAACCCCGGTGTTCATCGGATTCCTTCTCGGGACCCAAAGCGTAGGCTACCTGAGCTGGGCCTCGCTTGTTTCCACCTACCCTGTCTTGGCCCTGTTTGCGCTGCAGCGCATCTACCTACCGGTGTTCGCACGGCTCCAGGTCGCTCCGGGACTCGCCCGTTACGTGGAGCGGACGATAGCTGCCACCAATGCCCTCGTTGCACCCCTGGCCGTGTTGACGCTTGTCCTTATCGACCCGATCACTCACTTCATCTTCGAGAACAAGTGGCAAGCCGCGCTTCCTCTCTTTTACATCCTCTGGATCGCGAACCTGTCAATTGCCACCGCCACGCCGATACTTGGCCTGCTCAATGCATTGGGCAAATCGCGCACCACGTTCACGTTTGCCGTAACCTGTGCAGCCACGGTGTGGGCCGTCGGCGTGCCGATGGCCAAGCTGTTCGGGGTAATCGGTATCGCCTGGGCAGACCTTGCGGCCCAAATACCCACGGTGCTGCTCTTCAGCGTCGCGCAGCGACACGTCGGGTTCCGTATCTTGCCCGTCGTCCTGCCGCCATGGCTCTGGGCGTCTTTCGTTGGGCTAGCGCTCTTCGGGCTTCAGCGTCTTCAGCCGGTCACGCGCACGCCTGAACTCATCGCATACTTCGCGTGTGGCCTGGTCATGTATGGGCTCGGGCTTGTCACGGCGTACCGTCACGAACTTGCCCGGATCTGGGTCTGGTGGAAGCACGACGTCTGGACGCCGGTGTTCTGATGGTTGCCAGCCCGCGAGACTCACAGCGGCGGCTCTCGATCTGCTTCGTCCTACCAGGTTCGGGATACGTCCCCATTGGCGGGTTCAAAGTCGTCTACGAATATGCAAACCGTCTGGGCAAACGCGGCCACGACGTCACTATCGTGCACGCCGCCACCGTCCAGCCCGACGGACGCGCACTGTGGGCACCAATGCAGGCGGCGAAATACGTCCGTCGGCGGCTGACGGGAAAGTACCGTCCCAACGAATGGTTTTGTTTGAGCCCGAAGGTGTCGACGACTTGGGTACCTTCGCCCCACGCTCGGTATGTTCCTGACGCAGACGTGGTAGTAGCAACAGCCTGGCAGACTGCAGAATGGGTCGGCGGTTATCCGACGGCCAAGGGCAGACGCTTCTATTTGGTTCAGCACCTTGAAACCTGGGCTGGACCGGAAGACCGGGTGATCGCCACGTGGCGCCTTCCGCTCCACAAGATCGTGATCGCCAGATGGCTGAGCGAACTCGCCACAACTCTAGGGGAATCCGCCGACTATATTCCAAACGGCCTCGACTTTACCACCTTTGGCATGGACCGGCCACCCGAGGAACGCGACGCCGCCTGTGTGTTGATGCTGTACCACACTGCGGAGTGGAAGGGGTCACGAGATGGCGTCGAGGCCCTTCGCTTGGCGAAGATCCGGTGTCCCGCCCTTCGAGGCGTGCTCTTCGGAACCCCCGAGCGCCCGCGTGCGCTTCCCGTGTGGATCGAGTACTATCGAACGCCTCCACAATCTACCCTGAGACAACTGTACAATCGCGCCGCCGTCTTCCTGGCTCCCAGCTGGTCCGAAGGGTGCGCGGCGCCACCCGGGGAGGCGATGATCTGCGGCACCGCGGTAGTTGCCACGGACATCGGGGGCCATCATGAGTACGCTATCCAGGGCGAGACCGCAATTCTCGCCCCGCCGAAGGATCCGACGTCATTGGCGGAAGCGCTCGTCCGGATGGTCAACGATCATGCTTTCCGCCAGCGACTGGCTTGGGCGGGAAATGCGTTCATTCAGCAGTTTACTTGGGAGCGCGCCTCCGCTGCATTCGAACACATCTTGCAGAGGACGTTTGAGGACGAAGAATAGTGACGCCGCTGGTGTACATCGTGACCGTCAATTGGTGCGGCTGGCGCGACACGCTCGCCTGCGTGGCGTCGCTGACGAAGCTCCGGTATCCACGGTACGAGATCGTGGTGGTCGACAACGGGTCCCACGATGACTCCGTGGCCAAGATCCGTTCCGCGCACCCTCACCTGACAGTCGTCGAAACCGGACACAATTTAGGGTTCGCTGGGGGCAACAACGCGGGCATCCGTTACGCGCTCTCCCATCATGCCGACTACGTTTGGCTCCTGAACAACGATACGATCGTCGACCCGGACGCGCTCTGCGCGATGACGGCCATCGCCGATGCCGACGCTACTATCGGTGCAGTGGGGGCCGTCCTCTACGATATGTCGAATCCACAACGCGTACAGGTCTGGGGAGGAGGGCGCGTGCAAATGTGGCTCGGAACGTCAAGCTACTGCACGGGACCAGTTTCACCCGAGCGCCTGGACTACGTGAGTGGGGCCAGCCTCTTCGTGAAGCGCGAAGTTTTCGAGCAAGTTGGGCTTCTTGACGAGGGGTTCTTCATGTATTGGGAAGACACGGACTTTGCCTTTAGGCTAAAACGCTCAGGATACCGAATGGCGGTTGCGAAGCAGGCCCGGGTATGGCACAAGGAGTCAGCCAGCACCGGCAAGGGCAGTGCCGTGCTAGACACGTACTTTAACGCCTCCGCGGTGCGATTTTTCAAGCGTCACTCCCGGCTCGCCGTTGTGCCCATTACAATCGGCGTCGGCCGCAAGATCCTGAAGCGTGTATCTCAGGGTGATTGGGAGCGGGTGAAGGCAGTCTGGCGCGGTTTTTGCGGGAAAGCCCCCGATATCGCGGGACGCGGACGGAGATCGACGTAGGTGCAATTCGATCGATCGCTGGCTGAAGCTTGCGGCTGGAATGCGAAACAAGCGGTCCTAGCTGCCGCACGGCGCGAGGTACCAGCAACATACGCGGACCTACTCGCGGTGATCGTCACCGCCTACCCACGAACGTGACAAAACGAAGGCCCCCACTCATCTGATCGTCTGCGACCCGAAATCGGTAGGGTTGACCGTTCGCGCCCGACTCTATCGCCCGTGGCGAGAAAGACGGTCCAGACAAGGGGATGTACGTCCATCGCGCCACGCGAAGGGTCCGTAATCTCGCCACCAATGCGCGCAGGTCATCCGGTTGTGCCACGTACATCAGGGACTTGTCGAAGTAGACTGGGCCTGCTCCGAGCGTAACCCACTCCAGCGGCGTCACGACGACGTCACTCGGTGCCTCCCGCAGGGCCTCGTTAACGCGCGCGTTGATCGCCATCGTCTGGGACACCTGATCGACACCCGAAACCTGAACCAGGACACCGACCACGACCAGCGCACCTGCGGTCAGCTGGAGGGGTCGCCACACCACAGGAGCCGTCGTCCGCGCCCGCGCTACTGCAGCAGCGGCAAGCCAGACAAGCGGGGGCAGAACCGGCAGCAAGTACCGTGGCCCCCACTGAAGCCCTCCGTGTGTCCCCGTGACGACGATGCCGGCGATGAACAGCATCGCGGTCGTCCACAGGAATCGCTCCCATTGCGCGAGGCGTCCCGGGAGCAATGCCAGCACGAGAAACGGCGCCACCGGCAGAAGACCGGAGACATCCGTCCTCCGTAGGATGATGAGCATACCTATGGCCGCCGAGAGCAGGCCAGCCGACACGACCGCCCGCTCGTGCCCGCGCGACACACCGACGCGGAGCAGCAGGACGGCCAGCCCCAATCCGGCTGCCAGGAGAATACCAACGGTAACTGCCCGCGAATTGAACGCGTAGTAGTCGGGTGAGATCAGTTGATAGTATAGGTTGCCCAACCTGTCGAAAAGCCACGGCCCGACTCCGTGACCCGTGACCGTCTCCATCGCACCATTTGTGCGGCTGGCAGCAAGACCCTCGGCCTTCCACCCAAGCAGGCTGCCGCTGAGCTGCCGATTGAGAGCCCAGAGCACTCCCACCGGGACGATCAACCCCGCTCCTAGTGGTAGGACACCTCGCAGGCGACCCCGTGGGCCAAGGCACACCCAGGCAATGAGTACCGCGGGAATGAGCACGTACATTTCGTTGCGAAGCCAGAGACCTAATCCCAACAACAGGCCCGAATACGCGAGGTCCCGGTGTCGATACCCGGATTCCGCAGCGCAGGCTCTCACGACCAACCCGAGCGCGGCGGCGCTCAAGAACACCACGGGCGCATGATCCCAGAACACCGTGCTGTAAATCACAAGAGGAGTGGCCAATCCCAGCGTGAGCG